>Ga0079224_100016293_pt1 | contig 10438 bp, 5 predicted proteins | sample Stecom2015_FD_80414 | JGI IMG/M metagenome (GOLD analysis project Ga0079224, IMG submission 80414) | Agricultural soil microbial communities from Utah to study Nitrogen management - Steer compost 2015 | ecosystem: Environmental > Terrestrial > Soil > Agricultural land | place: USA: Utah...
GGCACATCACACTCCGCCGGAATCCAGAACTCACCTCCTCGGTCTCCGGTAGTCAGATTAGAATCATCAACCAATCCCGGGACAGGCTTAAAACCATCCTGGCCCTTTGGCGTAATCGTTGCCCAACTTGTTTCGGCAGCAAAACCTTCTTCATTCCCTACCCAACGCATATCCGGACCTACATCCGAAAATATCATGGCATTTGGCTGATACTTGCGCACAATAGGCCAGGTTTTCTCGTGCCACTCATAATATGTAGAGCGATCTATCGTACGTTTTTCTTTTTTACCTCCATAATAACCGTCACCACCATTCGCTCCGTCATGCCAGGACGTGAACAGCTCACCATACTGTGTCATCAATTCGGTCAACTGTTCGCGATAAGCCTCCGCGTAAGCGTGCGTCCCGTAACGTGTATCATTTCTATCCCATGCAGATAAATACACGCCGAATTTCATTCCATGGGCATGTGTCGCTTCCATAAACTCACGTACCATATCCCCCTTTCCTCCTTTCCATGGCGTACTGGCAATACTGTAAGTAGTCGTTGCAGTTGGCCATAAACAGAATCCGTCATGGTGCTTTGCAACAGAAACCAGCCCTTTGAACCCTCCAGCAGCTGCCGCTTTGGCAATCTGGTTCGCATCAAATTTACGTGGGTTGAAAATTTGCGGATCGGCATCACCAAATCCCCATTCTTTATTTTGAAAAGTGGTAGGTGTATAGTGGATTAAACAGTATGTTTCCATTTCATGCCAGCGTAACTGACGCTCCGACGGTAAGGCTCCATAAGGCTCCGGTTCGGACTGTCCAAAGACAACAGCCGGAAATAAAAGTGATAAAAGAAATAAGTTCGATTTTTTCATTGCAATAAAAATATAAGAGTGAAAATAGGATTTTTTTTTAAAACGATGTTATAGACTTGAGAATACATGAGTAAGCGGCGTCATGAATCTCAGATACAATCTATTAGATGCTGTCTCCTAAATTCGCGGCCATAAGCATAAGAAGACAGCATCTATCGTTATCTGTTGAGATGATACAACAAAAAAATTACCAACCCAGATTTTGAGAATACCCAGCTAGGTTAATCTGATCTACAGGTATTGGATAATGATAATATTTGTTATCCCAGGAGCGTGCATTTGCTATATTGCTGTAAATAACAATATAATTCTGTGCGTCCGTGATTACTGAAGAAACATCGTTGCCATTTTGCTGATACTCATTCCTTAGTGCTGCAGTGAGCTTCATCCCTTTGATTGTTTTCGGATTCTCAATAAGTTTACCGGCTTTCCATCTCAGAATATCTAGGAATCTCAAACCTTCACCAATTAGTTCTACTTGTCGCTCCCGTCTGATTTCACGAAGTAGAGCAGAAATTTGGTAACCGTAATCTAATCCATTTGAGTCGGCTGCCACATTTACAGTCAGAGAAACCATACCAACTCGGGCACGCAAAAGATTCACACTGATATCCAAATCCTGTTGTGATAAATCCCCTTGCAATTCGTATTTTGCTTCAGCATAGTTTAATAATACCTCTCCGAAGCGGAAGATAAATGCATCAATATCTGACTGACTAGCATTAAATTGGGCCAAATCACTTGAACGCCCCTTAATCAACCAATAACCCGTCGTTGTACGTGATGTTCCGATAGCAGGTAACCCTGTTTTTAAAGGTTCTGGCACGCCCTCTCCTTTTCTCCAAACAAAGTCTGGCGTAGCGATTGTTTGTATATACCGTGCGTCCCTGTTTAGGAGTTCCAGATCAGGTCTTGAATCATCGTATGTATATGTTGTAGTGGCAACGGGATTTCCGTCTTTGAAAAGATATTGTTCCACAAATGCTTTGCTCACTCCTGTGTTATTTTCTGTCGCTGTACGGGTATACCCTTGCGTACTTACCCCCAATACATACGACCTGTGAAGGATATTCTCCGGATTTCCATTAAGATCCTGCTGAATAAATAAATTATAATAATCTTCATTCGGTTTTCCTGTTGAATACAGGCTATATCTTCCAGATTGCATAAGTTGTTCGGATGCACTTAACGATAATTGTAGAGGTTCTTGCTCATTACCCAACGCATGGTATTTCCGATAAGTACCTTCCCAAAGTCCTATACGGGATAACAATGCTCTCGCCGCATCTTTGTGCAGTCTACCTGCTTGTTCCGTTCCATTTTCTGGCAGATTGTTGACTGCGAACTGCAGATCTTCTAGTACTTGGTCCATGACTACATTACGATCCATCCGCGAACCGAAAAGTTCTTCTGAAGAATCGTCTAGATCTCTGAGCACCAATGGCACATCACCAAAGCGGGCCACCTTCTGCCAATAAAAGAGACCTCTGAAAAAGCGTACCTCTGCAGCATACATTTCCGCATTTGCTGTTTGTGCTCTCTGATAACGCTCTAAAAAATAATTGCATTGGCGAATCAGCAACCAGTCGGCAGCCGCCCAGCCGCCGCCTGTACTTGGAATAGCAAACGTTCCGCTTAACAGAGCGTCCTGCGATCGTGGAACCATATTGTCCGAATTGTTATCCGCATCGAAATTAGCCGCGAGTGGCAAATTGTCATAAAACTTATTCGCATAAAGCTTTAAATCATTTTCTGATTGGAAATAAGTAGGCTCACTAAATTGATCCTGCGGGAATCGATCTAGGAATCCGTCGTTCTTACAGCCTTGAAGGCAGAGCGTAGCTAATGCTACGTATATCGTTAATTTGTGAAATTTCATGAGATTAGAGATTTAATTGAAGACCAAAAGCAAATGTTTTTTGAATCGGATAAGCCATACGATCCATTTTTTCGGGGTCATAGCTTTCAAACATTTTTGTCCATACGAACGGATTTTCTGAAGTTAGATAAAAGCGTACTTTTGAAAGCTTTGCCTTCTGCAAAATAGCCGACGGCAATGTATAACCTAATGTCAACTGCTTGATCCGTAAGTACGAAGCATCCTGTAAATATTGCGTTTGCGTTTGGAAGTTTCCACCGCCACCAAAACGCTGCCGAGGGAAATAAGCATTTGGATTTTCTTCTGTCCAATAATCCAACGAAGCCGTTGTCGGAACAGACCATTCACTGGTAAATCCCCAGAAATAAGTTCCCCCCAACATAACGTCGCGCTTTCCTACGCCTTGTAGAAAGACAGTCAGGTCAAAGTTTTTATATTCTCCTCCTAAACGCAAACCATAGTTGTAACGCGGCTGATCATTTCCGATAACACGAAGATCTCCCGAATCATTCAAAGTGTTTAGCCCGTTATTGACGGCTCCATCATTGTTTAAATCAGCAAATCGAACGTCTCCAGCCAGCCATTGTCCGCCCCAGATACGGCTCTTATCCAATTGAGCGGCTTCTTCATCCGTGGCATAGAGACCATTAGATGTATAACCCCATATCTCGCCAATTTTCCGACCGACATAATAGTCCCCCAAGCTTCCAGTAGGATTAAGGTCATACCTTGTTATTTCTGCTCTATTATCGCTCATGTTAAAGTTGGCAAAGTAGCGGAAACCACTTTCCAGTTGATCTCTCCAAGAAAGCTCTACTTCCCAGCCGTTGGTCTTTAGATCGGCCGCATTACGGTTTGGCGCTCCCGTGCCCAAGATGGCCGGCAAGGCTACTCCTCGCACAATCATGCCTTTAGTGTCCCGGCGATAGATGTCGAAAGCTCCTGTTAAACGATTATTAAACATAGTAAAATCTAAACCGAAGTTGCTTGTTGAGACCTTTTCCCATGAAAAACTTGAACTTACAAGCCCTGGAGCTGTAATATAAGTCTGCTGAGCATCTCCGAAGATATATTGCGTGGTTCCGTAAGGCATAGTCGCAATATATGGATAATTTGTTCCTAGCATTTGGTTAGGCAGCTGTCCATATGAACCTCTCAATTTGATGTCGTTGAATAGCGGTTTTGCAAAATTCATGAAAGATTCGTCGGATAGACGCCAACCTGCAGAAACAGAAGGGCTGAATACATACCTGTTGTCTGCTGCGAAGCGGGAGGAACCGTCATAACGACCATTCACTTCGATCAAATATTTGTTATCAAAAGTATAATTGACGCGGAAAAACTGACCAATAAGTGCCCAATCGCCTATAGTTGATCCGACCAGTGGCTTCTCATCGTTATTCAGATTAACAAAGGGGTAGTCCTGATTCAACAGATTTTTGACCTGAAGATTAAAAGATTCGTTCTTTTTATATTCCTGATTGTATCCGCCCATCACCTTTAAATAGTGTTTACCAAAAGTATTTTCATATTGTGCATACAAATTTATAGCAGAATAGATATCGTGCATATTTTGCTCTTGTACAAAGGCTGGGTTATTGTGTGGATAAAGCCCTAACAATGCCGCTTGCGTTGGGTCGGCAATATCGCCTCCCGCAGGAACTGCACCATATTCATAAAATGATTTAGTATTTGACTTTCTGTTATAATGATAGGAATTCCATGTCAAATCGCCCACGATCTGAAAATTTTTGAGTGGCTTCAACGTAAATCCTCCTGTTAACCATATATCGTCGGACTTGAATCTGTTTCTTCCGTTGTTTTCGATGAGTGCAAACGGGTTTGTGAAACTGCCTTGCCCTGAATAATTGCCATCTGGGTGACGAATAGGCATAATCGGACGGACATCATCCGACACCCGGTCGCCTAGAATATCATATCTAGACGTAGTTCCAGGACGATCATCCTCTTTGCGATTGAACCGCATTTTCCCCGAAAGCTCTAACCACTCGGTCGCTTTTACATTAATACCGAGATTACCGTTATAACGATTGAACTTTTGATCAGCGGCCTCAAAGAGCCCTTTTTGTGTCAATGCCCCTAACGAGGAATAATATGAAATTTTCTCACTCCCTCCCGATAAAGATAGATCATGTTGACTCATTGGCTGCCAACCTGGAAACATTTCTTTCATCCAGTTTGTATTCCCAACATAACGGTAACGAGAAGGGTCATTCGGATCGATGTATACTGCGTTTTCGGGTATTGGATTTGCTAAATAATTCTTTATTTTTTCAATATCCAAGTCCGTAAATACATCCGAGCCTGTGGCGCCACCCGATAGACGGCCATTTCGGTCTGCCTCGCGGTACATCGTTACATAGTCTAAGGAGTTGACAAGATCCGGTAATACGGTAGGCCTGGCAAATGATTGGTTTAATGAGTAAGACACACGTGTAGGAGATTCATACTTCCCGCTTTTGGTCGTTATTAAAATAACTCCATATGCTGCCCGTCCACCGTATATCGCTGCGGAAGCAGCATCTTTTAACACGGTAACACTAGCTACATCGTCCGGATTGATTTGATTAGGGTCGATTTGTACACCATCCACAAGGACCAACGGCGACCCTCCATTTAGCGAGTTGTATCCACGGATATTAAAGGATGATGTAGACCCCGGTCTACCGTCACCCGTGGTTACATTAAGATTTGGGACAGCTCCCTGTAAACCTTGGCCTAAATTCGTTATTGAACGTCCTTCAAGTGCTTCCGAACTAACAGAAGATACTGCACCCGTAAGATTAGCTTTTCTATTAGTACCATATCCGACAACGACCACTTCATCCAGCGAGTTATTCTCAGGTTCGAGCACGACTTTGATGGTTTCTTGCGAACGGATAGAGGAGGTAAATTGTTTGAATCCTACCATACGTACCTCAAGAATCGAACCGACACTAACTGCAATCTGAAACCGGCCTTCTCCGTCAGTAGCTGCTGTAGCATCTGAATCCAGCACACGCACAGTTGCGCCGACGAGTGGGTTTCCTTCGGTATCCACCACTTGTCCAGCCAATGTTTGTTGCACGTTTTGCTCATGAATTGTTGTACCATTAGCAAGTATGGTTTGTGGATCGCCAAGTAAAAAGGAAGATAACAGAGAGACACTAAGCGTCTTGCTCCATAAATTCTTCCGAAACAGCAACTTCTTTTGCTTATAAGTTTGTTTCATGGTTTTAAGGTTTAAAATTTTAGTATTCTACAAATATATTACTCCAACCTCCATTATTATTTAATATAATTACCCAATATATAAACGATTTTACCATACACATTAAACATTAATGTAATTTCATAAAAAAATACTTCATTGTTTATCGCTAAGAATATCTCTTTTATTATAGTTGTTAGCTACCATCGTAAATATGAACCGTAAAATTGCGGTTGAATTCTGCTCACTTATCATAAATGATTTTTAATAAATCACAAAAAAAATACATAAAATAGTAGGCTATGCCTTAAATTTGCTCATCATGAAAAAAGATCAATCTAAAATCATTCGGGAACAAGCACCTCGCTCAACCACCCGAGAACACTCTGTACCTTTATATTTAACATCCAGCTTTATTTTTGATAGCGCTGAGCAAGGTAGGGCTGTTTTTGCAGGCGAAGAAGAAGGCACGATATATTCCCGATATTCCAACCCGAACACAACTGAATTCATCAATAAGGTCTGCATCATGGAAGGCGCCGAAGACGGTTTAGCCTTTTCATCGGGTATGGCCGCTGTATTTGCTTCTTTTGCCGGATTTGTCCGCAGCGGCGACCACATCGTTTCTGCAGGAGCTATCTTTGGCTCAACCCATCAGTTGTTCACCGAACTATTTCCACGTTGGGGCGTGACAACTAGCTATGTAAATGCTGTAGACAACGAAGCATGGGAGAAAGCCATACAACCCAATACCAAGATTATTTTCTTGGAGTCACCTTCTAATCCGGGATTAGAGTTGGCAGATTTGGAGTTTTTGGGTAATCTAAAACAAAAATATCCACACATCATCTTTATCATCGATAACTGTTTTGCGACACCTTACTTACAAAAGCCTTTGCAATATGGTTTTGACCTTTCCCTACATTCTGCAACGAAATATATGGATGGTCAAGGTCGAGTCTTGGGTGGCGTTATCGTCGGGAAACAAGATTTGATCAATGAGCTCATGTTTTTCATTCGACACACCGGACCGGCAATGTCCGCATTCAATGCCTGGACACTATCCAAAAGTTTAGACACACTGGCCCTTCGTATGGACAGACATTGTAGCAATGCCTTGGCATTGGCAGAAACATTGGAAGAACACGGTGAAATCGTGCATGTAAAATATCCGTTCCTACCTTCTCACCCACAATATGAATTGGCGAAAAAGCAAATGAAGGCCGGTGGAGGAATTGTTACTTTTGAAGTAAAGGGTGGCAAAGAAAGAGCGTTTAGGTTTTTGGATAAATTGGAAATGATTCTTTACACCTCTAATCTGGGCGACGCACGATCTATTGCGACTCATCCGGGATCAACTACACACTCTAAACTGAAAGAGGACGAAAGACTAAACCTGGGAATTACCCCGGGTACGGTACGCTTATCCGTAGGATTGGAAGATCAGGAAGATATTATAGGGGATATTCTTCAAGCCTTAGAGGTTACGAAGTAAAATGGAGCCCGATGGGCTCCATTTTTTTATTTTGTATTAATATTGATACCCTTCCGTTGGTGTCAATTCAGGATTACGCTGTAGCTCATCCATTGAAATAGGCCACAGCAAGTCTGATTCCTTAAAAGTTGCTCCCGAGGCACTCTGAGCGCCTACAAGCGTGACAAAATCTACTCTACCTTTTTCCGTTGTCGAAATCACCGGATATCTACCAGTACGTAAACAGTCATCCCACATTTTAAATTCAAGAGGAAGCTCTCTTAAGCGCTCTTTCCAAACCTCCTTCACAAAATCGTCTACAGATAACCCTTGTAACTCGGTGGTATAAGCCGCAACACTCTTCCTGTTGATATCGGCACGAGCCTTTATCTCCGCAAGGTAGCCCGCCGCTTCAGCATTTACCCCTGTGGATTTCGCAATAGCTTCTGCTGCGATCAACAATGTTTCTGCGTAGCGATAAATATTCCAGTCTTTAGTACCTCTTCCTGTTCTTAAGACGGCGTCTTCGTCATGGTAATACCAGATGCCTGCGGCGGCAGATGTCCATTTCCTTCCATTATCTGGATTGGTATACTCCCAGTGGTAAAACTGGTTTGGCTGCAAACGTAAATCGTTGGGTTCGTAAACATTCAGAAAACGGTCCGATGGCCCGTAAACGCGCTCAAAAATAGCATATGTACCGAACACAGCAGTGGCTGACGAACTAAAAGCATAACCTGGCCACCGGCCACTGTTACTGATGGTTTCGTCATACTCATAGGAATAAATAACTTCTGATGAATGGTCATCGGTACGCAGCTTGTTGTAAGCACTTTCCAGTTCTAAATCATCATGCTGTGCCAAAGCATGCGACGAAGCAGTAACTATCTTCGCATACGTGGCTGCATCTGCATATTTGCTCTGCTGGAGATAAACATTGGACAGGGCCATCGCCGCTACATATTTCGTCACCCGGAACCCGTTATCTGTAAACTGCGTTGCTGGCAACACTTCAACAGCTTCCTTTAGATCGCTCTCGATCAGGTTATAGATCTCTCCCTCTGCCGTACGCGGCAAAAAGAGATTCTCTATCGCTTCGTACGGTTCTGTAGTCAGCGGAATGGCACCAAAGGTTTTTACCAGATAGAAATAATTAAATGCACGGAAAAACTTTGCTTCAGCAATTAGTCGTTTTTTCATGTTCTCATCCATACTAATTTCCGGTATGTACTTTATTGCGCCATTCGCAATATTAATCGCGCGATAAGATTCATTCCATATACTGTTCATTGTGTTGGAAACAATACGGATATTCTGCTGACGACTCAATTGCCTAGAATACATTGAAATCAGCTCCTGACCTTCGTAATCATTTGAAAAATAACCTGTTAAAAATGTATTCACCGAAGCTGTGGGGCCAATATATGCTGAGGTTGCCACACCATAGCGCACAGGCGCTCCCATACGATACATGGAAGTGATGTTTTCACGGGCCTGCGCTTCGTTTTGATAATAAGCTGCCGAGGTTACCGCCGACCGTGGATCTTCGTCCAGGAAACTGCTGCAGGATGACGCAGTAAGCAGACCGCCGCACAGCAGAGCAAATAGTATCTTTTTAGTTTTCATAACTATCTCTGTCTTTTGATTATAATGTAAGGTTTACACCGAAAGTGAATGTTTTAGCTCTCGGATACGCGAAAAATGTCATGTTCTGTCCGAACTTATTGCCGTCGCCCAATGAGGTACTCTCCGGATCATACCCGTTGAAATCCTTTGACGTGATCAGCCATGGGTTGTTTGCACTTCCGTAGATACGCATCGAGGAAATACCCATACGTCTGGCCAGGTTAGACTCAAAGGTATAGCCCAGCTGGATCACATTGAACCGAAGATATGAACCGTCCACAACCCACGATGAATCTACATTGGTATCCTGGCCTGCATGTCCACTATTTGTCAAAACAATGGCTTGTTGCATCGTGTTAGGATTCGTACCATCGTATGCACCGTACAGAATTTCTTTAAGTCCGTTAGTTAGACCAAACCGGTCATACGTAGAATGGTAAAACTGTTGCATTGTTTCTACACCATAAACAAACTGCAGGTCTACCATCAGGTCGAAACGCTTATAGTTAAAGTTGTTGATAAAACTTCCCGTCCAATCCGGTGTTCCTTTGCCCAGGATCTCTTGTGTAGAAGAGCGCTTAGGTCTACCTATCTTGTTCTGGGCAATTTCTCCATTTTCATAATCCTGGATGGTATAAACCCCGTTGCGTTTGTAGCCGTAGAAACTGTTCAAATTTTCCCCTACACGGATAATACTGTTAGGTCCTCCTACCCAGCTATTCAGCAGGATATCCTCATCATTCGCTCCTAACTTCAGTACTTCGTTCTTATTGTAGTTCATATTAAGAGTGGTATTCCAAGTAAAGTCTCCTCGCTGCACCGGCGTAGCGGTAACCATGATATCTACACCTTGATTACGCACCGAACCAATGTTTTCCATTACTGTCGAGAACCCGGTCGAGCCCGGCAATGGTCGTCCTAACAGAAGATCTGTTGTTTTACGGTTATAATAGGAAACATCAAAGTTCAGACGGTTCTGAAACAGGCCTAACTCAACACCTACATCATAAGTACCTGTCTTTTCCCATTTCAGATCAGGATTAGCCATTGAACTGATATACGAATATGGTACACGCGAGCCGTTCATTAGAACTGTCCCGGATGTTACATTTGCCAGCGACTGATAGGGGCTAATTTCTGAATTGCCCGTCAATCCGTAACTGGTATGCAATTTCAAATTGCTGATCAACATATTACCCGATAAGAAATCCTCATTGGAAATGTTCCAAGCCAAACCTAGTGAAGGGAAGAAGGCATATTTATTGTTCGCTCCAAATTTTGAGGAACCGTCATAACGCCCCGTGACTGTTGCCGAGTAGCGGTCATTGTACGTATATCCCGCCCGTAAGAAATAGGAGTTCATCGCCCATCTATCCCAAGCA
>Ga0079224_100016294_pt1 | contig 10438 bp, 10 predicted proteins | sample Stecom2015_FD_80414 | JGI IMG/M metagenome (GOLD analysis project Ga0079224, IMG submission 80414) | Agricultural soil microbial communities from Utah to study Nitrogen management - Steer compost 2015 | ecosystem: Environmental > Terrestrial > Soil > Agricultural land | place: USA: Utah...
CGCAGCCAGGTTTCCGGGCTGTAGTGCTCGATGGGAGCGGGTGTGCCGAGCGCGGCGGCATTGTGGACCAACCCGTCCAGGCGGGCGAAGTTGTCCGCCAATGACTGCGCCAGCTGAGCGTAGTCGTCGGGCGTCGCGCCTTCCAGGTTGAGCGGATAAATGGCGGGCTGCGGCCCGCCAGTGGCCTCGATTTCGTCGTAGAGCTGTTCCAGCTGGCGCACCTGCCGATCCAGCAGCACCACGGTGGCGCCGTGGGCCGCGCACTGCAGCGCCAGGGCGCGGCCAAGGCCGGCGGCCGCGCCCGTGATCAGCACCACCTTGTCCCGCAACAGATCCGCCGGCGGGGTGTAGTCGGCGGGCAGCGTCGATTGCGTCATGGCTAGAAATCCCTCCGCGAACGCCGGCGGCGGGTAGCGCGCCAGGCGATCCAGAATTTGTTGATGGGCGTCAGGTGAATGCGTCGCTCGAGCAGCGGGAAGCCGGCGGCTTCCATTTCCGTCAGCAGGGCCAGATACAGCTCGGCCAGGGCGACCCCGCCGCGCTGGCGCCGCCAATCTGCCGCTGGCAGGCGTTGCAGGGCGCTGGCGAAGAAATCCCGGATCCTGGCCGCCTGCTGGGCGAACAGCGCGCGGATGGCAGGGGTGGTCCGGTGACCTCGCAGCTGGGCGTAGTCGACCCCGGCCTGCGCTAGCTCGTCCTCGGGGATGTAGAGGCGCCCGGCATCGAGGTGCAGCCGCACGTTGCGAAGTAGCGAGAACAACCGCAGCGCCATGCCCAGGTCGTGGGCGAAGCGGCGAGTTTCCGGATCCTCGCAGCCGCAGACAGTAGCCGCTAGCTCGGCGATGCCGCTGCCGACGCGATGGCAGTAGTCGCTTAGCTCGCGGAAGCTGGGATAGAGCCCGTACTCGAGATCCAGCCGCACGCCTTCGATGAGGCCGAGCAGCGGTGCGCGGTCGAGGGCGTGGTCGGCCAGCAGCGTCTGCGCCAGCGCCTGCGCGATAGGATGCTGGGCCTGGCCGCGCCCGGCGCGCTCCAGCTCGCCCCGCCACCACTCGAGCTTGGCCAGCGCCACGTCGGGCTCGTGCACCTCCAGCGGAATCCGGGTGAGCTCGCGCTGAAAGGCGAACAGCGCACGCAGCCCGGGCTGCGCCTGGCGCGGCGTGTACAGTAGCGCGTAATGCAGGCTGGAGCCGCGCGGGACGGCGCGTTCGATCAGCTCATGCCGGGACGCGGAGGCCATGGCGCCAGCTCAGCCATCGACCGCGGTGGCGGTCCAGTCCGCCGCGCTCGCCGGCACCGCGGTTTGCAGTTCCGGAGCCAACCAGCGCAGGGTTTCCAGCGGGTGCCCGATCAGACCGTGAGCGCCCCAGCTGGCGACTCGATCTTCGGCGCCGATGTAGCCAAACAGGGCGACCAGGGTCAGCGTCCCGGCGCGGCGGCCGGCTTCGACGTCGCGGGCGGCATCGCCGATCAGGACGCACTGCTGCGGCGCCAGCTGCAGCCGCTCGCAGGCCAGCAGCACCGGGGCCGGATCGGGCTTGCGGCAGGGCAGGGTGTCGCCGGAGACGATGCAGGCGGCACGCTCGGCATAGCCCAGGTCGGCCAGCAATGGCTCGGTCAGCCAGCCGGGCTTGTTGGTGACCACGCCCCAGGGGATGCCGGCACTGTCCAGGGCCTGCAGCAGTTCATCTATGCCGGCGAACGGCCGGGTGCTGTGGCTGACGCGGTCGCGGTAGATCTCGAGGAAGCGCTGGCGCAGGGGCTGGAAGTCCGGGTCGGTCGGCGCGAGGTCGAAGCCGCGCTGGATCATCGGCCCGCTGCCGTGGGAGACCACCGGCTGCAGGTGACCGGCCGGCAGCGGCTCCAGGCCCTGCTCCTGGCGCAGCTGGTTGAGGCTGCCGATCAGATCTGGGGCGGTGTCCAGCAGGGTACCGTCGAGATCGAGCAGCACGCCGCGTGCCTGCGACGGGGTCAGGTGATGGGCGGGCATCAGGAGGCCTCGACGCGGCGGAAGTGGGCCAGGTAGTTCACCCCGATGTCGCGGCTCAGGCTGTAGCGTCGGGTCAGCGGGTTGTAGCTGAGTCCGCGCAAGTCCTGCAGCTCCAGCTGCGGCCGAGCCCAGGCAGCCAGCTCGGACGGCCGGATGAACTGGCTGTAGTCGTGGGTGCCCTTGGGCAGCAGCCGCAGCAGGTACTCGGCGCCGACGATGGCGAACAGATAGGCGCGCGGATTGCGGTTCAGGGTGGAGAAGATCACGTGACCGCCCGGTTCGACCAGGGTGGCGCAGGCGCGGATCACCGAGGCCGGGTCGGGCACGTGCTCCAGCATCTCCAGGCAGGTGACTACCTCGAATTCGCCGAGGCGTTCCGCCGCCAGCGACTCCACCGTCACCTGCCGGTACTCCACCTCGACGCCGGTTTCCAGGGCATGCAGGGAGGCGACTTCGAGCGCGGCGCCGGCCATGTCGATGCCGAGCACCTGGGCACCGCGCTGGGCCATGCCTTCTGACAGGATGCCGCCGCCGCAGCCGACATCCAGCACCTTGCGACCGCGTAGGGGGCCGACCCGGCTCTCGATGTAGTCGAGACGCAGCGGGTTGATGTCGTGCAGCGGCTTGAAGTCGCCTTCCGGATCCCACCAGCGCGAGGCCAGGGCATCGAACTTCTCAATCTCGCCGGGATTGATGTTGGCGGTACGGGCGCTGGAATTGGTCACTGCAAGTCCGTCTCAAGCCGTAGTGGAAGATGGAACGATCTTATCACGCCAGCGGCGGGCATTGCCGAGCAGCTCGCCGGCCTCCAGCTCGGTGAACTGTCCCGCGCGCAGCAGCTGGCGGCCGGCGATCCAAACCGCGCTGACCCGGCTGCGGTCGCCGCTGTAAACCAGCTGCGAGAGCGGGTTGTAGACTGGCGCGCTCTCCAGGCCACTCAGGTCGACGGCGATGACGTCGGCCGCCTTGCCCGGCTTCAGCGAGCCGATGTGATCATCCAGGCCGAGGGCGCGGGCGCCGTTGATGGTCGCCATCTCCAGGGCGGCCTGGGCGGGGACGGCGGCGGCGTCGCCGGCAACAGCCTTGGCTAGCAGGGCGGCGGTGCGCAGCTCGGCGAACAGGTCCAGACCGTTGTTGCTGGCCGCGCCGTCGGTGCCGATGGCGACGTTGACCCCGGCCTGGCGCAGGGCGTGCACCGGACAGAAGCCGCTAGCCAGCTTGAGATTGGAGTGCGGGCAGTGCACGGCATGGACGCCGCGCTCGGCCAGCAGCGCGGTCTCGGCCGTGGTCAGCTGGGTCAGGTGGATGCCGATCAGTGCCGGTGACAGCAGGCCGAGCGCCTCAAGCCGGGCCAGGGGCCGGCGACCGTCTTCCGCCACGGCGCGTTCGATCTCGTCCGCGGTTTCGTGAATATGCATGTGGATGCGCAGGCCGCGCTCCTCGGCGGTTTTTCGCACCCACTCCAGGCCGCGGTCGGAGACCGTGTAGGGGGCATGGGGGGCCAGCGCGATCTGGACCAGCGGATGGTCGCGATAGGCGTCGTGCAGCGCCAGCGCCTTGCTCTGGTACTCCTCCGGGGAGCTGGCGTAGGCGCTGGGGAAGTCGATCAGGGGCGCACCCACCGTCACGCGCAGACCCAGTTCCGTCGCTACCTCGGCGGTGACCTCGGGGAAGAAGTACATGTCGTTGACGCAAGTGACGCCACCGCGCAGCATCTCGGCGAAGCCGAGCCGGCTGCCGTCGCGCACGAAGTCCGCACTGACGTGGCGGCCTTCCGCCGGCCAGATGTGTTCCGACAGCCAGGTCATCAGGGGCAGGTCGTCGGCATAGCCGCGCAACAGGGTCATGGCGACGTGCGAGTGGGCGTTGACCAGGCCGGGCAGCAGCGCATGGTCGGGCAGGTGGTGCACCGTCCGGGCTCGGTAGCGGGCCTTGGCCTCGCCCTGCGGCAGCAGCGCGACGATGCGGTCGCCGTCGATGGCCAGCGCGTGCTCATCCAGCACGGCGCCGGCGGGCTCGATCGGCACGATCCAGCGGGCGTTGATGAGAGTGTCGATTTCTTGCACGGCGGCCTCCATGGAATTGCAGCAGTATAATGCCCGTTTCGCCCCAGTTTCGGCACGGCCCGGCCGTGCCCTTGAGCCGTCGGAGCCAATGAACGCACACGATACCGTACGTCCCATCCGTTGGACACCACAGGGGCTGCAGCTGCTGGACCAGCGGGAGCTGCCGACCGAAGTCCGCTACCTCGACTGCAAGACCAGCGCCGAGGTGGCCGAGGCGATCCGCGAGATGGTGGTGCGCGGGGCACCGGCCATCGGCATTGCTGCGGCCTACGGCGTGGTGCTGGCCGCGCAGGAGGCGCTGGCCGAGGACGCCACGCGCTGGCGCGAGCTGCTGGAGCCGAAGATCACCCGGCTGGCTGAGTCACGGCCGACCGCGGTCAATCTGTTCTGGGCGCTGGAGCGAATGCGCCAGCGGCTGGCCACCGCCGGCCGGGATCCGGTGGCAGCGCTGTTGGAGGAAGCGCGCGCCATCCAGGAGGAGGACCTGGCGGCTAACTTGTGCATGGGGGAGCTGGGGGCCGGGTTGCTGCAGGAGCCCTGTGCGGTGCTCACCCACTGCAACACCGGCTCGCTGGCCACCGCCGGCTACGGCACCGCGCTGGGCGTCATCCGCAGCGGCTATGCCAGCGGCAAGATCACCCATGTCTATGCCGGCGAGACCCGGCCCTGGCTGCAGGGAGCGCGGCTGACAGCCTGGGAATTGCGCCAGGACGCTATTCCGGTCACCCTGATTGCCGATGCCGCGGCGCCGCTGCTGATGCGCCGTGGCGAGGTGCGCTGGGTGATCGTCGGGGCCGACCGCATCGCCGCCAACGGTGATGTCGCCAACAAGATCGGCACCTACGGGCTGGCCATCGCGGCCCGGGCTCATGGGGTGAAGTTCATGGTGGTGGCGCCGACTTCCACCATCGACTGGCAGCTGGCCTCCGGCGACGACATCCCCATCGAGAGCCGGTCCCACGACGAGCTGCTGACCGTGCAGGGGGTGCGATTGGCGGCCGAAGGCGTGGCGGCCTGGAATCCGGTGTTCGACGTCACGCCGGCCGAATACATCGACGCCATCGTCACCGAGCATGGCGTGGTCCACGGGCCGCGGCCGGATACCATGGCCCGGCTGCGGGAGAAAATCAGTGCGCAGGGGGGATGAAGGATGTGCCGCAAGCTTGCAGATTCTGTTCTTGCCGCCATCGGCCTGCTAATGTGCGTCGCTTTTCCGGCAACAGCCGCCGATCAGGCCAAAGGAGGCAATCCCATGGTGGTGTTTTCGACCAACTACGGTGATTTCACCGTTGAGCTTTATCCCGACAAGGCGCCGGTCACGGTGGAGAACTTTCTCGCCTACGTCGATGCCGGCTTCTACGACGGCACCATTTTCCATCGCGTGATCCCGGACTTCGTCATCCAGGGTGGCGGCTTCACCGAGGACATGCAGCAAAAGCCCACCCGGCCGCCGATCAAGAACGAGGCCGACAACGGGCTCAAGAACGAGCGCGGCACGCTGTCCATGGCCCGCACCATGGACGTCCACAGCGCCACCTCGCAGTTCTTCATCAACTTGCAGGACAACTCCTTCCTCGACCACGGCGTCCGCGACTTCGGCTACGCGGTGTTCGGTCGCGTGGTGGAGGGCATGGAGGTGATCGACAAGATCGCTGCGGTGCCCACCGGCATCCGCGCCGGCCATCGCGACGTGCCGCGTGAGCCGGTCATCATCAATAAAGCCAGCAGAAAGGCGGAGTGAAAACGGCGACGGCCCGCGGAGTGCGGGCCGTCGGCAGGTCGCGAGGCGGGGCGCTCAGTCGACCAGGACCAGGCTGCCCTTCATCAGCGCCGAGTGGCCGGGGAAGGAGCAGAAGAAGGTGTAGTCCTGCCCTTCCTGCAGAGCGGACACCGAGAAGGTGACGGAGGTCTGCTCACCGCCGCCGATCATGGGCGTTGCAGCGATGACCCGCTCGTCATTGGGCTTGAGGTAGTCGTTGTCCAGGCCCGCAGCGACGCCGTCGCTAACCACGCCCTGCATGTCCTCGGACTTGGTCAGCACCCAGTTGTGGCCCATGACGTTCTTGGGCAGCTGGCCCGAGTGAGTCAGATTGACGGTGAACTCGCTGCAGCTCTTAGGCACCTCGACGCGGTCGGTGTCGTAGCGCATTTGGTCGTTGCTGTCGATGGTGACTTCGCAGTTTTGCGCCAGGGCGGTGTTCAGCGACAGGGACAGGGCGCCAAGGGCGGCGAGCAAGAGGGGCCTGTAGAGCATCTTTTACGCCTCCGAATGGAAAGGTCGTCAAGACATGCTGAATTGTTAGGATGGGGTGTGCAGAGCAAGAACCGAATGGGCCCGCTGCTCCGCGGGCCATACAAGATGGTACTGAAGCCAGGCTGAAGAAGCAACGCGCACGAGGTTGCGGCTTGACCTAGATCAGGAGGAGAGCATGCTGACCGATGCCGATCTGCGCTATCTGCGCCGCTGCCTGGAGCTGGCGGAGGCGGCCCTGGAGGCCGGCGACGAGCCGTTCGGCTCGGTGCTGGTGGCGGCCGATGGCCGGATCCTGGCCGAGGATCACAACCGCGTGGCCTCCGGCGATCGCACCCGGCATCCCGAGTTCGAGCTGGCCCGCTGGGCCGCGGCCAACCTGACGCCTGCCGAGCGGGCGGCGGCCACCGTCTATACCTCGGGCGAGCATTGCCCGATGTGCGCGGCAGCGCACGGCTGGGTCGGGCTGGGACGCATCGTCTATGCCAGCTCATCGGCGCAGCTGGTCGAGTGGCTGCGCGAGCTCGGCGTCCCGCCGTCGCCGGTCAAGCCCCTGCCGATACAAGCCGTGGTGCCGAGCGCGGTGGTGGCCGGGCCCGTGCCGGAGCTGGCCGAGCAAGTCCGCGCGCTGCACCGCCGCTACCATTCACGCCGGCGCTGAGCGCGGCGCCATCCGCCGGGCGGTGAACCCGGCCGCTTTCTCGGGCGGCAGTCTGGTCTATCCTGAAGGTTGGGAGATCGGCGACAAGGAGCAAAAATGAGCGAATCCAGCGCGCTGGCTGAGGTCTTCGCGGCCTACCCCTGGATCAAGACGGTGCTGGTGCTGGCGGCGGTGGTGCTCGCCGCTTGGATCGCCAATTGGCTCACCAAACGGGTGCTGGTGCGCGGACTGCGGCAGGTGCTGCGCTATGTGCCGCTGGCGCGCGAGCAGCCGGAGGAGCCGAACGGCTTCGGCGTGGTGTCGCGGCTTGCCAACATCGTCCCGGCGCTGGTGGTGTGGCATGGCATCGCCGCCGTGCCCGGCCTGCCCGAGGCGGCGGTGGTGGTGGTGCGCAACGTCAGCACCGCGTTCGTGATCGTGACGGCAGCGCTGGCGTTGAGCGCTTTCCTCAGCCTGGTCAACGCGCTTTACCAGCGCCGGCCGGATGCGGCCCGCCGTCCCATCAAGGGCTATCTGCAGGTGGTCAAGATCGCCCTCTACGTGGTCGCCAGCATCCTCGCTATCGCCACTCTGCTGGACCGCTCTCCGGTCATCCTCCTGTCTGGCCTGGGCGCCATGGCCGCGGTGCTGATGCTGGTGTTCCAGGACACGCTGCTGTCGCTGGTGGCGAGCGTGCAGATCTCCACCAACGACATCGTGCGGGTGGGCGACTGGATCGAGATGCCGCAGCTGAACGCCGACGGCGAGGTCATCGACATCGCGCTGCACACGGTCAAGGTGCAGAACTGGGACAAGACCATCACCACCATTCCCACCAAGCGGCTGATCAGCGAGTCGTTCAAGAACTGGCGCGGCATGCGCGAGTCTGGCGGCCGCCGCATCAAGCGCTCGCTCTACCTCGACCAGAACAGCGTGTACTTCCTCTCCGAGGAGGAACGGCGACGGCTGCGCCGCTTTTATCTGCTCCACGAGTACCTGGGCATGAAGGAGCGGGAGCTGGAGGAATGGAACGCCCGCTTGGCGGAATGGAGCCAGGAGCCAGCCAATCGGCGGCGGGTGACCAACCTCGGGACCTTCCGTGCTTACGTCGAGCGCTATCTGCGCAACCATCCCGGCATCAACCAGAATATGACTCTGATGGTGCGCCACTTAGCACCAGGGGCAACCGGGCTGCCGTTGGAGATCTACTGCTTCACCAGATCGGTGGTCTGGACGGAGTACGAGGCGGTGCAGGCCGACATCTTCGACCACTTGCTGGCAATACTGCCGGAGTTCGGGCTGCGGGTATTCCAGCAGCCGGCGGGCGCCGACGTGCAGGCGCTGGGGGAAGCGTTCAGGGCGCTGCCGGCGGCCCAGCCTCTGGCGTTGGAAGCTGAGGCCTAGCCGCGCCTGCCGCTAGCTGCGGCAGGCGCGCCAGGCGAGCTCCTAGCTGGCCTTGGCCAGCGCTCGCTTGCACATGGCTTGGTATTCCCGGGTGAAGAAGAACTCCTTCTCGCCGAAGGCCGGCTCGAGATCGTCCAGCCAGGTGGCTTCGGGGTCGAACTTGGCGAAGAACGGGCGCTGCACCCAGTCGGGATTGCGGCCCTGGATGAAGCGCAGCACAAAGACGCGCTCGCCGCCGATCTCGGTGATCCCCTGGATCTCCACCTTGCCTGGGCCGGCGCTCATGGACGGCCCGCGGGCGGTACGGCCCAGTCCCGAGGCCTGCCGGATGGCGTCGCGATAAATCTCGTAGGCGCGCGCCAGCGGCAGTTCGAAGTAGCGCTTGGCGCCGGTGTCGCGCTCCACGAACATGTAGTAGGGGACAAGCCCCAACCCAACCTGGGTGCGCCACATGCGGGCCCAGACGTCCGGGTCGTCGTTGATGTGCCGGATCACCGGCGCTTGGGTGCGGATCACCACGCCGGTGTCGCGAATCCGCCGGATGGCCTCCCTGACGATGGGAGTCTCCAGCTCCCGCCAATGGTTGAAGTGCGCCATCAGCGCCACGTGCTTGCCATGGCGGACCATCTTCTCGAACAGGCGCAGCAGTTCGTCGGCGTCATCGTCGGTCACGTAGCGCTGCGGCCAGAAGGTGAGCGACTTGGTGCCGATGCGCACCGTCTGCACGTGCTCCAGGTCCTTCTGCAGCAAGGGCTCCAGATAGTTCTGCAGGTGGCGGGTCTTCATCACCATGGGATCGCCGCCGGTAATCAGCAGGTCGCTGATGGCGCGGTCCCGGCCGAGATAGCGGTGCAGCGTGTCCGCCTCGTTGCTGGCGAAGCGCAGCTCGCGGTCGCCGACGAACTGCGCCCAGCGGAAGCAGAAGGTGCAGTAGCTGTGGCAGACCTGGCCCTGGCTAGGGAAGAACAGCACCGTCTCCCGGTACTTGTGCTGCATGCCGGGCAGCGGCACCCCGTCCAGGGTGGGTACGTTCATCTCCTGCTGGCCGGCCGGGTGCGGGTTGAGGCCGGCCTGGATTTCCCGCGCCAGGCGGGTGATCTCGGTCCGGTCGGCACCGCCGCGCAGGGCCGCGGCCATGCGCTCGAAGTCCTCCGGCGCCAGCATGTCGCGCTGGGGGAAGGTCAGCTGGAAGATCGGGTCATTGGGAACCTGCGACCAGTCGATCAGTTCGTCGATGACGTACTGGTTCACCCGGAACGGCAGCACGTTAGCGACGACCCGCATCTCGAACCGCTGTTCCTCGGGCAGCCGCTTCAGCGGCTCGATCTGATCCAGCTGACGCTCGGTGTAGACCTGGAAACGGGTGTTCGCGGTCAGGTTGTCGACGGCACCGATGGACCCCATCGGTCGGATTTCCATGAAACGAGACATGACAGCCCCCCTTGCTTTTGCAGCCGTTCGGGCCCCGGGAATCGGCGCCTGCAGCTGCGCCTTGCGAGAGACCGGGACGCCGAAGGGCTGGCGTTGAAGCCACGCCTGTACCGAGCTGCCGACACGGGGATGGACCAGCGGTGATGGTGACGAAACGCAGCCGGCCCTGATGAAAAAAATATCGGCGGGCGGGATGCGCTCGCCGCCGCGCCGCGACTCGGAGGCAGGTGCAGCCGTCCCAGTGGAATGTGTTCGCGTTTTTTTCAGGGTACGGCATTAAACCGGTCGGCTCAAATCCGGGTTTATCCCGGGGAGGGCCTGGGGGAGCGACGAAGGCGGGATCGAGGCGCCGGGCCAGGCGCTTCTGCACTCCCGGAAGCCGGGGCGAAGAGGTTAGAGTATGCCACGTCTGTCCGACTTCAGAGCCGACCCAAGCAGTCATCACCTATTGCGAGAACCATGGTCATGGAAGCGATCTCAACCGATCCCGCGCAGCTGCTGCGTCTAGCTTATGCCGAAGATCGCTTCGATGCGGCGCTGGCGGCGCAGGCCGTCGCCCAGCTGCTGGAGCAGGGCGAGCTGGAGACGCTGAAGGCCTGGTTCGAGCAGGCGCTGGCGGCGGACGTGGCGGATGCTCTCGACCGGTTGGAGCCGGA
>Ga0079224_100016296_pt1 | contig 10437 bp, 10 predicted proteins | sample Stecom2015_FD_80414 | JGI IMG/M metagenome (GOLD analysis project Ga0079224, IMG submission 80414) | Agricultural soil microbial communities from Utah to study Nitrogen management - Steer compost 2015 | ecosystem: Environmental > Terrestrial > Soil > Agricultural land | place: USA: Utah...
GATCCCGCTGGTCGCCATCGCCCTTGGGTTCGATGCGGTCAACGGCGAATTCTCCCGCCGCACCATGAGCCGCATCCTCGCCCAGCCGATCTACCGGGACGCGGTATTGTTCGGCAAGTTCCTTGGCGGACTGCTGGTCATCGGCATCGCGCTGGTGACGCTCTGGCTGCTGATGACCGGGCTGGGCATCCTGCTGCTTGGCCTGCCGCCAACCGGCGATGCCCTGGTACGCAGCCTGGCCTATCTGCTGGCCACCCTGGTCTATGCCGGGGTGTGGCTGGCGCTGGCTATCGCGCTCTCCACCATCGTGCGGGCGCCGGCGACCTCGGCGCTGGCGGCGCTTTCGATATGGCTGGTGGTGTCGGTGTTCTGGAGCATGATCGCTCCGTTGCTGGCCCAATGGATCGCGCCGGTGGATCCGCTCGCGCCGATGTCGGTCATCACCCAGTTCGAGACCCAGCAAGCCATCGCGCGGCTCTCGCCGGGAACGCTTTATGGCGAGATGACGCAATTGCTGCTCGATCCGTCGGCGCGCACGCTGGGGCCGATCTTCCTTGAACAATTGCGCGGCGCGGTTATCGGCGCGCCTTTGCCCACCGTGCAGTCCATCCTGCTGGTCTGGCCGCAATTTTCCGGAATGATCGCCGCCATGCTGGTGCTGTTCACGCTCGCCTATGTGGTCTTCCAGCGCCAGGAGGTGCGCGCCTAGCCATCATCGCCGTTCCGGGCCTGCCCGGGACGGTTATCGCTCAATGTCCAGAACAGGAGATCAGATCGATGAAAATTGCTCAGATTGCCCCCTTAGCTGAACGTGTGCCGCCCAAGCTCTATGGCGGGACGGAGCGTATCGTTTCCTACCTTACCGACGAACTGGTGCGGCAGGGCCATGACGTGACGCTGTTCGCCAGCGGCGATTCGCGCACGCTGGCCCATCTGGTGCCCTGCTCGCATGTGGCGCTGCGGCTCACCCCCGATATGCGCGACCCCATTCCCTATCACGTCATGATGCTCGAACAGGTGCGCCAGCGTGCCGAAGAGTTCGATGTGCTGCATTTCCACATCGACATGCTGCATTTCCCGCTGGTGCGCGAATTCGCTGGCAAGACCCTGACCACGTTGCATGGGCGGCTCGACCTGCCCGACCTCGTGCCCTTCTACCGGACCTTCCCCGAATTCCCGCTGGTCTCGATCTCCAACGACCAGCGCGCGCCCATGCCGCCGGTCAACTGGGCCGGCACGGTTTATCACGGCCTGCCGGCCGACCTCCTGCCGTTCAGCGCCGAGGCCACGGGCGGCTACCTTGCGTTTCTTGGCCGCATCTCGCCCGAAAAACGTCCCGACCGCGCGATCGAGATCGCCGCGAAAGCCGGCATGAAGCTCAAGATCGCCGCCAAGGTCGACAAGGCCGACCAGACCTATTGGGACAAGACAATCGCGCCTCTCGTGGCCCGTTACGACAATGTCGAATTCGTTGGTGAGATCAATGAGCAGCAAAAGGCGCAATTCCTGGGCAATGCCACCGCCCTGCTGTTCCCCATCGACTGGCCCGAGCCGTTCGGACTGGTGATGATCGAGGCCATGGCCTGCGGCACGCCGGTCATCGCCTTCCGTTGCGGATCGGTACCCGAAGTCATCGATCACGGCGTGTCCGGCTTCATCGTCGATTCGATAGAGGAGGCGGTGGAGAGCGTCCGGAAGGCCAAGGCGCTCGACCGGGCCGTCGTGCGCGCCACCTTCGACGCCCGTTTTACCGCCGGGCGCATGGCGGCGGACTATCTGGCGATCTACGAGCGGTTGCGCATGGGCCAGCCGGCAAACGGCAATGTTTATATCCCGCCGCGCAATGCCGGGCTCAGCCTCAACGCCTGAGCGGAGACCGGCCTATGGATTCCCACTTTAACGATGCTGGGGCCTTGGGGCCCCCGCCCACCGACGACCCGTCTTTTGGAGTGGCGGCTCGCGCCTCTTTGCAGGAGGGCCGGACCCGCACCCTTAAGCATGGCGACACCTTCGGCGTCTTCGACCATAATGGCGACATACATGCCCATCCTGCAGGCGCCGAAGGGCTGTTTCACCGCGACATGCGGCACCTGTCGCGGCTTACCCTTGCCATTGCCGGCGCAAGACCGCTGCTGCTGAGCTCGACCCTTCGCGACGACAACGCCACGCTCACCTGCGACCTGACCAATCCCGACATCACCGATGCGCAGGGGGAGACCGTCCTCGACCACGACCTTGTCCATGTCCGGCGCTCGCGTTTCCTCTGGAAAGGCACGTGCCATGAGCGGCTGGCGGTGCGCAATTTTGCCGACAAGGCCGTGTCTATCGCCCTCGACATCGGCTTCAGCGCCGATTTCGCGGACCTGTTCGAGGTGCGCGGCACCGCGCGCGTCAGGCGCGGCCAGCTTCACGACCCGCAATTGGGGCCAGACCATGTCGAACTCGCCTACACCGGGCTGGATGGAATCGTCCGGCGCACGCAGATGCGGTTCTTCCCCCAACCGGACGCCCTTTCGGGCAACCATGCACGCTTCGATCTCATTCTGGCCCCGGGTGAGACCCGATCGGTGTTTCTGGCGATCGACTGCCTGGGAGGAGAAGCCGCAGCGGTCAGCCGGACCAGCTTTTTTTCCGCCATTCGCGAGGCCCGGCGCGCGCTGCGAGCCTCATCCTCGCGCGCCACAGCGATCGTCACCTCAAACGAGATTTTCAACGAGAGCATCCGCCGCAGCGTTTCCGATCTCTATATGCTGATCACCGATACGCCGGAGGGACCCTACCCCTATGCTGGCGTGCCCTGGTTCAGCACGGTTTTCGGGCGCGACGCGCTCATCACCGCCTTCGAGACACTCTGGCTGGACCCCGCCATCGCACGAGGCGTTCTATTTCACCTTGCGGCCAATCAGGCCAAGGCGGTCGATGCCGCGGCCGATGCCGAACCGGGCAAGATCCTCCACGAGGTCCGCTATGGCGAAATGGCCGAACTGGGCGAGGTGCCGTTCCGGCGCTATTATGGCAGTATCGATTCGACACCGCTCTTTGTCATGCTGGCGGGCGCCTATCTCGAACGGACGGGCGACGTGGAGGCTGTCCGCAGGCTTTGGCCCCATATCGAGGCAGCCCTTGGCTGGATCGACAGATATGGCGATCGTGATGGTGATGGCTATGTCGAATATGGCCGTTTGACCGACAAGGGGCTGGCCAATCAGGGCTGGAAGGACAGCCACGATTCCGTCTTTCATGCCGACGGGACACTTGCCACGGGTCCCATCGCGCTGTGCGAGGTGCAGGCCTATGTCTATGGCGCCCTACGGGCGGCTCAGGCTATGGCCATGCAATTGGGGCACGCCGACCAGACCGCGCGCTGCGCGCAGCGCGCGGATGCCCTGCGCAATGCGTTCAACCAGGACTTCTTCGATCCGGAACTGGGCACCTATGTGCTGGCGCTCGATGGCGATAAGCGCGCCTGTCGCGTACGCAGTTCCAATGCCGGCCACGCGCTGTGGACCGGCATCGCCGACACCGATCAGGCCGCGGCAGTCGCCGGTACGCTCCTGAGCCGTTCAGGCTTCAGCGGCTGGGGCATCCGCACCATTGCGGCCGGAGAAAGCCGGTACAACCCGATGAGCTACCATAACGGCTCGGTCTGGCCTCATGACAACGCCCTGATCTCCGCGGGCCTTGCCGGTTACGGTTTCAAAAGCGCGGCAGCCCGCATTTTGGACGGGCTTTTTGCGGCCTCGACCTATATCGACCTGCGACGGCTGCCGGAGCTGTTCTGCGGGTTTTCGCGCAACACCTCGCAGGGCCCCACCTTTTACCCCGTGGCCTGCATTCCTCAGGCCTGGGCGGCGGCCGCGCCGCTTTATGCCCTGCAATCGTGTCTGGGCCTGCGCTTTGCGGTGGATACGGCCAGTATCGCGTTCGATCGACCCATCCTGCCCGATTTTCTGGACGTCGTGCGATTGCGGCGGCTGCGCATCAACGACGCAATGGCCGACATCGCCATTCACCGCTCAGGCCAGGGGGTGATCGTCGAGGTGGAGCGTCGGGACGGCGCAGTGAGCGTGGTTACGCGTGCATAATTTTTTGGTGCTAACCTATTGAAATAAAGACGGCTTATCCTAAATCGTCTTGTGCCGGATGCCTGTTGCGGGCCGGCGAGGAGCCGGGTGATCGGTTCCCCCACTTGTATCCATGTTGCTCAAAGGAGGATATGGCTATGAGCACGACCTTTGATTTCACACCTTTGTTCCGGTCGAGCATCGGCTTTGACCGCATGTTGAATGCTCTTCAGGCGGCGAGCCGCGTCGAGAGCATCGACAACTGGCCCCCTTACGACATCGAGAAGACTGGCGAGGATGACTATCGCGTATCGCTCGCGGTGGCCGGGTTCAGCCAGGACGATCTCGCCATCACCCAGGAGCAGAACATGCTCATGGTGACGGGCCAGAAGGCGGGCGATGACAAGGCACAATACCTGCATCGCGGCATTGCGGGCCGGGCGTTCCAGCGCCGATTCGAACTGGCCGATCACGTCAAGGTGGTGGGCGCTAGCCTCGTCAATGGGCTGCTGACCATCGATCTCAGGCGCGAAATCCCTGAAGAGATGAAGCCGCGCCGTATCGAGATTGCTACCGGGCAGCTGACGGCAAGCGCTGCCCCCCGGCAGATCGAGGCCGACAAGCAGGCCGCTTAAGGCCCTTCCCTAAGCGCTGACGAGCGCATGGCGCCGGACAGTCGTCCGGCGTCATCGGGATGGCTTTGCCGATCCAGTGAACAGAAAGGAGAGAAAGATGAATGTGCGTGATTTGATTCCATGGGGCCGCAACACCAGCAACCAAGCCCCGACTGTTTTCCGCGAGAGCGATCGCGATCCGTTCCTTTCGCTGCATCGCGAGGTGAACCGGCTGTTCGACGACGCTTTCCGGAGCTTTGGCTCGGGCCTGCCTGCTTTTAGCGGTTTTTCCGCATTCGGTGGCGGCTGGCCGAGCGTCGAGATTTCCGATCACGACAAGGAGATCACCGTAACAGCCGAGGTTCCTGGTATCGAGGAAAAGGATATCGAGGTCACGCTCGATGACGGCGTGCTGACGCTCAGGGGAGAGAAGCGCTCCGAGACCGAGGACAAGGACCGGCAATTCTCCGAGCGCGTCTATGGCCGCTTCGAGCGGCGCATTCCGCTCGGCTACGAGGTCGAGCAGGACAAGGTCGATGCCCGCTTCAGGAACGGTGTTCTGACCGTGACCCTGCCCAAGAGCGAGAAGGCTCAGTCGCAGGTGAAGCGCATCGAGATCAGGAGCTGAAGACCCGCCGGAGGCGCGCCATCCGGGCGCCTCCGGCCCCATCTCCGGCTATCAAAGAGGGTGGAACGATGACGACCGTGGTGAACGTACACGCCAATGACAATCGCGCTCGGGTCGCGCGGGGCAAGCCGCTCGCTTTTCCCGATGATGCGGTGGCGCGGATATACCGGCCCTCGCCGTCCGTCATGACATCTGCAAGGCCGCGCAGGAATGGCTGGCGGCTCGTGTTCGAGCGCCGCACTCCGCCATTTGTCGAGCCGCTTATGGGCTACACGGGCGGAAACGACACGCTGACCCAGATCGCGCTGAGCTTTCCGACATTGGGAGCCGCCATTCGCTACGCCGAGCGGCAGGGTCTGACCTATATGGTGGACGAACCAGCCGAGCTGAACGCCCGGGCAGCCGATCGCGCGACACCGTCCGGTCAGGGCGCGGACTCCAAACCGGCGTTCTCCAACGCGACGCTCGACCGGCTTGGCCTCGCCGATGTGCAGGACGCCTATAGCAAGGCCATGGATGGCGCATCCGCCCGCCATGACCTTTCCGGCCCTGAAAACTGGAAGAGCCCCATGGATGTGGTTCATGACCGGACGCTGACGCTGGAAGCCAAGCGCTCGATCCTGATGAACTGGGCCTGGACGGAATTTCAGATCGATCAGGCCACAAATGAGGGCATGCCCGAAAATCGGCGCCCCGCACGTCTTGGCGAGGTCGAGCAGGCTTTGCTCGCCCTCGAGCGCGATGCGGCCGACGATCGCGACAAGGCGAGCAGGGCAAAGGCGGCGTGAGGTGCGGCCATGGATCCTCTTGTCGTCTTCGATTGCCAGAATGTGTTGCCCGACAGGTTCGCGCTGACCCTCGCCGCGGCAGCGCGCAGCCGGGCGCTCAACCGGGGCGCGGAGCCGAGGATCGATAAACCCGGCGCGGGCGCAAGCGACCTCGCCCTTCGCGAGATCGCGGCGGGTGCCTTCACCCGGGAAGAACTCGCACCCTTTTTGCCCGGGACGGAAGCGGCGCTCGAATTGCCGCCTCCCGCCTCGGGAACCGCACTTTGCGGCGACGGCGCCCATCGCTCCGCCGCCGCGCCCGTCTCTCGCGTCCGGGAGACGGTTCATTGACGATGCGCACTGAACGAAAGGAGATCAAAGATGCTGAAGTCCTTGTTTTCCAACAACCGGACGGTTTTCGATATTGTCAATATCGTCGCCGGCCTGGGATTGTTTCTCTCCCCCTGGTATCTGGGCTACTCGGGGGAAGCCCATGCCGCATGGCACGCCTGGATCGTGGGTGGCGGCATAGCGCTGATCGCGGGGGCTGCGCTCTACGCGTTCCACGAAGCTGAGGAATGGGCCAATGTCGCGCTCGGCATCTGGGCCGCACTTGCCCCATGGGTCATCGGCTTTGCCGGCCTGAGTGCGGCAATGACCGCGCATATCGTGTTTGGCGCGGTTGTCGCGATCATGGCTGGCGCGAGCCTGTGGTTCATCAACAACCGGCCGTTGTCCACCGCGTAATGCCTCGGGCCCGGGAATTTTCCGGGCCCTTTTCTCGCCCTCCGTCCGACCGGAGGCCGAACGAACCGATCCAGTCGAACGGAGATGAATCATGAGAAAGGCCATAGAAGATTTTCGTTTGAGCGTGTTTGCCGTCCTCGCGGGGTTCCTGCTGGCTGTGGCGCATCCGTCCCCTGTTCAGGGGCAGCCGGTTGCGGGTATCGCGGGCGATCAATTGCCCACACTCGCGCCCATCCTCGAAGAGGTTACCCCTGCGGTGGTCAACATTTCTGTGGTTTCCGAGGCCCCGGCGGCGACCAATCCACTCTACAACGACCCCTTTTTCCGTCGCTTCTTCGACCTGCCCCAGGTCCCGCAGGCCCGGCCGCGCATGAGCGCGGGTTCCGGCGTCATCATCGACGCCGGTAAAGGCCACATCCTCACCAATCATCACGTGGTGGCGGATGCGCGCGACATTCTCGTCACCCTCAAGGACGGCCGGCGCCTGGAAGCCGAGCTGGTCGGCTCCGACCAGGCCACCGACATCGCCCTGCTGCGCGTCCAAGCCGACGATCTGGTGGCCCTCGAGATCGGTGATTCAGACCGGCTCGAGGTGGGCGATTATGCGCTGGCCATCGGCAACCCCTTCGGGCTGGGCCAGACCGTCACCTCCGGCATTATCAGTGCCCTGGGCCGCACCGGCATCAATTCAGAGGGCTATGAGGATTTCATCCAGACCGACGCCTCGATCAATCCGGGCAATTCGGGCGGCGCTCTTGTTACCCTCGATGGCCGCCTCGTCGGGGTCAACACCGCCATCCTCAGCCCCGCCGGCGGCAATGTCGGCATCGGCTTTGCCGTGCCCAGCAACATGGCGGTCGCCGTCATGACTCAGCTGGCCGAATACGGCGAGGTAAGGCGCGGTCGGATCGGCGTGGGCATACAGGACCTCACCCCCGACCTCGCCGAAGCCTTCGATCTGGGTGAGATGCGCGGCGCCGTCATCGCCAATGTCGAACCCGGCTCCCTGGCCGAACAGGCCGGCTTGGAGGTCGGCGATGTGGTGATTGCCGTCAATGACCGGCCGGTGCTCGGCTCGACAGATCTGCGCAACCGAATCGGCCTGACGCCGGTGGGCGAAGAGGTGACATTGCGCGTGATGCGCGACAACGAGGAGCGCGTAATCACCGTCACAATCGCGGTCGAGACCACCGCGGCGACCTCGCTGGCCGGCACCCCGTTCGACGGCGCCGTGCTGCGGCCCGCCGGGGGCAATGAGGGCGTGCTTGTCGAGAGCGTAGCGCCCGGAAGCCCTGCCGCCCGCGCCGGGCTTCAGGCCGATGACGTCATCGTTGCAGTCAACCGTATGCGGGTTGTTTCCCCCGGTGATCTGCGGCAGTTGACCGAAGGTGGCCGGCGCACGCTGGCACTGGAGATCATCCGGGGCGGCAGCGCCTTGCTGCTCGTGCTCCGATAGGCGCCGGGTGGCCATGGACATGAACAACAAGACACGATTCAACATCTGGTACTGGGTGGCGGCCTTTTTCGGGCTGATGCTCTTCCAGTATGTCTTCACCACGGCCACACAGGTCGCCGAGATCCCCTACAGCCAGTTCGAGACCTATCTTGAGGAAGGCCGGATCGCGGAGGTGGCGGTATCCGACCGTTTCATCCAGGGCGTGTTTACCACGCCCGTAGAGGGCCGGCCGATGTTCATCACCACCAGGGTGGCCCCCGACCTTGCCCGCGATCTGGCTGAGCACGGCGTCGTCGTCACCGGGCAGATCGAGAGTACCCTCCTGCGCGATCTGCTGTCCTGGATCATTCCGGTGGTTCTGTTTGTGGGCCTCTGGCTTTTCATCCTCAGGCGCATGGGCGCGGGCATGGGCGGGGGGCTGATGCAGATCGGCAAGTCCAAGGCGAAGGTCTATGTCGAGACGGACACCGGGGTCACTTTCGACGATGTCGCCGGGGTGGACGAGGCCAAGGACGAATTGAAGGAGATCGTCGATTTCCTCAAGGACCCCCAAGGCTATGGCCGACTCGGCGGGCGCATGCCCAAGGGCATATTGCTGGTCGGCCCGCCCGGCACCGGCAAGACCCTGCTCGCCAAGGCCGTGGCGGGCGAGGCGGGCGTCGCCTTCTTCTCCATCTCGGGGTCGGAATTTGTCGAGATGTTCGTTGGGGTCGGGGCGGCGCGCGTGCGCGATCTGTTCGAGCAGGCCCGCGCCAAGGCGCCGGCCATCATCTTCATCGACGAGCTCGACGCGCTGGGTCGGGCGCGGGGCATCGGCCCGATGGCCGGCGGCCATGACGAAAAGGAGCAGACGCTCAACCAGCTCCTGGTGGAGCTCGATGGTTTCGACTCATCCACCGGCTTGGTGCTGCTGGCCGCCACCAACCGGCCCGAAATCCTCGACCCAGCGCTGCTGCGCGCCGGACGCTTCGACCGGCAGGTGCTGGTCGATAGGCCCGACAAGACCGGCCGTATCCAGATCCTCGAGGTGCATCTGAAAAAGGCAAAGCTTGCCGCCGATGTCGATGCGGAAAAGATCGCCGCGCTCACGCCTGGTTTTGCCGGTGCCGATCTCGCCAACCTTGTTAACGAGGCCACCCTGCTCGCCACCCGGCGCAAGGCCGATGCGGTAGAGATGGAAGATTTCAACAACGCCGTCGAGCGCATCGTAGCCGGCCTCGAGAAGCGCAACCGCTTGCTCAATCCGCGGGAGCGCGAAATCGTCGCCTATCACGAGATGGGCCATGCCCTGGTCGCCATGGCGCTGCCCGGCGTCGATCCGGTGCACAAGGTCTCGATCATTCCCCGCGGCATCGGTGCGCTGGGCTACACCATCCAGCGCCCCACCGAAGATCGGTTTCTGATGACGCGGCAAGAGCTGCAGAACAAGATGGCGGTACTGCTCGGCGGTCGCGCGGCGGAGTGGATCGTCTTCGGGCACCTCTCGACCGGCGCCGCCGACGATCTTGCCAAGGTGACCGACATCGCCCGCGCTATCGTGACCCGTTACGGTATGACCGACCGCCTCGGCCATGTCGCGCTGGAGCAGGACAGACGCTCATTCCTTGCTACCGACCAACCCCATTATGGCCCGCAGGAACGCGCCTATTCCGACCAAACCGCTGCTACCGTCGATGAGGAGGTACGCCGCATTGTGGACGAGACCTTCGAGCGAACCGTAGCGCTATTAAGCGAACGCCGGGATGCTCTCGAGCGCGCCGCAAGGGTGCTGCTTCAAAAGGAAACGCTCAACGAACAAGAGATCTCCTCAATGGTCTCGCAGGAAGCATTGAGCGTTCAATGATTAAAGGGCAATGAGCGCAAATAATTATCACGGGGTTTAGTTGTTGTTGCGCTATCTGCTATTTCCATTCTAAATGCTGACCTCCGGGTTTCATCCACGTATCGCGCGCCCGCTCGCCGTCCTCACTCTGGAGCTTTTCGGCCATCCAGAGCAGCGCGCCGTAGATCATGGTGCGGTCGTCGCCGGTCAGCTCCACGATACCAGCCTTGACGACGAGACCGCCCAATTCGATCAGATGACGCGTGCGCTTCCTGCGCTCAATCTGCCATGTGCGCATCTGTGGACGCCCCTTTGAATGCAAGAAGGATCTTTTACTCA
>Ga0079224_100016297_pt1 | contig 10436 bp, 9 predicted proteins | sample Stecom2015_FD_80414 | JGI IMG/M metagenome (GOLD analysis project Ga0079224, IMG submission 80414) | Agricultural soil microbial communities from Utah to study Nitrogen management - Steer compost 2015 | ecosystem: Environmental > Terrestrial > Soil > Agricultural land | place: USA: Utah...
ATGTGTTCGACCTTTCCGACGAAGGTCCTGATCGACGCTACGACCGACAGGCACACGCCCTCAGCGTTACACTGCGGCGTGCGAAACCGGATCCTCATCGAACATCCCGATCAACTGGCGGCCGCCGCCGCGCGCTGGCAGTCGGCGCCGTACGTCGCGCTCGACACCGAATTCGTGCGCGAGACGACGTTCCGCGCCAGGCTCGGCCTCGTGCAGGTTGCCGTGGCCGACGAGGTCGCGCTCATCGACGTCGTCCGCATCCGCGATCTATCGCCCCTTGCCGCCATCGTCAGTTACGCGCACACGCGGAAGATCCTGCACTCGAGCTCGGAAGATCTGCCGGGGCTGCGACGCGCCACGGGCGTGTCGCTCGCGCCGCTGTTCGACACGCAGATCGCGGCGGCATTCGCCGGCTTGGGCGTCGGGCTGTCCTATGGTGCGTTGGTGTTCGCGCTGTTTCAGGTCGCACTCGAGAAGGGCGAGACACGGACGGACTGGACGCGTCGCCCGCTGTCGCCCGAGCAGTTGCGGTACGCCGCCGATGACGTCGACTATCTGCCGGAGGTCGCGGCTGAACTGGAGCGGCGGCTCGTCAGCCTCGGTCGGCTCGACTGGGCGATCGAGGACTCGGGCGCGCTCGCCACGGCGGACGCCGACGGCCCGGCGCCTGAGGACGCGTGGCGGAAGGTGAAGGGCCTCGACCGACAGCCCGTGGCGGTGCAGGCTGTCGCCCGGGGCCTCGCGGCCTGGCGCGAACGCGAGGCCGCGCGGCTCGACGTGGCCCGGCCGTTCCTGCTGCGGGACGAAACGCTGCTTGCCCTCGCGCGTCGCGACGCGGTGTCGGTGCAGGACGTCGCCAGGCTTCCCGGCTACGACGCGCGACGGCACGCCGCACACGCGCCGCGGTGGCCCGATGCCCTCGCCGCGGCTCGGCGCCACGTCGAGGCCCAGGGGCCGTTGCCCGCGGCACCGGCGCCTTCGCCGGCGGATGTCAAGCGGCGCGCGGCGCTCGAAGCGGCGGTGGCCGCGCTCGTGACACGCCGCGCCGCGGAACTGTCGCTTCCGCCGGAACTGCTGCTTTCGCGGCGCCAGCGCGATCGCGCGCTCGAGGCCTGGGGCGGCCGCGGTTCGCTCAGCGCCGCGATCGGCGGCTTCCGCGGGGCGCTGCTCGGGGACGAGCTCGACGAACTGACGCGTGGTGCCACCGGCTGACTGCCGGTGACACGTGTTCGTCGCGCAGGGCTGAGGCTTCCGGCAGCCGCATCGCTCTACCAGCGGCGGTCATAGCGCTGGCCGTCGCGGAACCCGTCTTCGTAGCCGCTGCGAAAGCCCGTGCGGTAGTTCGCCTTGTAGTACTCCTTGTCCCCGTAGCTGCGCTGGTACCCGCGATCCGCGCTGCGGTAGCGGCGTTCGCCCACCGGATCGAACCGGCGGTTGTCGCGGCCGTCGTCGAGGCCCGCCTCGTACCCATCGGCGTATCCCTGCTGCCTGGCCACATCGAAGCGCGCGCCTGCGCGACCGCCTGTCCAGGGGCCACTGCCGCGGCCGTTCCAGGGGCCGCCCTGGTTCCACGACGGACCGCCGCGGCCAACCACGGCGTAGCCGTTGCGGTAGCCCGTTTCGAATCCCCGGCGGAACTCATCTCGATAGCGATCGCGGCTGCCGTACTGCGAGCGATAGCCTGCGTCGGCACGCCGGTAGTCGCCCTCGTCGGTGAACCCGAATCGATCGCCGCGCCGCAGGTCGTCGGCACCCGCGCGCAGCCCGCGCTCGTAACCCTGCTGAAACGCCGGCGATACGCGCGTCGAACCCCATTGCGCCGATGCGGTCGACGCCGTCAGCGTGAGTATCGCGAGTGCGGATACGAGCGAGAAGAGATGTCGTGGAGACATGTGCAAGACCTCCTGCACACGGCCCAGTGCAAGAGGCAAGCCACCCATGTGGCAGGGGCATCTGTCGTCCAGTCAGCCGCGGACGCGGCTACTTCGTCCAGAGGAGGACACGGACACCGTCCTGATTCCGGTAATCGAGGACGAGTGCGGGCCCGATGCGGGTGAGCTCGTCGACGTCGAGCTCGAGGCGATTGAGGTCGAAGTGCTCGTTGCGCCTCGAGACGCGGACGTCCGGGCCCATGCGCAACAGCCACAAGGGCAGCGTCACATTGACCAGTCGCTCGTCGTCGGGGTTCCAGACGCGAACCATCAGGGATGAGGGGCTGACGTCGGAGGTGGGAAGCGACGAGAGTTCGGTGGTGAGGTGGAGCCGTTCCTGCGCGTCGAGTTCGTAGAGCGCTCGACGACCTTCGAAGGTGCTGGTGACCGTGTCGAAGGAGTCGAGTGCGGCCCCGCTCGTCGACGGCGACGACTCCACGTGGCGCGAGATGAAGTAGACGGATGCGCCGGCCGCCGCGATGAGCAGGACCACGCCGCCCGCGAAGACGCCGCCGACGATCCAGATCCAGGTCCTGCGCGTGGCCATTGGTGGTTCCTGCCGATCTATACGAGCATCCAGGCGTTGCGGTGCCCGCGACGGCTGAACTGCACGGTCCTGCCCGGCCCGGCACGACGGCTCGTGACCGAGAAGGGCGTGTCGATCAATCGGTTGGCCTCGGCAAGTCCTGCAGGGTCATTCGTGGCGCGCGCGATGTCACGGGCGCGCGTGTAGCGCTCGAGCGCCTCGGCCCGTCGCCCGCCGAGATCGGCGACCTTGCCGAGTCCCAGTTCGATGCGGCCGCGAATCCATTCCTCGGGGCCACTCGCGAGCGCGGTTTCGAGATCGGCCGACGCCGCCTCGGGCCGTTCGAGCGCGAGGCGTGCCAGACCGCGCCGATAGAACCACAGCGCGCGCTCGCCGCGCAGCTTGCGGCGCGGATCACTGTCGAACGCGGCAATGCCCGCCGACAGGATGGCGTCGGCCTCGGCGGCGCGCCCGGCGCGCACGGCCGCGGCGCCGCGCTCGAGGACCAGAATGCGGTTTCCGGGAAAGGCGGCCGCCATGTTGGTGAGCAGGGCGAAGGCGTCCTCGTGGCGCCCCTCGCGGCTGTAGATCAGGACGAGTGCCGTGCGCGCCTCGTGACGGCTCGAACTGCCGGGCCCGGCTGCGGCCTCGAGCAGGGCGATGCCCTCGTCCTTACCGCCCTCGAACCCGACGAGGTAGGCGAACATGCGGGGCGCGAAGCCAAGGCCGGCGATGGCGTAGCGGTAGGTGCCGACCACCGCGCCGGCGCCGAGGCGGTCGGGCGCCACCTCGAGGACCTGCTTCTGCGTCAGGAACGCGCGCCGCGCCGTGCGGAAGGCACCCCGCACGTTCCCTTCGACCGAGGCAATCCACGATGCCCGCAGGCCGTAGGCCGCGCCGGCGTCGTAGAGGGCATCCGGGTCGCGCGGGGCGCGATCGAGCCGGGCGTCAGCCAGATCGATCGCGCGCGTGATGGACGCGGTGAATTCCTGCTCGATCGCGGCCGGCGGCTTCGGGAGTGTGACGGTCGATCGCGTGAGCCCGCCCATGTAGTGGTCGACGGTGAGGGCGCCGCGATGGAAGAGCGCCTGCAGCCAGAGGATGCCCGCGAGCGTGCGGTGGGCGCGCGACTCGTCGGGCGCGTCGATGGCAGCGCGCCTGGCCGTGGCGAGCGCGGTCTCGTGGTCCAGGTTGTAGGCCGAGTCGAAGGCCGATCGGATCCGCGCGTCGAGATCCGCCTGGCTGGCATCGGCCCGCATCGGCGCGTCGCACAGCACGAGTGCGACAACGCCGGCAGCGGCTCGACCGACAACACGGGCCAGAACGTTCACGCGTCGTGTTCCTCCGCGGCGGACCGTGCCGGGACCACCGCGCCTTGTCTGCGACACCGGGGCTGACGCCCCGGTCCTCCCTGCGCCGGCGGGCCGACCGCTACTTCAGCGTGGCCAGCTTCACCAGGTCGACGGCTTCGACGACCTGCCGGACGGGCGCCAGGTCCGACACCCCGGTGCCCTCGGCGCGCACGATGACACGCTTGCCGACGACGGCCGTGACCTCACCGCGCTTCGAGTCGTTGTTCCAGTCTTCCATGCCGGGACTGCCGCCGACCGTCGCACCGCGTTTGAACCCGCTGTCGGACCGCTCGGAGTATCCCGACGACAGGAACATCGACAGGGGAGCCAGCAGCAGCTGGTTCATTGCCGAGTCCATGATCTCGAGTTCGACCCGCTCGTCGCCGCGCGTGTACTGCGCGCGCGCCTGCGAGAACGCCATGGGCATCGTGACTTCCTCGCCACGCGCGTCGGACTGCGTCCAGCCGTTGACCTCCGGCAGCAGCTCCTTGAGCGCCTCGAAGTTGACCACCTTCGCATCGCTGCCCTGGGCCATCTGCTGGAAGCCCTGCGCCATCTGCTCCAGCCCCGCGGCGACCTGGTCGGACGTGCCCTGGGCCATCTGCTCGGCGCCGCGCTGGATGGCGTCGGCACTTTCCTGCATCTGGCGCGCGGCTTCCTCGGCCTGACGCTCCTGCTCCGAGGGCCCGCATCCGGCCGCTGCAATAAGCGCGATACCTGCAATCGTCAGTCGTGTGTACATGGTTGCCTCCAGGCGACGTGCGATTCTAGCACCGCCGGTGCGTCGTCAGGCCCTGCCCATCCACTGCAGCAGGCCCAGCGTCAGCCACGGCACGTAGGTGATGAGCAGGACGCCGATGACCAGCACGATGAGCATCGGCATCGACGCGCGCGCCACCTCCATCACGGGCTTGTTGAAGCGATACGAGGACATGAACAGGTTCAGGCCCACGGGCGGCGTCAGGTAGCCCAGCTCGAGGTTCGCCACGAAGATGATTCCGAGGTGGACGGGGTGCACGTCGAACGCCATCGCAATCGGAATGATGAGCGGCACGACGACCACCAGCGCCGAGAAGATGTCCATCAGGCAGCCGACGACGATCAGCAGCGCGTTGAGCGCCAGCAGGAACATCAGGCGCGAGCTGATGTTGGCCTGCGTCCATGCGAGCAGCGCGTCGGGCACCTGGGCGTCGATCAGGTAGTTGGTCAATCCGGCCGCAACCGCGAGGATGACCAGCACGCCGCCGACCAGCGAGATGCAGTCCCCCGTCACGCGGACCACGTCGCGCGACGACGGCAGGTCCCGGTGTACGAACCGCTGCACGATGAGCGCGTAGAGCGCCGCGAGCGCGGCCGATTCGACGGGCGTTGCGAATCCGCCGAGCAGCGACACGAGCACGACAATCGGCAGCACCACTTCCCATTTCGCCGCCCACAGCGCGGCGGCGGCTTCCGCCGCGCGGAAGGGCGTGTGTCGGCTGGACGACGCAATGCCTTCGCGGATGCCGAGCGCGGCCATCAGCACAATCATCAGCAGCCCCGGGAGCAGACCGCCGATGAACAGGTCCTCGAGCGCGATGCCCGTGGCGATGATCCCGTAGAGCATGAGGGGCAGCGCGGGCGGCAGCAGCAGCCCGAGCGAACCCGACGCGGTGATGAGCCCGAGCGAAAACCGCTCGCGATATCCCTCGGCGAGCAGGGCCGGCAGCAGCAGGCCGCCCAGCGCGAGAATAGTGACGCCCGATCCGCCGGTGAACGTCGTGAAGAACGCACAGAGCAGGGCCGTGACCACGGCCGTGCCGCCAGGCATCCAGCCGAACAGGCCGCGGAAGAGCCGCAGCAGCCGCTGCGGCGCCCGGCCCTCGGCCAGGAGGAATCCGGCCAGCGTGAACAGCGGAATGCTCGGCAGCGTTTCGTTGGTCAGCTGCTCGTAGGCCTTGATCAGCATGACGATGGGCAGGCTGCCCTGTACGAGGAACAGGAACAGCGCGGCGCCGCCGAGCACGGCGAAGATCGGCGCGCCGAGCACGGCCGAGACGAGCACCATCACGAGCCAAGGCCAGGCCGACTGATCCTGGAAGGCTTCGGGCGACCGCGCGATCCAGATGCCGATGAGAATGCCGGTGGCCGCGATCAGGCGGCCGGCCGTCGAGGTTGACGCGTTCCAGGCCAGCCGCACCGCGATGAGGCCGAACGCGATCGGGAAGACCAGCGTGGCGGCCCACACGGGGACGTCGACGGCGACGACGTTGCCGACTTCCCGGTAGAGCTCGATCAGCTGGAGTCCACCGACGGCGAAGACGGTGGCCACCACGACGCCGAACAGGCCGCCGGCCACCTGTGCCGCCTGCCGCGTGCGGCCTTCCGGCAGCATCGATCCGGTCGCGAGCGACAGCAGTCGACCGTCGCGTGCCGCAATCGCGGCGCCGAGCAGCCCCAGCCACAATGTCAGGTGCAGCGTGAACGGCCCGGAGCCGGGCACGCCGGTGCCGAACAGCCAGCGCGCGACGATCTCGCTGAGCGGGAGGACGACGACGGCGACGGCGACGATCGTCGCGAAGGAGTCTTCGATGCGCGCGGCGACGGCGCGCATCAGCGTCCCTGGGTCTTGCGATACGCGTCGCGCGCCGCCACGGCCATGTCATACATGTCCGCGGGGACGATGTTGCCGCGCAGCGACGGGGTCAGCTGTCCGACCTGCTGGCGAAATGCGGCGCGCGCCGCCGGGTCGAGCGTCGTGACGGTCAGCTTGGCCTTCTGCATGGCCGCGACAGCGTCGGCATCGACCTTCGGCACGTCGGTCAGGACGCGTTGCTGCATGGCGCGCGCGGCCTGCGTGACGGCAGCACGGTCGGCCTCCGACAGCCGGTTCCAGGCGGCCGTCGTCACAACGGTTGCTCCCACGAGCGGCGCCACGCGCAGGTCGAGCATGTAGGGTGTGGCCGAGTAGAACTGCAGCGCGAGCGCGCCATAGGGCGGACTGGGGACCGCGTCGATCATGCCGTTGGGCAGCCGCAGCTGCGTGACGATCTCGCGTTCGGAGAGCGCCTGCGGATGGAATCCGTGGCTCGAATACCACCGCACCATGTCGTCGTCGCCCTGACTGGTGAAGAGCTTGGCGCGCTTCAGATCGTCGAGCGTGCGGATCTGCTGCTTCGAGAACACCTGCACCCAGCCGGCGCTGCCCCAGTTGAGCAGATGGAACCCCCTGGCCTCGAACCGGCGCGCGACTTCCGGGCCGACGGTTTCGAGCATGTGCTGGAGCTCGGCGTCGCTCTCGATGAAATACGGGATGCTGAAGACGTTGACGCTCGGATCGATGCGCGCGAGCCCGCCCGGCATGAGCAGCGCGGCATTCAGCTGGCCCACGCGCATGAGCGTGACGACTGTGGCCTCTGGCCCCTGTGTGCCGTTGGCGAACACGCGTACTGTGACACGCCCCGACGTGGCCTTCGAGATCGACGCGCCCATCTCGGTCAGCGCCCGGTGCCAGGTCGTGTTGGCGGGGGCGAACGTGGCGAGCTTCAGTTCGACCTTCGACTGCGCCGCCAGCGGCAGGCAGAGCGCGATCGAGGCGGCGAGCACCGCGAAGATGCGGGCAAACGAGGACATGAGACTACCTCCGGGCATGATGGACTACTGCGCGAACAATGAATCGGCGTTGGCAAGCAGCGCGCGGGCGCGCCGCTGCGTGATGAGCGTGGCCAGCCGGATCGACGGATTGGCGTCGGGGTCGACGGCGAGCGCCTGCTCGAGCAGTGTTTCGAACTCGGTGCGATCCTGCGCGGCAACCGAAACCCCCACCGCCAGGGCGACGTACGGCCCAGGCGACGTGCCCTCCTGCAGTTCGACGGCGCGCGCGAAGTGTTCGCGGGCCTTTTCACGGGTGCCGCCGAGCGACTCGAGGCTTTCGAACGTGATGAGCGTTTCGTGGATGGCGCCGTCGCCCCACGTGTCGTCGAGCGTCGCGGCACGGTCGATGAGCGCACGCACGGCGGGGAAGTCGATGAGCAGCTCGGGACGGTCGGGTGCGAGCGCGATGGCCGAACCCCAGGACGCAGCCGTCCAGTAGAGGAGCTCGACGTCGTCGCGCCGTGCGGGTGCGAGCACGACGTCGGCCTCGAGCGTCAGGCGATCGCCCGCGCCGGGAAACCGCAGTTCGAGCGCGCGGAGGCAGTAACCACGGCCGCGCAGGTAAAGGCGCAGCGCGCGTGCGTCGAGCGCGGTGGCCCGTTCGTAGTCGGCCTCGCGGACCATGTCGGCTTCGGTCTGCACGAACGCGTAGGCGTACTGCGTGAAGCCGCTGCACGTGGCCACGAGCAGCGGCGCGTGTTCGGGGACCGACTCGAGCAGCGATTCGTAGAGCTTGAGCGCGAAGGGCAACGCGTCGCCCACCAGATCGGGATCGTCGTCGCGCGAAAAGACGTCGCCGGATTCCGACAGGGTATCGGCGACGGTCCTGACGGCCATCGTCTTGAGTGAGCAGCCGGACGACACCATCGCAGCCAGCGCGAGACAACCGAGGGGGTAGAACAGGCGAGTCAGAGACACGTGATGGTCGAGCGCTCCCGGCGCATGCCGGCGCGGCAGGGCCGTGACTCGCCCTCGAGCGGGGCGCAGGCCCGTGCTGGCCGAACACGCAAGCGTAGCAGACTCGGCGGCAGGGGTGTTCGCCTAGGGCGTGCCGGCCGGAGCCGCCGGGTCGCCGGCGCCTTCGGGCGATGCCAGATAGGACTGCCGGGCGCGCACGTTCATGTCCGGCACCTTCACCCGCACCTCGAGCTTGTGAGCGGTACCGTCGAGCGTTTCCGGCGTGAAACCGAGGACGTACTGGCGGTGCAGCTCGTCGGCCACGCGCGTGAACGTCGCGTTGAGGTCGTCGGTGCGCTGCAGTTCGAAGTAGCCGCCGCCGGTGTCGGTCGCCAGCCGTCGCAGGTTGCGATCGGGCCGCGTGGTGCGGCCCATGAACACGTGCCGCAGGCCCACGCCGTAGATCATGTAATTCTCTTGCTGGGCGCGCGTGAGGACGTCGCGGAAGCTGCGACGCTGGCTCCGGTCGTCCTCCCCGTCGGTGAAGACGAGCACCACTCGCCGGCCCGTCTGCTGCGCCAGAGCCGACATGCTGTCGTCGATCGCATCCCACAGGAACGTCGGGTTGCCGAACTGGATGTCGTTGTGCAGATAGCGCACCAGGTCGTCGCGATTGCCCGTGAAGGTGGGGCTGATCCGGATCTTGTCGGAGAAGCTGCCGACGCGCGCGCGGTCGTCGGGCAGCAGCCGCAGGACGAACTGTTCAGCGCCCTGCTTGAGCAGATCGAGGTAGAACGTCATGCTCCCGCTCGTATCGAGCATGACAACGACCGTGATCGGCTGTACGTCGCTCTTGAAGAGCGTCAGCGGCTGCAGCCGGCCGTTGTCGTACACCTCGAAGTGTTCTTCCCGGAGGTCGGGCACCAGCCGGCCGTTGCGGTCGGTGACCGTCGCGTAGACGGCAACGGTTGTCGTGCCACTGCGGAAGGTGACCTGCTGATCGGCAGGGAGCGTTGCGGTCAACCCCGGCAGGAGCAACAGGCACAGCGCGACCGGAAGAAGGCGTCTCATGAAATCCCCGTCGGACAGGCGCGTCCGCGTCATTACTAGACTACCGCGTCGGGCCGGCGGCCGGGCGAGCCGATTGGCTCGAGTGGCCTCCCGGCCCTTCCCCTTGTAGCCTAATAGCCTAGTAGCCTCGTAGCCTCCTATGCCTTCCCATCTGATCGTCTTCGACCTCGACGGAACCCTGGTGGACTCGCGCCGCGATCTGGCGCGAAGCGCGAATCTGTTGCTGACCGAACACGGAGCAGCCCCGCTGGCCGTCGAGGAGGTGACGGCAATGGTTGGCGAAGGCGCGCGCGTGCTGGTGAGGCGCGTGCTGACGGCCGCCGGGCTGGTCGATACGGTCGATGTCCAGTCGGCGCTCGACCGGTTCCTTGCCATCTACGACGAGCATCTGCTCGATGAAACCCGGATCTATCCGGGCATCGAGGAGGTTCTTCATGCCATCGACGGCCGTGCCGCCTTGGCCCTTCTGACCAACAAACCCACACACCACACCGTCCGCATGCTGGCCGATCTGGGCATCCGACCGCGTTTTGGCGAGGTCATCGGCGGCGACGGCGCATTTGCCCGAAAGCCGGACCCGGCAGGCCTGCTCCATCTGGTCGCGTCCGCGGGCGTACCGCCCGGCCGGACCGTGATGGTGGGGGACTCGATGGTCGACGTCGAAACGGCGCGGCGCGCGGGAACGCGCGTGTGCGTCGCTCGGTACGGATTTGGCCATCTCCCCGATGATCTGGCTGGGGCACCCGGACTGATGGAGGCACGCGACCCAGCCGATCTGGCTCCGCTGCTGCTCGATTTTCTCCAGGCATGAGCGCCGACGCCGTCGCGACCCTGCCAGGCCCGCAGGGCACGCCGCGGCGTGTCTACATCGACTGGCTGCGCGGCCTCGCGGTGCTGCTGATGGTGCTGTGGCATTCAGTCGACGCCTGGCACGTGGCAGTCAGCCGGGACACGGCGGCATTCCGGGTCGTCGGGTTCCTTGCCGGATGGGCAGCGCCGCTGTTCCTGTTTCTGGCCGGCGTCTCG
>Ga0079224_100016299_pt1 | contig 10435 bp, 11 predicted proteins | sample Stecom2015_FD_80414 | JGI IMG/M metagenome (GOLD analysis project Ga0079224, IMG submission 80414) | Agricultural soil microbial communities from Utah to study Nitrogen management - Steer compost 2015 | ecosystem: Environmental > Terrestrial > Soil > Agricultural land | place: USA: Utah...
GACGATGTAGGGCGGGACTTCCTGGGCGCGCGCCGTCTCCGTGCGCCACGCGCGGAGCCGCTTGAACAGCGCCTCGCCTTCCTCGTCCAGCGGCACGTCTTCGGAGGCGGGCGTGGAGCGGCGCGCGGCGGGACTCGTGGCGGCGCCCTGCATGTCGAGCGGGACGGCCTCGCGGTGGGCGAGGGCCTGCTCCCCGAGCACGGTCAGTTCGACGACCGGGTACTCGCCGCCGGTGACGCGGAGGTAGTTCTTGAAGATGAGCTGCTTGTAGAGCCCGTCCACCTCGTCCTGCGAGAGGAAGCTCAGGCGGCCGTAGTACGGTGAGCGTTCGTAGCGCGCCATGCCGTCGGCCTTCGAGCCGGTGAGCATCCGGGCGAGCGTCTTGCGGCCGGCCTTCCAGCGGAGCCGCCTGACGGCGTCCAGCAACCCGAGGGCGATGCGCGAAGGCATCGGGAGCGCGTCCCAGTCGGGAAGCTCGGTGGGGGCGGCTTTGAGGCGGGCGCGGACGAGGCAGTTGTCGCAGCAGCCGGCCTCGCTGACGGCGAGGTCGTCCGCCTCGGCCGCGGGGTCGCCGAAGTGGGCGAGGAGCAGGCGGCGGCGGCACTCGCCCGTCTCGGCGTAGGCCACGAGGCGGGCGAGGTCGCGCGTCTTGGCGTCGCGGCGGCGGGCGACGGCGCGGAGGACGCGGCTCGCGCCCTCCGGGTCCCACGCTCGGACGCGCCACACGCGGTACGGGCCCTCGTCGTCGAGCCGTTCCAGCGCGCCCGCTCTCTCCAGCAGGCTCAGCCCGACCCGCGCGCCGACGGGGTGCTGCCCGGCCTCGTCGGCGAGCACGTCGGGCTCGGCGCGGACGATCCCTTCGTCTGCCTGGCGGTCGGCAACGCGCAAGAGGCCGCGGAGGCTCGCGGCGTCCGGCGCGTACTGCCCGATGAACCATTCGCGGAGGCTCCGGTCGTGCGGGGCGTAGAAGAGCACGGCCGTAGCCGGCTTCCCGTCGCGCCCGGCGCGCCCGGCTTCCTGGTAGTACGCCTCCAGGTTCGCCGGAATGTTCCAGTGGGCGACGAACCGCACGTCGGCCCGGTCCACGCCCATGCCGAAGGCGTTGGTCGCCACGACGAGCGAGAGCCGGCGGCGCATGAAGGCGTCCTGCACCTCCGAGCGCTCGGCGTCCGGCAGGCCGGCGTGGTAGGCTCGGACGTCACGGCCGGCCTCGTCGCGCACGAACCGGGCGAGGTCGTCGGCCTCCTTCCGCGTCGAGACGTAGATGAGGCCGGCCTCGCCGTCGTGCTCGTCGAGGAACGCCTTGAGCGCCTTCCGCTTCTCCTTGACCGTGGGCGTCGAGCGGACGGTGAAGAGCAGGTTGGGCCGGTTGAAGCCCGTCACGAGGCGGGCCGGGTCGCGGAGGTCGAGGTTGGCGACGATGTCGTCCTGGACGCGCGGGGTGGCGGTGGCCGTGAGGGCCACGCACGGGGGATCGCCCATCCGATGGCGCGCCTCGGCGATGGCGAGGTAGTCAGGCCGGAAGTCGTGGCCCCACTGGCTTACGCAGTGCGCCTCGTCCACGGCCAGAAGCGCCACGCCCGCCTCGGCGAGAGCCCGGCCGAACGAACGGCTCCGCAACCGCTCCGGCGCCACGTAGACGAGCCGCGCGGCGCCCCGCGCGACGGCCCCCAGCGCCGCCGTCCGCTCCGCCGCCGGCTGCGACGAGTTCACGGCCACGGCCGGGATGCCGCGCGCCGTGAGCCCGTCCACCTGGTCCTTCATCAGCGCGATGAGCGGCGAGACGACCACCGTCACGCCGTCGTGGAGGAGTAGCGCCGCCAGCTGGTAGATCAGCGATTTCCCCGCGCCGGTCGGCATCACCACGAGGGTGTCGCGGCCTTCGAGGACGGGCGCGAGGGCGTCGGCCTGCCCCTCGCGGAGCGCGCGGAAGCCGAAGTGCTCCTGCAGCGCAGCCCCGACGGCCCGCTCGTCGAGCGAATCGGCGGGGGCGGCATTCGGCATGGACGCAGGGGGGTGATCGAGCACGTCAACGGGCCAAGGTAACGAGCGGGGGCGGTGCCGAGCGGGGGCGGTGCCAAGAGAAGCACCGCCCCCTGTCAGTCCTGCGTCACCGGCCGGACGTACGCACGGCGGGTTCACCGCTCGTAGCGGAGCCGAACACTCACGACGACCTGCCCGTCGGCGCTCTCGACACGGTAGAAGGCGGGCGCCCCGGCATCCAGAATGTCCTGGATGGTAAAACGCTCCGTGCTCCCCATGAAGTCGTCGGCCGTCGTGGGGTCGTAGTCGTAAAGGTCGAAGGCGAGTGGCGTATCGAAGCGGCTGAAGTCGAGCTCGGGCGTGATCGTGAAGACGAGCGGGAGGTCCTGGCTCCTCACGTTGCTGACCACGGCGTTGTCGGTCGAAAAGAGGATGGAGCCGGTGTCGTCGTTGACCAGGTCCACGTATATGTCGGGGCCACCGCCGAGGTCACCGTCCCAATCACCGTCGGGGGCATCCGGGTTAAAGACCGGGGGGGCGTCCACGTCAATGTCACGGATGAACACGCGGCGGATCTCGTCGGGGCTCGGCTCGCCGGTGTCACAGGCGGCCAGGCCGGAAAGGGCCAGGGCCAGGAGGAGCGGAAGGGTGCGGCTTCGCATGGTCAGAAGAGGGGCAGGAGACGGGGTTGCGAGAGAGGAGGCGCGGTGATACGCGCCGGGGTCACGCGGGTGCCGGCCGCCCCGGGAACCGCGTGTGTATTTTGTGGACGGCTCTGCATCCGGACCCGCGTCGGCGCCGCTCGCGTTCCATCGCGGATCGGACTTGCTCGTCTATGCTCGTCATCCCTGCCCTCGACCTCCGCCACGGCCACTGCGTCCGCGTCCACCGGGGCCGCTACGAGGACGAGTCGGTGTACTTCGCCGACCCCGTCCGCATGGCGAAGCTGTGGCGCGTGATGAACGCGAAGACGGTCCACATCGTGGACCACGACACGCCGCAGCAGGACGAGGAGGGCGCCGCGGCCACGCGCGCCGAGATCGTCCGCATCGCCGCCGCCCTCGACATCCCCGTCCAGACGAGCGGGCGGTTCGAGACGATGGCCGACGTGGAGGCGATGCTGGATCAGGGCGTCTACCGCGTCGCACTCCCACCCTCGACGCCCGACGAGGTGGCCGACGAGGCGCTGGCTCGCTACTCGCCCGGCCGCGTCGTGGCCGCCCTCAACGGGACGGACCCCAACGCGGCCGAGCACGCCGCCGAGTTGGAGCGGCGCGGGTTCCGCCGCCTCGTCGTGGCCGCCCTCAAGGACGAGGGCGAGGGGCCGGACTTCGAGGCGCACCGCCGCGTGGCCGAGCCGCTCTCCCGCGCGCGCGTCACCGCGGCCGGCGGCGTCCGGGGCTACCGCGACCTCCTCACCCTCCAGGCCCTCGAACCCCACGGCATCGACTCCGTGATCGTCGGGCGGGCGCTCTACGAGAACCGCTTCCCCTGCCAGCAATTCTGGTGTTGGCACCGCAAGGAGACCGTCGACCTCGACCGGTTTTCGACCGCCCGGCTGGCCCTGCAGGGCGAAGGATGACCGACGACGCGATCCGCTCCGGCCGGCGCTTGCTCACGGTCGCGCTCGGGCTCTTCGGCGGCCTCGTCGTCGGAATCGCAGGGTGGACCGCCGCGCAGGCCCTCCGGAACCCGGACGTACGGACGCGCCGCCCCCGCTGGCTCGACGAGGCCGCCGGATACGACGTGAGCTTCTGGCTTCCCCTCCTGGTGACGGTGGTCGTCGGCGGCGGGCTCGTGGTGTACGTGCTCGCGCGGGCGCTTCGCCGGATCCGGGCGGGCGAAGACCTCTACGCCCGCCGCGTCGGCCGGGGCGTCCGCCGACGCGGGGAGCGACATCTGGAAGGGGAAGAGGACGCCGGCCTCAGCGGCTCCTCAGAAAAGCCTCACGCCCCGAACCGCAGCGGTCGCCCCGGGGGGCGGTAGCTTCCGGCGCCGCCTTTCCCCCCTCCCGCCGATGCGCTCGTTGGTCCTCTTCGGCCTGCTGGTTCCTCTCGCCGCGACCGCGCAAGTCCCTGCGCCCGCCGCTACCGGCGAGGTCGCCGACTACGTGGACGTGATGCCCGAGATCGTCGGCGGCCTCGGCGCCCTGCTCGACCGGGTCGTCTACCCGGCGGAAGCAGAGAAGGCCGGGCTGGAAGGCGAGGTCCTCGTCGGCTTCGTCGTGGACGAGGCGGGACGGGTGGTCGAGGCCGAGGTGCTCGACGGCGTTCATCCGTGGCTCGACGCGGCCGCGCTCGACGCCGTTCGAGCCACGCCGTTCCATCCGGGGCGGCAGGGCGAGACGCCCGTCCGCGTGCGCATGGCCCTCCCCATCGCGTTCACGCTGCCGGACGGCTGAGCGCCCGACACAGCCGGAGCAGGACGGCGAACGAGGCGGCGTGGATGCCGGGCTCCTCGCTCTCGCGCGGCCCGGCGACGTTGAGCACCGCCACTCCGTGTCGAGCCAGCCACGCAGGAATGGCGCCCAGTTCCTCCTCGGCCCACGGATCGACCACGAGGGCGGGACGACCGAGCGCCTCGGCGACCTCGACCGTGAGGCGGGTACCGCCACGGAGCGGGGGCCGGGCCAGCACCAGCGTGGCGTCGCTGTCGCGGACGTTGAGGCGGGTGCGCGTCTCGTGGTCGGCCGCCTCGGTCTCCCGGAGCGGGTACCGAGGCGGGATGGGTCCGTCCTCTGCCCGTCGCCCCGCCGGGCACCAGCCGCCGTGGGGGAGACCTGCCGCGATGGCCGCGTCGAGGGCCGCGCGGTCCACGCCCGTCTGTCCTCCCGACACGATGCGGAGCCGGCTCGGGGGCGGCCATTGTTCGGGCGTCGGCATACGGCTGTCACGCTGGCAAACGGAGGGAAGCTGGCACAGGGGCTGCAAGGGAAATCGGTGTCGAAACCGGCTGCCACGATTGCACGCGGCAGCCCTTGTCCCTCATCTCAACCCGTAGTCTCATGAACACGCTGACCCGCTTTACTCCCGCGCGGGAGCTGAGCCTGCTCCGGCGCGAGATGGACCGCCTCTTCAACGACTTCCTGCCGACGCGTTCCGACGAGGCCAACGACTCGTCCGTCTGGATGCCTCGGGCCGACCTCGCCGAGACCGACGACGCGTTCGAGCTGGAGCTCGACCTGCCCGGCGTCCCCGCCGAGGCTATCGAGGTCACACTCGAGGACGACACGCTCACCGTCAGCGGCGAGCGCCGCTTCGACAACGAGCACAAGGACGGCCGCTTCCATCGCGTCGAGCGGACCTATGGCCGCTTCTTCCGGACGATCCGCTTCAGCACGCCGGTGGATGCCGAGGGCGTCGAGGCCTCCTTCGGCGACGGCGTCCTCACCGTCCACGTCCCCAAGGCCGAGGCGAGCAAGCCCCGCCGGATCGAAATCCGCCAGGGCCGCCGCCTCTCGGGCGACGGAAGCTCCGAGGCGACCAGCGTCGAGGTGAACGCGTCGGAGGCTGCATCCTGACCGCGCCCTGCGCGCCATCCGTGCCGCCCCGCCCGTGACCTCGCGTCCGGGCGGGGCGGCAGTATGTAGGCGCGGGCACGGGCTTTGAACCCGTCCCCCTCGACCGCGAACTTACCGGCCCTCGGGCCTCCCCTTCATGCCGATGCCGCTTCTGACCCTCGCTTCCCGCGCGTTCGCGCCTGTCGCCCTCGCCCTGATCGTCCTCGTTAGTGGACAGGCGCACGCCCAGGACGCCACCGCCATCGCCCAGCGCCTCCAGCAGCGCTACCGCGCGCTCAGCGGCCTCAAGGCCGACTTCACGCAGAACGTAGGCGGCGCCTCGCTCAGCGGGACGCTGACCGTCCGCGGCGACGCCTTCCGCATCGAGTTGCCGGATCAGGTGCTCGTCTCCGACGGCGAGACGCTCTGGTCGTACTCCGAGGCCGACAACCAGGTCGTCGTGCAGGACTACGCCAGCGAGGACCTCGGCTTCTCCATCGGCCAGGTGTTCACGGACTACCTCTCGGTCTTCCGCGCCACCGGCGCCACGCGCGCCACCATCGGCGGCGTGCGCCACGACGTGATCGCCCTCGTCCCGCGCGAGGCCGGCTCCTCCGTCCGCGACGCGACGCTCTACGTCCGCACCGACGACGCCGTGCCGACGCGCGTCCGCGTCCACGACGTGAACGGGACGACGCTGGCGTTCGACCTGAGCAACGTCCAGCTCAACCCGCCCATCGCCGACGACTTCTTCACGTTCCGCTACCCGCGTGGCGTGGAGGTGGTGGACCTCCGCTCCTGACCGGCGCTTCACCCCGCCCCGACCGGGCGGGCGGTATCTTGCGCGCGGGGCCGCCGACGTGGCCCCGCGTTCTGTTCGCCCCCGCCCGTGTCCCCCCGCCTCAAGACCCTCCTCGCGCTCGCCGGCAGCTTCGTCCTGGGCGGCGGGCTGCTCTACCTCGCCCTCCGGGGCGTCGACTTCGCCGCCGTGGGCGAGGCGCTGCGAACGGCGGCGTACGGCTGGCTGGCTCCTCTCCTCGGCGTGACGCTGCTGGCGCACCTGTTCCGCGCCTGGCGCTGGCAGCTCCTCCTCGAAGCGCTCCCCGAAGGGGCGCTCCCCGAAGGGGCGCTCCCCGAAGGGGCGCTCCCCGAGGGGGGCGAGGCGGGCCCGCGCGTGTCGCTCAAGCTCGCCTTCTACTCGGTCATGATCGGGTACATGGTGAACTACGCGGCCCCCCGCCTCGGCGAGGTGGCGCGGTCGGCCAACGTGGCCTCGCAGACGCGGCTGCGCTTCTCGGGCGTCTTCGGCACCGTCGTCGTCGAGCGCGTGCTGGACGTGCTGACGCTCGGCGTGGCGCTGCTGACCGTTCTGGCTCTCTTCGGCGGACGGCTCCTCGGCGTCGCCGAGGTCTTCGGGGCCAACACCCGCGAGGCGCTCTCGGGAATGCCGTCGGTGCCGTGGACGCTCGTGCTCGTCGGCCTCGTCCTAGCCGGCGTCGGCCTCGCGTGGGTGGTGCGGCTGTTCTACCGCAAACGGCTGGCCTCCGGTGGGGACGCCCGCGACGGCAAGCTGCTCGGCACGCTCCGCTCCTTCCGCGACGGGCTGGTCTCGCTCGTGCGCGTCCGCCAGAAGGGTCGCGTGCTCCTCGCCACCGTCGGCATCTGGTTCTGCTACCTGCTCATGGCCGACATCCCGCTCCGGATGCTGGGCCTGGCCGGCCCCTTCGACCTCGGCCTGCTGGACTCGTGGGCGCTGATGAACGTGGGCGCCATCGGGATGACGCTGCCGTCGCCGGGCGGGACGGGGTCGTACCACTACGTGACGGTGCAGACGCTCGTCCACCTCTTCGGCGTCGCGGAGACGCCGGCCGCCACGTACGCGCTCTTCTCGCACGCCGCCCAGCTCGTGCTCTACGCCGTCGTCGGCTTCGCGTGCCTGCTGCTCCAGGGCACGAGCGTCCGCGCCCTCCGCTCGACCACGGCCGAGGCGCGGGCGTCCAGGCCCGCCGGCGTCCCGGTCGCGGAGGGATGAGCGGGCCGGTGCGGGCCGCCCTCGTGGGGCTGCTCGGGCTCGTGGCCTGCCGGTCCGAGCCGGCGCCCCGCAAGCTGCCTGCGTTCGACGGCGCCGTCGAGGTCACCGCGCTGGACACGTTCACGCTCCACGAGGACCGGGACGTCTTCGTGGGCGTCTCGGGTGTGGTGGCCGAGGCGCACGACGGGCGCGTGATCCCGCTGCGGGATGCGACGGGGAGCGTCCGCGTCGTGGTGCCGGACTCGGTGGGCTTGCCCGTGGGCACCCGGTTCCAGGCGCGCGGCGCGCTCCGACGAGACGCGGAAGGCCGCCTCGTCGAAGCGCACGAGTGGCTCTACGACTCGACGGCGGTTCCGGTCCGTTCGCCCTAAGCTGAAGACCGTTCGGCGGGATCCGCTTGGGGTGCGTGCGGCCAGGCCGTAGTGTTCGCTTGGGACGCGGCCCGTCCCGCTGACGAACGCCCACCCAGCCCTTCTACCCATGCAGGCATCGGCAGACCCCAACCCTCTCAGCGGCCTCATCCCGGCGGACGTGTACAGCCTCCTCGCCGAGCACAACCTCCTGAGCGAAAAGGGCGTCCGCGACTACCAGATCCGCCGCAAGTTCCGTGCGCTCCGCCGCCGCGACGTCCCGGCCTACGAGGCCATCGAGGAACTCCGCGAGCAGCACCCTTACCTCCAGTTCGACACGATCCGCAAGATCGTCTACGGCCTGCGCAAGCGGAAGTGAGGCGCTTCGCCGCTTCCGCCGGCCCTGAGCACCCGCGGATTGGGTGAGAGACGGACGGGGACTGCGCACCCGTCCGGTCAGAGGGAACGACGCCGTGGCCTCCGGGTCACGGCGTCGTTGGTTCAGGCCCGGCCCCGCACGGCCGCGAACAGCGCGATGCCCGCCGCCACGGAGGCGTTGAGGCTCTCCGCCGGACCGTGCATCGGGATCGCCGCGAGCACGTCGCACGTGGCACGGACGCGCGGGCGCATCCCCGCTCCCTCGCTGCCCACGACGAGGACGACGGGCCGGTCCCAGTCGTAGTCCCACACCGTCGTCCGCTCCGGCCCCTCCGCCTCGGCGTCGCCCCGGTCGAGGCCGACGACCCAGTAGCCCCGCTCCTTGAGGCTGTGGAGCGTCTCGGCCAGGTTCGTCACCCGCGCTATGGGGATGCGGAGGGCAGTCCCGGCGCTGGCCTTGACGGTCGTGGCGCTGAGCGGGGCCTGGCCCCGCTCGGGCACGATCACGCCGCCCGCCCCGGCGGCCACGGCGCTGCGGAGGATCGCCCCGAAGTTGTGCGGGTCCTCGATGCCGTCGAGGACGAGCAGGACGGGCTTGGCGGCCTTCACGGCGTCGAGCGTCGGGGCCACACCTTCGAGCAGGTCGGTCAGTTCCACGTAGGCCACGGGCGCGGCGAAGGCGAGGACGCCCTGGTGGTTCGCCTTCGGGGCGAGCTTCTGGAGCCGAGCGCCGGGCACGACCTGGACGGGCACGCCGGCCTCCTTCGCAGCGCGCCGGATGGCGTCGATCTGGCTGCCGTGCGTGCCCTGCTGGAGGAGCACCTTTACGAGCCGCCCGTCCCGGCGCTCCAACGCCTCGCGGACGGGGTTGCGGCCCACGATCAGGCCGTCGGATTCAGACATCGGTTCGCGTGGCGGTGGTAAGGGACGCGACGTGGTGGTGCAGCCAGGCAACGTGACGCTCGTGCTCGGGCTTCATCAGCACGCTTCGCAGGATGCGGGCGTGGGGCCGGTCGGGCGTCAGGTGCGGATGCCTGGCCGTCAGCCGGTCGGCGCCCATCCGGTAGAGGCTGAGGAAGACGGGATCGTCGGTCGCCATGCCCCGGTCGAAGACGGCCCGGCTGGCGGCGTCCACGCCCGAGAGCGACAGGGCCGCGGGGAAGTAGCTGACGATGTCCAGCTCCGGCGGCGTGTACAGGGTGAGCGCCTCCGAGTCGCTCAGCAGCGCTGCCCATGTCCTTGCAGCGCGGAGGCCGGCGGCGAGTACGGGACCGAGACCGTCGTCGGCCTCCAGCGGAAGCGCGCGGAGCGTCAGCCAGAGCGCCCCGGCCGCCGCGCCCGGACGCGAACACTCCAGACTGATCTCGCCGAGGTGCAGCGCGTCGGACGTGAAATAGGTGTAGGGCGAGTCGTGCCGGTAGAAGCGGCCGACAGCCGGGTCGCGGAAGAGAACGGCGCCGCAGCCGTAGGGCTGGAGACCGTGCTTGTGCGGGTCCACCACGACCGAGTCCGCCTCGGCGATGGCGCGGACGTGCTCGGCGGGGAAGGTGGCGTACCCTCTCGCCTCGCGCTCGTCCGCCCGTAGGGCGGCGAGCACAACGAAAAAACCGCCGTAGGCGGCGTCCACGTGGAGGCGTGCGCCGTAGCGCCGCAGCAGCGGCAGTGCCTCGGCGATGGGATCGACGGCGCCGAGGCCGGTCGTCCCGGCGGTGAGCACGACGGTGCCGACCGCCCCGGTCTTCAGCACCTCCTCCAGCGCGCCCAGGTCGATGCGGCCCTCCGGCGTGGCCGCCACCGGGTGTGCGTCCATCCGCAGCACCTCGGCCATGCGGCCGTGCGTGTAGTGCGCGTCCGTGCCGTAGGCGATGCCCTGCTCCGGGTGCAGCTGGCGGGCGACGAACAGGGCTTCGAGGTTCGCCACGGTGCCGCCGCCGGTGAGGTGGCCGAGCGTGCCCTCGGGCAAGCCGAGCATCGCCGCGAGGTCGGCCACGACCTCCTTCTCCATCCGGCCGGTCGGCGGGCCGCCGTCGAGGGCGTGGTTGTTCGGGTTGACGCGCATCGCCGCGGCGTAGGCGGCGACGGCCACCGGATGCGGCGGCTTGAGCATCTGCCCCGCATAGCGCGGATGGAAGAACGGGTAGGTACCCCCGTCGGCGGCGGGCGGGGCCGTCAGCCGGGCGAGGTAGGCGTCGA
>Ga0079224_100016300_pt1 | contig 10435 bp, 7 predicted proteins | sample Stecom2015_FD_80414 | JGI IMG/M metagenome (GOLD analysis project Ga0079224, IMG submission 80414) | Agricultural soil microbial communities from Utah to study Nitrogen management - Steer compost 2015 | ecosystem: Environmental > Terrestrial > Soil > Agricultural land | place: USA: Utah...
CGACGACGCCGCCGACACCGGCTTCCTCCAGCTCACCGGACTCACCCGGGCGGAGTCGGGGCCCTACCACCTCCACGAGGTGTTCGTCGGGTGGGACGGATGGAGCCTGTCCGCCCCGCGGCCCGGGAAGGTCGCCGTCCTCGACGAGGACGGTGAGGAGGCCGTCGTCGAGGGACCCCCCGGCGACCCGGCGAGCCACGTCGAGGTCCGCACCCGGGTGGCGCCCGGGACCCTGCCGCGGCTGCGCTACGGACGGCGCTACTCCTTCCGGGTGTGCGGGGTGGATCTCGCCGGCAACAGCGTCCCGCGCGTGGCGACCGGCGGGCGCCCCGCCGCGGGGGTGCTTGCCGCGGCGCAGGAGCAGCTGCGACTGCTGCGCGGCACCTACGAGGAGCGGGACCGGACCGGGCTGCTCGGCGCGCTCCGCGAGGAGGTTCTCCGCGGCCTCCCGCTTAACGCCGGGAGCGACGACGGCGCACTCCTCGAGACTCCCGGCGACCTCGCGGCCGCGCAGGACCGGGCGGTGCGGGCGGCCCGGCCCGGCGAGCCGCGGCTCCCGGCGGAGGCGCTCACCGGGGAGCCGGACGTCGACGCGCTGCTCCGGCGCCGCCTCGCGGAGGCCGCGGAGCAGCGCCGCGCCGCCGACGGCGGCCCCGGGACCCGGGAGGTCGCCGCCGCGCTCGCCCGGCTGGCCCGCAGCCGGGAGGTGTGGCGGGCGCGGCCGAACCTCGAGCTCGAGCCGGAGGACCTCGCCCGCCTCGAGCCGGTGGCGGAGCCCTCCGGCGACCGCCGGCTGCCGCCCGGTCTGCCCGACCCGCTGCCGGGGCCCGAGCTGCCCGTCGTCGTGACGACGCCCCGCCCGTTCCTCCGGTGGCACCCCGTCCCGGCCCCGACCCTCGTCGCCCGGCGGCCGCTCGGGGTGGGGGAGTCGCTCCAGCGCCTCGTCGTGCGCGACGACGCCCCCACCGAGCGGCACGTCGTCCCACCGAAGACCACCCAGCTCGAGGCCGAGCAGCACGGCGCGTTCGACGACGCCATCGGGACGTCCGACCCCGCGGACCACGACCGGGCGCTCGCCGTCGCGCTCCGCGAGCGCGGGACCCTGCTCGACGAGTGGGTCCAGGACCTCACCGACCCGCTGGGCCGGGTGCACCAGGACGGCATCGCGCTCCACAGCCGCCCGGGGCCGACCCGGCGGCGGCGGTGACCCTCGAGCAGATCACCGAGCGGCGGGACACCCCGCTCGGTGAGGGGCAGTACGTCGTTCACGACACCGACCAGCTCCGGCTGCCGTACCTCCCCGACCCGCTCGCCCGAGGGGCCGCGCTCGTCTTCTACGACGCCGGCGCGCCGCACACGCTGCGCGAGCCGCGGGTGGTCCAGACCGTCGTGCTGCGGTACGCGGGGGAGTGGCCCGAGGTCGAGCCGCTGCGGCTCGTCGTCGAGCCGGGCGGGGAGCTCGGCGCCCACCGGGTCGGGAACCGGGTGGTGGTCACGGTGCCGCCGGGGGAGCAGGTGCGGGTGGCGATGTCCTCCGCGCTCGACGAGACGGACCTCGCCGTGCTCGGCCTGTGGCGCGCGCACCTGGCCTCCGTGCCCGGCACCGACGACGAGGACGCGCCCGCCCGGGCTGTGCTCGCCCGCGCCGCCGCGAACGGCTGGTTCTGGTGGCTCACCCCGGCGGCGGACCTGCGCCTCGTCCACGCGGTGCGCCGCCCGGTGCGGCCACCCGAGCTCGAGGCGCTGCGGGTCGGCGTCCGGGTCCCGGACCTCACGGCCGTCGGGCTCGTCGGCGTCGTCGACGTCCACGGGCCGAGCACCGAACGGCTCGTCCTCGAGGCGGCCTGGGAGGAGTGGGTGGACGACGTCACCACCGGGGCCCCGGTCCGGGTACGGCGCCAGGACGTCGTCCTCTCCTCGCCCGTCCAGCCCGACGAGCGGTACGGGCTGCTCCACCTCGTCGACGCCGTGCTCGGCGGGCAGGACGGCACCGTGCCGGTCGTCTCGCACCGGGCGATCCAGACCTTCCCCGACACCCACCACCGCCGCGTGACCTACACGCCCCGCGGGCTCACCCGGTACGCCGAGTTCTTCCCGCCCGAGGAGCTGCCCGCACCGGACGACCCGGCGCTCGCCGGGGCGCCGCGTGAGCTCACCGTGGTGAGCGCGGCCCGTCCGGCCGCGCCGGACGTGCGCGACGTCGTCCCGCTGCTGCTGTGGGAGGAGACGACCGAGCCGGACCAGCCGTTCGCGCTGCGGCGCACCCGCCGCTCCGGCGCGCGGGTCTGGCTCGGCCGGCCGTGGTACTCCTCGGGCGACGGCGAGCTGCTCGCCGTCGTCGTCTCCACCGACGCGGACCTGCCGCCGACGGTCGCCTCCCGCTGGGCGAAGGACCCGGTCCAGGCGACCGGCGTGCCGGGCAGCACGATGCTCCCGCCGCTCGTCGACCCGGCCGAGCTCCTCGTCAACACGACCGCCGGTGCCGTCGTCGAGCCGCGGCCGGGCCGGCCGGTGACGAACCTGCGGCCGGTGCGCCTCGTCGACGTCGCGGGGGAGCCGGTGGTGCTCGTTCTCGGCTACCAGCCCGAGTACCACCCCGGGCGCGGTGAGTGGTTCGTCGACGTCGCGATGGACCCGGGGGAGTCGCTGTGGCCGTTCGTGCGGCTCGCCGTCGCGCGCTACCAGCCGGACTCGCTGCCGGACCGGGAGCTGTCCCCCGTGGTCACGGCCGACTGGGTCCAGCCGCTGCCCGAGCGCGTGGCCACGGTGAGCCGGCGGACCGAGGAGACCGTGCGGGTCACGGTCACCGGTGCCTTCGGGCTTACCCGCCTCCGCACGCCGGACGCCGACGGCTCGACGGACGCCGCCGACGCCGTGCTGCGCCTGTCCCGCGAGCTCTTCGTCACCGTCCAGGAGGCGCCCGCCGACGCCGCGGCCGACCTCGAGTGGGTCGACCACGCCCGGGTCCGGCTGCCTCTCGTCGGGGTTGCGGGGGTCCGGGCCACCTGGTCGGGCGAGGTCGAGCTCCCCGAGCCGCTCCCGCTCGCCACCCCGGGGACGTCCACCCGGTTCCGGGTGCTCGTCGAGGAGTACGAGTACTTCGACGCCGACCCGCTCGACGGGCCGAAGACCGGTGAACCGAGCCGCGCCGAGCGGCTCGTCTACGCCGACCACGTCCCGCTGTAGGACGGACGCGCCCCTCGGCGCGGTCGGCCGCCCGGCCGGAAACGGCTCAGCCGGCGGCCTGCTCCCGTGCCTGGGCGGCCGCCCGGGCGGCCTCGATCCGCTCCTGGTCACCGGCGGAGCGGCGCAGGGGCGGGATGATCTCGTCGTCGGGCGTGATGATCACGAGGTCGTTGTCCATGTGGTCGGCCATGGCGTGGACGGCGTCGATGAAGTCCCCGCGCCGCACGGCGTCGACGATGCGCTCGTGCTCCACCTGCATCGACCGGGCGTCGCCGGCGTGGGTCAGCCGCTCGACGTGCCCCGGGGCGGCGAGCCGGTCGTTGATGCCCGCGTAGAGCGAGGCGAGGAGGCGGTTCTTCGCCGCGTCGAACAGGAGGTAGTGGAACCGTGCCGCGAGCTGGACGGTGCCGTCGGCGGTCCCGTGCGCCGGGCAGTGGGCCCGCGCCACCTGCTCGGCCACCGCGGCCTCGAGCGCCGCGACGTCCTCGGGTGTGCGGTGCAGCGCCGCCTGCTGAGCCGCCTCGACCTCCAGCGCCCGGCGGTAGCTGAGCAGCTCCTCGAGGGTGTACGCCGTGAGGAACTCGGTGAGGACGGCGCTCGTCGGCGTGCTCGACCGCACGAACGTCCCGCGACCCGGCAGCGTCTCGAGCATGCCGATGCTCGCCAGGGAGCGGACGGCCTCGCGGATGGTCGAGCGGCCAACGCCGAGCATCTCGGCGAGCTCGGGCTCGATGGGGATCCGGGAGCCGACCGCCCACTCGCCGGTGGTGATCTGGCGACGGAGGTAGGCCAGCGTCGTGCGCGCGCGCTCGGTGCCGCTCGTCGCCATGGTCTCCTCCTCCGTCGTCCGCGTCAGTATAGGAAGCCGGCGGGGAGGGTCAGTGCGTGAGCCACTCCGCGATCGCCTCGCGGCCCTCGACCGTGCTCGTGAGCCCGAGCGCCTGCACCTGCCGGCCCTCGAGAAGCAGCGGCTCGTGCTCGGTGAGCGCGGGGAGCTGCGCGACGGCGGGGGTGTCGAGCAGGGGCCGGAAGATCGCGTCGCCGGAGCCGTTCATGTCGACGAGGAGGATCCGGTCCGGCTCGGCGGCGATGACCTGCTCGGCCGTGATGGGTCCGGTGCGCACCATGCCGAGGCTCTCGCTCGCGTCCCGGGCGCCGGCCAGGCGCAGCACCTCGAGCGGGAAGGCGCCGCCGGCGGTGACGAACGGGCGGCCGGCCTGGTTGCTCAGCACGAGCACCCGCGGCCCGTCCGGGGCGGATGCGTCGACGAGGCCGGCGACGAGCTCCGCGTCGAGCGCCGCGGCGGCCTCCTCGAGGCCGAGCGCCCGGCCGACGAGCCCGACGTTCGTCCGCATGTCCGCGAGGCTCGCCCACGTGTTCGGCAGGACGAGCACCGGGATGACGGCGCCCTCGAGCACCTGCCCCACCCCGGCCTCGAGGCCGTGGCGGTCGTTGAGCACGACGAGGTCGGGCGCCGCGGCGATGACCGCCTCGGCGTCGACGGCGCTCTCGCTGACGATGTGGTGCTCGACGGCGCCCATCTCGCCCGGGTGGTTCGACAGCACCGGGTTGGCGGCGGCCTCGGGCACCATGACGAGGCGGTCCGCGGCGCCGAGCTCGGCGACGACCGACGCCGTCTCGTAGGTGAGGGCGGCGACGCGCTCCGGCTCGCGGTCGAGCGTCACCTCGTCCGCCGGGAGCTCCGGGCCGGCCGGCACCTGGACCGTCCGCGGGAAGCCCGGCTCCGTGGTGCCCGGGGTGGAGGCGGGTGCCTCCGGCGGGGCCGAGGAGCACGCCGCGAGCGTGAGGGCAGCGACGAGCAGGGCGAGCAGACGGTGACGCACGGGAGGGACCTCTCAGTGACGGGCCGCGACAGGGCGGCCGGGGGTGAAGGTGGTGGCCGTCGGGCACGACGGGCGCACGAGGCTGAGGGTGGGGGAGCCGCCGGGGGAGGTGAAGACCTCGGCGGTCACGCCGTAGACGCGGCGGATGAGCCCGGGGGTGAGGACGTCGGCGGGCGGCCCGAAGGTCACGGCGCCGTCGGCGACCACCGCCACCCGGTCGGCCCACCGGAGCGCCTGGGTGAGGTCGTGCATCGTCACGACGACGATGTGCCCGGCCGCGGCGTGCTCCCGCAGGACGTGCATGACCGTGAGCTGGTGCCCGAGGTCGAGGGCGGACGTCGGCTCGTCGAGCAGCAGGACCGGAGCGGCCTGGGCGACGACGCGGGCCACCTGGACGAGCTGGCGCTCCCCGCCGGACAGGCGTGCGTAGCTGCGGTCGGCGAGGTGGGCGACACCGAGCCGCTCGAGCGCCGCCGCCGTCCGCGGCCCGACGGGCCCGTGCGCCGGCGTGGCCCGGGCCCCGACGGCGACGACGTCGCGCACCCGCAGCTCGTTGGGCGCGTAGCTGTCCTGCGTCATGTAGGCGAGGACCTCGGCCAGCCGGCGGGGTCGCATGCGGTGGAGGTCGGCGTCCCCGTAGCGGACGGTGCCTGTCGTCCTCACGCCGGTGCCGACGACGGCGGAGAGCAGGCTCGACTTGCCCGCCCCGTTGGGGCCGACGAGCCCGAGCAGCGTGCCGGGCGCGAGGACCGCGTCGACCGGGGCGACGAGCGGCCGCCCACGGTGGGCGACGAGGCCGTCGAGGACGAGGTCGGTCATGACGTGCGCCGGGAGAGCAGGAGGGCGAGGAACACCGGCGCTCCGACGACGGCGCAGACCGCGCCCGTCTGGACGACGAGGGAGACCGAGACCGCGCGCGCGGCGGTGTCCGCGAGGACGAGGAACAGCGCCCCGCACACGACGGAGATCGGCAGCAGGAGCGTGTGCCGGGCCCCGACGACGAGCCGGACGGCGTGCGGGACGACGAGCCCGACGAAGCTGATGACCCCGGAGACGGCGACGGCCGCACCGGTGACGAGGGAGGCGACGAGGAGGAGGACGAGCCGGGTGCGGTGGACGTCGTAGCCGGACGTCGCGGCCACGTCGTCGCCGAGGAGGAGGGCGTCCAGCGCCCGGGCCCGGGTGAGCAGGAGGACGAGCCCGACACCGACGGGCGCGGCCGCGAGGGCCGCGTGCTCCCAGGTGCGCAGCTCGAGGTCGCCGGCGAGCCAGAAGACCGCGCCCCGGGCGAGGGCGTCGTCCTCGGCGTTGGCGACGAGCACGGAGATCACCGCCCCGGCGAACGCGTTGATCGACACGCCGACGAGGATGAGCGTGTACGTGCTCGCCCCGCGGGTGGCGTGCAGCACCGCCTGCAGGACGAGCGCCACGGCGAGGCTGCCGGCGAAGGCCGCGACGGGCACGCCCCACTGGAGCGACCCGCCCAGCCCGAGGGTGATCCCGGCGACGGCGCCGACGGCGGCGCCCGAGGACACGCCGGTGACGCCCGGGTCCGCGAGCGGGTTGCGGAAGACGGCCTGCATGACCACGCCGACGCCGGCGAGCGCACCACCGACGAGGACGGCGACGACGATCCGGGGGAGCCGGATCGACCACACGACGGTGCTCACCTGGCCGTCGTCGGGGAGGACCACGGCGCGCAGGGCGTCGAGCGGGTCGAGCCGCAGGGTGCCGAGACTCACGCTGAGGAGCACCGCGACGACGAGCGCGAGCGCCGCGCCGGACGCGAGCCACAGGGCGCGGCGGGGCCGTCGCGGCACGGGGCCGAGCGGCCCGTCGGCCCGCTGCGCCGTCGTCGGCACGGTGCGCGACGGGCGGTCCAGCTGGGTCATCGAGGTCCTCGGTCAGGGGGTGGCACGACGGCCCAACCTGGCACATCGACTTCATCAGATCAACTTGTTCATCTGATGTTACGGTGAGGCGGTTTCGTCCCCCCGTCGACTGGAGCACCCGATGCCCGAGCCCGCAGCCGCGCCGTACGACGCCCTCCTCCTGTGCTCCTTCGGGGGCCCGAACGCCACGGAGGACGTCGTCCCCTTCCTGCGCAACGTCGTGCGCGGCAAGGGGGTGCCGGACGAGCGGCTCGAGGAGGTCGGCGAGCACTACTTCCACTTCGGTGGCCGCAGCCCGATCAACGAGCAGAACCTCGCCCTCCGGGCCGCGCTCGCGGCCGAGCTCGAGCGGCGCGGCGTCGACCTGCCGGTGCTCTGGGGCAACCGCAACTGGCACCCCTACACGGTCGACACGCTGCGCGACGCGCACGCCTTCGGGGCGCGGCGCATCCTCGTCCTCGTCACCAGTGCCTACGCCTCCTACTCCGGTAGCCGGCAGTACCGCGAGCACCTGGCCGCCGCGGTGGCCGAGCTCGACGCGGAGCTCGGCGGCGCGGGGCTCGAGGTCGACGTCGTCCGCCCGTTCTTCAACGACCCGGGCTTCGTCGCCGCGAACACCGCCGCCGTCGTGCGGGCCGTCGAGGAGCTGCCCGCCGACAACGGCGTCCACGTCGCCTACGTCACCCACTCGATCCCCGACACCATGCAGGACGCGTCGGCCGTCACCGGACCGGGCTACCGCGAGCAGCACGAGGACGTCCGGGCGGTCATCGACGCGGAGCTCCGCGAGCGCGGCCTCGAGGTCACGTCCTCGCTGTCCTACTGCTCCCGCTCGGGCGACCCGCGCACCCCGTGGCTCGAGCCGGACATCAACGACCACCTCGCCGACCTCGCCGAGGCGGGCGTGCGTCGGGTCGTCATCGCGCCGATCGGGTTCATCTCCGACCACATGGAGGTCGCCTGGGACCTCGACACCGAGGCGATGGAGACCGCCCGGGGGCTCGGCATGGAGGCCGCGCGCGCGGCGACGGCCGGCGTCGCGCCGGAGTTCGTCGGGGGTCTCGTCGACCTCGTCCTCGAGCGTGCCGCCCGCGAGCGCGGCGAGGAGCCTCCCGTCGTCGTCCGCGGGGCGCTGCCCGCGTTCCCCGACGTCGCGCCGCCCGGCAGCTGCCGGATGCGTCACGGTGAGGTCACCGGCATCCCGGTCCTCGCCGGCACCGAGGACTGAGCACCGACTACCCCACCCCGACTGCCCGAGGAGAACACCCGATGACCGACCAGCCCACCAGCGCCTACGCGATGTACAGCGTCTTCCGCGCGGTCCTGCCGCTCCCGGAGGACGACGCCGTCCGGGCCGGGATGGTCCGCGCCGCCCTCGAGGCGGTGGAGTCCGTACCGGGCCTCACCGTCCGCGGCTGGTACGACGTCGCCGGCTTCCGTGCGGATGCCGACGTCATGGTGTGGTGGTGGGCGCAGGACGCGGAGCCGGTCCAGGAGGCCTACCACCGGCTGCTCGCCAGCGAGCTCGGCGCCGTCCTCGAGCCCGTGTGGTCCCAGGTGGGCACCCACCGCCCGGCGGAGTTCAACCGGTCCCACCTCCCGGCCTTCCTCATGGGGGAGGAGCCCCGCGGCTACCTGTGCGTGTACCCCTTCGTCCGCAGCTACGAGTGGTACCTGCTCCCGCCGGAGGAGCGCAGCACGATGCTCCGCGACCACGGACTGGCGGCCCGCGACTACGCGGACGTCCGGGCGAACACCATCGCGTCCTTCGCGCTGGGGGACTACGAGTGGCTCCTCGGCTTCGAGGCGGACGACCTCGGCCGGATCGTCGACCTCATGCGTGAGCTGCGCGCCACCGAGGCGCGCCGGCACGTGCGCGAGGAGGTCCCGTTCTTCACCGGCCCACGCCGCGAGCTCGGCGACCTCGTCGACCGCCTGCCGCGCGGCTGAGCGGGGCTACCGCCCGCCGCTCGCCGGCACCGTGCTGCACTCGAGCTCGACCTCGCCCCTGATCTCGAAGCGCACGTGGCTGCGGGCGTGGGCGACGGCCGCGGCGAGGTCGGTGAAGTAGTGGTCCTCGTCGCCGAGCGCGTCCAGGACGCCGACGGCGGTGGCCAGCCGGAGCTGCTGCGGGTCCAGCCCCTTGAGCAGGACGGTGATCCCGCGCCGGCGCAGCCCCGTGATGATCTCGCCGAGCGCGTGCGCGCCGGAGGCGTCGATCACCCGGACCTCGCGCAGCGCGAGGATGACGACCCGCACGTCGTTCACCGTCGTCATCTCGTCGAGGAACCGCTTCGTCCCGCCGAAGAAGAGCGCGCCGCGGAAGTGGTAGACGGCGATGTGCTCGTGGAGGAGGCGGTCCTCGTCCTCGGCGTCGAGGTCCGGCACCTCGCGCCGCGAGAGCCCGGAGACGCGGGCCATGGCCCGCAGCGCGAGGAGCGCGGCAACGGCCACGCCCACCTGGACGGCGACGATGAGGTCGAAGACGATCGTCACGACGACGGTCGAGAGGTAGACGACGGCATCGGCGCGGGTGGCGCGGAGGATCGCACGGCCGGTGCGGAGGTCGATCATGCGGACCGCGGTGACGATGAGGACGCCGGCCAGGGCCGACAGCGGGATCAGGGCCACCACGGGCGTGAGGAGCAGGACGATGAGCACGAGGACGACGGCGTGGCTCGCGCTCGCGACCCGGGTGCGGGCGCCCGCCCGGAGGTTGACGGCAGTGCGCGCGATCGCGCCCGTGGCCGGCATCCCGCCGAACATCCCGCTCGCCACGTTCGCCAGGCCCTGACCGACGAGCTCACGGTTCGCGTCGGTGTCCGGGACGTTCTCGACCATGCCGTCGGCCACCCGGGCGGACAGCAGGCTCTCGAGGGCGGCGAGCGCAGCGATCGCCATCGCCGAGGGCAGCATCGCCGCCAGCGCAGCCGAGTCCCAGGCCGGGACCTGGAAGGACGGCAGGGCGTCGGGCAGGGCGCCGATCCGCTCGACGTCCAGCGAGGTGAGCTCGACGACGACGGTGGCGACGGCGACGGCGATGAGCGACGCGGGCAGGGACCGGCGGACGCGGGTGAGCAGGACCATGAGGGCGATGACGCCGACGGTCACTGCCAGCGGTGCCGCGGCGCGCTGCCAGTCGGTGACGCGGAGGGTCTCGACGGCCGCCGCCGTCGCGTTCTCCACCTGGGGCCGCTCGGTGTCGAGGGCGAGCGGCACCTGCTGGAGGAAGATGATGACCCCGATGCCGAGGGTGAAGCCCTCGACCACCGGCCAGGGGATGACCGACACGAGCCGCCCCATCCCCACGAGCCCCATGACGACGACGAGCACGCCGGCGAGGATCGACAGGGCGAACACGGCGTCGGCGCCGTACCGGGCGACGACGGGGACGAGGACGACGGTCATCGCCCCGGTGGGGCCGGAGACCTGGAGGTGGGAGCCGCCGAGGACGGCCGCGACGAACCCCGCGACGATCGCGGTGATGAGGCCGGCGGCCGGACCCACGCCGGA
>Ga0079224_100016301_pt1 | contig 10435 bp, 8 predicted proteins | sample Stecom2015_FD_80414 | JGI IMG/M metagenome (GOLD analysis project Ga0079224, IMG submission 80414) | Agricultural soil microbial communities from Utah to study Nitrogen management - Steer compost 2015 | ecosystem: Environmental > Terrestrial > Soil > Agricultural land | place: USA: Utah...
CTGGGTACGCGAAGCGCTCGCAGCGTACGCGCAGCGGACGGCGGCAGCCTGATGCGCTGGGAGGTCTTCAAGCAGGACGCCCCGGGTAAGCCTCATCAAGCCGTCGGCTCCGTGCACGCCGACGACGCCGAGACCGCTCTGCTCAACGCTCGCCACGTATTCGCGCGGCGCCCTACAGGGGTGGGCTTGTGGGTGGCGCCGGCCGACGCCGTGAGCTCCTGGTCGGCAGAGCAGGTGGCGCGCCGCCAGACGTCCGAGGGCGGCTCGGCCACCAGCAGCGACGACGCGCGGCGCGAAGCGGGCGAAAGGGAGCAGCAAGCGCGGCTCGAGCCCGACCGCCAAGGCCCCGTGTCTACCTACCGGGTGTTCGTCAAGGCCAGCAACCGCCGCTCGATGACGTTCGTCGAGCACGTCGGTGAGGTGCGAGCCTCGGGACCGCTGGCGGCGCTCGAGCAAGCGCTGCAGAGGTTCCCCGCCGGATCCGCACTGGTCTGGTGGCTGGTGCCGGAGGAGGCGATCAGCGCCACTGCCCCCGAGGACACCGATTCCTGGTTCGAGCCCGCGCGCGACAAGACATACAAGCAGCAGTCGGCTTACGGACGTGTGCGGCCCGGCGCGAGGAGCGCCCCCTGATGGACGCTCCTCAAGAAGCAGACATGCGCGAGGACGTCCGGGCAGCGCTCGTCGAGCGCCTCACGGCCATGGCCGACGACGAGCTGCTGCTCGGCCACCGCGACTCCGAGTGGACCGGCCACGCACCGCTGCTCGAGGAGGACATCGCGCTGGCCAACCTGGCGCAAGACGAGATCGGCCACGCACAGCTGTGGTACGAGCTGCGCGGCCGCCTCGACGGCAGCGACCCGGACCTACTCGTCTTCCAGCGCGAGGCAGAGGAGTTCCGCAGCTGCCGCATGGTCGAACTGCCCCGCTTCGATTGGGCCTTCACCATGGTCCGCCAGTTCCTCTTCGACGCCTACGAGGCCGAGCTGCTGGCGCGCCTGCGCCGCAGCGCGTGGGCGCCGCTTGCCGAGGCCGCTACGAAGGTCGCTCGCGAGGAGCTCTTCCACCTGCGTCACAGCGGCCTCTGGTTCCAGCGTCTGACCCTCGGCACCGACCAGTCGCGCGCCCGTACGTTGGCGGCGCTGGAGCGCCTGTTACCGGAGCTCCCCGGCCTCCTCGCCCCCGCGCCCTACGACCTCGTGCTCGCCGACCACGGCCACGTCCCCGATCCGGACGAGCTCGTCTCTGCCGTCTTCGCGCGGCTCCAGCTGGCCTTCGAGGCGGCCGACGTGCCAACCGCTGGCCTGCTCGAGCAGCGCCAACGCTGCCTGGCACCGGGCTCGGGCCGCCAGGTAGCCGGCGCGGAACGCAGGGCCCTGCTGGCGGAGATGCAGGAGGTCGCGCGCGCCGACCCCGAGGCCGCGGCGTGGTGACGAGGGGCGCACAGAACCTCGCAGGCGCCGCGTCGGCCGGCGAGAGCGTCGACCTGGTGGCGAGCGTGATGCTGGCGCTGCGAGGCGTCGCCGACCCTGAGATCCCCGTCCTCGACGTCGTCGAGATGGGCATCGTCAGGGACGTGAGGCTACAGCCGGGACCGCCGGGGCCACGCGTGATGGTGACCATCACGCCGACCTTCTCCGCCTGCCCGGCCATACACGAGATCGAGAACGGCGTGCGCCGTGCCGCCCAGGCGGCGGTGGACGCGTTCCAGGCGGGGCGAGATGAAGAGGCGCTCGGCGTCGAGGTCGTGACCGAGCTCTACCCCCCGTGGTCGAGCGACGACATGAGTCAGGCGGCGCGCGACAAGCTGGAGCGTTTCGGCATCGCGCCCGCGCCGCACCACGGCGGACTCATCGAGCTGGCGCTCGAGGCTCCCGTGCGCTGCCCCCGCTGCGGCCACCCTGACACCCGACTGCGCAACCCCTTCGGTTCGACGCTCTGCCGCGAGATAAGGACATGCTCGGCCTGTCAGGAGACGTTCGAGCGCTTCAAGCCGCTCTGACGCCCGCGCTAAGCGGGTAGCCATCAGCCGCGTACACCGCGTCGGCGGCCCTCCGTCTCTCCTCTATCAGGTCGACGCCGTGGTCGCTCAGGTAGCTCTCGAGACGGTCCATGGCTTCGTCGCCACGAGGGATGCGGCGCAGCGCCTCGACGCCCAGCTGCCTCGCGCGGTCGACGGCCTGGCAGGTGTAGAGCCGCGCCAGCTGCCTCGCGACCTGCGCGTCGCCGTGGCCCCGGTCCGCCAGTCGACGGGCGCGCAGCGTCCCCGACTCCGCCAGGTAGACCAGACCGGCCATGTCGGCCACTCGGGCCATCAATTCCTGTTCGCGCTCGATGCCCTGCAGGTAGGCCATGGCCTCCATGCCGGCGACCTGGAGGGTAGCCAGCTTGAGGTTGGCCACGGCGAGGTCGAGCTCGTCGTCCGCGCCGGGCCGCCCCGCTCGCGGCTGGCCCGTCATCGCCGCCTGAGCGGGGCCCAGCAGGTCGAGCTGGCCGCGCATCGCCCGCTTCAGCAGTTGGTCGACGGTCAGCTCCCTGTTGATCTCGTTGGTGCCTTCGAAGATGCGGTTGATGCGGCTGTTCCTGTAGGCGGCCTCGATCGGGTAGTCGGCCGAGAAGCCGTAGCCGCCGTAGACCTGGAGGGCCTCGTCGACCACCCTGTCGAGGATCTCCGAGCCGAACACCTTGATGAAGGAGTACTCGACGGCGTACTCGTTGAGCGCGGCTAGCTTGGCTGGCCAAGGGGTGGGGTCCGGCAGGTCCTCGGCGACCGCGTCCATGTCGCCCGCCAGGCGGTAGACGGCGCTTTCCAGCGCGTAGCACTCGGCAGCCATCGCGCCGATCTTCTCCTTGATGAGACCGAACTCGGCTATGGCCGAGCCGAACTGCTGGCGCTCCCTGGCGTACGCCTGGGCCTGGCCGAGAAGCTGCTTGGCGCCGCCGGCGGCGCCGACCGCGAGCTTGAAGCGGCCGATGTTGAGGATCCCGAACGCGATGTGGTGGCCCTTGCCAACCTCTCCCAGCAGGTTCTCCTTGGGGATCCTCGCCCCTTCGAGGATCACCATGCGGGTAGATGAGCCCTTGATACCCATCTTCTTCTCCTCTGACCCGAAGCTCAGGCCAGGAGTGTCGCGCTCCACGAGGAAGGCCGAGAAGTGCTCGGAGTCGACCTTGGCGAACACCGTGAAGAGGTCGGCGAAGCCCGCGTTGGAGATCCACATCTTGGTGCCGTCGAGGACCCACTCGTCGCCATCGAGCACGGCGCGGGTCTTGGCCGCGAGCGAGTCTGAGCCGGAGCCTGGCTCGGTGAGACAGTACGCCGCGACCCACTCGCCGCTGGACAGCCTGGGCAGGTAGCGTGCCCTCTGCTCGGCGGTGCCGAAGTAGAGCAGCGGCAGCGTGCCGATGCCGGTGTGCGCGTTGAAGGTCACGTTGAACGAACCGGAGGCCGCCAGCGCTTCGGTCACGACGGCAGCGGCGGCCTTGCTCGAGCCCAGCCCGCCGTACTCCTCAGGCACCTCCACTGCCAGCAGTCCCAGCTCGCCAGCCTTGGCCATCTTCTCGCGGGAGAGCTCGTAGTCGAGCGCCTCGAGGCGCTCCATGTGTGGGACGATCTCGCGAGCGACGAAGGTCCTCGCCGTAGCAGCGAACATCCGCAGCTCGTCGTCGAAGCTCTCCGGGGTGAGGACGGTCTCCGCGGCTCGCTCCTCGATGAGGAAGGCGCCGCCGGTGGGCGCTCGTCGCGCCCCCTGCTGAGGCTTGATCATGCCCGCTCCTGTACTCGCGCTTCACGGCGGGCAAGGCCCTACCGATCACGCGCTCGCGCTTGGAAGTAGTGGCAGCGATCATACCAGGGCGCGGGCCGCCCCCAGAGAGCGGTCGCGCGTCGACCTCAGAACGGGCTGCCGACGATCCCGCCGTCGACCAGCAGCGTCTGACCAGTGATGTACGCCGCCTGGTTGGAGGCCAGGAAGACCGCTGCGGCAGCCACCTCGGCGGGGTCCGCGAGCCTGCGGCTCGGGATGGTCTCCACCAGCGCGCGCTTCGCCTCGTCGTCGCTGAACAGCTCCTCGAGGCGTTCCGTCGCGGTGTAGCCGGGGGCTACGCAGTTCACGGTGATCCCTTCCGCCGCCACCTCGTTGGACAGGGACTTCAGGTAAGCCGTCGCGCCGGAGCGCATGGCGTTAGACAGGGCCAGCCCGGTTATCGGCTCGCGCACCGAGAGGCTCGTCACCGCCAGGATGCGGCCCCAGCCCTTGCGCCTCATCGCCGGCAACGTCGCCGTCGCCAGTCGTACCAGCGACATCAGGGTGAGCTCGTAGGCCTGGCGCCACTGCTCGTCCGTCAAGGCGCTCGGCAGCCCCTTGGGAGGTCCGCCGGCGTTCGCGACCAGCACGTCGGGATCGCCCTCCGAGGACCGCACGTCGGCGACGAGGGCCTCCACCCCGGCGGCGCTTGCCACGTCCGCGGCGACCGCCCTCACCGTGCCGCCGCCGGCCCTCAACTCCTCGACGGCCGTAGCGAGACGGACCTCGCCGCGGGCGTTGATCACGACCGTCGCGCCTTCGGCCACCAGCGCAGCGGCGATCGCCTTGCCGATGCCGTCGGACGCGCCAGTCACCAGCGCGACCTTGTTCCGCAACCCGAGTTCCATGTGCGCATCATAGTCACGTCGTAAAGTCCCACCATGCCCCCTGGCAGGACCGAGAAGGCGTTGAGCGATCGCGGCGTGGTGGCGCGCCGTGTGCTGCGACCGCTGCCCCTGCTCGCCGTCCTCCTGCTGACCCTCTCGCTCGCTGGCTGCCTAGACGGCCGTACGCCACGGCTCGCGCTGGCGCCGGCCGACGAGTTGGTCATGAGCGCCGCCCGCTCGACCGTCGTGGTGCGGAACACCGGCGGCCAGGTGCTCAACTGGCGCGTCTACAGCGACGACCCGCGGGTCAGGGTGGACCCGCGCGACGGGAGTATCTTCGCCTCTGGCTCGATGACCGTGACGATCGAGATCGACGAGCTCACCCTCGACAAGCACCAGGTCCTCGCGGCCAGCCTGATGTTCCGCTCCAACGGCGGCGACGCCGAGACGTTGGTGATCTACTCACCGGAGAGCGGCATCGGCCGCTGCGGTGGCTACCTGCCGTACGAGCTGCCACTGCTCGACGGCCTGCTGCCCCTGCGCACGGCACTTCCCGGCGTGGGAGCCGTGCCCGTGGGCAACGAGATCTTGGTGGCTTATCGCGCGCCGCCGGCCCCGGCCGGTCCCATCCCGTACCACATGCCTGGAGGCGCCAAGGTGCCCGACGCCGGTCACGTCGACACGCCCCTCTCCGCAGCCCAGACGTCCGCCCTGCGCGCCCAGTTGCAGGCCGATCACGGGCTCGCGCTGGTCGCCGCGGGCGCCGCGGGCGCTCCGGACCTGTTCGTCAGCGCCACCTCCCCGGAGCGCGTCATCGACCGCCTCTTGGCCGACCCGCGCGTGCGCTACGCGCAGCGCAACTACTACCTCGAGCTGCAGTCGCTGCCGAACGACCCCAGCCTCGGCGAGCTGCAATGGAACCTCATGCTCTTCGGCGTGCCAGAGGCCTGGCAGGCATACGACCCGGCGAGCGCGGCCCAAGACGTCGTACTTGCCGTACTCGACTCCGGCGTCTACGGCGGGCATCCGGATCTCGCCAGCAAACTGCTGCCTGGCTGGGACTTCCACGGTCGCGACCCCGACACCGAGCCCGGCGTCCCGCACGAGAGCAACGACGCGGCGCACGGCACACACGTAGCGGGCATCGCCGCGGCCCTGGGAGGGGACGGCGTCGGCGTCGCTGGCGTGGCCTACGGCTCTGCCTTCAAGATCGTCCCCGTCAAGGTGTTCGACGACGTCGGCGCGGGCGGGACGATCTCCGGCCTGGTGCAGGCGATCCGCTGGGCCGCCGGGCTGCCCGCTTCGGGTGCACCTCCCAACGCGAACCCCGCGGCGGTCATCAACATGAGCCTCGGGGTGGCGGGGCGGCACCCGGCGCTGGAGCAAGCCACGTTCGACGCCTGGAACGCCGGCTCGCTACTGGTGGCAGCCGCCGGCAACCACAACGCACAGGAGCCTGACAGGGGCATACTCAGCCCGGGCAACGCGCCGTGCGTCATCGCCGTCAGCTCGGTAGACGACACCTTCATGGTCTCCACCTTCACGAACCATGGGCCGCAGGCCGAGCTGCTCGCGCCTGGAGGGTACTCGGCCGGCGGTTGCGGGAAGGTCTACAGCACGGTGCCGCCGACCCCGAGCGCAGACGGCCCGGACGATATCTACGGCTGCCTGGCCGGCACCTCGATGGCGGCGCCGTTCGTCTCCGGCGTGGCGGCTTTGCTGGTGGCGCAGGGGCAGCACCCCGGTCCGGCCGCGCTGCGCACTCAGCTGAGCAGGACCGCGATGCTCCCCGTCGAAGGAGTCGATCACCTCTACTACGGCAACGGCGTCGTCTGCGCCGACGCCGCTTTGGGCGCGGCGACGCGCTGTGGCCGCACGGGCGAGCTCACGGCAACAGAGGCACCATGGTGATCAGGCCGGTGCCTAGGGCGGCGAGCATCACGGCCGCTGCGGCAGCGCCCATGAGCGAGCCGAAGGCGGGCGCAGGCACGCGGGCGCGGATCGACCCGTAGACGAAGCCGCCTGCCAGACCGCCTGCGTGACCCCACAAGGACACCCCGGGCAACACCGAGAAGAGCATGATCAGGGCCATCCACTGAAGGAGGCTGCGCAGCAGCACCGAGTCTCCCGGCCCACGCCGGCTCAGCGCGTCGGCCAGCAACGCTCCCGCCACGCCGAGGATGCCGCCCGAGGCGCCCACCAGGATCAACGGCTCGCCGGCCTGCGCCACGCTCGTCAGCCACGACCCCCCAAGAGTGCCCAGCGCGAAGGCCGCCAGCATGTCGCCCCAGCCGCGGCGGCGCTCGTAGAGGCGACCGATGTCGAACAGGACCCAGAGGTTGAAGCCGATGTGCACGATGTGGCCGTGAACGAACGCGTAGGTGAACAGCCGCCACCAGGCGCCGGCCGCTGGCACTCCTGGCGCTCCCTGCAGGTACGCGGCGATGACGGTGCTCGGGTCGTAGACCTGGCCCAGCACTCCGACCAACCCCACGAACCTGTCGACGAGGACCTGAGCCAGGTAGGACGCGGCCAGGACGGCCATCGCCAGGTAGGTGACGGGGGTCTTCAATTGAGTGACCGGCCGTGACTCCGGGACCGCGCCGCCGAGCCTGAGGATGTCGTCGGCCAGCCGTTCGCGCAAGGCTCCGGCCGCTGCGCTATGAGCCTGGGAGAGCAACTTCACGGCGACGTCGGCGCGCCCCGCCCTCTCGGCCGCGCGCGCCATCACCGCGTAGAGGGTCGCCGGGCTGGCCCCGACCATCGGTTGCGTGAGAAGTTGGCGAACACGTTCGACGTCGCCGAGCTCGGCGGCCAGCCTGGCCTGCGCCAGCGTGAGGGCGCGGAAGACCAGTGGGGAATCGTGGCCCGACTCGAAGAAGCGTGTCAGGCGCGCCACCTCGGCCTCGGCCTCCGGGAGACGCCCCAGGGCGAGCAACGCCTCTACTCGCGCCTCGTAACCGAGCGCGACGTTGTCGGGTGCGGCGGCGCCCGGTGCGGCACCTTCAGGCGAACCGCCGCCGCCTGCGGCCGACGACTGCAGGGTGGCCGCCAGCACGCCCTCCCAGTCTCGTTCCAGCCTGCGGGCCTGGGCGAGCAGCACGCCGTCCGCGTCGTCGCTCAACCTCACTGCTGCCTCGGCGTCGCCTACCTGCACTGCTGCCTGTGCCAGCAGCCGCCCGACGGCGCGCCGCCCGTTGCCGGTCCAATACAGCAGCCGCATGAGCGCCAGTGCCGGCGTCGCTCGGCCCGCACGTACCAGGGCTAGAAGCAGCAGCGGCGCGAAGACGTAGACCGGACCGATCACGAGCGCGGCGAGGCGCAGGCTAGTGGGCGTCTGTACGATGCCCATGCCGTGCGCCGCCCCGAGCACGGCGAGCAGGGTCGCGATCGCCGTCTTGGCGGGGAACTCAGTAGACAAGGGAGCCAGGCGCAACGCCCAGCGCAGCGCCGAGAGCCCGGCGACCGAGAGGAGGATGAGGAACAGCGTCGCCGGGGTCATCGACCGATGCTAACCGCTCAGTCTCGCCTCAGCCGTGCCGGTAGAATCTGATAGGCGCCGGGCCCTCACCTGCCGGCGTCAGGAGGCCCTCTTGCTCGCTGTGCTGCTGTCGGTGGTGTCGATCGTCATCGGCTACTTCCTTGGCACCATCCCGACCGGCTACCTGGTCGCCCGCATGCGTGGCGTCAACATCCAGGAGATCGGTTCAGGAAACATCGGGGCGACGAACGTGTTGCGCGCGCTCGGCGTGGTACCCGCGGTCATCGTGGTCATCCTCGATCCGCTGAAGGGCGCCTTGGCGACGCTCATCCCCTCCCTCCTGGGCGCCAACGCATGGACCATAGCGCTCACCGGGCTCGCCGCCGTCCTGGGCAACAACTTCAACATCCTCTTGCGACTGAGGGGCGGCAAGGGCATCGCCACCAGCATCGGGGTCTTCCTCGTCATCGACCCGATGACGACGCTGTTGTGCGTCGTCGTCGGGGTGTTCACGATCTTGATTAGCCGCTACGTCTCGCTCGGCTCGCTGGTGGGCCTCTTCGTGCTGCCGTTGTTCGTCTTGGCCGGCGGCTCGTTCCTCGTGCCGCATCTGTTCCTCGCCGTGTGCCTGACGCTGCTCGCGATCTTCCGCCACCGCGACAACATCCGCAGGTTGCTCAACGGCACCGAGCGCCGCCTTGGCGAGCGCGCCTCCACCGGGAAACCCACGGCCTCGAGCTGAGCGCAGCGCCCCTCAGGCCGCGGCTCGCACGGTAGTCCGGCGCGTGGAGCGCTGCTTGGCCAAGTTCAGCAGGACCACGCCGGAGATCGCGACGGCGCCGCCGAGGTATGTAAGCAGCGAGGGCGTCTCGCCCAGCAACAGCCAGGCGCCAAGCAGGCTGAACACCGGCACCATGTAGAGGAAGGCCGTCACGACCGTCACCGGCGACTTCGACAGCGCGTAGGCGAAGATCGTGTAGGCCACAGCGGACGGCAGGATCCCGGTGTACACGCCGGCTAGCAAAGCGTTGCTGCCTGCTGAGGCCACCGCGCCGGCGAGGCCGGGCAGGAACACCAACATCGGCGCAGTGCCGAGCCAGGTGGCGAAGGCCGCGACCTCGATGGGCCGGTAATGGGCGAACATCTTGCGTTGCAGCACTGCGAAGAACGCTGTCGCGACCGCGGCGACGACGATGAACAAGGCGTATAGCGAGAAGGCGCTGCCGAGATCGACGCGACTCTCGCCGAGGACGACCAGCGTCACGCCCAACAGCGAGATCGCGGAGCCGATCCAGCCGCCGACCGGCAGCCTGTCGTCCGTCATGAACGCGGCGATGACGGCGGTGATCGCGGGCGCCGTCGCGATGATCAGGCTGGCCGCCCCGGCCGAGACGCGCTGCTCGCCGTAGTTGAGCGCCAGATGGTAGACGAGGAAGCCCACGGCGCCGAGCAAGAGGAAGTACGGCAGGTCCCGACGCCTGGGCCACAACTTGGCCCGGAACGCGAGCAGGAGCGGGACGAACGTCGCAGACGCCACGAGGTGCCTGAGCAGGGTGAAGTGGGGGGCGCTGAAGTCTTCCAGGCCGAGCTTGATCATCGGGAACGCTGAGCCCCAGATCGCGGCCTGGACCAGCAGCAGAGCGGCGACGCCGAGCGGCACCGCCATCAGTTCGTCAACTCTACTGGCCTGCCGCAAGCGCACAGCTCGCCCTGGCGGTAGACGCGCTCTTGACCCTCGCGGTGCCACAAGGTGTTGCAGTCGGGGCAGCGCACCTCCTCGCCGACCAGGGTCGCCATGGCCTCGGCGTCGATCCAGCGCCGCTCGCCGCACCAGTGACAGACGACCTCGGCTCCCCCGTCCTCCCTGATCATCGCCTCGCGCTCCTCGGGCGAGAAGTAGGCCAGCGCCTCCAGGGCGCTCCTGTCCGAGCAACGGCACTCGAAGCGCACCTCGAGCGGCGGGTCGGTCAGCAACTCGAAGCCGAGACCCCAACAGAGCTCGTTCTCCACGATCTCGAGCAACGGCGAACGCTTCATGGCCGGCGTGAGCGGACCGAACTCCCGCACGTTCGCCTCCAGCAGCGTGAGCGCCGCGGGGTCAACGTCGGGGAGAGCCTGTAGGATCACGCCGCCGGCGACGTCGACCGGCCCGGACGAGTCGAAGTGCACGCCCACCAGGACTGCGGACGGTATCTGCTCGGGCACGGCGAGGTAGGTGGCGATGTCCTCGCCGCCCTCGCCGCTGGTGAGTGCGACGCTGGCGGTGTAAGGGTCGCCGTAGGGGGCGTGAGAGCGCAGCACCTGCATGTGGCCGCCAGCGC
>Ga0079224_100016303_pt1 | contig 10434 bp, 10 predicted proteins | sample Stecom2015_FD_80414 | JGI IMG/M metagenome (GOLD analysis project Ga0079224, IMG submission 80414) | Agricultural soil microbial communities from Utah to study Nitrogen management - Steer compost 2015 | ecosystem: Environmental > Terrestrial > Soil > Agricultural land | place: USA: Utah...
AGCTGCAACGATCAGCGGCCGGAGGCCTCCAGCCGGCGCAGCGCGTCGCGGGCATCCGCGGAACTGCCGCCTTCGATCTCGGCCCGGGTCAGCACGCGACCACCGGCGCCGGTGCAGTCCTGGTCGCCGCCGCGGCCGCGGATGCGGCTGGCCTCGACGCGTGCCCCTGTCTCGCTGATGCAGAACCGGTCCTGGGGATCGCCCTTGCGGACCGCGGCCCTGCGCTCTTCCTCCGGTTCGTGGCCCTGGGCCAGGACGGCCGCGGGCATCGCGACGGACAGCACCGCCGCCGCCGTGGCGGCGAACAGGATGCGGCGGGCGCGGTGGTGGGATCGGGGGATCATGCGGCACCTCTGGATCGGAACGGGCTGGCAATCCCCCAACATACGCCCGCTGCGCGACGACGCAAGCGCGGGCGCACATGCGATTCACAGCGCTGTCAGCACGCGGACCGCGTCGCCGGCGCGCAGCATCGACGCCGCCCCACCGCTGCTTGTCATCTGCCGTCCGTATCATGGCCTGATGAAGACTGCCTGGCGCCTGACTGTCCTGGCGTGGCTGCTGTGCCTGGCCGCCTGCACCACCCTCCCCTCCAGCCCGCCCCATGACGCCGGAACGCCGCGCAGCCTGCTGCTGGTGTCCCTGGACGGCGTGCATCCCGGCGACCTCGGCCGCGGCGACACGCCCCGCATCGACCGGCTGGCGCGCGAGGGCGTGCGTGCGCAGTGGATGGCGCCTTCGTATCCCGCGCTCACCTTCCCCAACCACTACACCATCGTCACCGGCCTGCGCCCCGACCGCCACGGCATCGTCCACAACACCATGCGCGATCCCGCGCTGGGCCAGTTCACGCTGAAGCTGCGCGACGCCGTCGGCGACGGCCGATGGTGGGGCGGCGAGCCGCTGTGGGTCACCGCCGAACGGGCGGGACTGCCGACCGCCACCCTGTTCTGGCCGGGAAGCGAGGCGCCGGTGCAGGGCGTGCGTCCGCGGCGCTGGCACCTGTTCGATGCCCGGATGCCGATCACCGCGCGCGTCGCCACCGTCGCGGCCTGGCTGGCCGAACCGGCAACCACCCGTCCCCGGCTGGCGACCCTGTATTTCGAGCATCCCGACGACGCCGCGCATGCGCACGGCCCCGGTTCGCCCCAGCTGCGGGCAGCACTGCGCGAAGTCGACGCGGCGATCGGCTGGCTGCTCGACGAGCTCGAGCGCGGCGGTGCGGCCGCGCGCACCGATATCGTGATCGTCTCCGACCACGGCATGGCCGAAGTGCCCCCCGGCCAGGTGGTGGCGACCGAGGACATGGTCGACCCGGGCGACGCGGTCGTGGTGAGCCACGGCCAGGTGGTGGGCTTCGATCCGCTGCCGGGACGCGAAGCGGCGGCCGAAGGCCAGCTGCTCGGCCGCCACCGGCACCATGCCTGCTGGCGCCGGCACGAACTGCCCGCGCGCTGGCGCTACGGACAGCACCCGCGGGTGCCGCCGATCGTGTGCCAGATGGACGCCGGCTGGGACGCGGCGCCGCGCGCGCGCCTGGCGCAGCGCGCCCCCGGCACGCGCGGATCGCACGGTTACGATCCGGCCGAACCGGCGATGCGGGCGATCTTCATCGCCAGCGGCCCGTCGTTCCGGCGCGGGCTGGTCCTGGCGCCATTCGAGAACGTCGACGTGTATCCGCTGCTGGCGCGGCTGCTCGGGCTGGCGCCGGCCGCCCACGAGGGCGATCCGGCCACCCTGCTGCCCGCGCTGCGAGCCCCTGTTGCGGGCGCAGGCCCGCAGCCGGCCGTACCGGCACATTGATGTCCGGAAACGGCGAGTGGGCCCTGCGGCCCGGCGCTAGACTGCGCCCATGTCGACTCCAGGCCTGCCCGATGCCGCCACCTGTGAACAGGCGCGCCTGAGCCGCGACGCCAGGTTCGACGGCCTGTTCTTCACCGCGGTCGCGACCACCGGCATCTACTGCCGCCCGACCTGCCCCGCGCCGCCGGCGAAATCGCGCAACGTGCGCTACTTCGCCGACGCGGCAGCGGCCGAGGCCGCCGGCTTCCGCCCCTGCCTGCGCTGCCGGCCCGAGCTGTCGCCGGCCGACGGCAGCTGGCGGCGCGGCGACGGGGTGCTGGCACGCGCGCTCAGGCTGATCGACGACGGCTTCCTCGCCGATGCGCCACTGGCGGCGCTGGCCGCGCGCGTGCACGTGGGCGAGCGCCAGCTGCGCCGCCTGTTCAGTGAACGCCTCGGGGCCCCGCCGATCGGCGTGCACGGCACGCGCCGGCTGCTGTTCGCCAAGCAGCTGCTGACCGAGACGTCGCTGCCGGTCACCCGGGTCGCGATGGCCGCGGGCTTCGGCAGCCTGCGCCGCTTCAACACCTGTTTCCGCGATGCCTACGGGATGGCGCCACGCGACCTGCGGCAGCGCCCGGAGGCCGGCGACGGCGGCGTGGTGACCCTGCGCCTTGGCTACCGGCCGCCGCACGACTTCATGGCCACGCTCGATTTCCTGCGCGCCCGCGCCCTGCCCGGCGTGGAACGGGTGGAGGACGACGCCTATGTGCGCGCCTTCGGCGACGCCGATGCGCCCGGCTGGTTCCGCGTCGGCCGCTGGCCCAGCGGCGCCGGTGGCGACCGCCATGCACTCAAGCTCGAGCTGCACGACTGCGCGCCGTCGCAGCTGCTGGCCACGGTCGCGCGCGTGCGCCGGATGTTCGACCTGGACGCCGATCCGCAGGCGATCGACGGCGTGCTCTCGCGCGATGCCCGGCTGCGCCCGCTGCTGCGCCGCCATCCCGGCCTGCGCCTGCCCGGCTCGTGGGACGGCTTCGGGATCGCGGTGCGCGCGGTGATCGGGCAGCAGGTGAGCGTCGCCGCCGCGCGCACCATCGCCTCGCGCCTGGCACGGCGCCACGGCACGCCGTTGCCGGCCGCGTTCGCGGCCTCCGGACTGCAGTCGCTGTTTCCCACGCCCGCGCAGCTGGTCGACGCCGACCTGTCGGGCCTGGGCCTGCCCGGCGCGCGTGCAGCCACCGTCCGCACCATCGCGCGCGCCGTGCTCGACGGCCGGGTCGATGTCAGTCCCGCGCGCCCGCTCGACGAGTTCGTCGAGCGCTGGACCGCCCTGCCCGGCATCGGATCGTGGACCGCGCATTACATCGCGATGCGTGCACTCGGCCATCCGGACGCCTTTCCGGCCGGCGACCTCGTGCTGCAGCGGCAGCTGCTCGCCGAGGCGGAGGCCGCATCAACCCCCGGCGCGCGCGCAGCCGCGCTCGCCCTTCGCGCCGAGTCCTGGCGCCCCTGGCGCGCCTATGCCGCCATCCACGCCTGGCGCGAGGCCAGCCTGGCGGCGCCGCGACCGGCGCCCCGGCGCGCCGTCCATCCACGGAGGAAAGCCGCGTGAACGTCCTGACCACCACCGTCGACAGCCCGGTCGGCCGGCTGTTCCTTGCCGCCGACCCGCACGGACTGCGCACGATCGAGTTCCGCGACAGCCGCCACCCGGTGCGTCGCGGCGACGACTGGCGCGCCGGCGACAGCCCGCTGCTGCAGCGCGCCCGCCGCCAGCTGGAGGAGTACTTCGCCGGCCGGCGGCGCCGGTTCGACCTGCCACTGTCTCCGCAGGGCACGCCGTTCCAGCGCGAGGTTTGGACGGCGCTGGCCTCGATCCCGTACGGCAGCACGCTGAGCTATGCGCAGCTGGCCGCACGCGTCGGGCGTCCCGCGGCGATGCGCGCAGTCGGCGCGGCCAATGGCCGCAATCCGTTGCCGATCGTCCTGCCCTGCCATCGCGTGATCGGCGCGGACGGCTCGCTCACCGGATTCGGCGGCGGGCTGCCGGCCAAGCAGTACCTGCTCAAGCTCGAGGGTGCGCTGCCGGAAGCGTTTGACCTGTTCCCGCTGGCCCAGGCGATGTAGGACCGCGCGTTCCGATCAGTGCGCACGGTGCGGGCGCTGCATCGCGCACGGCGGATGCCAGCCGGCAGTGCGTTCCGGCCGCACGCAGCAGCCGGCTTGATTACCCGGCCTGCGTCAGTCGGCCCGCGATGGCCCGACGCAGCGGCGGCATCCGGTTGGCCGTGCGCAGGATGGCCGCCCGCAGGCCACGCAGCGGCGGGCGGTCGTCGGTGAACACGCGCACCACCAGCCGCGTGCCCGCGTACATCGGCCAGGCCGCGGCCCGGTGGCGGCGGCCGTAGCGCGCCAGCACCTCCGGCGCGCCGATGTCGTCGCCGCGCCGGTGCGCCTCCAGCACCATCCCGGCCAGCGTGTCCTGCCCCTGCAGGCCCAGGTTGAAGCCGTGCGCGGTGACCGGATGCATGCCCACCGCCGCATCGCCCACCAGGGCCGCGCGCGGTGCGGTGAAGCGGTCGGCGAACACCGACACCAGTGGATAGACGTGGCGCGTGCCCAGCGGCCGCACCGTGCCGACCTGGCCGCGGAAGCGCCGCTCCAGCTCGGCACCGAAGGCCGCGTCGTCCATGGCCTCGACCCGCTCCATGCCGGCCGGCGGCAGGGTCAGCACCACCGACGCGCGGTTGCCGTTGAGCGGCAGCAGGGCCAGCGTCTGGCCGTAGCCGAACCATTCCCAGGCCACGTGGCCGTGCGGCCTGTCGATCTCAACCCGGCACACCAGCATCCGCTTGCCGTGGTCGCGCAAGCGCGCGCCGATGCCCAGCATCGTCCGCAGCTGCGAGAACCGGCTGTCCGCCGCCACCAGCAGCCGCGCCCGCAGCGCCTCGCCGCCTTCGAGCGCCAGCGCCACGCGGCCACCGTCGCGGACCACGCCCGTGACACCGCGCCCGGCCAGCAGCCGGACGTCGGCCTGGGTCGCGACCAGGTCACAGGCGGCGCGGCGGATCACGTGGTTGGGCACCAGCCAGCCCAGCTGGCGGCTGCGCCCGTCGGCCGCGCTCACCTCCAATCCGGCCGTCGCCTCCCCATTGCTCACCCGGGCATGGCGCAGGATCGACACCTCGTCGGCGCCGAAGCGCTGCCACGCGCCCAGCCGCTCCAGGATCGCGCGCGAAGCGTGGGTGAGCGCGATCTCGCGGCCATCGAAGGCCGGTTCGGCGATGGCCTGCAGCGGCTGCTTCTCGACCACGGCCACCGACAGCCCGCTGCCCGCCAGCGAGCGGGCGAAGCACAGGCCGGCCGGACCGGCGCCCACGATGGCGACATCGACGTTCATGCAGTTCGCACCTGGTTTGCGTGGCCGCCAAGCCTCGCCCGGGGGCGCGGCCGGCTGCATTGATCCATGTCAGGCCGATCCGATCGCGCGCCGCCAGTCCCGGTGGCGAACCTCCGTCCGGCGGCGGACCCGGCCATCGCCCGCCACGCCGCATCGACCAGCAACCGCAGCCACGCCTGGCGCCTCAACCCTGCAGCAGCGCCCGTAACGTGCGCGCATAGCGCCCGGCGATCCCGTCGCGCCGCGGATGGCGCCCTTCCGCCACCACCTGGCGACCGCCCACGTGCACCTCGCGCACCAGCGGCACGTTGCCGCCGAAGATCCAGCGCTCGGCCACGTCGGCCACGCGCGCGGCGGCCAGCGCCGGCGCCGCGGCATCGAGCACGACCGCATCGTCGTCGTCCGCGAACCCGGTCGCCTGCGCCTGGCTGGCCTGCACCGCGCGCAGCAGGGTTGCGCCCACCCCGGGCGAATCGGGCGCAACCGCGATGTTGCGCCGGCGCGTCACCAGCCGCTGGCCGTACTCCAGCCAGCGCAACTCCTCCACCGGCGAGACCGACACGTGCGAATCCGAACCGATGCCCCAGGCGCCGCCCGCCTCGAGGTAGTCGCGCAGGCGGAACAGCCCGTCGCCCAGGTTGGCTTCGGTGGTCGGGCAGATCGCCACCGTCGCGCCCGAACGCGCGACATCGCGCACCTCGCCATCGTTGAGGTGGGTGGCGTGCACCAGGGTCCAGCGCGCATCCACTGCGGCGTTGCGCACCAGCCACTCCACCGGGCGCAGGTCGCGCAGCGCCAGGCAGTCCTGGACCTCGCCCACCTGCTCGGCGATATGGATGTGGATGGGCACGTCCACCGGCAGCGCGCCCAGCACTTCGTGCATGGCCGCCGCCGGCACCGCGCGCAGGCTGTGCAGCGCGCAGCCCACGCGCAGCATCGGATCGCGCTGCGCGTACAGCGCGTCGAACAGGCGCAGGTAACCTTCTACGTCGTGGCCGAAGCGTTTCTGGCGCTCGCCCAGCGGCCGGCCATCGAAGCCGCCGGTCATGTACAGCACCGGCAGCAGGGTCAGGCGGATGCCGGCCTCGCGCGCGGCCGCGACCAGCGCGTCGGACATCGCGGTCGGCGTGGCGTAGGCGCTGCCGTCGGGCGTGTGGTGCAGGTAGTGGAATTCGCACACCGTGGTGTAGCCGGCCTCGAGCATCTCCACGTACAGCTGCAGGGCCACCGCGTACAGCGCATCCGGGTCGAAGCGCGCGGCCATGCGGTACATGGTGTCGCGCCAGGTCCAGAACGAATCTGTCGGATCGGTCTGGCGCTCGGCCAGGCCGGCCATCGCCCGCTGGAACGCATGCGAATGCAGGTTGGCGATGCCGGGCAGCCGCCAGCCCGCCGGGGTGCGCTGGATCAGGGACTGGGCAGGCATGGGCATCGTCGGTCGTCGGCGGGAGTGGGTTAGGCTACCGTGCCGGGGTGTCCCTTTCATCGGCTGGCGTCCATGTTCGAAGGTTTCGCGGTCCTGCTACTGGCGCTGCTGGCGGTGGTCGTGGTGGTGGCGAAGTCCCGCGATCGCCTGCGCAGCCCCGGCGCGCGCCGGAGCCGGCGCGAGCACGACGGCGCGGCGGGACCGGATGACGGTGGCGACGGAGGCGGCGGTGACTGACGCCTGGGACGGCGTCCTGGTCGGCGCCAGCCTGGCGACCCTGGAGGGCGACGCCGGCTGGGGCGCGATCGGCGACGGCGCCCTGGGCTGGCGCGATGGCCGCATCGTCTTCGCCGGCCCCCGCGACGCGCTGCCGGACGCCCCCGGTCGACTGGCCGACAGCGTGGTCGAAGCCGATGGCGGCTGGGTCACGCCCGGCCTGGTCGACTGCCATACCCACCTGGTGTTCGGCGGCGACCGCGCGGCGGAGTTCGAGCAGCGACTGCAGGGCGCCAGCTACGAGCAGATCGCGCGCAGCGGCGGCGGCATCGTCTCGACCGTGCGTGCCACCCGCGCCGCAGACGAGGAGGCATTGCTGGCCCAGTCCCTGCCCCGGGCCCGGGCGCTGCTGGCCGACGGCGTCACCACGCTCGAGATCAAGTCGGGCTACGGCCTGGACCTGGACGGCGAACGCCGGATGCTGCGCGTGGCGCGCCGCATCGGCCAGTCGCTGGGCGTGGACGTGCACACCAGCTTCCTGGGGGCGCACGCCCTTCCACCCGAATACGCCGGACGCGCCGACGCCTACATCGACGCGGTCTGCGAGTGGCTGCCGCAGCTGCACGGCGAAGGGCTGGTCGACGCGGTGGACGCCTTCGCCGAACGGATCGGATTTTCCATCGACCAGACCCGACGCGTGTTCGAAGCCGCGCGTGCGCTCGGGCTGCCCGTGAAGCTGCACGCCGACCAGCTCAGCGACGGCGGCGGCGCGGCGCTGGTGGCCGGATTCGACGGCCTCTCGGCCGACCACGTCGAATACACCTCGCCGGCCGGCGTGGCGGCGATGGCGCGCGCGGGCACGGTCGCGGTCCTGCTGCCCGGCGCCTTCCACGTATTGCGCGAAACCCGGCTGCCGCCGCTGGCCGAGTTCCGCGCGCAGGGCGTGCCGATGGCCGTGGCCACCGACTGCAATCCCGGCACCTCGCCCCTGCTGTCGCTGCGCCAGGCCATGCAGCTGGCGTGCACGCATTTCCACCTGACCCCGGAAGAAGCCCTGCGCGGGGCGACCATCAACGGCGCGCGTGCCCTGGGCCTGCACGACCGCGGCATCCTGCGCCCGGGCATGCGCGCCGATTTCGTCCACTGGAACATCGCGCATCCGGCCGAACTGGTCTACTGGCTGGGCGGGAGCCTGGTGCGCAGCGTCCACGCCGGCGGCCACCGCCTCTGCTGAGGATCCCGGGACCGTGAAGCGGACCATGTAAAAAGCCCCGCGCTGGCGGGGCTTTTCGTGGCGCGATATGCAGGCCTACTCGCCCTTGGCGACGACCTTCTTCACCGCCTTGCGGGCGGGCGCCTTGGCCGCCGACTTCGCGGCCTTGGCCACCGGGGCGGCCACGCTGCCGCTGGCCCTGGCCACGGCCTTGGGCCGCGCCTTGCCGTAACTGGAGATATAGCGCTTGCCCTTGGCGGTCTTGCGGTCGCCCTTGCCCATCGTCTTGCTCCTGAGATCCTTGAAATTCGCCGGAATGAATGCACGGCCCGCGGGCCGCCGCGCGGTGGCGCGAGGCCGCGGATTCTACCATGCGGCCATGGTCGCCCCAGGCACGGCCGCGGTCAGTGCGCGCAGCTCGCGTCGTGGACGTGGCCATGGTTGAGCCGCAGGTTCACCAGATGGCCGAGCCCGACCAGGGTGCCGCCGAACGTCATCGCCACCGCATGCGGCACCACTGATTCATGCAGCGGGGCATACAGCACCGCCGCCCACAGCACCAGCAGCCCCGGCAGCAGCAGGCCCAGCGCGCGCAAGGCGCGATGGCGTCGGTAGCCCCAGAGCAGGCTGAACGCGCCCAGCAGGGTGGCGAAGGCGACGAAGCCGAACTCCAGGCGGTCGTTCAGCCACACTGCCAGGCCCAGCGACGGCAGGGCCGCGATCAGCAGCGGCAGCAGCGCGCAGTGGGCCGCGCAGGTGAGCGAGCTTGCGGCGCCGAAGCGATCGAGCCAGCGCTGGCGATGGGGTGGGGTCATGACGAAAGGTGGTTGACAGCGGCCGCGGCAGTTGAGCGTAATAATATAACATCACCAGACCTCCCCGCCAGCCCCCCAATGCCCAACCCACGCACCCTCCAGCGCCTGCCCGTCTCCATTCTCCGCGCCTCGATCCTGCTCGCCCTCTCCGCCACCGCCCTCGCCGCCCAGGACGACCCCCGTCACGACGAAATCAAGCACCTGGACGACATCGTGGTCCGGGCTACCCCCCTGCCGCGCACCGCCGAGGACCTGACCCGTCCGGTCGAGGTGCTGGCCGGCAGCCGGCTGGACGAGGTCCGGGCCGTGAGCCTGGGCGAAACGGTGAATCGGCTGCCCGGCGTGCAGTCCTCGTACTTCGGGCCGGGCGTGGGCCGGCCCGTGATCCGTGGCCTGGACGGCGCCCGCGTCCAGGTGCTGAGCGACGGGCTGGCCTCTGGCGACGTATCGACGGTGAGCGTCGACCACGCGGTGGCGATCGAACCGTTCCTGGCCGACCAGATCGAAGTGCTCAAGGGCCCGTCGACCCTGCTCTACGGCAGCGGCGCGATCGGCGGCGCGGTCAACGTGGTGGACGGTCGCGTGCCCGAGCACGCGACCGCCACGCCGCTGCAGGGCCGCGCCGAACTGCGCGCCGGCAGCGGCAACGACGAACGCACCGGCCTGCTGCGCCTGGACGGCAGCTCGGCTTCGGGCCAGCTGGTATTCCACCTTGACGCCCTGCACCGGGAAACCGGCGACTACCGCATCCCGGGCCATGCCGAGAGTGCCCTGGCGCGCGCGCAAGCGCACGACGCGGAGGCCGAGGAAGACCATGGCGGGCACGGCGCATACGGCCGCCTGCCCAACAGCTTCGTGCGCAGCGACAGCGCCGCGCTGGGCCTGTCGTGGATCGGCGAGCGCGGCTTCGTCGGCGCCGGCACCAGCCTGTTCAACAGCCGCTACGGCGTGCCCGGGCACGCCCATGGCGGGGACGACGACCACGATCACGACCATGGCGACGGACCCGGGCCCGACCAGGCCCATGGCCACGCGCACGATGACGTGCACATCGTCATGGACCAGCGCCGCCAGGAAGTCCGCGCCGGCCTCGACCAGGCCGGCCCGTTCGACACCCTGCGGCTGAAGCTCGCGCGCACCAGCTACACCCATACCGAATACGAGGGCGACGCGATCGGCACCGTGTTCGACAACGACAGCACCGAGCTGCGGCTCGAACTGGCGCATCGCCCGTGGGCCGGCTGGACCGGCGCCTTTGGACTGCAGGCCTGGAAGCGCAGCTTCGATGCGCAGGGCGAGGAAGCGTTCGTGCCGGCCTCGGACTCGCGCGACGTCGGCCTGTTCTGGCTCGGCAGCCGCCGCATCGGTACGGTGGACCTGGAGGTCGGCGCACGCCACGACCGCAACCGCATCGAAGTCGCGCCGGACGAGGCGATCGGGCCTTCGCGCCGCTTCGCCGCGACCAGTCTCTCGGCCGCCGCGCGCTGGCACGTCGACGACGACCTGCACCTGTCGTTCGGCCTCGACCGCGCGCAGCGCTCGCCGACGGCCGAGGAGCTGTACTCCAGCGGGCTGCACG
>Ga0079224_100016304_pt1 | contig 10434 bp, 7 predicted proteins | sample Stecom2015_FD_80414 | JGI IMG/M metagenome (GOLD analysis project Ga0079224, IMG submission 80414) | Agricultural soil microbial communities from Utah to study Nitrogen management - Steer compost 2015 | ecosystem: Environmental > Terrestrial > Soil > Agricultural land | place: USA: Utah...
CATTGCCTTCTTTCTTTTTGGCTTCCAAGAGGGACAGGTGTCCCCCAGATTACCGGAAAAATTGGAGAGTGCCATAGGGGGGACCTATGGGGAGGAGCGGTACGATTGGGAATGGATCGCCGTGGATCTCGGACTGGACCAAAAGGCCCCCAGTGCCTTGGGGGGAAAGAACCTTTGTAAAGTGACCTCAGAGGGGAACGTCCTGGGCATGGGCTATCTGGGGGAGGCCCCGAGCATGAAGGACATCTTTGACTATGTGGTGCTGTTCGAGCCGGACATGCACATCAAAAAAACAAAAATCTTGATCTATAGGGAAGACTATGGTAGGCAAGTGGGCAGTCAACGTTGGCTCAAACAGTTCATTGGCAGGAAGGCCGGGGAATCCCTGGGGTACGGTAAGGACATCGATGGGATTTCCGGAGCGACCATTTCCGCAAAATCCATGACCCTGGCCGTTGGCCATGTTTTGGAAAGCATGAAGATCTTGCAGGATTATAGGGCCATTCCCTAGGCGAATACACCCAGGGGGATTTGCGCCTTCCCATGGGGAGCGGCCTTCTTTTTGCGCATTAAGGGGATACGGCCAACATGGTTTCAAGATGGCCGTAGAGCATTCCCGATAAAATGGCCAAGCCGAAGCTGAGCAGGGTACCGATCAACACATATTCGGTCAATTTTCGGTTCTTGCCCTTGTTCAGGTCCCCGAAGCGGAACACCGATTTGGCAGCGATCAGCAGGCCGATGGCCGCCCATTGCTGCATCAGGATGAACCCGAAGACAAAAAGTCGCTCCAACATTCCGATGTAGGTACCGGCATTTTTCAGGGAACCCCCTTCCTCTCCTGCCTCGGCCTCGGCAATCTCCTCGATATAAGGGGCCAGGAACATGCGAATGACTATCGAACAGACATAGGTGATAAAGACCAAAAAAGTGATCAGTAGGATTGGTGCTCCCCCCAAAAATGGTTCCAGGTCCACGGAAAAGGGCTCGATGCCATAGGCGACGGCCAACAGCACGGCCAAATGTAACAACTGGTCCAGGGTGAACATCCACCGATAATTGCGCCGATCGGTCAGGTAGAGCTTAACCACATCGATCAGGAAATGCGATCCCACAATCAGGGCTATGGCCCCCAGGTGTTCAAACCGCAGCAGTAGCAAAAGGGCCACCGCGTGTATGCCTAGATGGAGGTACAGGTATTTTGAGGCCACTTTTTTAAGATGCTTTTGTTCCACCCAACGGGGGGGCTGCAGTACAAAATCCCCAATAAAATGGGCTAGGATGAGATTCAGGACGAGTATGCTCATGGGGATGGGAGTTGTTTACTGTAAAATTGGATCATTTTTCCCACTTCCTCAAATCCTGCCTTTTTTAGTTCCTCACTGATGTTCCCTTGGGATTTGTCCAAAAGGTCGGCCAATTGTTGTTGGTTCATCTCCGGGTTTTCCATGGAGGTCTTCACGGTCCGTGCCAAGGCCGGGGTCCAATGGTCCATGGTGAGCAGGGCGAGTTCCAGGAGTAGGTTGATGTGCCCATCAAATACCGGATCCGGGCTTTTGATGGCCAAGTTATGTTTTTTGAGCTGTTCAAAACATTGGCCGGAGTTGATAAAGGCCTCCCCATTGGATTCCGTGATCTTTTCAGCCGTATAACTACGGGAGCCCAGGCCAATGGCGATCCTCACATCCATATGGCGGATCTGCTTTAGGGAGGCCTTGATATAGATGGCGGCTTCCAGGGCCAGGGCCGGAGGGGTCTGCAATTGAAAACTGTCCCCCCTGTAGATTTCCCAGTCCATGGGTTCCCGTCCATAGTTGTCCAGTGCCTTTTTAAGCAGCGGTAACCATTGGTCGGTTTGGTGGGCCGTGGAATTTTTGATGTCTCCTGTGAGTATGGCCAGCATGTTTAAATGGTTTAGGATATCTGTTTTTTAGCAGATTAATTTAAATATCTGTATTATAACAGATAATCAAATATATCTGTTTAAGAGCGGATATCCAAATATTTCTCGATGATCAGGGGCGGGCACAATCCCCAGGGAGGGAATCAAACTAAAAGGAGCCGCGACAAAGATTGGCGCGACTCCTTAAATCAACAAAAAACATTAAGTGCAATTTTGGCTGTTCCAAAGGCCCATTTGGCTTGGATTCGGAAGGGTTTTCAAAGCGTTCGATCCGGAGCCGTAGAAGGCGGCGATCATGGCCGATGGAGGGAGGGTTGCCGCCAAGACCCTTAATGGGTCACAGGGGGCGGAGAGACGGTTTCCATAAAGGGATACTTCCAACGCACCAATGGGGAGGTACGGGATGGGGGAATTATTTTTTGGCCTCCTCAGCTTCTTTTTTCTGGGCTTCCAGGTCCTGGTCGTCCTGAAATTCCACATCCGCATAGTTCTTGGCGTTGAATTGGTCTTGGAAATGGTCATGTTGCTCCACTACATAATAGACCACCGAAGCGATCACAAAGCAGGAGAAGTAGATAAGACTTTTGAATTTGTAGGACATCACAATCGGATTTGGACTACAAAGGTAGTAAAATTAAATCCCAACATTAAGCCAATGTTGTGAAACCTATAAATTTTGATGTGTAAGGCACCCAAAAAGAAGGTGTGGCCAATCCATTGATCGACCACACCTTAGCTGAATGACCCTTACAAAGCTTACCTACCTATTTGGGATCCAAGATCAGGTCGATACGGCTTAGGGCATCCTGAAGGTGATACCTGCTCATGGGGTCCGAAATACGGCCCATGCCATTTTGAATATCCCTTTTCAAGTTGTTGAGCTCCGCCTTGGCCACGGAAGGGATGTCCGATTGACTGGTATGGATGGCCGTGGTCTTGCGATAGCCCCCAAAATCCTCTTCCTTCTTTTGGCTATTGGCCGTCATCAGATATTCCAAACGCTCAATATGGGCTTTTTGCAGGTTCCGCCTATAGGTGTCGATGGCCTTGCCATTACGGGTCTCGGACCAGATTCCCTTGCGCAGGTCCTGCATCATTTCCAGAAGTCCATAGGCTTCGGTCCCGTTCAGGGTTTCGTTTTCGATGATCCGGGCCAATTTGCCCAATTGCAGAATCGTGTTCAGGGAAGCTTCCTGCATGGCACGGATCCGTTCCACCGATCCTGAATATTCGATTTTGCCGAACAGTTCCCTGTCGATCAACCACTGGGGAGTCTCGAAGAGCTGCTCCTGCAAAAAGGACATGCAATTTTTTTGGTGTTCCTTGCTCACATAGGTATAGACGGCGCCTTCCTGTTCCGCGGTCTTGTGGTGTTCATAGATCCCACCGATATTGTTGGAGACATGGCCCATATAGCGTTGGAACTGGGCGATGACCTGCCCATAGAGCGTTCCGAGATTGTCATAGTTCTCCCCTTTTTCCGTAGTCCATTCCGGAAGTCGGGGAACGATGCGCTTTAGATTGGCAATTCCGTACAGGCTGGCTTTGATGGCGTTGTCGCCCAGGTCTTCGGTCTGTGAACTGGGATCGTGGATTTCCCCGACCTGTTGGTGCCCAAAACGGTAGAGCGGGTCACCGGCATGTTCTAGGATCCACGCATTGAGGATGGGCTTTTCCTCCTCAGCGGTCTTGTCCAGGATGGGACGGTATCCCCAACTTATGGCATATTTGTCATAAACCCCTATATCGGGCATCAGGGCAACGCCCTCATCCCCGGGCTGGGCCACATAATTGAAACGCGCATAGTCCATGATCGATGGGGCTGTGCCATTTTTTTTGGTGAAACTTGCGGAACGCAATGAATCCACTGGATAGGCCACACTGCTTCCCATATTGTGGGGAAGGCCCAGGGTGTGCCCCACCTCATGGGAGGATACGAACCGGATCAAGCGGCCCATGATCTCTGTCTTAAACCCAACGCCACGGGCGTCGGGGTTGATGGCTGCGGTCTGTACAAAGAACCAGTTGCGCAATAGGGTCATCACATTGTGGTACCAGTTGATGTCTGATTCCAGGATTTCCCCCGAACGTGGGTCGCTCACATGGGGACCATTGGCATTGGGGATGGGGGAGGCCAGATAGCGCACCACCGAATAGCGAACATCCTCGGGGGACCATTCCGGGTCTTCCTCTGGGGTTGGGGGGTCCTTGGCAAGTATTGCATTTTTAAAACCGGCGGCTTCAAAGGCCACCTGCCAGTCTTCGATACCCTGCTTTATAAAAGGGACCCATTCCTTGGGGGTGGCCCTGTCCACATAATACACAATGGGTTTTTTGGGCTCCACCAATATACCGGCCTTGAATTTTTCGATATCCTCCTCCTTGACCTCCAATCTCCAGCGGTCCAGATAGGTGATGGTCTTGCTTTCTTGGGCATCCAGGCCATAATCCACCTGGCCCCTGGTGAACCATCCCACCCGTTGATCGTGATAGCGGCGCTTCATGGGCTCTTTGGGCAGCAGGATCATGGAATTGTTGATTTCTATGGATATGGATCCAAGGCTTTCATTACTGGGCGGTTCGGCCGCCAGATAGGTCTTTACATGACGTGCCTCTATGTTCAGGGGGTAACTTTTGATGGATTCGATATAGCTCCTATCGGTATCCAAACGGGATACCTTGTACCGTTTTCTATGACCTTCCGGCAACCCCAGGGCGTTCACATCCTTGATGAACATGGGATCGACCTCTATGACCGTGGCAGGATTCAAGGAATCCTTTTTGTTGATGGCCTTGATGTCAAAGGCAAATAGGACCGGTTCAAAATTGGAATTGACCACAGCTTCGTGGATCGGCAGGGAATCCGCCGCCACGTTTTCATAGGAGGCGACCCTTAAGAGGATCTGTTTGGGCCTTTTCTCCCATCGCAGCACCTTGGTGTTGATCTTTCCACCCCCAAAACCTATGCCGGTGGCGGTCTTGGCTATCCGGGTGACCATCAACATTTCACGGGTGAGCAGGGAGTCGGGGATTTCGTAATAATATTTGTCCCTTACCCTGTGGACGGTGAACAAGCCAGAGTCCGATACGGCCTCCTTGGTGATTACCTTCTCATAGGGTTGGATCTCCCCTTCCTTGGGTTTGGCCTCCTTGGCTTCTTCGGTTTTGTTCTTTTTCTTTTTGAAGAGTTGGGCCTCCATCGATTGATGGGCACCCAGGACTACCAATACGGTGAATAGCTGGGGCAGAATTCTTTTTAACATTATGGATTGGTTTGGAATTTATTGACGGCCAAAGAACCTAAAAATGTTCAAATTAAACTGTTAAATAAATATTAACAACGATTTATTTTTCCCTTGCGGTCCATTCCGGCAGATAGGGGACCGTAGGGGCTGCCATGGAATGTGCCCCTTAGGCCAGGGACCCAACGGAAGGATTTTACGTTAAAAAATTCCCAAGATTGTAACATTCCCGATTCAACTACGTCTTATAATCATATCATCAATCATATAAATCAATCACAAAATGAACAGCTTGATCATCATCCTTGGCAGTGTGCTTCTCAACGGCGCGGCCTTGGCAAACGAACAACAATCAACGGAAGGGACACAGCGGGAGACCGTGGTCCCCGTCACCCTGGAAAATGAATTGAGGACTATGGAAATCCCGGTCCAACTGGGACAGTCCTCCAAATATGGCGCCACCACGGAGGCCGCTGTTTCCAAAATGGATGAAATCGTATATATGGAGGAGGAAATGGAAATCGAATTGGGTTTTGATACCGCTGATTACCTGCCCGAGGATTTTGATCCCCATACGGTATATTTTGACCTGGATTCCATCGGATATATCGAAAGTGAAGGGGAGGTCGAGCTCGGATTTGATACCCGGGCATACCTGCCCCAAGCCTTTGATCCCTATACTTCGGCCGTGGGCCTTCCGGGCATCAATTTTATGGAGCGGGAAGATCTGGAGCTGGGTTTCGATACTTCGGACTATCTGCCCGAAGGTTTTTCGCCCTATAAGCCTTATTTTGACATTGCCTCCATCCAATTTCTGGGGGAGGAGATAGAATTGGACCTGGGATTGGACAGCCATTATGCGCTACCCGGGGGTTTCGATCCCTATACCAATGTAGTGGCCATTGGATCCATAAATTTTATGGAAATCGAGCTTGTGGAACTGGGCTTTGATACTTCCAAGTATCTGCCCTATGGCTTTGATCCCTATGCGGGGTCAAACCGGTAAAATGTTCGACATTTTACGGATTATTTCAATTAGCTACGAAGGCCCCCAGGAATGGGGGCCTTCAATTTTTGGACCGAAGGTCGGCCATCCCATCCCTTCATTAACATAATACGGGAACCTTGTTCCGCAGACCGTAGTCGGCTGCCGGGGGCGAAACCTGCAAAGATCCCACTGAAATTGGCTGGGAAACGAAGGTTGTCCAAGCCTTTGTGCCATGGACCAAAGCGGCTTTATGCCTTGGGGTTTTGGTGCGTTAACAAAAGGCTAATTGTCAAAATCTTTTGATTTTCTGTTTATATCTTTGTACCCACGTCGTCATGGATTCGTCTATGATTTATAAGAGTGGGTTTCATAAGAATGAGTTAGTTTCTTACATTTTTTTGAGTTAGTTAGTTTGTAAATGGTCCTTCTGCCCTGAGGGACCATTTTTTATTCCTAGGGTCCTCCTTTCTTCCCGGTACTTGGCTATGGCCTACCCACGGAGATCCATGGGGGTCGTTTTAAAAAAATATGTAATATTGGCATCGGTACCACCTTGGACCACTAAGCTGTAGAACCGACCGGAATGAAATTTTTCAATCGACCCCTTCCCCGAAAAAAGTTGGCACTCCTTGCTGGACCCATGGCCTTCCTGCTCATTATGTATACGGGACCCTATCAGGGGATGTCCCCTCAGGCCCTGGCCGTCTTGGCCTCCACGGCTTGGATCGCCATTTGGTGGATCACTGAGGCCATTCCAATTCCGGTCACATCCCTATTGCCCTTGGTGCTCTTCCCCCTTAGTGGGGGACTGGATCTAGTCACTGCCGGGGCGGCCTTTGGGAACAAGATCATCTTTTTGTACCTGGGGGGATTTCTCTTGGCCATTGCCATAGAGCAATGGGACCTGCACCGCCGTATCGCTTTGTATATCATCACCCTGTTCGGTACCGGACCCAAGAAAATGGTTCTGGGCTTTATGGTGGCCACGGGCTTTCTCTCCATGTGGATCTCCAATACGGCCACGGCGGTGATGATGCTCCCCATAGGGCTGGCCCTGGTACAACAGTTCGGGGAGGCCTCCCTGGGGTCGGAGCAGCGAAGGAACCGGGACAACTTTGGCAAGGTATTGATGTTGGGTATTGCGTACGCCGCTTCCATTGGGGGCATGGGAACCTTGATCGGTACGCCGCCCAACCTGGTTTTGGCAGGGGTGGTTTCCGAAATTTACGGGGTGGGGATTGGATTTACCGCCTGGATGCTTTTCGCGACCCCAATCGCCGTACTACTTTTAGTGCTCAGTTGGTATTATCTGGTGAACCATACCTTTGACCTGGGACAGGTCAAGTTCGAGGGGGGGAGGCAAAGCATCCGGGACCAATTGGCCCAACTGGGAAAGATCGGCTTCGAGGAACGAACGGTTTTGGTCGTTTTTGTGCTGACCGCCTTGGCCTGGATCTGCCGCTCTTTTTTGCTCAACCCTCTCATGCCGGCCCTGGATGACACCATCATTGCCATTGGGGCGTCCATTCTGCTCTTTATATTGCCCACAAGGAACAAGGAGCGGCCGACCCTCCTGGATTGGGGGGCCGTCAAAAAGGTACCCTGGGGCATCATGTTGCTCTTTGGGGGGGGATTGGCCATTGCCGCCGCCTTTGAAGACAGTGGTCTGGCCACTTGGATCGCGACCCGTCTCAACGTTTTCCATGGGGTTTCCCTGGTCCTCTTGCTCCTGGCCTTGATCGCCCTGGTGAATTTCTTGACGGAAATCACCTCCAATACAGCGACCACTTCCATGATCCTGCCCATTTTGGCCCCCATAGCCCTGACCATGGGGGTACATCCCTTCGGGCTGATGTTCGGGGCGGCCATGGCCGCTTCCTGTGCCTTTATGTTGCCCGTGGCCACTCCGCCCAATGCGGTGGTGTTCGGTTCGGGCTATTTGGGGATGGGCGATATGATAAGGACTGGTTTTGTGCTGAACATACTCTCGATACTGATCCTGTTCCTATTCGTCTATTTTGCCCTTCCCTGGATCTGGGGCATTGACCTGCACCAGTACCCAACTGGCCTTATAACCCCCTAAGGACCGGAGGCACTCCATTGGGACAATTTCCAGGGAGCAGGAAAAACTTGGACATTGGATGCTGCCTTTGGGCCTATGGTAAACGCACCATAAGGACGTCATCGATCCGCTCCACCAGCATTAGACCGCTTTTGGTAAGGTTTTTATTTGCCCTGTCCCATTTTTTACCGCTCAGTCCCGTTTTGTCCCTGAGCTCTGACAAGGGCATTTGGCCCTCTGGCCTTAGTAGGTCAAGGATGGTCTTTTCCTCCTCGCTGAGCTCCACTTTCTTTTTTTCAGGGCGCATCTGCGGGAAGAACAGTACTTCCTGGATGGAGGAATTGTCCGTCATCAGCATCACCAAGCGGTCTATGCCGATCCCAATCCCGGAGGTGGGGGGCATCCCGTACTCCAGGGCGCGCAGGAAATCTTGGTCGATGAACATGGCCTCGTCATCCCCTTTTTCCGAGAGTTTGAGCTGCTCTTCAAAGCGCTCCCTTTGTTCCAAGGGGTCATTCAGCTCGGAATAGGCATTGGCCAGTTCCTTTCCGTTGACCATGAGCTCAAAACGCTCGGTCAATTGGGGGTTGTGCCTATGTTCTTTGGTCAGGGGACTCATCTCCTTGGGGTAGTCGATGATAAAGGTGGGCTGAATATAGTGGTGTTCACAGCGTTCCCCAAAAATCTCGTCGATCAGTTTGCCCACCCCCATGGTAGCGTCCACTTCGAGGCCCAGTTTTTGGGCGACCCCGCGGAGCTGTCCCTCATCCATGCCCGTGACGTCATGGCCGGTATGGATCCGGATGGCCTCCAGGATGGGGACCCTGGGATAGGGGGGCTTGAACTCGATCTGGTGGTCCCCCACCAGCACTTTCGAACTTCCCGTGGCATCCAGGGCCACCTTCTCCAAGAGTTTCTCCGTGGTGTCCATCATCCAATGGTAGTCCTTGTAGGCGACGTAGAGTTCCATCACGGTGAATTCTGGGTTGTGGGTCCGGTCCATGCCCTCGTTTCGGAAATCCTTCGAGAATTCATAGACACCGTCAAAGCCTCCGACAATCAACCGTTTCAGATATAATTCATTGGCGATCCTAAGGTAGAGGGGGATGTTCAAGGCATTGTGATGGGTCAAAAAGGGGCGGGCCGCCGCGCCGCCAGGTATGGGCTGGAGGATGGGCGTTTCCACTTCCAGGTAGCCCATGTGGTTGTAGAACTCCCGGATGCTATTGGTGATCTTGGTCCTTTTGATGAAAGTGTCCTTTACCCCAGGGTTCACGATCAGGTCCACGTACCGTTGGCGGTAGCGCATTTCGGGATCGTTGAATTCATCATAGACCTTACCCTGGGCATCCACCTTGGGCAAGGGCAGGGGACGAAGGGCCTTGCTCAAGAGGGTGAATTTTTTGACCATTACGGTGATTTCCCCGACCTGGGTGGTGAAGAGTTCCCCCTCCACGCCGATGATGTCCCCGATATCGAGCAATTTTTTGTAGAGCTCATTATAGGCTTCCTTGTCCTCCCCCGGACAGATCTCGTCCCGGTTGAAATAGACCTGTATGCGCCCGGTGCTGTCCTGAAGTTCCGCGAAGGAAGCCTTCCCCTGTATTCTTCGCGACATCAGCCGACCGGAAATCACCACCAGTTTGCCCGCTACATAATCTTTTTTGATGCTCTCCGCCGTGGCATCCACGGGATATAGGGCCGCGGGATAGGGATCAATGCCCAGTTCCCGTAACCGGGTCAATTTTTCCCTTCGAACGATCTCTTGTTCCGATAGTTGCATAGTCTTAAAAAAAAGTAAAGCGCAAAATTACACTTTTGCGCCATAATTCCCTGCCTCCGCCCCGTTTAATCCATTTATTGCAGCAGGTCGGGGACCGGGAAGCGAAATTTGGGGATCCCTTCCCGGAAAATATGTTCAGGACTGTAACAAATACTCCCTGGTACCGACTTATGGGTACGGATCAAATCTACGGACAATGAGTATTTGGAGGGTTTTGCTGGCCATATTCTTTCCGCCCCTTTCCGTAATCGGAAAAGGTTGCGGGTCTTTTCTGATTGTGTTACTTTTGACGCTTTGCGGATGGGTTCCCGGGGTGATCGGGGCCCTTGTAATATTGAACAAACCGGCCTGACCGATCGAATGGAACCTATGAGAAAAATCCAAATCCTTTTGGGCAGCCTACTGTTGGCGCTGCTCGTTTCATGTAACTTCACCGAGGAAATCCATATCAAGGAG
>Ga0079224_100016305_pt1 | contig 10433 bp, 12 predicted proteins | sample Stecom2015_FD_80414 | JGI IMG/M metagenome (GOLD analysis project Ga0079224, IMG submission 80414) | Agricultural soil microbial communities from Utah to study Nitrogen management - Steer compost 2015 | ecosystem: Environmental > Terrestrial > Soil > Agricultural land | place: USA: Utah...
AGAATTGAAAGAAGATCAGACGATTCTCAATGGTATGTGGGAATTGGTAGCTGCTACTCAATCTAAAAATCTCGAAAAAGACTTTCCAGAAGGTATGCCTACTCTTACGTTTGATGCTTCTGAAGATTTAGCCATCAATGGATATGATGGTTGTAATTATATCAAAACCAAGGCAGAACTGAAAAAAAATCAGCAAATCAGCATAGATAAGCAGATAATCGCTACTATGATGGTGTGCAATAAAGTAAAAAACAATGAATTTCAGTCGTGGATTACATCTGCGACTCATTATCAATTGGAAAATCACGTGCTCAAACTCATCAATGGAGATGAAGTACTTACTTTCCATAAAATAGCATTGAGTGGTCAGTGGATTCTAGATAAAATTTATACCACCAAACAAACTGTAGATAAAATGTATCCTTACAAAAAGCCTTTTATCAATTTGGATATTTTTTCTACCAAATTTACAGGAAATACTGCTTGCAATATGCTTTCAGGCATGGTAACTATGTACCAAAATACTATGAAATTTGAACATATTGTGCAGACTGAAATGTTTTGCGATGGAATCAATGAAAAAGCTTTTACTGATGCTTTAAAAAAAATCACGCACTACAAGTTAGAAGGCACTCGACTTATTTTAATGCAAAACGATAAGAAAATACTAGAATTCAAAAGATCTTTATAATAAAAAAAACTGAGTGAATCTCAGTTTTTTTTATTATCAATCGCGTTTTATAGATTGCACGGGCTTAATATTAGTAATTATATAAGAAGGTACAATCATAATCACATAACAAATCAATATAAATGCGAGATTTACCCAAACTATGTGCACCACTTGAATATTTACAGGCGCTTCTTTTACATAATACTGAGCAGGATCTAATGTGATTATACCATAATATTTTTGTATCAAAAGCAGACCAATACCTATCAAATTTCCCCAAAAAAGTCCTCGGAGCAGTATATAGGTGGCTTGAAATAAAAATATCTTTCGAATCGACCAATTCTTCACACCAAATGATTTCATAATTCCAATCATCCGGGTACGTTCGAGTATCAGAACGAGCAAAGCTACTACCATATTGATTGTCGCTACCAGAATCATCAGACTGAGAATAATATAAATATTGGTATCGAAAAGCTCCAACCACTTAAATATGTTATAATACTTTTCAGTGATTGGCGTGGTATTGAGCTCAGATGGTATATGTGTGTACACGTTATCACTAATTTCGTCTATCCGATCAAAATCAGATACTATCATTTCAAAGGCTCCTATCTGATCAGATGACCATTTGTTCATGCGCTGAATATGTCGCAAATCGCCAATGACAATACTTTGATCAAACTGTTCCATACCTGATGTGTACAAACCTACCACTTCAAAACTTCTGACAAAAGGCATTTCGTTTTCAGAAGATTTTAAAAAGTACGTTTGCACCTTATCACCTACTTTTATTTTCAATCGATTTGCCATGTATTCTGAAAGCAACACTTCATTGCTCATACCTTCCTTTTCGAAAACAGGTAGTCTCCCGGCTGTCAAATATTCTTCTAAATACTGCCAATGATAATTAGCTTCTACACCTTTGAAAATGACACCTTCAAAAGTTTCTGAAGTACGAATAACACCAGCTTTGGTAGCTATAGGATATACAGCTTGTACATCTGGAAGCTCAGAAAAATCTGGGTAAAAATGCTGGTTTTTATCGATAGGTTCTAAAGTTACCTCCGAGCGATTGTTGTCAAAATTAGATACAGTAATATGTCCTGAAAATGAGGTAATTTTATCTCTAATTTTTTCTTGCAAACCTGTACCTGTAGCTACTGACACCAAAATCATCACCATAGATAGTATGACTGCTATTATAGCAATTTTTATTATTGGTGCAGAAACACTATTTTTATAGTTTTTAGAAGAAGCTAATCTTTTAGATACAAAAATTTCAAAATTCAAAACGTAACAATCTTAAAATTATGTTCAAAAATACACTATTATTTTGTGTAATGCTGTGGTTTACTGCTTTAAATTTTTCATCCACAGCCCAAAAAACCATTCTTTCGGAAAACACAGATACCACGAAAATACAAACAGGAGCACAACAATGGGAGCAATATTTACCCTTGATTCAAGATAAAAAAGTGGGTATTCTTACCAATCAGACTGGAATTGTGGAGATAAGTAATCAAAATCAGATGCATTTGGTTGATTTTTTATTGGAAAAAAATATCGCCATAAAAAAAATTTATGCTCCAGAACATGGTTTTAGAGGCACAGCCGATGCCGGCGAATTAATTAAAGATGGAAAAGACACCAAAACAGGTTTACCAATAATTTCTTTATACGGAAAAAACAAAAAACCTTCTAGTGAACAATTGGCAGGAATAGACATCATGTTATTCGATTTGCAAGATGTGGGCGTGCGATTTTACACTTACATTTCGTCATTACATTATTTAATGGAAGCCTGTGCAGAAAATAATATACCTGTAATTGTTTTGGATCGACCTAATCCATTAGGAAATAAAGTGGACGGACCTAAATTGGATATGACCTACAAAAGTTTTGTAGGCATGCATCCTATACCTATATTACATGGAATGACCATAGGAGAATATGCTCAGATGATCAATGGGGAAAAATGGTTGGCAAATGGAATAGTATGTAATCTTACCGTGATACCTTGTGCTAATTATGATAAAAACATGCCCTATTCATTACCTGTAAGACCTTCACCCAATTTGCCAAACGATCAGGCAATCCAGTTGTATGCCAGCTTGTGCTTTTTTGAAGGAACCAATGTCAGTGTAGGTCGTGGTACAGATAAGCAATTTCAAATATATGGTTCGCCTTATCTCAAAAGACAACCTTTTTCATTTACACCTGTTCCCAATGAAGGAGCCAAAGATCCGATGCACAAAGGCAAAAAATGCTATGGAGAAGATCTGACACAGTACGAGAAAAAACCTGGTATCGAATTGCAATGGCTCATCAAGGCATATCAAGCTACGAGTGATAAATCTACTTTTTTCAATTCGTTTTTCTACAACCTTTCGGGCAGTAAGAATCTGCGTTCACAAATAGAAAAAGGTTGGTCTGAAGAAAAGATCAAAAGCACTTGGAGTTCTGATATAGAAGATTTTAAAAACACACGAAAAAAATATCTTATTTACGAAGAATAAACAAACGTTAATTAATATTAAAAAACCATTATATTCACTAAGAATTTTTAGTATATTAGATAAAAAATTTTAGATATGGATTTCACTTCTGTTATGATTAATTTGATAGACAAAGTGCAAGCTATTTACGAGTGGTTTGTGCGAATTTTTGGACATATTGTTCATTTGATAGAGCGCGTAAAAGAAATTGTTTTAGATTTTATAGAATTTGTAAAAGACGCACTTAGCAGTGAAGAAGATTTACAAGCTTTTCTAAAAAATTATTCCGACAACGAACATTATTTTATATAAAAATGCCTCCATTATAGAGGCATTTTCTTTTTCATTTGCTCTACTACTTCGTATGCAGCTGGACAAATCACAACATTTTTCAAAGTAAGATGAGTTATTTGCTGAAATTTCTTTCTATCTGTATGCGGATATTCTCGGCAAGCTTTCGGTCTTACATCGTATATCATACAATAATTTTCGTGATCTAAAAAAGCACAAGGCAGTTGTTGTAACACATAATCCAGATCTTCATCGACACGCAAATATTGTTCTATAAATTTTTGTGATTTCATTTTCAAAAATTTAGCTATTCGTTCTATATCTGCACTTGTAAACAAAGGTCCAGTAGTTTTACAACAATTGGCACACGAAAGACAATCAATTTTTTTGAAAACTTGATTGTGTATAGTTTCCATTTGATAATCTAAATCCTTCGGCGTTTTCTTTTTTAGCTTATCAAAATACTTTTTATTTTCATTATGCTTATCTTTGGCCCACTTGGGTAAGCTCTGAATATACTTTTCCATTTTTTATATAAAAAAGACAAATTTACTAATACTTATTGAAATGAAAGATCTCTTGGGTCAGGCAATTTATAATTATTATCGAGGAATATCGAAAGAAAATGTATTTACGGAAACCAATCTTACAGAAGAAGATGAGATGGATATATCGTATATGTTTCGCTCGTACGAAAACATGCCAAAGATAGAACAACAAGCTCTGCAACTGGCTCGTGGAAAAGTATTGGATGTGGGCTGTGGAGCAGGTAGTCATGCTTTGTATTTACAAGAAAAGGGATTGGATGTAAAAGCCATTGATATTTCACCTAAATCCGTAGAAACAGCACGATTGCGTGGAGTAAAAAATGTAGAAATTCTCGACATTCTTCAATGCAAAGACGAAAAATTTGACACGATTTTGCTCTTGATGAATGGCACAGGAATATTTAAAGAATTGAAACAAGTAGCAAACTATCTCAATCATCTGAAAACTTTACTAAATCCGGATGGACAAATTTTGATAGATAGCAGTGATATCATTTATCTTTTTGATGATGACGAAGATGGAGGGAAATGGATACCTACTGAGCGAGATTATTATGGCGAATTGTCTTTTACAGTGCGTTATCAAGGACAGACGGAAGACGCTTTTCCTTGGTTGTATCTGGATTACAATACGTTGCAAAATGCTTGTACATACAATCATCTCGAATGCGAATTGATTCTCGAAGGAGATCATTACGATTACTTGGCAAAAATCACATTAGAAAAATAAAAAAATAGCTGTGGATATACAGCTATTTTAATTCATATATTTCATAATCAATCGAGAAATCTCTTGTTGAAATTGTTTTTCATTGAGAAGCGAATTTGTAGCAAACTCTTCATTGGCAGCGACCAATTTTTTTCCCAAAGGCGATTTATACATTTCTATCAGAGCTTCTATTTCGCTTTGTGAAAATTTAGCGGCATAGAAAGAAATCATTTCCTGTATCATTTTATTTTTGAAATAAATCAAATCTTTCTTAAAGTCTTCTTGCTTGGATGCACTCACCTGCTTAGACACACGATTGACGAGTTCGTCATATTTATTAGCAAGACCTGATATTTCTATAAATTGCTTTACACTTTCTTTGTTGGCTTGTGCTTGCGTCTGAAAGGCAAAAAGCAACATTACAATGACAATAAGGTTTTTCATAAGCTATATTTTTTCTTTTATGGTATATTCATATACTTGTGTGTTTGGGTAGAGATGCTCCATTTGGGATTATTTTTTACATACTCTATCACCAAAGGCAACATTTCTTCACGTTTACTCCATTCTACTTGCAGATACAGTTTGGCGTTTTTATTTACCTTTTCTGCTTGTTGTTCTGCGAAAATAAAATCATGTTTGTTGTATATTATACATTTCAATTCGTGTGCCATTTTATAAACACCTTCTGTAGGCAGTTTTGTCTTTTTGGGCGAAAGGCAGATCCAATCCCAGTAGCCAGAGAGTTCGTAAGCGCCCGATGTTTCTATATTTGTCTGCATACCAACAGCTTTTAGCTTTGCTGTGAGTGTGTCTAAATTCCACATTAAGGGTTCTCCACCTGTGATGACCGCTAAGTGGCCGTGTTGTTTGGCTTGATTTACTATCTCATCGATAGGGACAACTGGATGTAGATTTTCATCCCAGCTTTCTTTGACATCACACCAATGACAACCGACATCACAACCTGCCAAACGTATAAAATAAGCGGCATGACCTGTGTAATATCCTTCGCCTTGTATGGTATAAAAAGCTTCCATTAAAGGTAATTCTATGGTGCTATCTATTGTTTTCATCATTGTAAAATTAGACAAGCAAAGATACTACGAAAAATTTATGTGGTATAAAAAAAGGCCGACAATGTCGACCTTATAATTATTTCAGCTGTTGTAAACTCAATTTTGAATATTCGTGATTCGGATTGATGTTTAATACATTTTGGAAATTAGCTATGGCTTTGCTTTTATCTGTAGTTTTGTAATAATCTCCTAACAACATATAAGCTTCTACCAAAGCTGGTTCGAATTCTTTTTCATTGAGCATTCCTTTTGCTCTCAATGCGCTGATAAAGCCTTCGTAATTTTCTGCCATTTTCTTTTTAGAAGCCTCTGTATTTAAGTTTCTATTGGCACGTGCATTCATCAAATAGGCTTCGTGTACGTTGGTAGATGCTTGAATAGCCTTATCGTAAATCTGAATTGATTTTTCAAGTGGATTTGCTACAATAGGATTTTCTTGAGTCAAATATAAAGAGGTAGCTTTATAATACAAGTTTGAAACGTAATCATCCACTTTTTCATTATGTGTACCTAAGTCAAACACGTAATACGCTTGTTTGTATTTTTCCTTTTTAAATAAAGGCAATGCTTTTTTATTGATGTCATTGGCAAGTGAAGCATCTAAAGAGATACCTTTTTCCATGTTTTTTACACCATCCTCAAACTCTTTTTCGTTTACTTCCGATGAAGATACAGAACGAACTATTTGTGCAATACCTAGATAGTAATAATCTACAGCTGTAATATTTGAAGGAACATCTTGTACATCAAAATATTTGTTGATAAACATATAAGCGTTCTCATAGCTTCCTTGCTCGAAAGCAGAAATAGCTGCATAACGATAAACTTGGAAATTATCTCCTCTATCTACCCATATATTTTGTACTAAATGGGTAAGTGCTTCATAATCTTGCACTTTCACTAAGAAGTCGCCGTATTGGTTATCTATATCGTGACTTTTACCCATCAGGTCGTAGAATTTTTTATAATTTTCTACTGCTTTTTTGTTGTAAGCTTTGTTTTTAGAAAAGTTTGCATAATCTTGGTAATACAAAGCCAAATCTCTGTAAGTAGCTGGGTATTCACGATTCAATTCCAAAGCTTCGTTGTATAATTCTAAAGATTTATCGAAAGAATTGTCTATTTTGTACACCTTAGCCAGTCGCAATTTTGCTTCCACTGATTGAGGATTTTTCTTTATGGCTTGTTTGTATTTTTGCTCGGCTAAGCGTTTAGAGCCTTCTCTAAGATATGCATCACCTTCTACTAAGATAGCTTCTATAGATGATGGATCTGCTTTTTGAGCATCTTGAGCAGCTTTTACAGCTTTTTCTATATTCGGATTATCGCTGTGAATCAAAACATTAGCCATCTTGATTAGTATATCAGCTGAAGGCTTTTTTTGTCTTGCAGCCAAAGTATTCAATTTGGAAAGTGCTTCTTTTTCATTGGAAGTATTTAGAGCAAGATTTGCTATTCCCAAATTGTTTATATCGGGATTACGAGCAGCTCTCAGACCTTCTTTAAAATAATATGATGCCGAATCTGTTTGCTTTAGAGCTAAGTGTATTCTACCCAAGTCATAATAATGCATACCTTGATCTGGTTCTTTTTTGAGTATTCGATGATAGTACTCTTTACCTACATCGTAATTACCGTAGCGCAATACGTCTTCAATATTTACTTTGTCTTGAGCATTAGCATTCAAAGCCAACACAGTCAATAAGGCACTAAAAGTAAAAGTTTTAGCCATAAGGAATGAATTTATGTTTTTATTGTTGATTAATTAATATTTCTCTTGGCGGCATAGTAATGGGTGTTAATCCAGCTTTCAATACGATACGCTGCCCTTTATCACTGGCTGCAAACGATGCCAAACCTCTTCCTAAACCATAGTTCCCTTTTATATCGATAATATTTATTGTTCTTGTCAACGGATAGGTATTGTCTGTAATCGTACTTTGAGTAGCCCGAATGTACTTTTGTAAAGAATCGTTGTACACATACAAGCCTCTTATTGATGATTTGTATTTCTGTATAGATTCGTCTGGCTGAGCCAACCAATTGCTTCCTATAATTCCGATAGCTTTCGAGTTGGTAGAAATGTATTCTATGACTTCTTTAGTGTTTTTCATATAATATACATTTTTACTTTCTTGTGTTAATTTGGCATCTTCTTTGAATTTTCTGGCCAAACTAGAATTTATATTGTCAAAGACGACAATTCTTTCATTCGAATTTTGCTGTATCTGTTGGATTAAATCTTCCATACGGATCAGGGTATCATTATTTTTACGATTCCCAATAAAAACGATGGCTTCTTTCGCAATGGGTGTAATTCTAGGTGTGGCTGCATTCTCTTTAAGATAAGATATTTCTTGAGCAGTCAGATTTCGAGGAATTATAGCCAAGCGAACCGAATCGTTGTATAAATAATTTAGCAATTGAGCTTCAGAACTCACGCTTATATGAAAATCCGCTTCGTCGTAATAATTCTTAAATACAGAAATTATATCTTCTGATAATGGCACAACAGATTCTTCTATCATGATATTTGTTGTACCAGTTGTAAAAGTTTCTTTCGATGAGTTTTTATCTGAATTACACCCCAAAATGAGAGTTGCTAAAGATACAAACAGACCAGTTTTTTTCATTTCTATATTTTTTAAAATAAAAGTTGAAAAAGCAAATTATCAACTTAATTATTTGCAATTTAAAATAAATATACAAAAAAAAGAACCATTAAGGTTCTTTTTTTATAATTCTAAAAAATCTTATAATGCTGTATATGATTAATAGGATTCCGAATGCTAATCTATTGCCATAAGGTAAAGAAAAATAAGGCATATTTTTCCAAAAAATAAATATAGCACCGAGTACAAAATAGAGCACTAAAAAAATAAGTCCTATAAAGAACAAAAATCGCTGTATAAGCGATTTTTGTGGTTTAATATTTCTACTATTATTCATTAGTTGATTTTAATAGTAATGGGTTGAGTAAAACGTGAACGAACAGGTTTACCACCTTGCTGTGCTGGAGTCCATTTTGGTAATGTTTTCAACACGCGTTCTGCTTCTTTAGCCACTCCGTACTGATCGTTCAATACTTTGATTTCGGTGAGAGAACCATCTTTTTCTACCACAAACGACATTCTGATTGTGATCTGATTGACACCACCACCAATATCAGGTGTACGGAACTGTTGTACGAAACGTTGTTGCCAATTAGAAGGCATTTTTGCTTTTTCAGCAACGTTTACGTAAATTTTGTTGTCAGGCTCATCTGATTTGATTGTTCCTGTTCCAGAACCTTTAGATCCTGGGTCAGCACCACCTGTTTGAGAACCATCTGTTTTGAGGTCTGCATTTTTATCAGCTTCTCTATTTTCTCTACCAGAAGTTTTCGTGTCATCAAAGTCGCTTTGAGCTGTTTTTTGCTCATTTTTCACTTCGTTGTCTTTTTTTACTTCTGTTTCAAGATATTTGATCTCTTCCTGTACCGAACGAGAAGCGTCTGCTTTTATTGGCTCTGGTTTGGGTTCTTCTTTGATTTCTTCTATAGGTGGTTCTTCTTCAACTGGAGGAGGTAATTCCACATCGATAACTTCTACAGTTTGAGTATCTTTTTGTGCTGAAATTTTTTCTCCAAAGATACCATCATAAGCATATTTACTACCAAAAGCAACCCCCATTATTGCAATACCAATCAACAAAGCTGTCAGTGTATTTTTCGGATTCTCGTTACGCAATTTGTAGGCACCGTAATCTTTGTTACGACCTTCAAATACGATGTCAGTCCAATCCTTTCCGAAAATATTTAAGTTTGCCATAATTTAATTTTTTTTTATGCTATTGCATAACTTGTAATTCATCTGGAGTCATGTCTTGAAGTGAATAGATGGCTACGCCTGTGATAGACATTTCATCTAAGATATCAATCATGTCTCTATATGTTGCGTCTTCTGTTGCTTTGATCAAAACAACTATACCTTCTTTACCTACCTGACCTTTCGCTTTTAATTCTGCCATTTTATTTAAAATGACTTGGCGAATACCATTTTTACCATAGGTAGTGTCAGTAGGACCAATCCCTTGATACGGATCTTTGAGAATCCCCATGTAATATTTTAATTTTCTGTCTTTACCAATTAAAATAGTCATGGTTTTCGATTCTTTTGCATCCTGTTTTGGGACATCATCTGTTTTTTCTTTATCGGGCATCGTCAAATCCATTGACTGAGGCTTTGATAAAGAGGTAGTCAACATGAAGAAAGTGATCAATAAGAATGCCAAATCCACCATTGCAGTTAAGTCAACTGCGGGATTCATCTTTTTACTTCTTACTTTTTTACCGCCTTTACCTTCGTTGCCACCCGTATTTAATTCTGCCATTTACTTTTTAATTTTTAAAGATTAAAAATCATCATTTCTCAATCCAGTAACTAAGTAGAAACGATTTTGACGTTGTTTCTGTAAGATATCGATGATCTCTTTGATAGTACCAAATTGTTCTTCTTGATCTCCTTTGATCGCAACTTTCATATAATCTTGCTTATTCTTCCATGAAGATTCACGAGCACATTTTACCCAAGCAGATAATTGATTGTTGGTTGAATCTTTAAAAGGTATTCCTTTGTGCAATTCTGGTTTCATTCG
>Ga0079224_100016306_pt1 | contig 10433 bp, 10 predicted proteins | sample Stecom2015_FD_80414 | JGI IMG/M metagenome (GOLD analysis project Ga0079224, IMG submission 80414) | Agricultural soil microbial communities from Utah to study Nitrogen management - Steer compost 2015 | ecosystem: Environmental > Terrestrial > Soil > Agricultural land | place: USA: Utah...
GTACCCCTGCGGGTGCAGGCGCAACAAGGCAATGTCAAACAAGCTGGCCGCCCCGAATAGTTGCGACACATCGGGCAGCAGCGGTGCGAAAGCCATAAAGAGAACCACGCCAAGTGCGCGGTGGTGCCACGCGTACCACCCGGATGGCCTGTGCTGCATTACCCTATCGTTCCGCAGGTATGGAAGTCGTGCCGTGCTCATCGATGAGTATCGTTGCATAAGCCGTGTGGCGCGCGCGCAGGCGGGGCAACCCCACCGCGTAGGTACGCCAGCTTACGGCATGCGCGCCGTAAGTTTGGGCGATACCCAGGGCCGCCTGGCGGGCCAGCACCCGCGTATAGCGGATATCCAGCGTGAGCGCAGTCAGCGCCGCCGCGAATACATACTTGGTTTTCATAAGCTTTATTTGGTTAAATAATTGCCCCAAAATAACCCATTGTATTAAGCCATTTTCGTTTTTGTGACGACCGCCGGCAAACTTGTGACGAAAGGCCCGTTTTTTTGGACGTTTATCGCTTTCCGCCTAATTTTGTAGGTTCATAATTGCAAACCAGTTAAGTAAATGGGGTTATGATCAAAGCCATTGTCATTGAAGACGAACCCGTGGCCCTAACTCAACTGAAAGATTGCCTGCTTGCCGTACCGGATATCGAGTTGGTGGCCTCGTGGCTATTTCTTCCTTTTCCAATACCGCAACAGCCCTTCGACGGGCTTTTTTTCCAAAACTTGGAACCGACTACCGCACAACGCTTTCAGGCACTTTTCCAGTTCATCAACGCGGAATGCGCCAGCTCGGCTATTTCCACGGGCCTTCTTATAGATTTCCAAAGCCGTCTGCTGGGTATCAAAATAGCCGTCGTTTATCCAGTCGGTTAGCAATTTCAGCAACGTGTCGTTCGTCTTTCTGAAACTGCCTTTTGCAGCCTTTTTCTTCCGCCAGATGATACGGGTTCCCTTACCGGTAGCGTCATAGATAATGTGCGAAAACCCTTTGTACGCGTTATCGACGTGCTTCGGATCATCATCAATGCGTTTAGTATGGTAAAGGTGGATGTCGCCCGGTTTCGTATCATTCGGGATAAGCTGCCGGAAGGTGCAACTCAGTAGGTATGGGAGAAGATCGAGCTGGTCTTCGGTAAACCGGTTTTTGTCGCTTGGCTTCGCAATGAAGCCGAACACATAGTTGTTCGCTTTGCCCAATAAGAACGACAATTCCTCATCGGTCATTCCGCATTCATTGAGTAGTTCGATAACCCGGCAGATAATCACATAATCCATCCGCGACATTACCACATCAGGTTTGTCGGCTTTCCGTATCGATGGCTTCTGGATGATTTCAATCAATGCGGTAAGATTGAATGAAAGTAGAAAGTGAGGAATATAATTATTTGGGTAGCGCCGTGATTTTCCGAAGGCTTTTATTGGCTTGTGCCAGCTTTCTCGGGGCAAGCACTTTACCCTTCAGCTTGTTGAGCTGTTCGTCGACGGTAATGGTCACCTTCTGCCCAAAAACAACATCCTCGATTTTAACGGCTTTTTTCATTGTACACAAATTTACACTATTTTCCTCTTAATAAGAAAACCTCTTGCCGGCATATTCTTCTTAAATCTGACAAATTGGGTGCCATCCTCTGTTTGTGAGTATATGTCGAACGTGACCGATAATTCATCCAAATTCAAACTGATGGCCATTCTGTACAACCGTGTTCGTTCAGCAGTACTTCCTTGGAAATATATATAACGGTCGGGGTACCGTTTAGTATACTCGGCAACAACAGTAGCTATCGTAGCCAATATCTTATTTCGGTCGCCATTATTGCTCACCCGATAATCGTCCACTTCGCCCTCGTCGTCTACATCCCCAAATGCCAGATTATACACCCCTTCCATCTCCGTAGGCATAAAGGCGATACGTTTCTTTATGGAACCTTTCTTTCCGGTGCTTTCAAAATCAAAAACGCTTAAGTCATCGGCCGCAATATAGTCCGCGTATATTTCATGTTTTGTTTTCATGAAATTCCTCCCATACCTTTTTGATGACGGCTTTTTCGGTGGCGTCTTTGGTGCTGAGGTGCCGATACAATTGGGTGAGGTCTCCGAGTACCTCCGCATAGCTGGAATTCTTAATTCCTTGCAAAACTTTACGCACATACACGGGGTCCGATAGGGAATCAACTAGCTTATCGACCTTCTCGTGCGAATCGCTGACTGCCCAGTCATCGGGTGGCAGTAACTCCGATAGCTCACAATGCAGGGCGTTGGCAATGGCGGGGTAGTCGGCCGAATTGTATTTATGATCCGTAGCAGTCCCCTCACATAATCCTACATATCCTTCAGATTTGTCAATCTCTTTCGAAAAATCCCTTGTTGAAAACCCGTTAACTAGTCGATGAAATTTAACGGCATTGATAAAATATAGTGAATGCCTATTGATTTTAGCCATACGATTTTTGCGTTGTATGGCAATTAAATGTTAACGTTGAATAGTAACCGTATAAGAAAATTTGCAAAAATCAAATTAACCCGTATCTTTGCCCTGTGGTAGAAGTTAATAATGCTTCTATCGTTGCAAAAAACGGTGTTTGGCACTGAAACTTGCCGCTGAAAACCTAGGAAATTTTCACGGGAGCAAGGTCAGGAGTCCAACGCCCATTCCCTACCTTTGCGGGTAGCGATGGGCTGGCTCTTGTTCTCTCCCATGGCTTCCTAGGGCCTTCAGCGGAGGATGAAGTATGCGGCCCATCGCTATTTGAGTTACTCCGTAACCTCACCCAATACAGTTTCAGCGTCGGCACCGCCATTGTAAACTAAGCGATGAGACCGATGATAAAAGTAAACCTACCATCAAACGGAAACCTTGCCCAAGGGGCAATCGGAACCACCGTAACTGCCTACCCATGGCAGATCAGCACCACCAACCTGCACAAAAACATTATTCGGCGCCCGGCGTGATCTTCGTGAAAACTTTGGCTTATTGGGCTAAAATTTTTCACTTAAATCTAGCATAACAACTTAGCGGGAGCAATCTCGTTAGTGCCGCTAAACGTTTGATCAAAACACTAACAAAATGAAACGATATTTACGCGTAGGGGAGAGATATGCCCTTTCCAAATGCAAATCAAGATACCTAACAACAAAATATTTCAGCCTACTGGCTGTATTAAGTCTCATGTGTTTGTATGCCGCGAAGCAGGCCTCCGCCCAACAGGCGGAGCCTGCCGCTCCGGCGGTGGCAGACATAAAACCATTAGAGATTGGTGATACCATACCCGATTTGCCAGTCGTGCTATTTAGCCCGATAGATAATAACGAAGAGACCTATATCCGTAGTATCTCAAAAGGAAAATGGATAATACTAGAGTTCTGGCATACGACATGTGGAACGTGTATTAAATCAATGCCTCATTTATTTGATCTACAACAGCTTTACAATAAGCAATTGTCGGTCATCCCTGTTTCTCGTGAATCTGTAAATCAACTCAGCAAATTCTTTGATAAGACAAATTCTCCTTATATAGATAAGGTAAGAGGTGACTTCGTGTCTATAGCTAGCGATACAATCCTAGCAGACCTATTCTCCGTTACATCGTTGCCGGTTACTGTTATAATCGATGACCAAGGCGTTGTACAGGTTGTAACAACGCCGCAAGCATTGAACAACGAGAATATTGCCGCGTTGTTGAACTCCCGATCCAGTAAAAATCAAATAAATCCTTTGGTCGACATCAGAGAGTTTTCGGTGATTGATTTACCAAAAGGTACTGTAGATAATAATAAAATGTATAGTGTCATTTCTGGACACTATTCCGGAGCTTACCACAAAATGGTATGGGACGCAGATTCAGGAAACCATCAGAATCGTCTGCTAATAACCAATGCAGATATTCCAAAACTTTATACCATAGCACTTGGCTCACCACTACCGATCAATAGAAAGAGAATCATTCTGGAAATGAGTCCTAGCCGTGTACGGAGTCAAATGATGCCACCCACTAGTGATGTAGACGGTAGTCGTCCGAATCTCTTTTGTTACGAGACGATATTTCCTTTAGCGCTGGGGCGGGAAAGAGTGTTGGATAAAATGAAGAACGATTTGGACTTTTTCTTCCAGTTACATGGGAGAATAGAATCACGAAAAATCCATTGCCTTGCTTTAGAGGTAATAGATGCAGAAAGTCCAAAAATATTCGAGACTGCAACTAATACGAGAATGTTCGTATTGGATGGACGTATAAATAGCCGGTTTGCAAATCGAATCAAAGAAGTTGGATCATTACCTAATGGAGTGGATACATATACTCGACACGCAACATTCGACGACGTGATATGGTTTATCGACGAAATCTCAAAGGAACCCTTACCTATGATAATCAACGATACAGGGTATGAGGGGAGGTTTGACCTAGATTTTCCATCGTCAGAGGATGCTACACTCGAAAATATAATTAAGTTTTTGAACACCAGAGGTCTGACCCTTAGCTGGGTAGAGCGTGAGGTGGATATGTTTATTTTAACCGAAGATGGTTATAATAATACCTCCGAGTCTCTCCGGCTTACAGATTTAGGATATATCTATTCATCAACCGCTAATCAATTAACCGAATTATGATGATGAGAATAACCATTGCAGTAGCTGCGTGCCTTCTGCAAACGATCATACTTTGTGCCCAGTATCGTATATCGGGCACCGTAGTGGATAAATCGACAAACAGCCCCTTACAGGGAACATCGGTAAGCATCAAGGGTAATCCCTCGACTACGCTTACTGATGACAACGGGTACTTTACCATTACCTCAAGCCATGCTGAAAACATTGAACTTCGCTTCTATCACCTGGGCTATGAGACTAAGGATACATTATTAGTGAAGCTGCCGCCGACGGAACCGCTAATCGTACCCCTGAAGGCTTCAATCAGTATGCTCGAAGAGGTCATGGTTTCTACAGGGTATGAGGATGCCCCTTTAGAACGGGCAACAGGATCATTTGATGTCGTTGATAGTACATTACTGAATCGACAAATTTCCCCAGATATCATATCACGCCTAAATGGCCTAGTTCCCGGCGTTCTCTTTGATGGTCAAGATGCCTTCAACATTAGAGGAGTAAGTACACTTACTAAGGATATTGCAAAACCACTAATTGTCTTGGATAATTTCCCGTATGAGGGCGACATTAACAATATCAATCCGCATGATATTGAAAAGATAACGTTTTTGAAGGATGCGGCAGCAGCATCAATTTGGGGAGCAAGGGCCGGTAACGGTGTGGTGGTGATAACGACTAAAAAAGGGAATTACCAATCGCCATTTAAGGTTTCGTTAATATCAAATCTGACGCTTACCGAGAAGCCGGATTTGTGGTATACCCCCAGCATAGCGCCTACGGATTTTATTGATTTGGAAATGTACCTTTATAAGCAGGGAGCTTATTCTTCAATATTAGCCAATACTACCAGCAGACCAGTCGTCACACCAGTTATCGAATTGTTGAATGCAGCAGATTTGGGTGAGATAACCAATGATGAAGCTATAGCCACTATCAATCGAATGCGGAATCATGACGTCCGTAAAGACATGCAGCATTATTTATATAGAACATCAGTCAATCAACAGTACGCATTGAAAATAAATGGAGGCAGCGAAAAGGCAAATTATCATTTGAGTACAGGATGGGATCATAATCTCCATAATCTCCAAAATAATTGGTACGATAGGTTTACACTACGGTCAACAAATAATTTTATGCTGCTAGAAAGATTGGCTGTTCAACTGGGGGTAAGTTATTCAAATAGTATTGTCACCAATAATAACAATGGCTTAATAGGTATCAGGCCCAATTCAAGCGACATCTACCCCTATGCCAGGCTGGCTGACGACCAAGGCACCCCGTTACCTATACCACATCGGTATAGGCAAACATTCATTGATACGGTTTCATCAGAGCTGTTGGATTGGAGATACTTTCCACTAAACGAGATTAAGGACCGGGAAAATAGTAATTCAACGGAAAATATTGTAATCAATGCATCGGCACAATATGAGCTAATACCAGGTCTTAAAGCAGCAGTACTTTACCAGTTTGAAAGGCAAAATGCAATAGAGCGGGATTTGCAAAGTGACAAGCTGTTTTATACAAGGGATCTCATTAATAGGTTTACGATTTTAGAAGACGGCGATGCAACTTATAATATCCCGCTCGGCGGTATTCTAGACCAAGGGCATAATCAGTTGACGTCGCATAACATACGCGGCCAACTCAGTTATTCGAACCGCTTTGGAAGCGATCATTATCTTCGCCTTTTGGCTGGAGCAGAGTTACGCGACGTTAGCATTATTGACAAATCAAATCGATGGTATGGCTACGATGATGATATGCGTACCACCACACGCGTAGATTATGTTACCCGCTTTCCCCAATATGCCGCATTAGGTCCTGCACAAACTATAGTGTTTAATGACTTCGCAAGTTTAGCTAGCAATAGGTTCGTATCAGTCTATGCCAACGGGAGCTACAGTTATCGTGAAAAGTACACGGTTTCAGCCTCGGCGAGGCGCGATGCTTCAAACCTTTTTGGTGTAGCAACCAACAATAAATGGAAACCATTATGGTCGGCAGGGTTACGGTGGGATCTAAGCAAGGAATCTTTCTTTAACGTACGCCAGCTATCCAAGCTCAGTTTGAGAGCTTCTTATGGCTACAGTGGGAATGTAAACAACACGATACCGGCAGTCGTGACCTTACAATACGGCGTGTTACCCAGCAGGTTAGCCCGGGCAAAAGAAGGTTTTCTCAGAAATGCCCCCAATGCGGAATTAAGATGGGAGAGCGTAGGCCAGATGAACATAGGATTGGACGCAACTATGCGAGGCAACCGCCTAAGTGCTAGTTTTGAGTATTATCGGAAAAAAGGGGTTGATATTATTGCGGCCGTCCCGGTAGACCCAACGATTGGAATTCCTTCATATAGCCGTAATAGTGCGACCATTCTGACTAGAGGGTGGGATTTAAATATCCGAAGTGTAAATATAAATCGCACGTTTAGTTGGGTAACAGATTGGTATTTGTCTCATAGCAAAGGTCGCGTACTGGAGGCCATGTGGCAAACAAACGTTATTGCTGCCGGCGAACCGCTTATCCCTTATCGCAAAGAATTTCCTTTGAACAGCGTGTTTTCTTATCGCTACGCCGGTCTTAACCCCAAAACAGGAGCCCCTCAAGGCATGTTAAACGGTGAAATTAGTGAAGATTATGCCGCACTTACCAGTGTATTGAACTTGTCTGTAGATGATTTGGTTTTCGAAGGCACATCTCAACCCACTTATTTTTCAGGATTAATGAATACGTTTCAGTACAAGGCACTTTCGCTTTCAATTAATATTACTGGTCAATTTGATTTTGTATTTAGAAGAAATTCGGTACAATATCGACCCACACCTGAGTCCGCGTTACATGGCGACTATTACCGTAGATGGCAGAAGCCAGGTGATGAATTACATACTAATGTTCCAGCAATGGAGTATCCTATAAATAATAATCGTAATGAATTTTATCGCTTGTCTGAAGTTACCATTGAAAAAGGGGATCATATACGGATAAAAGATTTAAATGTCAGTTACAAGCTAAACACAACTTTCAAGGCACCGAAAACCATCACAATAACGGGGTATGCTAATAACTTGGATATTTTCTTGTGGAAAAGAAGCAATTCTTACGTAAATCCTATTTATCGAAATGCTACACCATTATCCAATACGTTCGCAATAGGTTTAAACTTTGGATTTTAATATCGTCAATTTAAAAAAATGAAAATTACAAGCTTTAAAATAGTCATCTTCGTGATATTTTCAGGATTATCCACCAGTTGCTCGGACTTCCTTGCAGAAAAGCCTCATAGTTCTCTGGCCATATTGACAGAACTAGAAGATTACCAAGCAATTCTCAACAACGAGACGAGACTAAACTCCAATTATCCTTTTGCAGGCGATTATGCCAGTGATTATTATTATTTAAGTGACGAAGATTTCTTATCCCGAGATGAAACAGGCCGTAATAATTACGTTTGGGGATCGGAACCTGTACACCAAAATAATTGGACACAGGCCTATGGAAAGGTATACGACACCAATGTTATTCTGGCTTCTATAGATGACGCTGAATTGGGAAATATGACGGAACAAGACAGGCGAAACATCAAAGGGGCTGCATACTTCTTCCGAGGTTTTACTTTCTACCATCTCGCTCAGCTATATGCACCACCCTATCATCGGGCGCATACAGCGGGATTGCAAGGTATTCCACTTAGACTTTCTCCCGATATCAATGTGCCATCAACACGTGCTACATTGGAAGAAACCTATGCTAGGATTTTAGACGACTTGAAAGCTGCGGCTTTTCTCCTTCGGGAACGACCGCGTATAAAGACCCAACCGTCAAAGGTAGCTGCATATGCGGCATTAAGTCGCGTCTACTTGACGATGCAATATTATGAGGAAGCAGCAAAGTATGCTGATTCGGCCCTGGTGCTCCAATCCGAATTGATTGATTATAATACTTTGGACCCATTGTCTGCCCAACCTCAGTTCCCTGTACTTAACGATGAAGTGATTTTCCACGCAGTCAGTGGAAATTTTTCTAATATTCTCACCAATAATGCTGCTCGGGTTGATACCGCTCTATATCGAAAGTACGAAAATAATGATTTGCGGAAGACCCTTTTTTTTCGGGATAACCAAAATGGGGTAGTGGGATTTTATGGAAACTATGATGGCTCCCCAGTAGCGTCCTTATTTTTTGGATTGGCCACCGATGAACTTTACTTAACACGAGCAGAATGTAATGCCAGATTAGGAAATATCGAAAAAGCAATTGCTGATTTAAATACATTGCTTGAGAATCGCTATCTTAAGGGAACGTATGCGAAACGTGAATATCAAAATGCAGAAAATTTATTAGCCTCAATTCTTGAAGAAAGAGAGAAAGAGTTAGCTTTCAGGTCTGGAATCCGCTGGCCTGATTTAAGAAGGCTAAATTTAGATCCAAGATTTGAAAAAACACTTTTTCGGAATATCGGAGACCAAGTTTATACCTTGGCGCCTAATTCGGAGCGCTATACTTTTAAAATCCCATATGAAGTGATAGAATTAGGAGGTATTGAACAAAATCCTTAAAAAAAGGAGAATGGGTTCTCGCCCATTCTCCTTTTAAGGGAGTCAATGAAAATTAATCCATTAAAAAGACGTCGTTTTGACTCGGATCCTTTGCTTGTATCCGATTGTACAAATCGCTTCCCTCAACGATCTCCGGCTTGCCGGGCTCACCTTCTGGCGCAATAATGCCGCAAACCTCTGCCGTCCCTTCACAATCCGAAAGATCACCCGGTACATAACTTTCCGGATCGGTGGGCGATCCTTGCCCATCATGAATCCAGCCCTGTTGCATTGCATTTGTTCGTTGCTCCTCGCTTTCCTTATGTGCCGCAACGGAAGTAAACGCACTGGCAGCCATTACTGCCACCATCGAAAAACCAATTACTTTTTTAAAAACCATAATGTTAAGTTTTGAGTCAATTCATAGTCCATTCATTTAGGTGGGATTGAGCCCTTATACGGGAAACTCCAATTATCCATCGTTAGTTTGGGTGACGTTACCCCCTATAGTGATGTTTCACCAATCGGGTTAACCGACCAACCTAATATGAAACTAACTACAAACCGACGTGAATAATTGTGGCGTCTTTTCTTCTTCTGTGCAGCCAGACGCCTAACGCTGCAATAAGTGTAAGTGCCAAATTGAACAAGAAATGGACCCACCATCTCATGTCTTCGAGAACCCCTCCACATGCACAAGGTACATATCCGAAGATACCCGTAGCGGCCAAGCCTGCATATAACGTGAAAACACCGATCAAAATGAGGTTGGCCACTAGACTGGCTCGAAGACCCTTTGCTGTTCCTACGACGTACGTAACGATCAATGCAAGTGCTACGAGTAGCTCAACAATCGGGATTCCCCATACCAACCATTCTTTCAATGGCTCGAAAAAATATTGCCGCCGCATCTTAATGCGATATACTGGAAAATCAATGAGCTTCATAGTAGCCGTGTAACCATACAAGGCCACAAAAAGTATACGGACAACAATGTCTATGTAAAGTGTACTCTTTAACATGGAATATTAAGGGTACTTTATTATGATGTTCAATCGTTCAATTACACTTATCTCTTGTCAATTAAGTTTGCTAACCTAAGGTCCCATCGTTCACCTCCTTTTATTTCAAGTTCATTCTTCACCGGTCATATACGCCCGAAACCAAGCGGGCGGGGCGGCCGCTTCCGCCCCTGCCGGCTTGAACCGAAACCTGTGCCTATCGCTCGGCTCTCCTACCTGTCGTTTTCGGTATCAGCAAAAATAGGGTACCCGGCAGGGCATAAA
>Ga0079224_100016307_pt1 | contig 10432 bp, 10 predicted proteins | sample Stecom2015_FD_80414 | JGI IMG/M metagenome (GOLD analysis project Ga0079224, IMG submission 80414) | Agricultural soil microbial communities from Utah to study Nitrogen management - Steer compost 2015 | ecosystem: Environmental > Terrestrial > Soil > Agricultural land | place: USA: Utah...
CGTCTCAGCCAGCATGGAAAAGGCCCGCGCGAACAGGTAGTCGCCCAGCAGCACCGAAACGCCGCTGCCCCACTTGGCGTTGACCGTGGGCAGGCCCCGCCGCAGGTCGGACCCGTCGACCACGTCGTCGTGGATCAGCGTGGCCATGTGGATCATCTCGACGGCGGCCGCCACGGGGATGACGCCGTCCAGCCGGCCGTCGAAAACGCGGGCGCACTGCAGCACCAGGGCGGGCCGCAGGCGCTTGCCGCCGCCCCGCATCAGGTGGGTAGCCAGTTCCTGCAGGAACGCCCTGTCGGACGCCAGCCGCCGGTACAGTTCCTGCTCGACCCGTTCCAGATCCGCCCGGACGTCGTCGAACAGGTCCACGACCACCGCGCCGCCCCGGGGGCGGCTGCCGGTGTTGTCCACGTCCAGGCCCACAGCAATCCCCCCGCGTCCACCCGCCCTCCAGCGGGCGCGGCCGCTCCCCTGGGGTTTTCGGGTGCTTGTGAACGCATTCCTTTTCTCAGGTTCTGGCGCCGCCGGAGGCCGGGGTTCCCGGGCCTCCGGACCGCCGCAGCTGCGCCGCCAGTTGCTGCAGCCGGCGCATCCGGTGGGCCACCGCCGACTTGCTCAGCGGCGGGCTGCACTGAAGGCCCAGGTCCCGCAGGCTCAGGTCCCGGTACGCCAGGCGCAGCCGCGCCACTTCCCGCAGCGCCGGCGGCAGCCGCTCCAGCCCCAGGCGGCGGCTGATCAGTTCGATGTCGCGGACCTGACCGGCGGCGGCGGCGATGGCTTTCTCCAGGTTGGCTGTTTCGGCATTGACCAGGCGGTTGACCTGCCCCCGCATCTCCCGCTGGATCCTGGCGTCCTCGTAGGCCAGCACGGCGCCGTGGGCGCCGGTCAGCGTCAGGAAGCGCACCACCTGGTCTCCTTCTTTCAGGTAGACAGCATGCCCGCGCCGCCGCGCGGCGACGCCCGGCCTGAGCCCGACCCCCTCCATCAGGGCGGCGCAGTCGGCGGCCAGTTCGGCGCTGCGCAGCCGGATCTCCAGGTGGTAACCCCGCTGCGGCGGGTGGATGTGCCCGGCCCCCGCGAACAGGCCCCGCAGGCACGCGGCCCTGGCGGAGGACCGGTGGAACCGGCGGGCGATGCGCAGGCGCAGCCGCCCGGCATCGTCCAGGAGGCCCAGGTCGTCCAGCATCCGGGCGGCGGCCGGCGCGGGTCCCGCCCGGATCTCCAGGCGGCGGCCGCCGCGCCGGGCCGATCCCCGCACCGCCACCACCACGTCCAGGCGGTGGTCTTCCTTGAGCCAGCCCGTGATGCGGCGGGCCAGGGCCGCGCTGGGCGTGCGCAGCACCAGCCCGGCCTCCCGGCCCTGCCCGGACCAGCGGCCCAGCGTCAGGATCAGCCCGGCCAGTTCGGCCCTCCGTCCCAGGGGCGTGGTCACCGGCACCCGCGCCAGTTCCTCGCGGACCGCGGCCGAGAAGGACGCCTGCATCCCGTCAGCCCCCCGACCCCGGCAGGGACCGGCCCAGCAGCGCCGCGGCCCGCGGCCGGGGCCGGGGCTCGAGGTCCCGGCGCAGGCGCTCGCTCAGCCACAGCAGGTCGAAGAAGCGGGCGCGGGGCAGGCCGCGGTCCAGCAGCAGGCGCAGCACCTGGGCCGCCAGCAGGCGGGGATCGTGGCGGACCAGGTCGCCCGAGGCCACCACCGGCGCCCCCACGGGCAGCACGCCCAGCCGGGCCACCGCGTCCAGGTCGGCCCGGACCACGTCGGCGCCCTGGGCCCGGTACGCGGCCAGACGCGCCGGGTCCACCGGGCCGGTATTGACCAGGGCCACGTCCACCAGGCCGGGCCCCGTGTGCTCCAGTACCGCCCGCACGTGGTCGGCGGCGCTGAAGCCGTCGGTTTCGCCCGGCTGGGTCATGACGTTGACCACGTAGACCTTCAGGGCGCCGCTGGCGCGAATGGCATCCCGGAGGGGCTCGATCAGCAGGTTGGGCAGGACGCTGGTGAACAGGCTGCCCGGGCCCAGCACGATCAGGTCCGCCTCAGCCACCGCCTCCAGGGCGGCCGCCGGCGGCCGGGCATCGCCGGGTTCCAGGAACACGCGGCGAATGGGGCGGCCGCTGCCCGAGACCCGGGTTTCGCCCCGCACCACCGTGCCGTCGTCCAGCTCCGCGCACAACCGCACCGGCTGGGCCGTGGACGGCAGCACCTGGCCGCGGACGGCCAGGACGCGGCTGGACTGGCGCACGGCCTCCTCGAAGTCCCCCAGCACCTCGGTCAGCGCGCCCAGCAGCAGGTTGCCCAGGGAGTGGCCGGCCAGGCTGCCGCGGCTGAAGCGGTGCTGCAGCACCTGCTCCATCAGGGGCTCCATGTCGGCCAGGGCCACCAGCACGTTGCGGATGTCGCCGGGCGGCAGGATGCCCAGCTCGTCCACCAGGCGGCCCGAGGAGCCGCCGTCGTCGGTGACGGTGACCACGGCGGTGACGTGACTGGTGTACTCCTTGAGCCCCCGGACCAGGGTGGACAGCCCGGTGCCCCCGCCCAGGGCCACGATCCGCGGGCCGCGGTCGGCCCGGCGCCGCTGGACGATCAGGTCACCGGCCCGCTCCTCGGGCACCAGCGCCGAGGTCACCGAGCGGTAGGCGCCGTACACGGCGGCCAGCACCGCCGCCGCGCCCAGCCCGGCCAGGACCATGCCGCCCAACCAGGGCGGCAGGTGGCTGCCGGTCATGAACGCCACGCCGCGGCGCACCAGGGCGTCCAGGGCCGCCAGGGGCGGCCGGTCCACGATGATGGCCCAGCCGCTGGCGAACATGAGGATGCCGGCGGCGAACAGGACGAACCAGCGCTTGACCCGCAGCCCCGGCATCAGCCAGCGGGCCCAGCGCATCAGCCGGCGTCCTCCGGGTCCACGGCGGCCGCGGCGTCGGGCTCCTGCCCATGCATGTCGCGGTGGATCACGTGCAGGTCCCGGACCTCGGAGCCCAGGCGCCGGGCCAGTTCCTGGACGATGACCACCGACCGGTGGCGGCCGCCGGTGCAGCCCACCGCGGCCACCAGCTGCTCGCGGCCCTCGGCGGCGTGCAGCGGAAGCACGAAGCGCAGGTAGTCGGCCAGGCGCTCGACGAACTGGCGGGCCTGGGGCGACTGCAGCACGTATTCCGCCACGCCCGGATCGCACCCGGTGCGGGAGCGCAGCGCCGGCACGTAATAGGGATTGGGCAGCCAGCGGGAGTCGAAGACCAGGTCGGCGTCCAGCGGCAGGCCGTACTTGAAGCCGAAGGACAGCAGCGTCAGGCTGACGGTGCCGGGCGAACCGCGGGGATCATCGGCATACAGGCGCCGAAGAAGGTCGCGCAGGTCCCTGCGGCTCAGGCCGCTGGTATCGACGATGCGCTGGGCGCGGCTGCGCAGGGCGCTGAGGCGGGCCCGCTCGGCGGCGATGCCGTCGGTCACCCGGCCTTCGGGCGCCAGCGGGTGGCGGCGGCGCGTTTCTTTGTAACGGCGGACCAGGGTTTCCTCCTGGGCCTCCAGGAACAGGATGTGGCAGGGCACCCCGGCAGCCTCCAGGGCGGCCACCGACTGCAGGGCGTCCTCGAAGAAGACGCCGCCGCGGATGTCGATGACCACCGCCACCCGGCGCAGCCGGCCGCCGCTCCGGGCCCGCAGTTGGGCCACCTCCGGCAGCAGCGCCGGCGGCAGGTTGTCGATGCAGAAGTAGCCCATGTCCTCGAAGCAGCGCAGGGCCTCGGTCTTGCCCGCGCCCGACACGCCGGTGATGATCACCAGGCGCAGCGGTTCTCCTGCGTCGCCGCCGACGTGGCTCATGACCACTCCTCCCGCCCGCTCCCATTGTATCGTGGCGGCGCGGGCGGCAGGCAGGCGGGCCCTGGGAGGCAGCCCGGCGGCGGCAGGTGACCGCGGCCCCGGGGCGGAAGCCCATGACGCGGTGGGCGGGGAGGTGGAGACCCTGCGCGTCCTGGCCGTCGCCCCCAACCGGGTGGACCTGGCGGGAGGCACCCTCGACATCTATCCCCTGTACCTGCTGCTGGACGGTGCCCTCACCGTCAACGCGGCCGTCACCCTCGAAAGCCGGGTCGAAGCCCGGTCACGCTCCGACGGGCGCATCGTCATCCGCTCCGAGGACACCGGCGCGGTGCTGGAAGCCGCCTCCTGGGACCGGCTGCCCGTGGACGGTCCCCTGGCCCTGGCGGCCCGGGCCGTGCGCTACTGGCGGCCCCCCGGGGGCTGCGAGGTCGTGACCTGCAACCAGGCGCCCCCGGGCTCGGGTCTGGGCGCGTCGTCGGCGCTGCTGCTGGCGCTGTGCGCGGCGCTGGCGGCCCTGGACGGCCGGCCGCCGGCCCGGGACCACCTGGTGCGGGTGGCCGCCGACCTGGAGGTCCAGGTCATCGGCGGTCCCGGCGGCCGCCAGGACCACTACGCGGCGGCCGCCGGCGGCGTCAACGCCATCTGGTTCGAGCCCGCTTCCGACAGGCTGGAGCCCCTGGGCGGCCCCGAACTGGCGGAGGAACTGAGCCGCCGCCTGGTGGTGGCCTGCGTGGGTGAGCCCCATCGCTCGGCGGTGCCCAACTGGCGCATGGTGCGGGCCTTCATCGAGGGGCGCCCCCGCACCCGCCAGGCCCTGGCCCGGATCAAGAAAGCGGCCGCCGGCATGCGCCGGGCCCTGGCCGAAGGCCCCGACTGGGACGCCGCGGCCGCCTGGATGCGGGAAGAGTGGCGCTGGCGCCGGCGTGCGGCCAGGGGCGTCACCACGCCGGCCGTGGACGCCGCGGTGGAGGCGGCGCTGGCCGCGGGCGCCGCTGCCGCCAAGGTCTGCGGGGCCGGCGGCGGCGGCTCGGTGGTGGCGCTGGCGCCCCCCGGCGCCCGGGAGGCGGTGGCCCGGGCCCTGGCGGCCCGCGGGCTCCAGGTGCTTCCGGTCCGGGTGGACACCGAGGGCCTCAGGCTGCGGCTCCTCGACGAATGATCTCCTCAGCGGATGACCCAGGAAAGCAGGGCGCTGACCACCGTCAGCAGCAGCGAGCCGATGAAGGCCCCGGTGAAACCCGCCACCTCGAAGCCGTCCACCACGGCGGCCACAAGCCACAGCATCAGCGCGTTGATGACGAAGGTGAAAAGGCCCAGCGTCAGCAGGTTGAGCGGGATGGTCAGCACCAGCAGCACCGGCCGGATGACGGCGTTGACCACGCCCAGGACGGCCGCGGCCACCAGCGCCGCCAGCACGCCGTCCACCCGGACCCCGTCGTAAAGGTAGGGCAGCGCCATCAGCGCCGCCGTGTTGATCAACCAGCGCACCAGCATGGCCGCCGCCCCTCACTCCACGAAAATTTCCACGTGCTGGTCATCGTTCTCCACGTGAACGATACGCCCCCGGGCCCCGGCCCTGACCAGGCGGATGATGTGGGCCGGGTCCACCTGGTCCCCGGAGCCGAATACGTCCCGGGGCAGGAAGCGGGCCACCAGTCCTGCGATCATCTCGACAGCTTCCAGGGGAAGGTTGACGTTGATCTTCTCGTCGTCGCCTTCCACACGGATCCGCAGCCACCGGGGAGCCGGAGCCTCCTCGCCCGCCGCCCCACCGTGCTCCACGGCTTCCAGCAGGCGCAGTCCCTCTTCGGCCGAGATCTGGCCCGACTCGATCAACTTCAGCACCCGCAGGCGCTCGTCGTCCTGGCCCACGGCGTCTCTGCCCCGCTCAGTCACCGGTTCCCACCGCCTCCACGCGGATGACGTCGTTGGAGGTCCTGACCCTCAACTGGACCCCGGTCTCCGGGCCGCCGCCAGGGGTGGCGGCGACGACCCGGCTGTGGTGGCCCTTCTCGTTGATTTCGTAGATCAGCGGGTCCACCGACAGGCGGATGGGCGCGTTCCGGGTGGCCAGGTCCAGCCGGACCGGCGTTCCCGCCGCCAGCGCCACCGTTACCCGGGCGTTGCTGGTCTCCAGATCCCAGGTGCCGGCGGCAACGCCGCCCGGCGGGATCACGTCGATGCGGTCGTTGGACGTGCGGGCCCTGACCCGCTCCGCCGGTCCGGCCACCACGATGCGGCCGTTGGACGTCTCGATGTCGGCGTCGCCCAGGCGTCCGCCGCTCACCTCGACGCGGTCGTTGGTGGTGGCCAGCCGCATCCGCTGTGCCGTGATACCTTCCACCACAATGCGCCCGTTGGAACTGCGGGCTTCCAGTTCACAGGAAAGATCCTGGGGAAGCCAGCACGTCACCTTCATGCCCCCGGGCCCCCGGCGTTCGCTTTCCACCGCCAGGAACTCATCGCCCCGGGTGACCCGGCCCATGGCCTCGGCCAGGCGCCGGGCCGCTTCCTCGGTGCGAGCCCGGACCTCCTTGACCAGTTCCAGCCGGTAGGTGGGCCGTTCCCAGCCGCACACCTGGATGCGGCCGTTGAAGCTGTGGAGCACCACCCGTACCGGGCGCCGGCCGGGCGAAAAGGAGCCCTCCACCACCGTCTCGTAGCGGCGCGTTTCCCCCAACACGCCGGCCAGGGAATCCAGCAGCCGCTCGATGCCTTCCAGCAGCGATACGCGCACCGCGGAGGCGGGACTCGCCGCCGCGGCCGCCGCCGCAGCCGGCGGCTGCGCAGGCGCCGCCGCGGGTCCAACCGGCGGCGCCTGCCCGGCGTCCAGCGCCTGCAGCAGTTCCGCCGCCTCCTCGGCCGTGATCTTGCCCTGCTCCAGGAGCCTCAGCACCACCAGGCGCTCGTCATCCACGGCGCACCCCTCCCGGCACCCCTCTAGAGGTCGCGCAGCCGCCGGACCGCCGCGTCGGCGGTCAACTCCCCGCGGCTCAAGGCGTCAAGGATCTCCCGCCGGCGCTCCCGGCGCCGCTCCTGGTCCTGCGATCGCTCCACGCGGTGGCCCAGCGCCCGCAGGATCTCGTCCAGGCGGCTGCGCACGGTGGGGTACGAAACGCCCAGTTCCCGCTCCATCTCCCGGATGTTGCCGCGGACCTTGAGGAAAGTCTCGACGAAGTCCTGCTGCTCCGGGCTGAGCCGGGCCAGGCGCGGCAGTTCGAAGTGACCCTCGACGGCGGTGTCGCAGCGCCGGCAGTGGAGCCGGCGCACGCCCAGGGTCTCGCCGCAGACGGGACACGTCCCCGGAACCGGGTGCGTCACGGTTCCACCCCCCGGCAGGCCGTGCTGCGGTTCCAAGTATAAAGGAGGAGATGGCAAAGGTCAAACCACGGGACTCAAACTATTCATGTTTGGATTAACTTTTTTAAGGTGGACGCCCGCATCCGGCCGGTCAGGCGCCAGGCCACCCGCAGGTCCAGGCGGTCGTCCCACACGTCCCGGCGGGCGATCAGGTCGAAGAGGGGCTCCACCAGGAGCAGGTAGCGGTCCCGGTGGGGAGTTGCCTCCAGGTCCTCCAGCAGCTGGTCGAAGGCGGCGTAGAAGGGCTCCTTGTCGCAGAGGTAAAAGGCCTCCATCGCGGCGGTGTCCAGGAACAGGTCGCGATTCAGGTACTGGCTGTCCCGAAGGATCCAGGCGGCCAGGGCCAGGACGGCCAGGGCCAACCGGGGCGACACCAGCCACGACGACGGGGTCCGGTACTCGAACCCGCCGTGGTCCTTGAAGCGCACGTCGCCCAGGAACCCGTGCCGGCGGCGGCGCCGCCGGGCCCGCTGCGGGTCCTCCACCAGCAGCAGGGGCACCGCCAGGTAGTTGTCCAGGGCCCGCAGCAGCGCGCCGCTGAGGGGACCGCCCGTAATGTGGATGTGGCCGCCCAGGCCCACCCGGCGCCCCCAGAGGCTGCCGGCCCGCCACGCCAGCCTGCCCGTGTCGCAGCGGGCCACCGCCTGCTCCAGGCAGCGATACAGGGCGCCGGTCAGGGCCCGGGGGTCATTGTGGGGACGGGGCCGCACCTCCGCCAGCAGGTGCTCCTGGTGGCGGCCCGGGACCGTCTGGGCGTCGCAGCCCACCTCGCCCTTGAGGTCCAGGAAGCGGGAAGCCGGGATGATGCGCTCATCCTCGGGATCCACGAAGGCGAACTCCGGGTCGGCCCCCAGCATCCAGCGGTCGGGCGGCGTGCCGGCCACGCGGCGCCGGACGGCCGCCGCCACGTGCTCGGCCATCATGGCCGGCCATTGGGGAGCCGGGTTGACGGCGCAGACCCGCTCCCGCATCACCCCGTCCCGGGGCGGCAGCACCGCCACGTCCACCCGCCCCGCATCCAGCCCCAGGGCGTGCAGGGCCCGGACCGCGCCCGAGGCCGCCCGGCGGATGGTCCGGTTCGGCAAGCTGCGGGCCGAGCGCACCTGCCAGCGGTCCCCCTCCCGGACCAGCCAGCGGACGGCCAGGGGGCGCAGGTCGAAGACTTCCACTCGCAGCAGGCGGCTGCCCGGCTGCTCCAAAGCCCAGAGCCGGGACGCGGGGCCGAGCCCGGCCAGTTCCAGGCGCCGGGCCGAGTCGCTCGTCTCCAGCAGCCGCAGCGCCGGCCGGCGGTTGATGACGGGGATGCCGGCGGGGTCGGCCCCGCGCCGGGTGCCCCAGCGCACCAGCAGGCGGATGTCGCCCGCAGGCCGGGCGGGCGCCCCGGCCAGCACCGCCGCGGCGCCCTGTTTCTGGAGTGACTGCACCCACGGCTGCAGGTTGGTGGTGACGACAGCGAAGCGCACGCGGCGGTGAACCTCCTCATGGAGAAAGAACGCCCCGGCGGCCCGCGGCGGCCGGGACGCTGGCGGCCAGGATGGCTGGCCTCAGGGGTCCGGGAAGAGCCTACTCCAGGGTGTCGTCGAAGAGGACGTCGTCGGCGTCGATGCCGTCGTCCGGCGCGTCGCAGACCCGGACCCGCAGGCGAGTCCTGCCGACCACGTCCACCCGGAACTCGACCGACACGGTGACTTCCAACCGCCCGTCCTTGGTGACGGTGCATTCCAGCACCGTCGGGCCCCGGACGGCTTCCGCGACGACCTCCGGCTCGTCGTCCAGAACGCCCTCACCGATGTCGCGCAGGGCCACGTCCTCGTGGAAGTCGACCCGCTGCCGCAGCAGTTCCGAGTCGCCGTCGTAGGCGACCCAGATCTGCAGTTCGTACTCCCCGGAGATGCGAACGAAGTCACCCCGCAGGCGGCTGCCGAAACGCAGGCCGGTGACGCGGCAGCCCAGCACGTCGACCACGTCCCGGGGCGGACGGACCAGGTGAACCTGCTCGGAAGCTGCACGTCCCTTGGCGCAGACGGCCTTGACGAAGATCTCGCGGCACCGTTCCTCGAGCCTGGTGTGCACGAGGTTCCCTCCCTTCCCGTGTCCCCTCCTGCCAGCATCTGGGGAAGGATTCCTGGCTCATCTTATGAAGCCCCGCCGCGGGGTGTGCCGTCAGCGCACCCCCCAGGCCAGGCGGAAGTCCCGCTGCTCGTTCCAGGAGCGGCCCGACCGGGCCACGGCCGCCAGGGCGTCCAGGTCGGCGGCGTAGCGGGCGTAGTCGGGAAGCGCCTGGAGGTCCGCCCACACCGCCTCGAAGTGGGGCCGCAGCACGGCCTTGTCGCACATTTTGAAGGCGCGGACCACGCTGGGATCCAGGAATGGGTCCCGCTCCAGCCGCCGCCAGTGCATGGCCACCAGCCTGGCCAGCGACAGGACCGCCCGCGCGTATCCCGGCGTCACCAGCCAGGAAGGCGGCGTCCGGTACTCGAACCCCCAGGACTTCTCCCGCACGTCGCTGAGGAAGCCGTAGCGGCGCCGGCGCCGGCGGGCCCGGCGCGGGTCTTCCACCATGGCCAGGGGCAGGGCCAGGTAGGCGTCCAGGGCCCGCACCAGGCCGGCGCTCAGCGGCAGGCCGCTGAAGTGGACGTGACCGCCGATGGGGTAACTGCCGCGGGGCCCGCTGCCGGCGCACCAGCGCACGCTGCGGTGCCGCAGCCGGCGGGGCATGCGCCGCAGCAGCCGGCGGATCCGCTCCACCACCTGGGCAGGCTCGGCGGCGGGACGGGGCCGGACCTCGGCGATGGGACGCCGGGTGCGGCTGCCGGCCAGGCGCTGGTTGTCCAGGCCCAGGGACCCCTCCTTGCGCAGGTAGTACGACGCCACGATCAGGCGCCGGGTGCGGCGGTGCACCAGCATGAACTCGGGGTCAGCCCCGATCAGGAAGGGCGTCGGCCGCCGGGCCAGCAGCCGCTGGAAATCCCGGATGGCGGAAGCGTACCGGCGCACAGAGACGGGCCCGCCGGGCGGCGTGGGCCGGACCCGCACCACGTAGGGTTCCCGCCGCTTGAGCACCATGTCCACCACGCCGAAATCCAGGCGCACGGCCGCCACAGCCCGCTGGGCGGTCTCCACCAGGGACTTCATCTCCTTGGAGCGGATGGAGTGGACGCGCCAGAAGCGCAGCCGTCCCCGGCGCAGGCGGCCCCGCAGCAGGAGCAGCACCTGGGAGTCGAAGACGTGGGCGCGGAACCGCTCGCCGCCGCC
>Ga0079224_100016308_pt1 | contig 10432 bp, 10 predicted proteins | sample Stecom2015_FD_80414 | JGI IMG/M metagenome (GOLD analysis project Ga0079224, IMG submission 80414) | Agricultural soil microbial communities from Utah to study Nitrogen management - Steer compost 2015 | ecosystem: Environmental > Terrestrial > Soil > Agricultural land | place: USA: Utah...
GCGACCAGCTCGGCGCGGGTGGCGGCGCCGTCGTCGGCGAGATTGAAGATGCCGGTGGCGGCGTCGCCGGCGGACCAGGCCGCCCAACAGCCGCCGCAGATGTCGTCGCGGTGGATGAGGTTGAGATGATGTTCGCCCGCGCCGGGCAGCGTCGCGGGCGGCGGCGTGGCGCGGAGTTGATCCAACAGGTGGTGGCGGTCAGGGCCGTAGATGCCGGCGAGGCGCAGCACGGTGCGGCGGCCGGGCCAGCGTTGCGCCAGGGTCTCGGCGGTGGCCAGCAGGCCGGCGGGTTCGTTGTCGGAGGGCGGGATCGACGGGACGGTTTCGTCGATGCGCGCGCCGTCGCCCTGCGGATAAACCGAGGTGCTGCCGGTGTAGATCAGGTGGCCGGGTGTGGCGGCGCGGGCGGCCCAGGCGAGGATCGAACGGAAGCCGTCCACGTAGCCGTGCCGGTAGCCGGGGAGTCCGCCGCCGCCGGAGGCGACGCAGTTGAGCACGAGTTCGGCGTCGGCGGGAATGCGGTCGTGCCAATCGGTCGAGGCCAGGTCGGCGGTGACTGCGTCGATTCCGGCGGCGGTCAGCTCGGCGGCGCGGTCGGGGTTGCGGGTGAGCGCGGTGACGCGCAGGCCGACGGCGACGGCCTGACGGGCGAGCGCGCCGCCGACGTAGCCGGCGCCGAAGATCACGAGGCGTTGTCCGTGGAAGTTTGCTGGTGCAAGCGGAGTCATTCTTGGTTCTATTGCGGGCACCATGCCCACGGTTGTCGTGATTTTGCCAGAGGGATTTGAGGAATTGGAGGCGGTTGCGCCCATCGACTTGTTGAGGAGGGCGGGCGTCGAGGTGACGATCGCCGCGCTCGGCAAGGAGCCGATGGCGACGGGTCGCAGCGGGTTGACGCTCCTGGCGGACACGACGCTGGCGGAGTTGGACGCGGGCGGGGCGGCGGGAGGGGCGGCGGGCGCGCCGGACATGTTGCTGCTGCCGGGCGGGCCGGGCGTGAAGCTGCTGCGGGCCTCGGCGGCGGTGCGGACGTGGGTGGATCGACAGGCGGCCTGCGGTCGGTGGCTGGCTGCGATTTGCGCGGCGCCGACGGTTTTGCACGACGCCGGACTGCTGGCGGGGCGACGTTACACGGCGCATTTTTCGGTGGCGGCGGAGTTGCCCGGGCTGCTGGCGGAGGAGCGCGTGGTGGTGGATGGCAAGATCATCACCTCACGGGGCGCGGGCACGTCGGTGGACTTTGGTCTGGCGGTGGTCGCGGCGCTGTGCGGGGAAACGGCGGCGAACACGGTTTCGCAGTCCATTTGCGTGTGAAGCATCGTGCAGCTAGAGAGTTGCCGCGCCCCGGACGGGCCAACAGCGTCATGCGTTGGCCTGGGGGATTTTCCCCGGGTCGAGTTTCCATTTTCATGAGCGGTTTCAGCAGACCGAGCCCCGGGTCATGTCGCTTGGACGTGACGGGGCGAAGCCTGCCCGCCTGACGTTTTAATCCCGTCCGTCTTTGTCCATGTCCGCCCCCTCCCCCGCCCCGGGTTCGCCCGCCGCCGTCGAAGTCGTCATTCAACCCGGATGCGGTTGGCTGCGCGTGCCGTGGCGCGAGCTGTGGGAGTATCGGGATTTGTTCTGGCAGTTCGTGCGGCGGGATTTTTCGACCAAGTATCGGCAGACGCTGCTGGGGCCGGCGTGGTTCGTTTTGCAGCCGTTGATGATGACGGCGATCTTCACGGTGGTGTTCGGGCGGCTGGCGAAGCTGCCCACGGACAACGTGCCGCCGATGCTGTTTTATTTGTGCGGGTTGGTGTCGTGGACGTATTTCGCGCAGAGTTTTCCGGCGGTGGCGGGCACGTTCACGAGCAACGCGCATCTGTTTGGGAAAATCTATTTTCCGCGGCTGACGGTGCCGTTGTCGGTGATCGCGGGAAATCTGGCGGCGTGGGGATTGCAACTGGTGACCTTCGCGGCGGCGTGGGGATATTTTCGGGTGTTCACGGATTTTGGGCAGCACGCGTTGATGGGGGCGTTGCCGGCGCTGGGGTTGTTGTTGATCGCACAGCTGCAGATCATGGTGCTGGCGCTAGGCGTCGGCCTGTTGCTCGCGGCGGCGACGGGGAAATACCGCGACTTGCAGCACGTGTTGCCGGTGCTGGTGCAGGTGTGGTTTTACGTGACGCCGGTGGTGTATCCGCTGTCGATGATTTCCCGCGAGGCGCGCTGGTGGTGGGTGGCGACGCTCAACCCGATGACCGCGCCGGTGGAGGCGATCAAGGCGGCGCTGGTCGGCGGCACGTCGTGGACGCCGGGACTGGCACTCGGCGCGTGGGCGACGACGCTGGTGATTTTGTTCATCGGGTTGGCGGCGTTCTCGCGGGCCGAGCGCACGGTGGTCGATGTGGCCTGAGCGCCGACAATCGAAGGACAACGCAAGCCCATGAGCCAACCGATCATTGACGTTCAAAACCTCTCGAAGCGCTACCGCCTCGGTCGCATCGGCGCGACGACGTTGCGCGATGACATGGCGCGTGTCTGGAGCCGGCTGCGCGGTCGCGCTCCCTCATCGGACACGGGCGACTTTTGGGCGTTGCGCGACGTGTCGTTCAGCGTGCAGCCGGGCGAAGTGTTGGGCGTCATCGGCCGCAACGGCGCTGGGAAATCCACACTGTTGAAAGTCCTCTCGCGCATCACCGAACCGACCGGCGGGCGCGCCATCCTGCGCGGCCGGGTGGCGTCGTTGCTGGAGGTCGGCACGGGCTTTCATCCCGACCTGACCGGCCGCGAAAACGTGTTTCTCAACGGAGCCATCCTCGGCATGAAGCGCCACGAGGTCGCCGCTCGCTTTGACGAGATCGTGGCGTTTTCCGAAATCTCCAAGTTCATCGACACGCCGGTGAAGCACTACAGCAGCGGCATGCGCGTGCGCCTGGCCTTCGCAGTGGCCGCCCATCTCGACTCCGAGGTCCTCATCGTCGACGAGGTGCTCGCGGTGGGTGACCATACCTTTCAGCAGAAGTGCATGGGAAAAATGGAAAATCTGACCGGCGGAGGGCGCACCATTTTGCTGGTCAGCCATCAACTACCGGTGATCCAGACCCTGTGCACGCGGTGCCTTTATCTTGAGGAAGGGCGCGTCAAGGCGACCGGCGAGACGGCCAAATTGGTTTCGCTCTATTATGAGTCCGGCGAAGACGTGGCGACCCGTTACCAAAACCCGTTAAAACCCGACCAGGTCGGCGTCACCCATGCCTGCCTGCAAACCACCGCGCCCAACGGCGGGCATCCCTTCACCGCTCCGCTCACGCTTTGCGTCGATGTGCAAGGCTGGGATCGGCTGACCAAACCGGCCCTCGCCTACCAGTTTAAGCTCGATGGCAGCGCGGGGGTCTTGCACGGCTGGGTCGATGAAAACATGTTCGAAACGGTTTCCGGCAATCACATCCGGTTAACGGCCAGCTTCCCCAAGCTGCGGCTTTTGCCCGGCAACTATACCCTCAGCCTGCATCTGTCCGCGGAGGGCGGCAGACAAAAGCTCGAGCAACTCAACAACGTGCTTGGCCTGACGGTCGCCGCCGCGCCGCCCCAAGGTTACGCACAGGCTTGGCGCACCGCGAACGGCACCTACGTCGAAGACGTCGTATGGACCGCCACCCCCCTTTGAAATGTCCTCCCTTCGCCAACTGATTCGCCGGCTCCGCGGCAGCCTCCTCGCCCCCGTTTTGATCGAAACAAACGCCCGTTTTGATCGTTTGGAACGAAACCGCCTCGCCGCGCAGATGGACACGGAAGCACTCATCCGACTGCAAGCCGTGCTCCGGCCCCGCTTGGCGTGGACGGCCTACGCGCTTCGTCCCGGCAACCTGGAATGCGTCATCAACGAGATCAATCTGCACGGCCGCACCAGTCTGCTGGAGCTCGGGACCGGCATTTCCACGCTCTACATCGCCGCGCTGTGCCCCGACTGCCACGTGGTGTCCGTGGATGAATCCGCCGAATGGCAAACCGTCGTGTCCGCCGAGGCCAAACGGCTCGGGATCGACGAAGGGCGAATTTCCTACCGCGCGGTCCCCCTCAAGCCCGCCCCCGCGATCTGCGCAGATTGGTATGACCCGGAACTTTTGGGCCGGTCGCTCGGGCAAAAACGTTTCGACGCCATCTTGGTGGACGCGCCGAAATCAGACCGGCAAAACCGGCGCGGCGGCGCCTTTCACCACCTCGGTCCCTGGCTCGCCGAGGATTTTGTCTGGTTGCTCGACGACGCCCTCAGGCCGGAGATCGCCGCCTTGTGCCAGGAGTGGAGCGACCGCAACAAGTGGCGCCTCGAACACGACCGTTCCGGACGTCTGGCGATTCTGCGTCCGGACCAGACCCGCGCCCCGTATGCGATTTCCCCCTGAAATCACCGCCGGTCGGCATTCATGAAACTGGTTCTTTCCAACTACCACTACCGCCCCGAGCACCCCGGCGGCGGCCATCTCCACATCGAGGCCTTTATTCGCCAGGCCGTGGAGGCCGGCCACTCGCTGCACGCGTGGGACACCTGCCGTCATCCCTCCGTGCGCACCTTGCCCGCCGGTCTCATCGGCCAAGGCTGGCAACTGCGCGATGCCGATCTGCTCTACGTGCGCCTGCACGAAGCCTACCCGCGCAAACCCTTTTCCCGCTGGTTCACTCCGCCGTTGCGGCGATTTATCCCGCGTCCCCGGCTGGTATGGGAATTCAACACCATTCCCGAGCAAGGCACCTGCATCGGCCAGCAGCCGTGGGAGATTGAACTCAACAAAGATGCCTTCCGCCGCGCCGCGCCGCACTGCGATCTCGCGGTCTGTGTCAGCGAACCCATCGCCGCCTACGTCCGTGAGGAGCTCGGCATTCAGCACACGCTCGTCCTCCCCAACGGCGGCCACCTGCGTCCGCCCGCACCCCCGCCGCCCGCCGATGCGTTCAACGTGATCTGGGCCGGATCGGCCTACATCCGGTGGAACGATTTCGAACTGCTCCTCGCCGCCGCCCGCCAGCTGCACGCCGGCCCCGCGGGCAACAAAGTCCGCTTTCATCTCTACGGCCCCGGCACCGAAAAACTGGCCGACCTTCCCGCCAACGTCCGCGCTTACGGCCCCACCCCGCACGACGAGGTTTCCGCCGCCTTCACCCGTATGCACGCCGGGCTCTGCCTCTACCTGCCGGGGCCCGCCGACTACAGCTCGCCGCTCAAGTTCTACGACTGCCTCGCCGCCGGCCTGCCTGTCGTCACCACGCCCCAACAGCAAATGGACGCCGTGCAGCACGAGATGGAGTCCGACGCTCTCATCGTGACCGACCGCCGCCCCGAGACCCTCGCCCGCATCCTCCTTGAGCTGGCCGGCGACGAAGCCCGGCGCGACACCCACGCCCGGCGCGCGCGCGCCATCGTCGCGCAAACCTTCAATTGGCCCCGTCTCATGACCAAGCTCTTCGAACACCTGGAAGATCTGGTCAAAAACCCCCGATGAGCCCCCTCCCCCGGATCACCATCGTCACGCCCAATTTCAACGGAGCCGCCACCCTGCGCGCGACCATCGAATCGGTCCTCGGACAATCGTATCCCAATCTCGAATACATCGTCATGGACGGCGGCAGCACCGACGGTTCGGTCGGGATCATCCGCGAATACGCCGACCGTCTCGCCCACTGGACCAGCGAACGCGATCGGGGACAGTCCGACGCCCTCAACAAGGCCTTCGCCCGCGCCACCGGCGAGCTGTGGACCTTCGTCAACAGTGACGACCGCCTCGCCCCCGGCGCGCTGCGCGCGCTGGCCGACGCCTGGCTCAAAAACGGCCGGCCGGATGTCATCCACGGCCACTGCGCGTTGCAAGATGCCGACGGTCGCGCACTGGGCGTCATCCGCCCGCGTATTCGCAAGCTCACCGACCTGCTCGACCTGCGCCGCTTCTGGTGGAATCGCGGACAATTCGTGCAACCCGAGGTCCTGTTCACCGCTGGGATCGCGCGCCGCGCCGGCCCCTTCGACCTGAGCGTGCCCCTGGCCTTCGACTACGAATACTGGCTGCGCGTCTTCGCCCTCAAACCCCGCGTGCACGCGGTCGATGCCGTGACCGCGATTCACGTGCGGCACCCGGGACAAAAAACCGCCGACGCCAAGCTCGTCTCCGACGACGTCACCCGGATCGCGATGCACTGGCTGCGCGATTCCGGCCACCCGCCACGAGGTCTGGCCCGTCGCCGCCTGCTGGCCGATTTGGAATTTCAACACATCCACCAGCCCGCGCTCTCCGCGCTGCCCACGCGCGGCGCACGCTGGCGTCGCGCCGCCGGGTTGGCTCTGGGCAACCCCTGCCTGCTGCTCACCCGCGGCTGGTGGCGACGAACACTTGGCTCCCTCCCCGGGCGATCACGCGCATGAGTCTGGCCGGCCGCTCACTCTACAAAATCCGTCACCATTTTCGGCACGGTCTCGTCGGCAGTTGGCGACGCGAACGCCTGCTGCCACGGGTGCTGGATCTCCCTCCCGTGACCGGGCTGACGGACGACCGCTGCGAGATCCACGTGCTCAATTGTCGCTGGGACTGGATGATGCTCGTGTGGACGCTGCGCACGTTTTACCGGACCAGCGGGCGGCGCTACCGGCTGTGCATCCATGAGGACGGCTCGCTCGATCAACACGCAATCGGCTCCCTGCGCCGGCAATTTCCCGAGGCTCGCATGATCCTCCGCACCGAGGCCGACGCCGCGGCCGGCGACGCGTTGCGCGGCCATCCGCTTTGCCTGAAAAACCGTGCGGCGAACAACCTGCTGCTTAAAACCTTCGATTTCCATACGCACCTGCGCGCGCCGCGCATGCTCCTGCTCGACAGCGACCTTTTGTTCTTCGCCTCACCCGAGGCCCTGCTGACCCGCGTCGAAGATCCTGTTTTTGACCGGACGTCCTTCAACCGCGACTGGACCTACGGCTACTCGATCCCCCCCGAGACCCTGGCCGCCTCGACGGACTGGTCCTTCGTCGAGCCGTTGTTCAACTCCGGCCTCGGGCTGCTGCACCCGGACTCGGTGCCTCTCGAATGGTGCGAGTCGCTCTTCGCGCGTTTTCCCGAGATCACCAGCCACTCCCACCGGATTGAACAAACCCTGATCGCGCTTTGTGCGCAAAAGCGCGGACACGTGTATTTGCCTGCCGAATACGACGTGTATTCCGGCCCGACGGATTTCGCCAAACCGGTCCGCCACTACTGCGGCCCGTTTCGCCCGCGCTTTTACGCGGAGGGCATCGCCCACGTTTGGAAACACCGCGACCGCCTGCTGTGAGCGACACGTCCTCCATTCACATCGGGCTCATCGCCCCCGAGTTCCCGCCCGAGCTCGGCGGTGTGCAAACCTACTCGTGTGAACTCGCCGCCGCGCTGGCCCGGTCGGGCGCGCGCGTGACCGTGCTCGCCCCCGCGCTCCGTCCAGGCGAAGCCGCGCCGCCCGCACCCGCCGGCGTGTCGATTCACCGCGATCTCAAGTTGAGCCGCAAACACGACGCCGGCCTGCTCGCCAGGCATCCCGAGGTGCAGGCGTGGCACGGGTTGACCGCCAATTGCGCCTGGCTGATCAATGCCACCCGGCTGCCCGTGTTCCTCAGCATCCACGGCAACGACCTGCTCAGCCCCACCGGAGCCTTTCACCGCCCAGCCTGGCGGAAGCGACTGCATCTGCCGTTCGGCAGCCGGGCCGAATACTGGTGGTCGTTGCACCGCGGACGAGCCCACTTGGCAAACGCGTTGCGCCGGGGCTCGGCCATCTTTTGCAACAGCAACTTCACCGCGAGTCTGACGCGGGAGCGTTCCACGCTGCCAAAGGAGCGCATCATCGTGACCGGCATCGGTCTCGGCGAAGACTACGTGAACCTGCCGCAAACCACGCGCCACGCGGCGGACGGCCCGGTGCGATTCATCACCGTGTCGCGGCTGGATGAGCCGCGCAAAAACATCGACCTGGTGCTGCGCGCGCTCGCGTTGCTGCCCGCCGGGAGCGCCTGGGTGTATACCGTGATCGGCGCCGGTCACCGTCTCGATGAGTTCAAGTCGCTGGCGGCCTCCCTGGGGCTGTCCGGCAAGGTCGAGTTCACCGGCGCCCTGCCGCGGACGGAGCTTATCAACCGCTTGCAATCGGCCGATCTGTTCGTGCTCACGCCCTCGGTCGATGATCGGAGCGTCGAGGGTTTTGGCATCGTCTATCTGGAGGCAAACGCGTGCGGCCTGCCGGTTCTGGCGGCCTGCACCGGCGGCGTTCCCGACGCGGTGCAAGAAGGCGTGTCAGGTTGGCTGATCGACGGTCCATCGGCCCAAACAATCGCCGACGCCCTGCGGCGGTTTCTGAACGCGCCGGCCTCATTTGATCGCGACGCCTGCCGCCGCCATGCGCTGCGGTTCACCTGGGACGCGGTGGCCGCCCGCTGCCTTGAGGCCTACACCGGTCCGGGCTCCCGCTCATGAGCAGTCCCTCCCGTCTCCCGTGATGCCGACCGTTCCCGCCCCCCGTCCCTCGCCTGTCGTCTCCGTGGTGATTCCGTGTCACAACGCCGGACAGTGGATCCCTCACGCCGTTACCAGCGCCCTGGCGCAAAGCGGCGTGCAGACCGAGGTCATCGTGGTCGACGACGGCTCCACCGATCAAAGCCGGGAAGTGCTGAGCACATTCGCCCAACGCATACGAGTTCTGGACAATCCCGTGCGCGGCGGCAACCGCGCCCGCAACACCGGCCTGGCCGCCGCGACCGGCGAATGGGTGCAGTTTCTCGACGCCGACGACTACCTCGAACCCGACAAAATCGCCCGTCAACTCGCCGAAGCCGGCGATGCCGTGACCACCGCCGACGTGCTCTACGGCCCCGTGCTTGTCGAAACTTGGCGCGACAAACGCGCCGTCGAGCGCCGGCCCGCCGCCATCGACACGCAGACCGATCTCTTCACCCAATGGATCACCTGGCAGCTCCCGCAGACCGGCGGCGCCCTCTGGCGACGCGAGTCCCTGCTCCGCATTCACGGTTGGAAGGACGACCAGCCCTGCTGTCAGGAACACGAGCTCTACCTGCGCGCCCTGCTCGCCGGCCTGCGCTTTCACCACTGCCCGACGGCCGGCGCCGTCTATCGTATTTGGTCGGAGGATACGGTCTGCCGGCGCGACCCGCTCCGGGTCATTCGCGAAAAAACCCGTCTGATCGACAGCCTGATCGACCGCCTTCGCGGGCAACGCGCCCTGCAACCCGCGCAACACTCCGCCGCCGCGCAGGCCTGCTTCGAGATGGCCCGCACCTGGGCCGTGCACGACCTCTCCGCAGCCTGCGCCTACCATCATGAACGCCGCAGGCGCGATCTGTTGCTCGCCCGCGGTCCGGCCGCCCCCGCCGGCTACCGCCTGGCCCACCGGCTGCTAGGCTTCCGCCTCGCCGAAACCCTCGCCCGACTCCTGCGATGACCCCCGCCTACTCGCTTGTCATCGCCACCATGGACCGGCCCGACGCGCTCGACGAGGCGCTTGCCAGCCTCGCGCGGCAAACCGTGCTCCCTGCCGATGTCGTGATCGTGGACGCCTCCACCACCGGCGACACCGCCGAAGTCTGCGCGCGCTGGCGCGACCGCCTGCCCCTGCGTCTCGAGATCGCCCGCGCCCGCAGCTCGGCCATCCAGCGCAACCAGGGCGCCGAGTTCGTCACCACCCCGCTGATCGGCTTCATGGACGACGACGTCGTCCTGCCGCCCGCCACCCTGGAAAAACTCGCCGCCCCCTTCTCCGACACCGCCGTCGGCGGCGTCGCCGGTCGCATCGAGGACCTTGAGCACCCGATCCCCCGCGGACTGCTCCGCGCCTACTACCGCCTGCAAGCCGGGTATTCACATCCCCACTACGGCGGCCGGCTCATCGGCGCCGGCATCAACCTGCTGCCCGCCTTCTCGGCCGAGCCTCCCGGACTCGTGCCCGCCGAATGGCTCAACAGCACGCTCGTCCTCTACCGGCGCGAGCTGTTCGAGCGGGAGCGGTTTCCCTTGTTCGACGGCTACAGCTTCATGGAGGACGTCCACCTCTCCCACCGCATCGGGCGAACCCACCGGCTCTACTTTCACGGCGACGCGCCCTATGCCCACAACAGCCGTCCTTCGTCCGCCAAAGCCGACCGCCGTGCGCTCGCCCGCATGCACGTGCGCCACCAACGCCTCATCGCGCGCGAACTGCTGGGCCTGCGCGGCTTCCCCCTCTGGTGGCGGCTGACCCTTCACCGCCTCTTTCAAACCATCGCCGTCCTGCGTGGCGGCGGTGCCGGAGCCTGGCGCGCCGTCTCCGGTTACTGGAGTTTTTAACCCATGATCGACACGCTCATCCCCCCCCTCTGCTCGCGCCTTCGCGCCCAGTCACTGAGGCTGCGCGGTCTCCGTCTCGACGGCCGCGTCTGGCTGCGCGC
>Ga0079224_100016309_pt1 | contig 10432 bp, 11 predicted proteins | sample Stecom2015_FD_80414 | JGI IMG/M metagenome (GOLD analysis project Ga0079224, IMG submission 80414) | Agricultural soil microbial communities from Utah to study Nitrogen management - Steer compost 2015 | ecosystem: Environmental > Terrestrial > Soil > Agricultural land | place: USA: Utah...
GAGAGCTGCACGACCGGGATGTCGGCCTGCGGATAGGCGTAGAGGAGCGGCGCCCAGGCGCCGTGGTCGAGGCCGCGGCAGCCGTCGATCGCGGCGGTGAAGCCGCCTTCCCGGAGAAGCGCCTGCGTGCGCTGGGCAAGCTCCGGCGACCCCGGCGCGGGATAGCGCAGCCGGTAGAGCGGCTCGGGAAAGTTGAAGAAGTCGTGGATCGTCTCCGGCCGCGCGCTGCCCGTCAGCATGGGCACGTTGGTCTCCCAGTGCGCCGAGCTGATGAGGATCGCCCGCGGCCGCGGAAGCCGGCGCCCCAGCGCGCTCCAGGCCGCGCCGGCCGCGCCCGGCTCGAGCGCGTGCATCGGCGAGCCGTGCGAGATGAAGAGGCTGGGGAGCCGTGCCATGGGCGCAACCTACTTGATGAGGCCTTCCGCCTTCAGGGCCTCCTGCACCGCAGGCCGCGCCCTTACGCGCTCCAGGTACGCGCGGATGTTGGGCCACTTCGAGAGGTCCATCTGCATGGGCTGCGTCCAGGACAGCACGACGAAAAGGTATGCGTCAGCCACGGTGAAGCGCTCGCCCATGACGTACTGGCGTCCCTCGAGCTGGCGCTCGATCCAGTCGAAGCGCGTGGCGAGGTTCTCCTTGCTGATGCGCTTGTACTCGTCGGGCGTGTTCGGCTTGAAAAGCGGCGAGAAGCCCTTGTGGATCTCCGCGGTGATGAAGTTCAGCCACTCCTGCAGCCGATAGCGCTCGAACGTCCCCAGTTTCGGCGCGAGGCCCGACTCCGGCTTCTGGTCGGCCAGGTACTGCACGATCGCCGGCCCCTCCGTGAGGATCTCGCCGTTGTCGAGCTCGAGCGAAGGGACGTAACCCCGCCCGTTTACTTTCCAGTAGTCGCCGCCGCCCTCGACGGTCTTCTCCTTCAGGTTCACCTTCTTCAGCTCCAGGGGGATGCCCGCTTCGCGGGAAACGATGTGGGGCGAGAGCGAGCAGGCGCCTGGCGAGTAGTAGAGCTTCATGTAGCGATTTCCTCCGTTGTGGATGATCGATTCGTCGGGCTCGTATTCTCTCTATCCCGTAAGATGAGAAAAAGATCCCCGCGAAGGATGCAGTGTTGTTCAAGGTGGGATAATGAGGCGCGATGGATCGCCTTGCCGCCCTGCAAGTCTTCGCGCAAGTGGTTGAATCCGGGAGCTTTGCCGGGGCCGCCGACAAGCTTGGCCTGTCCACGTCGGCCACCTCCCGCCACGTCGCCGAGCTCGAGGCGCACCTCAAGACCCGCCTCCTCAACCGCACCACCCGCCGCGTCAGCCTCACCGAGAGCGGCCGGGCGTTCTATGGGCGGGCGGTGCAGATCCTGGCCGACCTCGAGGAGGCGGAGCAGGAAGCTTCCCGCGCGGCCGTCGTGCCGCGCGGCACGGTACGGCTCACGGCCGCGGTCAATTTCGGCGTGCGGCACGTCGCGCCGGCGATCGCCGCCTTCATGGCGCGCCATCCCGAGGTGCGCTTCGACGTGTCGCTCTCCGATCGGGTGGTCGACCTCGTGGAGGAGGGCTTTGATCTCGCCATCCGCATCGGCGGGCCGGGCACCGAGAACCTCGTCGCGCGCCGGCTCGGCGAAACGCGCCTCGTCGCCTGCGCGGCGCCCGCCTATCTCCAGGCGCACGGCTGGCCCGCGACGCCCGAAGACCTTGTCAGCCATAACTGCTTCACTTACGAATACGCCTCGCCGCGCAACGTCTGGCATTTCCGCGGCCCCGATGGCGAGGACCGAGCCGTGCGCGTGAGCGGTACCCTGCATTCCAACAACGGCGAGCTGCTCGTCGAGGCGGCTGCGCGCGGCGGCGGCGTGGTGTTCGAGCCGGAGCTCATCGTCGCGCCGGAGGTACGGGCCGGTCGGCTGGTGCGGGTCCTCGAGGCGTTCACGCCGGCGCCGCTGGCCGTCTACGCGCTCTATCCGAGCCGCAAGCACCTCTCGGCCAAAGTGCGGCTTTTCGTCGAGTTCCTGATCGAGGCCTTTGCCGGGCAGGCCGCGCGCGGGTCGCGCGCATGAGGGCGCTCGTCCTGGCCGCGGGCCTCGCGCTCTGCGGCGCCGCCTACGCGCAGCCGTGGATCATCGCCACGCAGGAGACCGAGCTCGCCGCCGGCGCGGAGCTCGTGCTCACGGTCATCGCGCCGCCCGAGGCCGAGCTGCCCGACCGGCTGGACGTGGTTCTCACCGCTTCGCGCGCCGACGAGCGGGTGATCCCCATGAAGGGGCAAGGCCTGCCCGTCGGCGGGCGGCGCCTCTACAGCGCCACCCTTCCGCCCGGCATGACGGGCAACGTGACCGTCCGGCTCGCCGGGCGGCCTTCGAGCGCGCTCATGTTCTCGGTCGCCGCGCCGCCGCAGGGCCCGCTCGAGGTGCTCGCCGGCCGGCGCTCCGGCGAGGTGGAGCCGCCGCTTTCCGAGAACGAGCCGATCTACTTCATCGCCGGCTCGCGCGGGCCGACGACCGCGCGCTTCCAGCTCTCGTTCAAGTACCGGCTGTTCGATCCGACGAGCGGATTCGGTCGCGAGCAGGCCTGGCTCTCGGGCATCTACTTCGGCTACACGCAGAACTCGCTCTGGGACTGGTCGGCCGAGTCGCGCCCGTTCCGCGACACCTCCTACCGCCCCTCGCTTTACTGGCGCTGGCAGCGCACCGACGACAAGACCTGGATCGACGAGGTGCGCGTGGGCTACGAGCACGAATCGAACGGCGGGGGACCCGAGCGCTCGCGCTCCATCGACACGCTCTTCGTGCGTCCTGCGTGGCGGTGGGCCTTTTCCGACGGCGCGGAGCTCGAGTTCGCCCCCAAGTTCTACGGCTACCTCGACAAGGAGGAGAACCCGGACATCCACCGCTTCCGCGGCAATGTGGACTGGCGCGTGCGCTACGACTCGGGGCTGAACTGGATCTTCACGGCGGTCGCGCGGCGGGGCGACTCGGGCAAGGGAAGCCTGCTTCTCGACATGTCCCGCCGGGTGCGCGACCTGCGCTTCGGGCCGATCGGCGGGTACTTCCACATCCAGTATTTCCGCGGCTACGGCGAGGACATCCTCGGCTACAACCTGCGGCGCAGGGCGCAGCTTCGCTTCGGCATCGCCATCGTCCCCTGATCTCGGGGCTCCGCGGCAGGCCGTCCCGGCAAGCTTCCTAGGTGTCCTCGGTGCGCGGCGGCCGCCACGTGAAGGGCGGGGGCCCCGGGGCCCTCAGCACGCGGAGCATCCGGATGGCGCCTTCCTTGCGGCCTTCGCCGCCGCGGTAATAGCCCGGCACGAGCACGGTCTCGTAGAAGCCCATGGCGCGGTAAAAGCGCCGGGCCGCGTCGTTCCCCGAGCGCAGCTCGAGGTGGATGCTCGCCATGCCGGCGGTGCGCGCGGACTCGAGCAGCCACTCCATCAGGCGCTCGCCGATGCCCGTGCGCCGGCTGCTCGGGCGCACGGCAAGGAGCACGAGGTGCGCGCGCTCCTCGCCCATTTCCATGATGGCGAAGCCGGCGATGGGTCCGCGTCCGGAGCCCTTGGCGCTCTCGCAGGCGACCACGGCAAGCGTCTCGGGGTCGCGGATGGCCCGCAGGATGCGCGGCGCGTCGTACTTCCAGCCCAGGCCCGCCTCGATGAAGTCGCGCGACATGACGGCGATCGCCTGCGCGTCGCGGGGCTCGGCGAGTCGAATGGTGATGGCGCGCGCGGTCATGGCTTCGATTGTGCCACGGGCGGCGCCCGCTTGCTGCAAACCGAACAGCCTATGGCGCGCCGCGCCGTTGGCTAGACGACGAGCGCCGTGGCGAGCATCAGCATGAAAGCCATGCCGAAGATGTCGGTGATCGTGAGCACGAACAGGCCCGAGGCGGTCGCCGGATCGGCGCCGATGCGGCGCACCGCCAGCGGCACGAGCGTGCCGAGCAGGCAGCTCACCACGCACGCGACCACCATGGCCGCCAGCATGATGAGGGCGAGCAGGATCGGATGCTCCTCGTTGCCGGAGCTGGCGAAGAGGTACATGACCACCGCGCCGACGACGCCGGTGAGCAGGCCGTTGAGCGCGCCCAGGCGCACTTCCTTGGCGAGGAGTACGCGCACCGGATGGCGCGCGAGGTCGTTGAGCGTCAGCCCGCGCAGCGTGATGGCCAGGGCCTGGCATCCGTTGTTGCCGGCAAGGCAGGAGAGCACCGGCAGGAAAGCCGCCAGCACGACCGCCTGCTTGATGGTGCCGTCGAACACGCTGACGACGTAGGCCGTGCCGAACGCCGTGAAGAGATTCACCTGCAGCCACGGATGGCGCATGCGAAGCGCCTGCCAGAGCGGCGTGTCGATGCGCTCTTCCTTGTCGACGCCGACGAGGCTTCCGGCCTGCAGCGAGATCTCGACCGCACGCGCCTCGAAGAGGCTCTGGCCGCGCACCAGACCGACGACCCGGCCGTCGTTGTCCACCACCGGATAGACCGGGTAGTGCCGCTCGAGGACCTGCTTCATCGCATCCTGCAGCGGCGTTGCCGGATGCAGCACGAACACGTTCGTCAGCATCACGTCGCCCAGGGTGAGGTCCGCCGGATGCATGAGGAGGTCGCGCATGGTGACCACGCCGACGAGCCGCTCCGCGGCATCGACGACGTAGAGGTAGGTGACCGAGGTGCCCTTGCCGAGCTCGCGCAGGTGGGCGACCGCCTCGGCGATGCTCGTCTGGGCCGGCAGCACGCCGACGGCGGGCTCCATCATGCGGCCGATGCTGTCCGGCTCGTAGAACGCGTTGCGCTGCCACTGGCTCGCAACCTTCGCCGGCGCCGCCGCGAAGGCGCGCTCACGGGCGTCGTCGGGCAGCGCGGCGAGCACCTCCTGCGTGAAGGCGGGTGGCAGGCGCATGAACGTGGCGACCAGCTCGGCGCCGCCATGGGTGGCGAGGCGGCTCGCCGCGCCTTCGGCCGAAAGCGCCTTCACTTCTGCGGCGAGCTGCGCGCCGATCTCCGACGCGACTTGCGGACTTGCGGCGTCCATGAGCCGTTTCCCCCCGATATCCCCCGGTGCCCGCAGCATACTCTCAAGCTCGCGCACGAGGTATGGGGGGCGGCCGCCGCGCGCCTCGGGTCTCGGGTTCCGGCAGCGCCCGGGCGATGCTCACCCCGCGGGCTGCGCCCGCCGGTCATAGGCCGGACCTTACGCCTCTCCTTCGCGCGCCTTCGCGCTTCTTCCGTCATGGGGAAGGGAGTATTCTGGTGCGCAAGGAGGCGTCCACCATGCAAGTCAAGGAGATCCTGCGTGTGAAGGGAAACCGCCTGCTCAGCATCGAGCCCTCCGGGCGCGCCGCCGACGCGGTCGCCGTCATGGCCCGGGAGAACCTCGGCTCCCTCGTCGTTCTCGAGCACGGCCGCATGGTCGGGATGCTGACGTTCCACGAGATCCTGCGGGCGCTCGCCCGGCAAAGCGGCGCGCTCGGCGAGCTCACGGTGTCCGAGGCGATGGTGCCCGATCCGGTCACTGCCTCTCCCGACATGGAGGTGAACGACCTGCGGCGCACGATGCTCGAGACCGGCGCGCGCTACCTCCCGGTCCTCCAGGGCGACAAGCTCCTCGGCGTGATCTCCTTTCGCGACGTCGCCAAGGCGGTGCTCGAGGAGCAGGACTTCGAGAACCGCATGCTGAAGGGCTACATCAAGAACTGGCCCGCCTGAGCGGGGGCGCGAGAGGGGTTTCTGTAGAATCGCCCGCATGTCGGGCAACACCTTCGGCACGCTCTATTGCGTGACCTCCTTCGGCGAATCGCACGGGCCTGCGTACGGCGGCGTGGTGGACGGCTGCCCGCCGGGGCTCGCGCTCAGCGCCGAGGACCTGCAGAAGGAGCTCGACCGCCGCAAGCCGGGCACCTCGCGCCACGTGACGCAGCGGCGCGAGGCCGACCGGGTGGAGATCCTCTCCGGGGTCTACGAGGGCCGCACCACCGGCACCCCGATCGGCTTCCTGGTGCGCAACGAGGACCAGCGCTCCAAGGACTATTCGGCCATCGCGGACAAGTTCCGCCCCGGGCACGCCGACTACACTTATTGGCGGAAGTACGGCGTGCGCGACCCCCGCGGCGGCGGCCGGGCGTCGGCGCGCGAGACGCTCGTGCGCGTCGCCGCCGGCGCGATCGCGAAGAAATGGCTCGCCGAGCGCTACGGGGTGTCGGTGCGCGGCTACCTCGCCGAGCTCGGAACGATCCGCATCCCGTTCCAGTCGTACGACGTAGTGGATGCCAATCCGTTCTTCGCCCCGAGCCTGGACATCGTGCCGCGGCTGGAGGCGTTCATGGACGAGCTGCGCGAGGCGGGCGACTCGGTCGGCGCGCGGGTCGACGTCGTGGCAACCGGCGTGCCGGCAGGGTGGGGCGAGCCCGTGTACGGACGGCTCGACGCCGACCTCGCCGCGGCGATGATGTCCATCAATGCCGTGAAGGGCGTGGAGATCGGGGCCGGCTTCGCCGCCGTCGCGCAGCGGGGCAGCGAGCACGGCGACGAGATGACCCCCGAGGGCTTTCTCGGCAACAACAACGGCGGCGTGCTGGGCGGCATCTCGACGGGGCAGGACATCCGGGTCTCCATCGCCCTCAAGCCCACCTCCAGCATCCGCATTGCGCGGCGGACGATCGACGTGCGCGGCGAGCCGGTCACGGTGCAGACCACGGGCCGTCATGACCCGTGCGTCGGCATCCGTGCCACCCCGATCGCGGAGGCGATGCTCGCCTGCGTGCTCATGGATCACGCGTTGCGGCACCGCGCGCAGTGCGCGGACGTGGCCCCCCCGGTTGGTAGAAAAACCTAGGAAAATCAATTACAGTATGGCCACAAAGACCCCAAGAGAGACAAAAATGAGCAACAAAGGGCAGTTGCTACAAGACCCGTTCCTGAACACGCTGCGCAAGGAGCACGTGCCGGTGTCGATCTACCTCGTGAACGGAATCAAGCTCCAGGGTCAGATCGAGTCGTTCGACCAGTATGTCGTGCTGCTCCGCAATTCGGTGACCCAGATGGTGTACAAGCACGCCATCTCGACGGTCGTGCCCTCCCGCCCCATCACCCTGGGCGGCGACAAGGACGCGGAATAGCGCGAGGGCAGGCTTCGCTGGACGGAACCACCCCAGCCGCCGATCCCCTGGCGGCCATCATCGTTTGCCTGGATTTCGGCGACGCCGACTACGCGGAGGGCGTCGAGGAGGTCGTGCGCCTGGTGGCGAGCGCGGGCGTGCGCCGGCATCGCGTCGTGCGCGGCCGGCGAAGCCGTCCCGACGCGCGCTTCTACGCCGGCGCCGGCAAGCTCTCCGAGATCGGCACGGCGGCCGAGGACCTGAACGCGGCCTTCGTCGTGTTCAACCACGAGCTCTCCCCCGCCCAGGCGCGCAACGTCGAGAAGGCGCTCGGCGGCGGCCGCCGGGTCCTCGACCGCACGGAGCTCATCCTCGAGATCTTCTCGCAGCGCGCGCGCACGGCCGAAGGCAAGCTGCAAGTCGAGCTCGCGCGGCTGCAGCACCTCTCGACGCGCCTCGTGCGCGGCTGGACCCACCTCGAGCGCCAGCGCGGCGGCCTGGGCGCGACCGGCGGCCCCGGCGAGAAGCAGATCGAGCTCGACCGGCGCTACCTCTCGCAGCGCGTGCGCGTGCTGAAGGACCGCATCCATGCGCTGGAGAAGCGCCGTCACGTGCAGCGGCGCGCCCGCGCGCGGCGCGAGGTGCTCTCGGTCTCCATCGTCGGCTACACCAACGCCGGCAAGTCGACGCTCTTCAACGCCCTCGCGCATGCGGGCGCCTATGCGGCCGACCAGCTCTTCGCCACGCTCGACACCACGACGCGCCGCATCTGGCTGAAGGACGCGGGGCACGTCGCGCTCTCCGACACGGTCGGCTTCATCCGGCAGCTGCCGCACGACCTCGTCGCCGCGTTCCGCGCCACGCTCGAGGAGACCGTCCAGGCCGATCTCCTGCTCCACGTGGTGGATGCGTCTTCGCCCGCGCGCGAGGCGCAGGCTGCCGACGTCGAGAAGGTGCTGGAGGAGATCGGGGCGGGCGGCGTGCCGCGGATTCTCGTCTGGAACAAGATCGATGCGGCGCTCACGGGGCGCGAGCTCGCCCCGGCCGTCGAGCGCGACCAGTATGGTAGGATCACGCGCGTTTTCGTGAGTGCCCGCACCGGCGCAGGCCTCGACGGGCTGCGCGAGGCCATCGCCGAGTTCGCCCGCGGGCGGGCCGGGGAGCGGGCTGCCACGGCGGCCTTGGCGCAATCCATCCAACACTGACCATCGGCATCCGAAAGCCTCCCGACCCATGGCCTTGAACGACCCCAACTGGGGACGCGGCTCGCGCGGCCCGCAAGGACCCGGCGGCGGCAACCAGGGTCCGCCGGACCTCGACGAGCTGTGGCGCAACTTCAACCGGCGCCTGTCCGAGCTCTTCCGCAAGCGCCGCGGCGGCGACGAGCCGCCGCGCGGCGGCGGTGGCGGCCCGAGCGCGGCGCAGTTCGGCGGCGGCGCGGGCGTGCTGCTCGCCCTCGTCGTGGTCATCTGGCTCGCGAGCGGCTTCTACATCGTCGACGCCGGCTCGCGCGGCATCGTGCTCACCTTCGGGCGCTACTCGCAGGAGACCGAGCCGGGCCTGCGCTGGCGCATGCCCTGGCCAATCCAGTCGCACGAGATCGTCAACCTCTCGTCGGTGCGCACGCTGGAGGTCGGCTACCGCAACAACGTGCGCACCAAGGTGCTCCGCGAGTCGCTCATGCTCACCGACGACGAGAACATCGTCGACCTGCAGTTCGCGGTGCAGTACATCGTGAAGGACGCGCGCGACTACATCTTCAACGTGCGCCGCCCCGACGAGAGCGCGCAGCAGATCGCCGAGAGTGCGATGCGCGAGGTGATCGGCAAGAGCCGGATGGACGCCATCCTCTACGAGACGCAGGTCGACATCGCGAACCGCGCGCACGAGCTCATGCAGCAGATCCACGACCGCTACGGCACCGGCATCTCCATCAGCGCGGTCACGATCCAGAACGCCCAGCCGCCCGAGCAGGTGCAGGCGGCCTTCGACGATGCCGTGAAGGCGGGCCAGGACCGCGAGCGCCTGAAGAACGAGGGGCAGGCCTACGCGAACGACGTGATTCCGAGGGCACGCGGCGCGGCGGCGCGCCTCGCCGAGGAGGCGCAGGGCTACCGGCAGCGCGTCATCGCCACCGCCGAGGGTGACGCCTCGCGCTTCCGCCAGGTGCTCGCGGAGTACTCGAAGGCGCCGGCCGTGACGCGCGAGCGCCTCTACATCGAGACGCTGCAGCAGGTGCTTTCGTCGACCAACAAGATCCTCATGGACTACAGCGGCAGCGGCAACCTCCTCTACCTTCCGCTCGACCAGCTCATCAACCGCACCGGCCGCCCCTCCGGCGAGCCGCAGTCGGCGCCCCGCATCGCGCCCGAGCAGCAGCCGCCGGCGAGCGATGCCTCGCGCTCGCGCGACTCGCTGCGCAACCGCGAGAGGGCCGAGCGATGAGGGCGCTCGGACCGGTCCTCGCCGTCCTCGTCGTGGCGCTGCTCATCGCCTCGAGCGCCATGTTCACCGTCGACCAGCGCCAGAACGCCATCGTGTTCCAGCTGGGCGAGGTGAAGGAGGTCATCACCAAGTCGGGGCTGCACTTCAAGTGGCCGCTCATCCAGAACGTGCGCCTGTTCGACATGCGCATCCTCACCTACGACGACTCCGAGCCGCTGCGCTTCCTCACCTCGGGGAACCGCCCGGTGCTGGTCGACTCGTTCGTGAAGTGGCGGATCATCGACGTGCGGCAGTACTACGTGAGCGTGCAGGGCGACGAGTTCCGCGCCGCCACGCGCATCCGGCAGACCGTCTCGGGAAGCCTGCGCGACGAGTTCGGCGTGCGCTCGCTGCACGAGGTGGTCTCCGGCCAGCGCGACGACCTCATGGCCCGCGTGCGCGAGCGCGCCGACGAGGATCTGCGCCGCATCGGCGTCGAGGTGGTCGACGTGCGCCTGAAGCGCGTCGACCTGCCCACGGAGGTGAGCGAGTCGGTCTACGGCCGCATGCAGGCCGAAAGGAAGCGGATCGCCAACGAGCAGCGCTCCACCGGCGCGGCGGAAGCCGAGCGCATCCGCGCCGACGCGGACCGCCAGCGCGAGGTCATCCTCGCCGAGGCGTACCGCGACGCGCAGCGGATCCGCGGTGAAGGCGACGCCAAGGCGAACGCGATCTACGCGGCGGCGTTCCAGCAGAACCCGGAGTTCTTCGCCTTCTACCGCAGCATGCAGGCGTACCGCGAGACGTTCAAGCCGGGCAACGACCTCATGCTCCTCGAGCCCGGGTCCGACTTCTTCCGCTACCTCAACGATTCGCAGGGAAGGCAGAGCCAGGGACGGCCGCAGACCGGCCGCAGATGACGCGCGGCTAGCA
>Ga0079224_100016310_pt1 | contig 10432 bp, 8 predicted proteins | sample Stecom2015_FD_80414 | JGI IMG/M metagenome (GOLD analysis project Ga0079224, IMG submission 80414) | Agricultural soil microbial communities from Utah to study Nitrogen management - Steer compost 2015 | ecosystem: Environmental > Terrestrial > Soil > Agricultural land | place: USA: Utah...
CGGCTGGACTGCAGGCGGGCCTGCTCGGTGTCCTCGTCCACGAAGGCATCGATGCCGTGGACCAGGGCATGGGCCAGGCGCTCGTTGACCGGCTTCTGCCGCCAGGCCAGGTCCTCGGCCTTCTTCTCGCCTTTCTTGCCCTTGTAGCGCTCGGCGATCTCCAGCAGGCGCTCGGTGCCGTCGGGGCGGCGGTTGAGGACCACGTCCTCCACGCGCTCGCGCAGCTCCGGATCCAGGTCGTCGTATACCGGCAGCGCGCCGGCATTGACGATGCCCATGTCCATGCCGGCCTTGATCGCGTGGTACAGGAACACCGAGTGGATCGCCGCGCGCACGGTCTCGTTGCCGCGGAAGGAGAAGGACACGTTGCTCACGCCGCCGGAGACATGGCAGTGCGGCAGGGTCTGGCGGATGATGCGGGTGGCTTCGATGAAGTCGACCGCGTAGTTGTCGTGCTCCTCGATGCCGGTGGCGATGGCGAAGATGTTCGGGTCGAAGATGATGTCTTCCGGCGGGAACCCGACCTCGTCGACCAGGATCCGGTAGGCGCGGGTGCAGATCTCGACCTTGCGCGCGCAGGTATCGGCCTGGCCCTGCTCGTCGAAGGCCATCACCACCACCGCCGCGCCGTAGCGCAGGACCTTGCGCGCGTGCTCGACGAAAAGTGCTTCGCCTTCCTTGAGCGAGATCGAGTTGACCACGCCCTTGCCCTGCAGGCACTTCAGGCCGGCCTCGATCACCTCCCAGCGCGAGGAGTCGACCATCACCGGGATCCGGGCGATATCCGGCTCCGACGCGATCAGGTTGAGGAACCTCACCATGGCCTTCTCGGAATCGATCAGGCCCTCGTCCATGTTCACGTCGAGGATCTGGGCACCGCTGTCCACCTGCTGGCGCGCCACCTCCACCGCCTCGGCGTAGCGTCCTTCCTTGATCAGCTTGCGGAACTGCGCGCTGCCGGTGACGTTGGTGCGTTCGCCGACGTTGACGAACAGCAGCTCCGGGGTGATGACCAGCGGCTCCAGTCCCGACAGCCGGGTGTAGCGCGGCGCACCGCTCATGCCGCGTCCTCCAGTCGCATCGAGGGAGCGCGCGGCGGCAGGCCGTCTACCGCCTCGGCGATGGCGCGGATGTGGTCCGGGGTGGTGCCGCAGCAGCCGCCGACCAGGTTCAGCAGGCCGGCTTCGGCGAACTCGCGCAAGGTGGCCGCCATCTCCCTGGGTGTCTCGTCATAGCCGCCAAACGCGTTGGGCAGGCCGGCGTTGGGGTGGGCGCTGACGTAGTACGGCGAGACCTGGGCCAGCGCCTCCACGTGCGGCCGCAGTTCCTTCGCGCCCAGCGCGCAGTTGAGCCCGATCGACAGCGGCCGGGCGTGGGCGAGCGAGGTGTGGAAGGCCTCGGCGGTCTGCCCGGAGAGCGTGCGCCCGGAGGCGTCGGTGATGGTGCCGGAGATCATCACCGGCACGCGGCCGCCGCGCGCCTCGAACACCTCGCCGATCGCGAACAGCGCCGCCTTGGCGTTGAGCGTGTCGAAGATGGTCTCGACCATGAGCGTGTCGGCGCCACCGTCGAGCAGGCCCTCGATGGCCTCGCGGTAGGTCGCGCGCAGCTCGTCGAAGCTGGTGTTGCGGAAGCCCGGGTCGTTGACGTCCGGGCTGATCGAGGCGGTGCGGCTGGTCGGGCCCAGCACGCCAATCACGAAGCGCGGCCGGTCCGGCGTGGCCGCCTCGGCCGCGTCGCAGGCCTGGCGCGCCAGGGCGGCGCCGGCCCGGTTGAGCTCGTACACCAGGTGCTGAAGGTGGTAGTCGGCCTGGCTGATCGAGGTCGCGTTGAAGGTATTGGTCTCGACCAGGTCGGCGCCGGCCTCCAGGTAGGCGGCGTGGATGCCGGCGATCACCTCGGGCCGGGTGAGCAGCAGCAGGTCGTTGTTGCCCTTCAGGTCGTGGCCGCAGTGCGGGCCGTGCCCCTCATGCGGCGCATGCTGCGTCTGGTCATACCCGGGTGCGAAACGCTCGCCGCGATAGTCCGCCTCTTCCAGTGCATGACGCTGGATCATCGTGCCCATCGCCCCGTCGATCACCAGGATGCGTTTTTCCAGGGCGCGCTCCAGACGTTGGACGCGGTCGGGATGCAGCCAGGGCAGTTGTCGGGACATGGTCGGATCAGGGCTTGTGGGCGATCAGGGAAATGACTTCGAAGTGCGGCGGCCGGCGCTCGCGGGTCACCGTCTCCAGGCTGGTGACCACCAGGCCGGCCTTTTCGGCGAAGCGGCGCAGGTCCTTGCCGCTGAAGCCGAGGTTCACGTGGCCGTAGGTGTCCACCACCGCCTTGTGCTCATGCCGGGCCAGGCTGGACAGCAGCAGCCGGCCGCCCTTGCGCAGCACGCGCGCGGCCTGGGCCACCGCCACCGCCGGGCGGTCGGCGTAGGTCAGGGCATGCATCAGCACCACCAGGTCGAAGCTGGCCTCGTCGAAGGGCAGGGCGTGCATGTCGCCTTCGCGCACTTCCACGTTCTCCAGCCGGCGCAGCCGCTCGCTGGCCGCGGCCACCACCCGTGCGCTGGTGTCGATGCACACGTAGCGGTGCGAGTGCGGGGCCAGCAGTTCGGCCAGCACGCCGTCACCCGAAGCGATATCCAGCACGTCGCCGGTATGCAGCAGCGGCAGCGCGCTGCGCGCCAGGGCCTCCCAGGTGCGGCCCGGGGAGTAGTGCCGCTCCATGTCGCCGGCCACGCTGTCCGCCCAGTTCTGGTCGGCGGCGCGCGCCGCCAGCACCGCCGGGAGGCGCTCGGCATCCTGGCGCAGCAGCGGGTCGTCGCTTCCGGTACTCAGGGCCTGCCACAATGCGCGCTGGGCCGGGTCGAGCGTGGCTTCGTCGAAGCGGTAGTAGGCCGACACGCCGGCGCGGCGGTCGCGCACCAGGCCGGCCTCCTTGAGCCTGGCCAGATGGGTGGAAACGCGCGGCTGCGCCAGGCGGGTGACCGCCGACAGCTCGGCCACGGTGAGTTCCTCGAGTTCGAGCAGGGCCAGAAGGCGTACCCGGGTCGCATCGGCAAAGACTTTCAGCCGTACCGACCAGTCCTCCAGATCCATAAATATCTTCCTATCGCGATATAGCGATGATTGTCCTTCGTCACGCATTGGCCGGTCAACCGCATACGCCGCCGAATGGCTAAGTGGTTACAATCGCTACAAATACCGACCGGAGGGGTCACTGTGGATTTCAGCTTCACCGAAGAACAACTGATGCTGCAGGACGTGGCGCGCCGCATCGCCCAGGACGTGATCGCGCCCAGCGCCGAGCAGTTCGACCGCAGTGGCGAGTTCCCGCTGGACAACATCCGCCTGCTTGGCGAGAACGGCCTGATGGGCATCGAAGTCCCGGCCGAGTACGGCGGCGCGGGCATGGATGCGGTGGGCTACGCGCTGGCGATGATCGAGATCGCCGCCGGTGATGCCGCGCACTCCACGATCATGTCGGTCAACAACTCGCTGTTCTGCACCGGCATCCTCAAGAACGGCAACGAGGAGCAGAAGCAGCTGTACGTGCGCGCGATCGCCGAGGGCCGCGAGATCGGCGCCTTCGCCCTGACCGAGCCGCAGTCCGGCTCGGACGCCTCGGCCATGCGCTGCCGCGCGGTGAAGCAGAACGACGGCAGCTATGTGATCAACGGCAAGAAGAGCTGGATCACCTCCGGTCCGGTGGCGCGCTACATCATCCTGTTCGCGGTGACCGACCCGGAGCAGGGCTCGCGCGGCATCACCGCGTTCATGGTCGACACCAGCCGCGACGGCTTCCACCGCGGCAAGACCGAGCCCAAGCTCGGCATCCGTGCCTCGGCCACGTGCGAGATCGAGTTCCAGGACTACGTGGCCCGCCCCGAGGACGTGGTCGGTGTCGAGGGCCAGGGCTTCAGGATCGCCATGAGCGTGCTGGATGCCGGCCGCATCGGCATCGCCTCGCAGGCCGTGGGCATCGCCCGCGCCGCCTACGAGAAGACCATCGAATACGTGAAGGAGCGCAAGGCCTTCGGCGCGCCGATCGGCACCTTCCAGATGACCCAGGCCAAGATCGCCGACATGAAGTGCAAGCTCGACGCGGCGACGCTGTTGACGCTGCGCGCGGCCTGGCTCAAGGGCCAGGGCAAGCCGTTCTCGGCCGAGGCGGCGATCGCCAAGCTCACCGCCTCGGAGGCGGCGATGTGGATCACCCACCAGGCGGTGCAGATCCACGGCGGCATGGGCTACTCCAAGGAGATGCCGCTGGAGCGGTACTTCCGCGATGCCAAGATCACCGAGATCTACGAAGGCACCTCGGAGATCCAGCGCCTGGTCATCGCCCGCAGCGAGACCGGCCTGCGCTGATCGACAGCCATGGGTGACACCTGAAGGGGCCGGGCAACCGGCCCTTTTCCGTGGGCCTTCCTGGGCCATCGAACCGGGCAGCGCACGGCGCGTCGGGTGGAGGATCTCCGTAGGCAGGCGAAGGCGCGTCGGGGAACGCCTGCTGGCGGCGAGGTGCGGGCACCGTGTCGACGCATGGACAGGGCATGGCCCCCCGCCAGCGTCGTCGATACCCGCGCCTTGCCTTCCGGTAGCTGGCGGGCTCCGGTGGCACTGCGACCGCATCGCCGGCCCCGCGCTTCCGCCGCGCTGCCGGATCGCTTCAAATGGCCTGGACGGGAGAGGGGCAGGGCATGCAGCAATCCAGCACGAAGGCTCGCTCGCCACGCCGGCCACGGCGGGCATGGGCGTGGCTGCGCTGGGGGGCGGCTGCGCTGCTGACGACGCTGCTGGTACTGGACCTGGCTTTCCCGCCGCCGCTGCCCGGCCGCGACGACACCGCCACGGTGGTCACCGCCGCCGACGGCACCCCGCTGCGCGCCTTTGCCGACGGGGAGGGCATCTGGCGCTATCCGGCCACGGTGGATTCGGTCTCGCCGCTGTATCTGGAAGCGCTGCTGACCTACGAGGACCGGTGGTTCCGGCACCACCCCGGCATCAACCCCGGCGCGCTGGCACGGGCCCTGGCGCAGTGGCTGCGCAGCGGGCGCATCGTGTCCGGCGGTTCGACCCTGAGCATGCAGGTCGCGCGCATCCTTGAGGGCGGCGACACCCGCAGCGCCACTGGCAAGCTGCGGCAGATGGCCCGCGCGCTGCAGTTGGAGGCGCGTCTGTCGAAGGACCAGATCCTGCAGCTGTACCTGGAGCGGGCCCCGTTCGGCGGCACCATCGAGGGCGTGGAGGCCGCCAGCTGGGCGTACCTGGGCAAGCCGGCCTCGGCGCTGTCGCCGGCCGAGGCCGCGCTGCTGGCGGTGCTGCCGCAGGCGCCCAGCCGGCTGCGGCCGGACCGCCACCCGGAGGCTGCGCGTGTGGCGCGCGACAAGGTGCTCGCACGGATGCAGGCGCGAGGCGTGTGGAGCGTGGAGCAGGTTGCCGAGGCGCGGATGGAGCCGGTGGTGGCGCGCTCGCTGCGGGTGCCGCAGCACGCGGCCCTGCTGGCCCAGCGCCTGCGCCAGGGGCACCCGCAGGCCAGGCGCCTGGTCACCACGCTGGACCCCAACCTGCAGCGCGACCTGGAGGAGCGGGTGGCGGCCTACTTCGCGGCGCTGCCGCCGCGCACCTCGGCCGCACTGCTGGTGGTGGACAACGCCAGCCTGCAGGCGCGCGCCTATGTCGGCTCGGTGGAGTTTGGCGACCGCGACCGCCTCGGCCACGTGGACATGGTGCGGGCATGGCGCTCGCCCGGCTCCACCCTCAAGCCCTTCCTCTACGGCATGGCCCTGGAGCAGGGGCTGATCCATTCGGAAAGCCTGCTGGTGGACGCGCCGCAGGACTTCGGCGGCTACCGGCCGGGCAACTTCGGCGAGGCGTTCAATGGTCCGGTCGCGGCGGCCAGTGCGCTGCGGCTGTCACTCAACGTGCCGGCGGTCGACCTGCTGGAGCGGGTGGGGCCGTCCCGGTTCGCGGCGCGGCTGGAACACGCCGGCCTGCCGCTGCGCTTTCCCCGCGGCGCGCGCCCGGGCCTGCCCTTGATCCTGGGTGGCACCTCGGCGCGGCTGGAGGACCTGGTGGGTGCCTACGCGGCGCTGCAGCGCGGGGGCATTGCCGGGCAGGTGCGCTACCTGGAGGACGAGCCGCTACTGCAGCGCCGGATGCTCTCGCCCGGTGCCGCGTGGATCGTGCGCGAGGTGTTGCAGGCCGCGCCGCGTCCGGGGCGCGCCGCCGGCGCGTTCGGCTCGCGCACCCCGCCGGTGGCCTGGAAGACCGGGACCAGCTACGGCTTCCGCGATGCCTGGGCGATCGGCGGCACGCGCCGCTATACGGTGGGGGTGTGGGTGGGGCGCCCGGACGGCACGCCGCTGCCCGGCCAGTACGGCGCGGTGACCGCGCTGCCGCTGCTGCTGGACACCCTGGACAGCCTGCCGCACCGTCCCGGCGATGCCGATCCGCAGCCGCGCCCGGACCCGGTGCAGGCGGTTGCCGTGTGCTGGCCGCTGGGGATCGCCGCCGCCGCGACGCCGGCAGCGCTCTGCCAGCGCCGGCTGGAGGCCTGGAGCCTGGACGGGGTGGTGCCGCCGACCTTGCCGGAGCGCGATGCACGGCTGTGGAGCCCGGGCCGCGAGCGCTTCGTGGTCGATGCGCGCACCGGCCTGCGCCTGTCGCCCGGATGCCGCGCCGGCGATCCGGTCCGCGAGGCGGAGGTCGCACGCTGGCCGGCCCTGGTCACGTCCTGGCTGCCGGCCGAGACACGTCGGGCCTCGTCGCTGCCGCCGCTGGCGCCGGACTGTGCGGACGACGGCCGGGAGCAAGCCTCCAGCCTGCGCGTGGAGGGCATCGTCGAGCGCGCCACCCTGGCGCCGGCGCCGGGTGGTCATGGCGGCTTGCGCCTGCAGGTGCGCGCGCTGGGCGCCAGCACGCCGGTGCAGTGGCTGCTGGACGGACGCTGGATCGCGCGTACCGCGCCGGGCCAGGCCTTCACCCACGACTACGCCAGCGCCGGACCCGGCCCGCACGTACTGTCGGCCCTGGCCGACAACGGCGCCTGGGCGCAGGTGGAATTCCGCGTGGCCGGCGTCGCCGCCACCACGCCGGAGGCGGGCGCGCCCCGCTAGCTGGTTGCCCGCGGCCTCAGGCCGGGATGTGCTCCAGCACGTAGTCGGCCGACGACACGCGGAACTCGCCCGGCGCCTCGACGAACAGCTCGCGGACGATGCCGTCCTCGGCGTACAGGGCGAAGCGGCGCGCGCGGATGCCCATGCCATAGCCGCTGGCGTCCATTTCAAGGCCCAGGGCACGGGTGAGGTCGGCATTGCCGTCGGAGACCAGCTGCAAGCCGTCCGGTGCATCCAGGGTGCGGCCCCAGGCCTGCAACACGAACGGGTCGTTGACCGCCATGCAGACCACGTCCACGCCACGGCTGCGGAATTCGTCGAAGCGCTGGATGAAGCCGGGCAGGTGCTTCTCCGAGCAGGTCGGGGTGAACGCGCCAGGCACGGCGAACAGCAGCACCTTGCGGCCGTCGAACAGGGTGGGGGTGTCCACGTTCTCCACGCCCTCGCGGATCCGCTTGAGCACGACTTCAGGGATGCGGTCGCCGGTGGTGATGGTCATTGCGGTGTTCCTTGGAAGGCGGGAGGGAGCTGAACGCAGTCTAGCCGCACCGGCGCGCGCCGTGGCCGCGGCACCGTTGAAAGCGCCGCACCCGTGCCCATCTTCCGCGCATGGCCGCCGCGCGGCCCGCATACAGGAGACCGACATGACCATCGTCCGCTACAACACCCTCAACAACCTTCCCTCGCGCAACCTGCAGGAAGAGTTCAAGCAGGTCTTCGAGCGCTTCCTCGGCGAGGCCACCGGCGACCAGTCCGACGTGGTGACCAGCCAGTGGGCGCCGCGGGTGGACATCAAGGAGGAGCCGCAGCGCTTCGTCATCTTCGCCGACATCCCGGGCGTGGACCCGAAGGACATCGAGGTGCAGATGGAGAAGGGCATGCTCACCCTGAAGGGCGAGCGCGCCAGCGAGGCGCAGGACGAGGGCGAGCGCTACACCCGTCGCGAGCGCGCCTGGGGCAGCTTCTACCGCCGCTTCGCCCTGCCCGACAGTGCCGATGCCGACGGCATCACCGCCACCGGCCGCAACGGCGTGCTGCGCATCGACATCCCCAAGCGTCCGGAAACCACGCCGCGGCGCATCGAGGTGCAGTAATCCGCAGTCCCGGTCCGCGGCAGCGCGGGCCGGGACCCCCGCGGATCATGCGTCGTCGCACTGGTGCGGCGGCGCAGGCCTTAGAATTCCGGCCCGTGGCGTCCGCGCCGCGGGCCGTCGTGTTTCCAGCCCCGTGCGACGGCCGGGGCGGTCAGCAGGGTAGTTGCATGGAGTTCAAGGATTACTACGCCATCCTCGGAGTCGAGCCGGGCGCCGGCGAGGCCGAGATCCGCTCGGCCTACCGCAGGCTGGCGCGCAAGTACCACCCGGACGTGAGCAAGGAGCCGGACGCCGAGGAGAAGTTCAAGGCCGTGGGCGAGGCCTACGAGGCATTGCGCGATCCGCAGAAGCGCGCCGCCTACGACCAGCTGCGTGCACGCGGTTACCGGCCCGGGCAGGAGTTCCACCCGCCGCCGGGTGGATTCGGTGGCGAGGGCTTCGACTTCGAGGAAGTGTTCGGCGACATGGGCGGGCGCCCGGGCGGCGCCGGCTTCAGCGATTTCTTCGAAAGCCTGTTCGCACGCCAGCGTGGCGCGCGCGGGCCGGGTCCCGGTGTTGGCGGACAGCCGCGCGGTGATACCCGGGCCAAGCTCGCGGTGCCGCTGGAGGCGGTGTACCGCGGCGACAGCGTGCGGATCACGCTCAATGGCCGCCAGCTGGAGGTGAGGGTACCCAAGGGCGTCCGCTCCGGGCAGGCGATCCGCCTCGCCGGGCAGGGCAACAACGGCGGCAACCTGCTGCTGGAGATCGAATACCAGCCGCATCCGCAGTTCGAGGTGGACGGACGCAACGTGCTCTACACCCTGCCGCTGCAGCCCTGGCAGGCCGCGCTGGGCACCACGCTCAGCGTGCCCACCCTGGGCGGTGCGGTCGAGCTGCGCATCCCGCCGGATTCGGACACCGGGCGCAAGCTGCGCCTGCGTGGCCGCGGCCTGCCGGGCGATCCGCCCGGGGACCAGATCGTCGAGCTGGAAGTGCAGGCGCCGGCGCCGGCCAGCGAGGCCCAGCGCCAGGCCTATCGCGACCTGGCGCGTGCGTTTGGCGGCTAGTGGTCGCCGGCGCATGGTCGCGCCGGGTTGTGTGGGACGTTGCGGAACAGGGCGGCCGGACAGCGGCCGCCCGGGTGCTCAGGCCGGATCCTGCTGGTCTTCCGGCTGGGCCGTGCCGCGGGCGGCGTCGCGCTCGCCGAGCAGGCGGTTGATGACTTCCGACAGCTCGCCCTCGGAGAAGGGCTTGGTCAGGTAGGCGCGCGCGCCCTGGCGCATGCCCCACATGCGGTCGGTGTCCTGGTCCTTGGTGGTCACCAGCACCACCGGGATGTCGCGCGTGCTGGCCTCGCGGCTGAGCGTGCGGGTGGCCTGGAACCCGTTGAGGTTCGGCATCACCACGTCCATCAGGACCAGGTCCGGCAGTTCGGCCTTGGCCACTTCCACGCCGGCGGCACCGTCCTCGGCGGTCAGCGTCTGGTGCCCGAGCTTTTCGACGATGCGCTGGATGCCCATCAGCTGGGAGGGCGAATCGTCGACGATCAGAATGCGGGCCATGCGGAATCCCCGTTGTAATCCCCGTGCGGGCGAGTGTAGACGCTGGGGGCGGTCGCCGGAAGCACGGCGCGCCGGGGGGCGGGGCGCGTACGGGCGCACCCGCCCCGCAGCCCGCGCCGGACGAAGGAGAATATGCCTAGAATCGGTCCCGGCCGCAGCCGGCGGCCTGACCTTTGGGGGAAGGGAATGGCGATTGATCGCGTGGGGATGCGCGCGCTGTGCGCGCTGCTGCTGGGCGGGATGATGGGCGCGGCCATGGCCGCTGCAGCGGACACGCCGGCGGCTGATCCCGCACCGCAGGAGCGGTGGCGCTTCCACAGCACGCCGGCCTGGCAGGACGAGTTCGACGGCGAGGGCGTGCCCGATCCGGCACGCTGGAGCTACGACACCGGCGGCCACGGCTGGGGCAACAACGAGCTGCAGTACTACACCGACCGCCCGGCCAATGCCTTCGTCAGCGACGGCCTGCTGACCATCGTCGCCCACCGCCAGCGTGCCGGGAAACTGCGCTACACGTCCGCGCGCCTGGTCAGCCGGGGCAAGGGCGACTTCCGCTATGGCCGGATCGAGATCCGCGCACGCCTTCCGGTCGCGCGCGGCACCTGGCCGGCGTTGTGGATGCTGCCGACCGACAACCGCTACGGCAACTGGCCGCGCTCGGGCGAGATCGACATCATGGA
>Ga0079224_100016311_pt1 | contig 10432 bp, 9 predicted proteins | sample Stecom2015_FD_80414 | JGI IMG/M metagenome (GOLD analysis project Ga0079224, IMG submission 80414) | Agricultural soil microbial communities from Utah to study Nitrogen management - Steer compost 2015 | ecosystem: Environmental > Terrestrial > Soil > Agricultural land | place: USA: Utah...
GGACAGCGGTTTAGACCAATTCCGAAGATGGCATCCACAATAATATCCTCATTTTTAATCTCTGGAAAATCATCCTCTCCCTTCATCAAAACGGGCCATTTTTTTGTTACGTTTTTTATCTTGTCATAACTGAGCAAAAAGTTATTGGATCGTTTGTCGCTGCAATTCACCACATACACAATCACATTATAGCCGTGCTCCAGCAACAATCTTCCCACAACCAAACCATCACCACCGTTATCGCCGATGCCGCAAAAAATGCGTATTTGGACGGGAGCGCCATTTAACCGTTGGTGCAGCCATTGGAATATTTGTGTGCCGGCGCGTTCCATCAATGCTTCTGAATTGATTTCTTGTTTTTCAACTGTGGTTTTATCGGCTTCGTATAATTGTTCTGCAGAAAATATTTTCATCTATGGATTTATTTTAATAATTCACTTTAATAATTTTTATTGAATTGACAGGTTAATTCATTTCATCAAAATCAAAGATAGCAAGAAACCCTCGCATTGTTGAAAAGAACGTTTATAACTAATTGGACCCAATAAAAAATAGAGGTTTATAATTTATAATTTTAAAAAAAACCTCACAATGGAAACACGAGATAGTGCATTGCTCCATTTGCGTCCCGAAATCCTTGCTGCAAAAATCACTACTAACACTTCTGCCGACGAATGTTTTCAAAATAAAACACTGCGGCCGGTTGTGAAACTTCAGCACGAGTTGTTATTGGCGGTCTTTAGAAACTATATTGCGAAACATAAAAACGTATTTTATGATTTAAATATAGAAAAGAAGCTGGATTACATTGAGAACGCAATTCATAAAGACATGAAATTCCGAAATTCTTTAAAAGGAATGATTATAGGACAATTCACCCTTGATGAGTTTGAAATTTATATACAGAATTCGTCTGCACTCAACAAAAGGATGATGGATATTGTTAAAGAACGGCTAAAAGACAACTTACTGTATTTTGAACCTGCCCATTTGTTAATCGCTCATTAACAGCAGAATGACCACAAGATGTTTTTAAATTATGATGTTAAACATTTTGTAAATAGTACGTAAAATTTTTTCAACTTAGCAATTGTGGGTACTTTCGTAATTAAAAACCTACAAAATGAAAAAATCAGTACTTCCTTTTTTAATATTAGCAGGGGGCGTTCTAGCTGCCCAGGAAACAGATTCAATCCCACCCAACGAAAAAAATAACGATTTCAACAAATGGTCTATTGAAATTTCTGGTGGCGTTCACAAACCCTCAAGACCTCTTGCAGAGGGATATTACACCAATACGCCAAGTTTTGGCCAAGGGCAATTGGCTGTACGTTATATGTTTAACGAGAATTTTGGTCTTCGCTTAGGTTTGGGCTATAACAATATTGAAGGCGATGACAATAGCCTACCTTTTAAAACCAGCCAGTATAGAAGCACATTGGAAGGAGTTATAAATTTAACAAGCCTTCTTAACTTTAGTGATTGGACTAATTCCGTAGGGCTTTTGGTGCACGGTGGTGCTGGTTATTCCATGATGGATTATAAAAGCCCAGTTGCAATTGATGGCAAAGACAATATGCTCAATATAATGGGCGGTATTACGCCTATGGTTAAGTTGGGTAAAAGTGTTGCCTTGTTTGGAGATGTTTCTGCGATCGGTAATATCAGACAAAACTATACTTATGACGGTACACAATCCAACAATAAAAGAGATGTGGATGGTTTTATGGTGAATGCTTCCATCGGACTTAATATTTATTTAGGTAGTGCAGAAAAACACGCCGATTGGTACTCAGAGGAAAACTACTTAAAAGAAACCATATTGGATCTTGAAGATCGCTTAGCAAAACTGGAAACAGATTTAATAGACACAGATCAAGACGGCGTGGCAGATTATTTAGACAGAGAACCCAACACAATGTCTGGCGTTGCTGTTAATACCAAAGGAATTGCAGTTGATAAAAACAAAAACGGAATTCCAGACGAAATTGAACCTTCCCTTGACGAACGTTACTTAAAATATGTAGATTACGTTAAAGGTGGTGGCGATGGCAGCGTGGAAGAATTATTGAACAAAGGGTATGTTAACGTTTACTTCCAGTTCAATAGCGATAAGCCAGAAACATATTCATTGGAAGCCATCAATTATTTGATGAAATATATGAAAGATCACCCAGGTTCAAATGCTGAATTGATTGGGTATGCAGATGAGCTCGGAAACACAGAATACAACCAAAAGCTTTCGGAAAAAAGAGCACAAAGAGTGTACGAGATTTTGATTGCCTCAGGTATTGCCGAAAGCAGATTGACCTATAGAGGTGGTGGCGAAGATACAACGGTTGACAAAAATTCTTCCCCAGCACGACAATTGGTGAGAAGAGTTACTTTCCGATTGAAATAAACATAGATTATCAATTAAAAAGAGCCTCCAAAGTGGAGGCTCTTTTCATTTTTCCTATTTTGTAATTAATTATTTCAAAAGAGAAACCCCATTCAAATCCGTCGTCAAAACATCACTCATATAATTGAAGAACGGCCGCAACAATTGATAATGATGGATTAAATTATCCTTAAAATCATCTGCGAATACTTCTTTATCTGTGAAGTGGTGGTTTACAAAAAAGTTTTTAAGCCTTATTAGATCAATATTATTATCATCTTTATTGAAACCTTTTGGCGCTGTTTTTACGGCGTATTCCTGATTGAAATTTCCAAAAGCCTTTTTGAAATCCTTTTGCGCCAAAATCTCACGTATTTCTGAAATGTCCATTTCAAATTCTTTTCGAATTCTAAAAAGATCGACAGGATTTGGTTCAAAAAACCCGCCTGCCATATAGCTGTTCCCAGATTCCAAACGGAGATAATACCCACCACGGCGCTGTGCACCTGCCCTGCTATAACTTACACTTCTGTGAACATTATAAGGAGTTTTATCATTGCTGAAGCGGATGTCGCGGTTTATTCTGAAAATTTTCATAGCGGCAATTTCATCAGTAACGTTCAGCCCTTTTTCCACGGAAATATAAAATTCCTTTAAAGCTTTTTCATTTGCCAAATATTCTTTTTTGTGTTCCTGCATCCAGTCTCGATTGTTGTTCGTTTTTAACTGAAGCAGAAAATTGAGTGCGGTTTTTGGAATGATTGGATTCATATTGTAAGTGCTTTGAAGCGTAAATATACAATGAACCATAAGCAATGTGCAATCAAGAATGAATTCAGAAAAAAAAATTCATTACATTTATTGAAACAACCCTAAAACCAAATTAATATGAATGTAACAACAAAACCACACACAGCTTTTTGGATTATTGCCGTATTTGCACTTTTATGGAACTTAATTGGGGTCTTTTTCTGGATTTCTGAATACTTTTTGATGACTGAAGAAATAAAGGCCACGCTATCTCCCGAACAAGTGGAACTCATGGACAACTCCCCTTCATGGAATATTTATATTTATGGCATTGGCGTATTTGGTGCCGTGCTTGCCAGTGCGCTGCTCTTGATGCGGAAAAAAATGGCTTTGCCCCTATTCGGTATTTCGCTGATAGCTATTTTAATTGTCCATGGATATTGGGTTTTTGCAATGGACACGGTTGGAAAAATGGGACCCAAATCCCTAATTATGCCAGTTATTGTTATTGCAATAGCAATTTTTGAATATTACTACAGCAAAGGCGCAGCCCGAAATGGGTGGTTGGAATAATAATGTTATAAACACTAAACGTTTTGGATAAGCACAATCAAGGCATTATCCAAAACGTTTTTTTTAGGTGTAATTTATATTTTTTTGAAAACATTGAGATTTGTTTTAAAAATTTAAAACTACCTGCTTAAAACTTTAAGCATACTCCAGCGTTCGCTTTGATTTTCTGTACAGATAATTAGGGTAAATAGTTCGTTTTGCAAAACGGTTCAATTTATCGCTGTTTACCATTTTTATGTAAATGGGTCTGGTTACGCCAAAATATTCATACGTATTGCCATCCAGAAAGGTAATTTCCAATAACATTCCTTTATGCTGAAAATCGGCAATTCCAGAGTTTGTTATGGTTTCTGTGTATTCTTCCAGATTTGCAGCTTTGGTTTCCGGCGCAATGCTTACCAAAAAATGATACCCATCTATAATCTTTCGGCTATTCACTTCTGCTTCTTGTTGTAGCGGATCGCCATCTTGAAACTTATCAGGATGCCACTCTTTAACCAAATTTCGATAACTTGTCTTTAAGGTTTTAAGCTCTATTTCCCTTTCAATCCCAAAGAGTTTTTTGTATTCGTTGATGCGTTTCATTTTAAATTTTTTGGAGGCGCGAAAGTAGTGTTTAATAATTTGCCAATTAAAACTTTAACGAATAAAAATTCACTGAGTGGAATTAATAAACGATTCGAAAAAACAATATTAAAAAGAAAAAGCCTTAAAACTGAAAGTAGATAAACGGCTGAAAGTCTGCCGAAAAAGCCTGATAACACAAAACACCCACTACCATGGTAATCACAATTTTAATTGGAATGGGGCTTTGGGAATATGCTTTTTCAATATAGGCTTTTGAACTTTCCGGCAGCCAATGGGTTATAAAACCTATCAGCATTACCCAAAACACCAAATGGTAGTGCGCCAAAATATCCCAAGCATGCGCCCAATCCATATTATTAGCTACTTGCAAGTACCATTTCTCAATGTGTTCCATGCTTTCACCTCTAAAATAAATTCTCGTAAAGGTTATAAATGCAAAGGTTATGGCAATCTTCCAAGCGTGTGTAAGCCACCCGGTTTTATTATCATACGGGCTTATTTGGCGCCAAAATTTATAGACCACTATTCCCAGACCATTGAGTCCGCCCCAAATAACAAATTTCCAAGAAGCGCCGTGCCATAAGCCACCAATAAGCATTGTGAGCATTAGGTTTATATTTGTGTTTACGCTTCTTTTAACGGTTGTTGAAAAGAAGGCGAGGATAACAATACCTAACACGATGGAAACAACTATGGCAAAAACATACCATTCCCGAAAGGCCAAAACAACTCCCCCAAGCATAATTCCAAGAATAATATATGATGCAATACTTCCGCGACGGTTTCCACCCAACGGAATGTATAAATAATCGCGAAGCCAAGTGGAAAGTGAAATATGCCAACGTTTCCAATAATCCCCGGCATTGGTGGCTTTATAGGGCGCATTAAAGTTGATTGGCAACTTAAAGCCCATCAACAGGGCAAGGCCGATGGCTATATCGGTATAACCGGAAAAGTCACCGTAAATTTGAAGCGAATACCCAATCATTGCCATTACGTTCGCAAAGCCTGAAAACATTTCGGGAGCGTCAAAAACCCTGTCCAGAAAGTGCATCGCTATAAAATCTGCAAAGATCATTTTCTTGATGAGTCCTTTTAAAATAAGAAAAGTTCCTGCGTTGAAATCGGCTTTGGTAATTACGGTTGGCTGCGAAATTTGCGGCACAAAACTTTCCGCGCGCACAATAGGTCCCGCCACCAACTGGGGAAAGAAACTGACGAAAAATCCAAAGTCCAAAATGGAATTTAAGGGTTTTATTTTTTTTCGATATACATCTACGCTATAACTAATGGTTTGGAAGGTATAAAACGAAATTCCCACGGGAAGAATAATCTTGTCCAAGGTAAAATAATTCTGCTGGCTAAAACTGTTTCCCCAATAGCCCAGCCAATTCATCACTTCATATTGTGTGTGGAACAAGGCATTAAAAGAGTCCGTAAAAAAGTATGCATATTTAAAATAGCACAACACCGAAAGGTTCACAACCACACTGGTAGCTACCAAAAATAGCCGCCTGCTTTGAGAGTTGCTTTTGAAAATTCCTTTCGCAATAAAATAATCCAAGAGCGTGCTGAAAATGAGAATACCAACAAACAGTCCGCTGATTTTGTAGTAAAAGAAAAGGGAAACAAAAAAGAGATATGAATTCCGGAGCGGGATCTTTTTGTAGAGCAGTGCAAATACAAAATACACAACGGCAAAGAATATCCAGAAATTGGCCTGCGTGAAAATGAGTGGATAATTCTCCGTGAACCTAAAAATATCGGCCAACCTATTCATTGCTATTGATTCAATGTTTTAAAATAGTCCAACAAGGTTTCGGCATTGCGGCCAGTGCTTTTTGCCCAAGCATCAACCAAGGCTTTCAGCAATAAATCTGCTTTTAGGTTATATCCCAAATAGGTAAAATGGATGCGGTCGCGCGGCATCAGTTTATTTTTGTACCATTTGTTAGAAGATTTCAAACCGCCCATAATGGTGTAAAAATCCCAACAGGCCATGTTGTATTTTTCGGTGAGCTCCAAAATTATTTGTTGCTGAATCGCTGTATTCGGGTTGGCATATTTTCTACGGTAATAATTATCATTAGGAACGGTCAATAAAATGGCGCAATTTGGATTTATACGTTGCACCATTTTTATAAAGTTTTCATAATTTGCCCGAAATTCTTCTGCCTTAAAATCGGCTTTCGGCATATAGGCGTCATTGGTGCCGATTGAAATTATAAAAAGATCCGGCTTGTACAAGCCCAGTTGATTTTCAAAATGAATACTTCTTTTATACGAACCGAAACTCGCACCATTCACACCAATGCTGGTATATTCAATCCCGGGATTATCGTTCATAAATTCAAGGCCCATCATCAAAAATTCTGGACTCTCTATGGCGGAATCTTTTATGTGGATTGCCATTTCAACTTCTTTCACATTTCTCGCAAACCGAAATTCGCGATACATTTTTTGGTAATTTATAGTATCAAAAGTTACCAAGGTGCTGTCTAAAATAGTGAGCTTATAATCTTCCTTCCAAGTATTGTAAAAAACCCGTAATTTATGAAATGTATAAGGTTTTTTGGTGTGGGTTTTGAAATTTGCTTTAATGGAAATTGTATCAGAGCAATCCCGAAATGCAGCGGTAACACCGGCCAAGCCCCACGCCACACTGTCCTTCATTATTGAATTTCTATAACCTTCCCATTCCGCTTTATTGGCTTCAATTTTATAATTGGAAGGATTGTTTGTATGCGCTAGTTTAAAAGGAAACACAAAACCGCGTTGTGCCTGCGATACAGAATTGATATTTTGAAAATATGTGCGCAGTTTATTCGAATAAATATCGGCTTGAATGTGCGATCCACCAATATGGAATATGTGAAGATTCTTCTTCTTGCCAGCATAAACACTGTCCAATTGGCTAAAAAAATGATTAAAGCTTGGGGAAGTTTCCGCACCAATAAGTACATTGGCCTCTGTGTGGATTATATCCTCAAACTGAGGCATCACGCTGTCTAGCAAATATTCCTGTGAATGGCCTCCAAAATATAAAAACACGGAAATTAAAAATAGGATCTTCTTCATTTAATGCTTTTTAAATCCATCTGCAATGCTGTAAAAAAGAGTTCAGAAATAATTTTTGTGCCTGGCGCCGTAAAGTGTGTATAATCGCTCCCCGCCAATTTTTGGTCAACCCAATATGGCATGGAATTTTCGCCGCCCATCGCTTTAAACATGCTCCAATATGCAGTATTGTTGTTTATGCAACTTTCTTTCAACTGGGCATCAAGATAGTGCAGCAAGGCGTAGCTTTTTATTTCACCATTAATGGTTGTAGCCATATCGCTGGGGCCAACAAAAATAAGGCTGGCGTCCGGGGCCTTCCGCCGAACCCAATTTATGTGGTTTTTCAAATAACTTGTATAATTCTTTACTGCCAAGGAATCTTTCAAATAAGGAACGGTATTTCCGCCGAATTGAAAAATTAGAATCTTGGGCTGCAACTGTTGGTACATACCGCCAAAACTCTCACTATTGAGATTTGCGAAAACAGTGCCCGAGCTCCCGCGCATCGCTACATTATCCAAAAGAATGCCACCGCTCCCATCCAATGTTAGTCCATAAAAATCTGGGCTTACGGTCGATTCCATTTCTATTTGGAGATTTGCTGGCGTTGATGGGGCGTTTATTTTATAGCAATGATATTTGCCATCGCTCACAAGCATTTCTTCCTTTAGCAAAACCCCATCATTATAAACCTTGATGCTCACTGGCGTTGTGGCATTGCCGTAGTGTAGCCCTATTGAAGTGTATGTTTTTAATTTTGCATATTGTTTTGACGATGGGCTTATATTTATAGTAGCCCTTACCGGCACAAGTTCCGGGATTGCCGAACTATCTTCAACAGCATCATAAACTGGGGTGAAGCGTGAAACAGAAAGATATGCCCCATAATTCTTATCATCAAAAAGCGGTTTACTGGGATCAAAAGAGGCGTAGCGTAGCCAATTTTCCGAAGGCGTGACAATAGCACTAACTTGGTGATATTCCTGTTTTATGGGAATAAAACCGGGGCCGCTGCCGCCGTATAATGTTTGTAACCTATTTCTTAAATATGCCGAAATACGGTCTCCTTCCAATTGTGAATCGCCGTAATGAATGATTCTGCAATTTGTGGCTTGAAGTTGGGAACGGAGCTTTTCTATAAATTGTCCCGCCGCCCCTGGGTAGTGAAGGCGCTCTATTTTTGTACTGTCTATTTTGGTGAAATCCGGGATTTCCACCTTTTCATCTTTCACCACAGATCCAATATTCTCTACAATACCTTTAAAAGCTTTTTTTTGGTTTTTGGAAATGGATACGTCCTTAAAAAAGGTTTCAACCGTTGGATATTTAATTATGGAATTGGAGACCGAAAAACCGTCCTGTTCCTTTCCATCGGCCAGTTTATTGGTACCACTCGCAAAAGTTAAACCCAATAAAGCCAAAAGTGCAACAACAATATAAAGACTTATTTTAAGGGGATTCATAATTTTTAAAGCCGTGCTTTTTGCAAGGGAGCAAAACTAATAAATATTTATGATGAATTTGTTAAACAAAAAGCGTCCGTGGGAATAATTCAATATTACATTTTATGGGGATTCTTCTATCATCTTTCAATTGTTTTTAGCTGAAAAGAGATATTAAATTTTTGGTAAACCCAACCCACATCCCTTTTAAAAAGCTTAATTTTATTTTAAAATAAAAGAAATTATGGCAAAGAATGAGAAGCAAAGACCGGAACAAAGCCCGGTCGATCCAAAAAAAAATAATGCGGAACAGGAAAGGGAATATAGAAAAGATAAGCGGGCAGGAAAAATCGATGAAGACCTAGAAGAGGAAGAGGATGAAAAAAATCTTTAAAATTGACTATAGTTTTTGTAGCACGCAGAATACTATAAATAAAGTGCTTCTTCCCATTATTAAGTGAGGAACATTGTTTTTTTAAATAATGTAAATTCTCACTTTCTTCTTTTTAAGCCGACTGTTGTTCAATTTATGCACCAATTTTTCTGCAAGTTTCAGTGGCACAGCTACAAAAGCACAATCTTGTTTTAACTCAATTGCGCCAAGTTGTTCCTGCGTAATGTTTCCCTGTTTTATAAAAAGGCCCGCAATATCGCCTTTTGATATTTTATCCTTTCTGCCACCAGAAATAAATAGCGTTTCCCATAATTCGGATACTTCTTTTATTGAAGGTGGAATTTCCATCGGCTCTGTTTTTTCTATAAAATCCGGCAAAAGCTGATTTTTCCACTTAAGTACATAGGCAGTACCTTTTTCGTTTACCCTTGCCGTTCTTCCGTTTCTGTGGGTAAATTCTACGGAAGAATGGGGCAGTTCGTAATGGACAATATATTTTAATTCGGGAATATCGATACCTCTGGCGGCAAGATCTGTGGCCACCAATACTTGACTGGAGCCATTTCTGAATTTTATGAGAGCCCTCTCCCTTTCCTTTTGCTCCATTCCTCCGGAAAAGCATGTGTGGCTTATCTTGTTTTCATTTAGAAAATCGCTCACCATTTCAATGCTTTCCCTAAAATTGCAAAAAATAATTCCCGGCTGGTTTCCCAAGTAATTCAAAAGTTGCAATAAGGTTCCCAATTTGTTTTTATCAGGTGAAATTATTGTTTTGATGGCAAGTTTTGGATTTATTGTTTTGGATAAATAATCCAGCACAGTTGGTTTATCAAATTTTACAAACTTAGGAATTTCAACTCCCTGAGTAGCAGATGTTAATATACGTTTACTTACAGCAGACAATGAATTCAGTATTTCGCTCATTTCACTTTCAAAACCTATTTCTAACGACTTGTCATATTCATCAAGAACTAAGGTATTTATACTGGTTTTTGAAAATCGGTCATCGTCAAAATGGTCCAAAATTCTTCCGGGTGTGCCTATCAAAATCGCGGGAATGTGTTTCAATTCTATCCTGTCCTTACTTTTCGCTCGACCGCCATAAACAGCATTCACCTTATAACCGGCACCCATATTGTGAACCACTTGTTCAATCTGTATGGCAAGTTCCCGGGTGGGAACCACTATCAATGCCTGCACCTCCGGATTATCTGCGTCCAAACTTTTAAGAATGGGCAATAAAAA
>Ga0079224_100016313_pt1 | contig 10432 bp, 9 predicted proteins | sample Stecom2015_FD_80414 | JGI IMG/M metagenome (GOLD analysis project Ga0079224, IMG submission 80414) | Agricultural soil microbial communities from Utah to study Nitrogen management - Steer compost 2015 | ecosystem: Environmental > Terrestrial > Soil > Agricultural land | place: USA: Utah...
AGAATGCCATCGAGCGTGCGGTCATCCTGTGCCTCGGACATCAGATCACCGTGGACGATCTGCCGCCGGAACTGAGTGGTGCGACCGAATCCCGTGCCGCGGTGCAGCTGACACCCGGCATGACCCTGGCGCAAGTGGAGATGACGCTGATTCGCACCACGCTTGAAAAAAATCACGGCGACAAGGCCAAAACCGCGGAAGAACTCGGCATCAGCCTCCGTACGATCTACCGCAAGCTCGACAATCTGGGAACCGACGGCAAGGAACCCGAGAAGTAATGCGCATGTCCGGGGGGGAGGGCGACCATGGATCGCCTGCCTCCGGGCATCGGGTCGGGTTGTCCGGCCGGCCTTACAGGCGCGGTTTGATCAGGCGCGGTTTGATCCTGAATTCGTCATCCAGGCCGCCCGCCTTGAGCGCCCGGGTGGTTTGGTCCAGGGCCCGGACGGCCGTGAGCAACGAATCGTAGAGCGCCCGGTCGTTCACGAGGCGACCCGCTCCCCACGGGCCGGTCGTGGTATCGCTCAGGGTCGTCACCAGGGTTTCCAGCGAGGTCAAGGCGGTTGCAAGGGTGGTTTCGGTCCGGACGGCCGCGGCGAGCAGCGTGTCCGCGCGACCAAGCGCCTGCGCGGCCGCAGGGGAGGCTGTGCGCAACGTGGCCGCGATGCGGGTGGCGGCCTGTGCGCTCGCGGTCACCCCTTCCAGACCCGCCCGTACGGCGGCGGTTCCTTTTTCCACGGAGTGCGCGATCGCTTCCAGGGAGGCGTGGGCGGCGTCGAGGGGCTCCATCAGACGCGCCAGCCCCTCCGTCCCGAGCAGGGAATCCGCGGCCGTACGCAAGACCGTGATCTTTTCCACCAGTTCATGCACCCGATGCAGGGTTTCCGGGAGGCCCGGCGCGAAGGCCCCGCGTTGCACGGACGCGGCATCAAGCGGCTCGGGAGAGGTGCCGGGAATCACCCACACCTTGCGGGCTCCCATGAGGGAGTGGCTGAGGTTGAGAAAGCGCGTGTCTGCGGAAAAGGTTCGGTGATGATGAAAGCGGAGCGTCGCGACCGCCTGACTGTCTTTCAGGATGATGTGTTCCACCGCGCCGATGGTCACGCCCTGTTCGACGACGGGGTCTCCGGCGGACAAGGTGGCCAGTTCGGGGAAATGAACCAGGATCAGGGGGCCCCGCACGGCATCCCGCCGCATGAACGCTCCGAGCCCGACCAGGCTGCCCAGCACCAGAAGCACTACGGCATAGCCGGTCAGTCGTGCCGTGCGACGGGAAAAGGACATGATGAAAGCGTAGAAAACCGGGCCGGTCACAAGACCTGGAGGGCAGGGGGGCCTGCGCGGAACAGGAGGCGGAACAGGAGACGGGCGAAGGGGGATTGCTCCGTTCGTTTTCTATCTTGACCCGTTCGGGATGGCTTCAATACTCCCTTCCAACCCTTTGAATTATCATCACTTGGAATTTTGATCGGATTACCTCCATGAGTCTTCCCAGCGTCGTGATCGCCGGCCGCCCCAACGTCGGCAAGTCCAGCCTGTTCAACCGCATGCTGGGACGCATGGCGGCCGTGGTCTCCGACCGTGAAGGGGTGACCCGTGACCGTCACTATCAGGAGCGGGAATACGACGGCAAGCGCTTCAATCTTGTGGATACCGGCGGATTCATGCCGCGGGTCGAAGGCGTGATCGACGAGCAGGTCCGCAACCAGATCGGCGCGGCGCTGGATGAGGCCGACGTCGTGTTGTTCGTGATCGACGGCAGGACGGGCGTGACGGCGCAGGACCAGGAGTTTGCGCGCATGGTGTTGCGCCGCAAGCGTCCCGTGGTGCTGGTGGTCAACAAGGCCGAGAAGCCCGAAACCGCGCGCGAAGCGGTGGAGGCCTGGTCGCTCGGCATGGGAGAGCCCATGCCCGTTTCCGCGATTTCGGGTTTTGGCGTGCGCGACCTCATGGATCGTTTTGTGGCGATGTTGCCGGAGACCGGGCCGGCGCCGCGGGAAAACGTCCTGCGGCTGGCGGTGCTCGGGCGGCCCAACGCCGGCAAGAGCACGCTCGTCAACTCCCTGCTGGGAGAAAACCGCGTCATCACGTCGGAGAAGGCCGGAACGACGCGCGATGCCATCGACACGGAGTTCGAATACAAGGGCATGCGCGTGGTGCTGACGGATACCGCCGGCCTCCGCAAGAAGGCGCGCGTCAGCGACGAAGTGGAGAAGTTTTCCAACCTCCGCGCGCTGGAGGCCATTCGCCGCAGTGACGTCTGCCTGTTGTTGATCGAAGCGGGCGGCGAGCCCGGTGAACAGTTGAGCGAGCAGGACTACCGCATTTGCCAGAAGATCCAGGAGGCCGGCAAGGGCCTGATCATCGGCATCAACAAGTGGGACCTGATCGACGCGGGTGACAAGACCTACGACCACATGATCAAGGAACTGCTTCGCGTCAACAACGGTCTGGACGGCGTGCCGTTCATCGCCATTTCGGCCCTGACCGGCAAGCGGGTGAACAAGGTCGTGGACCTGGCCCTTGAGGTGCGGGCGAACCTGTCGCGCGTGTTGGGCCGGGAAAACGTGATCCGTTATTTCGAACAAACGGTGGAGACCTACCCCCATCCGAACACCACGCAGGGCCCCGCGCGCCTCCTCCGTTGCTGCCAGGTGATGGTGGATCCGGTGGCGCTGGCGTTCGAGGTTTCGCATCCCGAACGCGTGCTGCCCAGCTACGTGCGTTACCTGCGGCGCAAGGCGTACGAGTTTTTCGATCTGAAGGGCGTGCCGTTGCGCATCTGGTTCCGCAGCCGTTTCCAGCTGCGCACCGATGAAGAGCTGGAAAGCTACGTGCGCGGGGTCAGGCCCGATTATCACGAGTGGGATGATGCCGACGAAGCCGACCGGTTCCTGTACGGGGCCGAGGACATGGCGCATTCGGACACGCAACCCGGAGAGCAGGGCGGTCCGGCGTAAGCCGGCCTCCACGACAGGAGACAGACAATGTCCGGATGGCTTCCCATGCTGGTCCTGGTGACCGGATACTTTCTCGGATCCCTTCCGTTCGCCTTGTGGGTGAGCCGTGCCCATGGCGTGGACATCCTGAAGGTGGGCAGCGGAAACCCGGGAATGACGAATGTCTGGCGGACGCTGGGATGGAAACCGGCCTTGCCGGTGGCCGTTCTGGATACGGCCAAGGGCGCGGCGGCGGCCTGGTTCGGCGTATGGCTGACCGGCTCCACGATGTGGGGATTGCTGGGAGGAATCGCCGCCGTGCTGGGCCATTCGTTCTCCTTCTGGATCGGGTTCAGGGGTGGGAAAAGCGTGCTGACGGGGTTCGGCGTGTTCCTGTTTCTGAGCCCCTACGCGAGTCTGGCCGCCCTGTTGTTGTGGACCTTCGTGATGATGATGTTCGGATACGTCAGCCTGGCCTCCATCCTGGCGGCGGTTGGTTTGCCGCTGTTCATCCTGGTGGAGACACCCGGGGGGAACCCGTACTCTCCCGTGTTCTGGGTCTCGCTGCCGGTGTGCCTGTTCGTGATCGTGCGGCACCGCAGCAACATGGTGCGCTTGTGGCGGGGCGAAGAGCCCCGGTTCCGGGGGAAGGCGCGGGGATGAACCGGGTTTTGCAACGCCTCGAGGAAGGCAAGCTGTATTATTCGATCTCGGAGGTGAGCCGCATGACAGGCCTTGAGGCCCATGTCCTGCGCTACTGGGAAACCGAATTTCCGCAGATGCGTCCGCGCAAGAACCGGGCCGGCAACCGGGCGTATCGTCCGCGTGAAATCCAGTACATCCATTACATCCGCCATCTGCTCCACGAAGAGAAGTACACGTTGCAGGGCGCCAAGAAGAAGCTGGCGGACGTCACCTTTGAAGAGGTGAGCGGGCAGACCTCGCTGTTGCGTACGCCTGTGGAGGCGTCAGGGACCGTCCCCGCGGCGTCCGCGCCCGCGGCCGGAACGACGCCGGACGCCGCCGTGGCCGCCCCGGAGCCCGGGCTCGCTCCTGAAAAGCGCAAGGAACTGGAGGCCATCCGCGATGCACTCAAGGATGTGCTGAACCTTTTGAAGCCCTGACGGTCATCGTGGCTCCGGAAGCGGACAGGTGCGGCAGCGGGGCAGGGCCCCGACCAAAGTCCACAACCAGGACGTGTCATGGCCATGAGCCGCCTGTGCCGGGCGCGACATGTCAGGATGCCGCATGATTCGCTGGTTGCAGACCTCATTGTTCGGATGCCTCCCGGAAACCGGGACGCCTCTCCCCCTGAAAACCGGGCCGGCCTCCGGCCATGCGGGAGCGGCTGAACCCGCCGCACCCGCCCAGGCCGACCGGCTGTTGCGGGCGCGTTGGGAAGCGTATGCGGGGCGCGGCCTAGTCCTGACGATCGCCCCGCGCCTGCGCCAGGGATGGCGCATGAGCTGGCGGCGGGGTGGTGACGCCACATTAAGCGTACCCGGGGTTTTCCGCGACGCCTCCGATGAGATCCTCCATGCCCTGGCGGCGTGGGCCCGTCTTGCCATGCAACGGAAATCCCCGGCGCGCACCGCCGAACGGCGTGCGCTGGAAAAGCGGCTGCATGCCTGGATCGAGGCGCGTCACGAAGTCGACCCCCACGCATCCGAACTCAAGCGTCGCCGCGCCGCGCGCCGCATGGCGCGCCTCAACCCCCAAGGACAGCATCACGACCTCCAGAAGATTCTGGCCGCCATCACGGCGGAATACTTCGCGGATCACCCCGAGGTCGCGCGCGCGCGCATCACCTGGTCGTCCCGGTGGGGGGGCCTGTCCACGCAGAGCATGGCGCAGGACGAGCATGGTCGTCCCTACCCGCTGATCAGCATCAGCCGCGGCTATGATCATGCGTCGGCGACGCCGGAGATCGTGGGCGGAGTGGTGTACCACGAATGCCTGCATGTCGTGATCCCGCCGGAAACGAGGAATGGCCGGCGCGTGGTGCACGGGCGCCTGTTTCGCCAGCGGGAACGTCTGTACCGGTTCTACGACGTGTGGCGCCGCTGGCACGCGGAACGGTTGCCGGGGATCATCCGGCGGGGCCGCGGAAAATGATGCTGGGATGAAACGATGGAATGATGAGGCGCCATGGGCTGTCCCCATCCTGTCCTCTTTCCATCATTTCATCATTCAATCTTCAGCACGCACCGGTAAATCGGCTTGCCCGCCTTCCGGTACTTGATTTCGAAATTGGTCTGGATGCCCTCGGTGGGTTCCGCATCGGGGTTGACCATGGTGAGCCACGGCGTGGCGGCGAAAAGCTCGCGGGCGGTCTGGTTGTATTCGGCGTGGTCGGTTCCGAAGTAAAACAGGGCTCCCGGTACGGCGGCACGGCGCATCAACTCCAGGAAGTCGGGGCGCATGGTGCGGTTCTTGTGGTGCCGCTTCTTGGGCCAGGGGTCGGGAAAGTACACGTGGAACGCGCTCACGCAGTGCGCGGGAAGGAAGTCGCGCATGAAGTAGGCCGCGTCGCCGAGGATCACGCGCGCATGCGCGAGGTGGGGACGCTTGGCCATGCGCTGCGCGGCCTCGTAGGCGATCGCACCTTCCCACTCCAGCGCCGCGAACGGCAGTTCGGGATGGTTGGCGCAGTAGTTGACCATGAAGGTGCCGCGGCCGCAGCCGATTTCCAGCTCGATGGGTCCCGGCCTCCCGAAAAAGGCCTCAATGTCGACCGGTGCGGGACGCGGAGTCTCATCCGTGACCAGCAACGGAATGCCGTGGCCGTCGTGGAGGACGCGCAGGTGGTGATAATGGGGAAGGTCGCGGCTGGGGATCAGCTCGCGCTGAAATTCGTACGAGGGGAGACCGGCGGGTAGGGACATAGGGGGCGGAAAGGTAATAGGCATCCCTGATCATGCGGGGGCGAGGCCTCATCCGGGCCCGAATGGGGCCCGGCCCCGGACGCAGGGGGCGTGCCGGCGGGGGGCCGGTTCGGTGGCGGGAAGAGGGGCCCCGGGCGGGGGACTTCCGGATCCGGTCCCGACAAGGGCGGAACTGAATTAGTACCTTACCCCCTCATGTCTTACAGCGTCGTCATCGGTCTCGAAGTCCATGCCCAGTTGTCCACCAACACCAAGATGTTCTGCGGATGCCGCGTGGAGTTCGGCGCGGAGCCGAACACGCTGGTGTGCCCGGTCTGCCTCGGTTTTCCCGGCACCTTGCCGGTTCCGAACGCCCGGGCCGTCGAATGCGCGATCATGCTGGGGCTCGCCTGCGAAGCCAACATCGAGTCGCGGCCCATGTGGACGCGCAAGAACTACTTCTACCCCGACCTTCCCAAAGGCTACCAGATCACCCAGACGGGTGGCTCGCCGGTGTACGACAAGCCCATTTGCACCGGTGGCCATCTTGACATCGACCTTGAAGACGGGACGCGGAAACGCATCGGCCTGACACGCATCCACATGGAGGAAGACGCGGGGAAGCTGATCCACGATCTGACCGTGGCGGATTCGCTTTTCGACGCCAACCGCTGCGGCACGCCCCTGCTGGAAATCGTGTCGGAGCCTGACCTGCGCTCGCCCGAAGAAGCGATCGCGTACCTGGAAAAGCTCAAGCAGATCCTGGAATACCTGGACATTTGCGATGCGAACATGGAGCGCGGCAACCTGCGGTGCGACGCGAACATCTCGCTGCGCGCGGATGAGAGCGCGCCGTTCGGCGAGCGCGTCGAACTGAAGAACATGAACTCCTTCAGCAACCTCCTGAAGGCGATGCATGCGGAGATCGAGCTGCAGGCCGCCACCCTCGATGCGGGCGGGACGGTCAAACGGGAAACCAAACGCTGGGATCCCGCCAAGGCGACGACCATCACCAACCGTTCGAAGGAAGACGCGCAGGATTACCGTTACTTCCCCGAGCCGGATCTGGTGCGTCTCAGCGTCACGCCCGACGACATCGCCCGGGCGCGCGAGATCCTCCCGGAACTTCCTGAAGCGCGCCGTACGCGGTATGTGGAGCAGTACGGATTGCCCGCATACGATGCCGACGTGCTCACCCGCGAAAAGGCGGTTTCCGAATTTTATGAAGCCGCCTGCGCGGTGACGGAAGACAAGAAGGCCGTTTCGAACTGGGTGATGGGCGAAGTGCTGCGTGTCCTCAAGGAAGGCAACCTGACGGTTTCCGACCTGAAGTTCACGGCGGCGCACGTGGGGGAGATGGTCGAATTGATCCGCACGGGCGCGATCTCCGGCAAGATCGCCAAGACGGTGTTCGAGCACATGGTGGCGGGCGAAGGGGCGCCGGGCGAGATCGTAAAGGCGCGCAACCTCTCCGTGATCAACGACGCCGCCGCGGTGGAAGGGTTCATCCGCCAGGTGATGGAGGCCAACCCCGACAAGGTGAACGAATACCGCAGCGGCAAGGAGAAGCTCTTCGGCTTTTTCGTCGGCCAGGTGATGCGCGCCTCGCAGGGCAAGGCGGCGCCGGAACAGGTGAACGACTTGCTCAAGACCATGCTGGCGGGGTGAATGTGGTTTCGCGCGGGGCAGGCGTGACGGGCACAGACACGGTGGCCCAAACCGTCTCTGAAGGCCGGAGGCCGGAAGGGGAGGGAATGCTCCGCGGCCCTTGTTGCCTTCGCGTCCCTGGTAACCCCGTCGGTCTGGTCTCGTGGCGTCCGGTGGTGTCCCGCGCGCTCGTCCTCGTGATGGCCGGCCTCTCGCTGGTGCCGCCGCTTTCGGCCCAACCCCTGACGCCCCTGGCGGCGGCGCCCGCGCCGGTGACGGTTGTGGCGGATTCGGCGCGGGCGGACTCCCTGGAGGCCCGCTCGCCGGTGGCCCGCGCCGATACGGCGCGGGTGGTGATGCACCATTTCAACCACCGGCAACAAATCGTCACGGGGACGGCGATCATGGCCGCACTGGCGGCCGTCATGGTGGTGATGAACAACTATAATCCGCGCGTGCCGCAATAATCAGGCCACCTGCGCCGCCACGCGCCTGGTTTTCCGGGAGGCTTCGCCTCCCCCGACTCCCGGAGGCGTCGCCTCCGTTGTCCCCCTCACCCCCAAAAAAATCCCTCCGGATTCAAATCCTCCCGAAAATCCGGTGTGGTTTGATTATATTCTTGAGGTCGGTCAGGCTCCCGTGATGTTTTTCGCCGGCATACTGACCCCCACCCGGATATGGAATCGCGGGATCCCGCGCACAATCCTCGAGTGAGGATGTGTCGGAGCCCGCACAGACCGCGTGATCGCCACGCGTGAAACCGGAGCGCAGGACGCGCCGGTGGCTGACGTTTCCGCCCGATCGAACAATCCCCGGCTCCCAGGCATTTTTCCGGCGGTTTTCGACGGCTTTCAATGTTGTGACTCGTTGATTCGTGAAGACCGCCTGACCATCAGGGGACGCATGCAAGACCAGGACTTTCAGCAGCAAGCAGCTCGCGATGCCGAGGATGCCGAACTTTACGCCCAGCACATGAAGGCCGCTGCGGCGGCCCGCGCCGCGGCCGAAGCGGAAGAAGATGATTTCTTCGATGACGATGATTTTGAAGATGAGCCCGGCGCACCCAACGGGAATGTCGCGCCGCGCGGGAGCAAGGGCCATGACCCGACGCGCCAGATCGAAAACCTTTCCCAGATCACGCACGAGCCGAACGACAGTTCGCGCCGTCGCCGAAAGAGAATGAAACTGAACAAACTCACCAACCGCGGCCAGGGCAACCATGGCTCACATGCCGGCCAGCGCGGCCAGAACGGGCAGGGCAAGGGAAACCGGCGCGAGCCCATGGATTACTCGCCGGATTTCGACCCGAAGTCCGATGCCGAAGAATACACCGCCATCATCCAGATCACCGAGCAGGGCCACGGCTTCATGCGCTCGGAGCGCCTGAACTTTCAGGCGCAGGATCTCGACGTGGTCATTCCCCGCGACATGGTCAATCGTCATGGCTTGCGCACCGGGCACACGATCCAGGCGATCGTGCGCGGCAAGCGCAACAAGCGCCAGCGCGTGGTCAGCACCCTGCTGGCGGTCGAGGGCATTCCCCTGTCGGAATGGCGTACGACCACGCCGTTCCAGAATCTCACGAGCATCAGCCCGGAAGAGATGTACCACCTCTCGGGTCCGGCCGATCTGGACAAGAGCATGGTGCTGCTGGAGCTGCTCGCCCCCATCGGCAAGGGACAGCGCGGCCTGCTGGTGGCGCCGCCCCGCACGGGCAAGACGATGTTGATGGAAAAGATCGCCAACGGCATCGCCGCGAATCATCCCGAAGCGGAAATCATCATGCTGCTGATCGACGAGCGTCCCGAGGAAGTGACGCACCTGTCGCGGCGCATCAAGGGCAAGGTGTACGCCTCGTGCCTCGACCGTCCCATCGACGAGCACATCACGCTGAGCAAGATGGTCATGGAGATGGCCATGCGCCGCGTCGAATGCGGCAAGGACGTGGTCATCCTGCTCGACTCGATCACGCGCATGGCGCGTGCCTTCAACAACGACCTCAAGTCGTCGGGCCGCACGCTCTCGGGCGGCGTGGACGCCAAGGCCATGATGGAGCCCAAGAAGTTCTTCGGCGCGGCGCGCAAGGTGGAGGAGGGCGGTTCGCTCACCATCGTGGCGACGGCGCTCGTGCAGACCGGCTCGCAGATGGACGAGGTGATCTTCCAGGAGTTCAAGGGCACGGGCAACATGGAGCTGGTGCTCAACCGCAAGCTCGCCGAGAAGCGCATCTACCCGGCCATCGACATCGGCCTCTCCGGCACGCGCCGCGAGGAGCTGATCCTGCCTCCGACGTGGTACAAGGCCTCCCAGCGCTTCCGCCGCTACCTCGCGAACCTCACCGAGGCGAACCAGACCCCGGCCGCCATCCAGGCGCTGGAGAAGTTCAAGACCACGGAAGAGTTCGTGAATGCGTTCGAATAGCGGGCGTTTCTTCGAAGCCGTTTCTCCGTCGACGGTGGAGGAAAATCAGGGGCCGGCGGGAGCCGGCCCAGAAACGCAAGGGAAAACGGATCTCCGTCGCCCCGGGATTCCTTGGAGATTCCCTGCCGTCTACCGTCCCTTCAAGAGTTCCACCGCCTCCGGGAAATACCGCAAAACCCCCTCCGGTACTCCCGGATCCTCTCCTGAAATCCCCGCCCCGTCCTTGTCGCGGATCGTGAGCCGCACGGCGTGCAGGAGCTGGTGCCGCGCCCCGAGCGCGGCGTAGTCGGTCTCGTCCAGGCCGTCGGCGATACGCTTCAGGTAATAGCGTCCACTGCCGTCCAGGCCGTAGACCTTGTCTCCAACGATCGGGTGGCCGAGGTCGGCGAGGTGCGCGCGGATTTGGTGCTTGCGGCCCGTCTCCGGGCGCGCGAGCACGAGCGTCTTCCCGTTCCTCGAGGCGAGAGGAATGAAGCGCGTGCGCGCAGGCTTCCCGTCGCCGTCGTTCTTTGAGCGCACGCGCATGCGGCTGCGCACGGGATGCTCCGGCCACTCCGACAG
>Ga0079224_100016314_pt1 | contig 10431 bp, 8 predicted proteins | sample Stecom2015_FD_80414 | JGI IMG/M metagenome (GOLD analysis project Ga0079224, IMG submission 80414) | Agricultural soil microbial communities from Utah to study Nitrogen management - Steer compost 2015 | ecosystem: Environmental > Terrestrial > Soil > Agricultural land | place: USA: Utah...
CCGGTGTAGTTCTGCTGCCGGTAATCCTCGTAGGCGAGATCCAGCGTGGCAGCCAGGGTGTGTCCGAGCGAACCCGTTTTGAATTCCGCGATTCCGGTTGTTTGGTTGTGAATATTGTAGCCGCGCATCTCGCGCGACTGCCGGCCGCGGTAGACACAAAGGTCGTCATCGGGAGTTCCAGGGGGAGCCACGGCCTGGGTCCAACAGGGATCGCCGAAGTAGTTTGGGACGCTGCCACCACCGCGCCCAGCGCCAAAGCGTGGTGGGGTCACCCAGCGATCTCGATCGTACCAGCCGAAGCGGGTGTTATTGATCAAGGTCAACCACTCGTTGGCTTCATGTTCCACGCCAAGCGTACCCACATGGGCCTTGGTCTTCTCGTAGTCGTCCTTGAAGCCGTAATAGTTGGAACGCTCCACATCGGCGGGGCGGGCCCGGCTCCCCTGTTGGGTATAGGGAATGCCGTAGTCCGGACGGTTGTCTTCGTACTGATAGAGGTAACTAATCGTGACGTTGGTGCGATCACCGATGCCGAAGCTGAGAGAGGGGGCTATGCCGAAGCGCTTGTCCTTCGCGTAGTCGCGTTCCACAAACTCGCGTGATGTTCCCATCACGTTCAGGCGGAAGGCAGCCTCCTCGGAAATCGGCTGGTTGATGTCGATGGTGGCACGGTAGTAGTCGCCGGTGCCAATGCTGGCCGTTCCTTCCGCAAAGAAATAGTCCTTTGGCGTCTTGCTCGTCAGATTGATGGCACCGCCGCTGGAGCTACGGCCGAAAAGGCTCCCTGAGGGCCCCTTGAAGACCTCGACCGCTTCCAGATTGAAGGTATCGCGGCTGTAGAAGCCACTGTCCCGGAAACCATCGAGAAAGATATCGCCTTGGGCACTGAAACCGCGAATATTGAAGTTGTCACCCCCCGGAGTGCCCCCACCTCCCTCGCCCGCGTTCAGGGTGATGCCGGGCACATTGCGCACCACGTCCGTCAGGGTCGTCATCTGCTTCTCCTCGATGACTTCCTGTGGAATCACATTGATGGTCTGTGGCGTTTCCTGAAGCGTGATGGGCATGCGCTGCAAGGCATGAGGCCTGTCCAGAGTGCTTCCTGCTGCTCCTGTAACGGTGATCGGCGCCAGCACCTCGGTTGATGTGGCGGTCGGCCCCACCTCCGCAGGCTCCTGCGCTTCCGCCACCTGCTGCCAGAAAAGTCCGCCAGCGGCGAGCCCGGCCATCAGTACCGCCCGCGAGGTGCCCGGGCGGCACCTGTTCGTTTCTTCCATCGCTTTCACGTCCCCCTCAGGTCTGCAACGAACTCAGCCTGACGTTCCTCCGGAAGGAGCTCCGGGGGGCGAGCGAAGCTTGGGATCGGCTGCCGGAGATTGTCGCCGTGCGTGATGCCCGCCCAAGCCCCGTCGCAAAGACGCCAGGACTGAGTCGCAAGGTCATCGCGACGGGCTTTTGGCAGTCGCGCGCGGCTTTCGCCGCAAACTGATAGTGCGACTTATTCTCGATTGCAGCGACTTCGTCAAGTGGCAGGTGCGATGTTTGGATGCCTTTCGGGCGGATGGTCAGGGAAAAGCCATGGCCAACCAGGCTTCCGTCGATCTTTCGATGTCGCTTCCACTATGGGCGACGTCGCTCGCTGTTCGGATTTCCGGCTCCCCGCCTGCCAAGTTTTCCCCATCCCCGGGGTATCGCCGCCGGAGAAAACTGGCCCGTTACGGAGTAGATGCAATGAAGAGCCATGCCCGCGTTGTCGTGATCGGCGGCGGCGCCGTCGGTGTTTCCACCCTCTACCACCTTGCCAAGCTCGGCTGGTCCGACGTCGTTTTGCTGGAACGTACAGAACTGACCGCTGGCTCCACCTGGCATGCCGCTGGCCTGCTCCCTCTTTTCAACATGAGCTACAGCGTAGGGCAGATCCACAAATACTCGGTCGATCTCTACAAGACTCTGGAGGAAGAAACCGGCCAGGACGTCTCCTTTCACGTGACCGGCAACCTGCGCCTGGCCACCAACCAGGAGCGGATGGACGAGTACAAGAAGTATTGCGGCACGGCGAACACCATCGGGGTCCCTTTCGAAATGATCGGGCCGCAGGAGGTTCAGGAGCTCTGGCCGCTGGCGAACATCGATGGCATCGTCGGCGCTCTCTACCACCCCCACGACGGTCATATCGCGCCTGCCGACCTGACCAACGCCCTGGCGTTGGGCGCCCGCAACCGCGGTGCGGAGATCTACCGCCAGACACCGGTGACGGGCGCCACCCAGAAGCCGAATGGTGAATGGATCATCCACACCCCCAAGGGGGATATCACCTGCGAACACGTGGTCTGCGCGACCGGCAACTACGCCCGCCAGACCGGAGCCATGTTCGGCCTTGAGGTACCGGCCATCCCGGTAGAGCACCAGTACATCGTGACAGAGCCCCACCCGGCACTGATCGAGCGCCAGAAGCAGGGGCTGCCGGAAATGCCGGTCTTGCGCGAAAGCGATGCCTCCTACTACATGCGCGAGGAACGCCAGGGCCTCATCCTCGGCCCCTACGAGAAGGGAGCGCCGGCCTGCTTCGTCGATGGGGTGCCGGATTCCTTCGGGCAGGATCTCTTCCCGGGCGATCTCGAGCGCCTCATGCCCCATGTGGAGGCGGCGATCCGCCGGGTGCCGATCTTCGAGGAAGTGGGCATCAAGGACATCATCAACGGCCCGATCAGCTACACCCCCGACGGCAGCCCCCTCATCGGCCCCGCCTGGGAGGTGAAGAACGTCTGGCTCAACGAGGGCCATTCCTTCGGCATCACGGCCGCCGGGGGCGCGGGCCGCTTCCTGGCCGAGTGGATCATCGAAGGCGAGCCGACCATCGACCTGATGGACGTCGATCCCCGCCGCTTCGGCGCCTATGCCACCAAGCGCTACGTCAAGCTGAAGAACGAGGAGGCCTACGAGCACGTTTTCGTCATCCACTACCCGGACGAGGAACGGCCGGCCGCGCGGCCCGCGAAGACCGTTCCCGTGCATGACGAACTGGATCGCGCAGGCGCTGTCTGGGGCCAGCGCTTCGGCTGGGAGCGGCCGAACTGGTTCGCGCCGGAAGGAGTGGAGCGCAAGGACGTCTGGTCATTCCGCCGCACCAACTACTTCGAGCATGTCGGCCGGGAGGCCAGGCACCTGCGGGAGAAGGTCGGCCTCATCGAGCTCTCGCCCTTCTCCAAGTTCGAGGTTTCCGGGCCAGGTGCGGAAGCCTGGCTCGATCGGCTGGTCGCCAACAGGATCCCGGCGAAGGTGGGGCGCCTCACCCTGGCACATGCCCTCACCGACAGGGGCGGCGTGCGAAGCGAGTTCACCATCACCCGCCTGGGCCCGCAGCGCTTCTACCTCATCTCCTCCGGGGCTGCCGAGCGCTTCGACTGGGACTACCTCTGGAAGAATCTGCCGGGGGATGGTTCGGTTCAACTTCAGAACGTCACCAACAGCCGGGGCGTCTTCGTTCTCGCCGGCCCCCATGCCCGCAAGGTGCTGCAGGAACTGACCGACAGCGATCTCTCGAACGAAGCCTTCCCCTGGCTCACGGCTCAGACCATCGATGTCGGCCTGGCCGGGGACGTGCGGGCGCTGCGCGTGAACTTCGTTGGCGAGTTGGGCTGGGAGCTGCACCACCCCATCGAGTACAGCCGTCACATCTACCAGGAGCTGATGCGGGTCGGGAAGGAGCACGACATCGGGCTGGTCGGCATGCGGGCGATGGAGGTACTACGAATCGAGAAATCCTACCGCATGTGGGGTGCCGACCTGACCCGCGAGTACAGCGCCCTGGAAGCCGGACTGGACCGCTTTGTCCGGCTGGAGAAGGAAGACTTCCGCGGCCGCGAAGCGCTGCTGCGGCAGCAGCAGGAGGGGGTACCGCTACGCCTGGTCACGCTGGAGGTCTTTCCAGAGGAAAGAGGCGGTCGCCCCATCGCCGACGCGGGCGGCAACGAACCCCTCTATCGGGACAGCAAGATGGTGGGTCGCGCGACCTCCGGCATCTATGGACACAACTGCGGCAAATCCCTAGCGCTGGCCTATCTCACTGCGGAAGCGGCCGAGATCGGGACGGAGCTGGAGATCGAAATCCTGCAGGAGCGGTTCCGCGCCGTCGTGATCCCCGACAGCCCCTGGGATCCGGAGAACGAACGCCTTCGGGCCTGATCGGGGCAGGTCTGTCCTTGCGCGCGGGGGAGGTCCGGCCTTGAAGGACCGGCCCTCCTCCGCGCCGGGCTACCGCAGGCCCGCGGCGACGCGCAATCGCGACGCGCATCTACCCCTTGCCTTTTCCCGCCAACCAGGGGAGGCATGTTGCCGCCATGACGACATCACCTGCATCCGCCATTCGCGCGATCCTCTTCGACAAGGACGGCACGCTCCTCGACTTCAGTGCCACCTGGGTTCCCCTCAATCACCAGGTCGCCCTGGCGGCGGCGAAGGGCGACCCGGAGCTTGCTCGCCGACTTCTCGCCAGCGGGGGCCACGATCCGGACAGCGACTTCGTCGCGCCCGGCTCGCTGCTTGCCGCCGGAGACGCCGGGGAGGTTGCCGCCCACTGGTTGCCCCTGCTGCCCCACCACGATCTCGAGAGCCTGACGAACCTGGTGAACAGCGTCTTCGACCGGAGTGCGGAGGTGGCCGTGCCCCTGCCCGCCACGGCCGACGTCGTGTCCGAGCTGCATGGCAAGGGCTATCGCCTCGGCCTGGCCACCAGCGACAGCGAGGCCGCGGCCCGAGGGTTTCTTTCCCGCTGGCGCCTCGACAACCACTTCTGCTTTGTAGCGGGATGGGACAGCGGCCATGGGCGAAAGCCGGAACCGGGAATGCTCCGGGCCTTCGCGCGCGCTTGTGATCTGCCGCCGGAAACCATTGCCGTGATCGGCGACAGCCCGCAGGACATGCGCATGGGCCTCGAGGGGGGCGCCGGGCTGCTGATCGGCGTCCTGACGGGCACCGCCTCGGCCGGCGATCTCGCGCCGCCTGCCCATGGCGTGCTGGCCTCTCTTGCCGAGCTGCCGCGCTACCTGGCTGAACGGGCATAGCAGGCCCCCACCCGTGACCGCTTGACAGCCGGCCTCGAGCATCGCACGAGCGAGCCATGAGCAGGACCTGGCACAAGACCCCGGCAGGGGGGCCTGGGGGAACATGAACATCGCCTTTACGGCTGAAGGTATCCGACGCGGCTACGTTGCGGCCCTTCCGGTCGCGCTGGGGGTCGGGGTCTTCGGGCTCGTCTATGGCCTGGTGGCGGGACAGAAGGGCCTGAGCCTGGCTGAAACGCTGCTGATGTCGGCAATCGTCTTCGCCGGGGCCGCGCAGATGCTGGCGCTCGAGCTCTGGCAGGAACCCGTACCTGTGCTGTCGCTGACCATAGCCGTCATGATCATCAATCTGCGCTACATGATGATGACGGCCGCCCTGCGCCCCTGGCTCGGACAGGTAGGGCGCCTCAAGGCCTATGGCAGCCTCTTTTTCACCGCCGATGAGAACTGGGCCATCGGCATTGCAGAGATGCGCCGTGGCGGCCGGGATGCCGGCTACTATCTGGGCACCGGCCTTGCCCTCTGGAGCTTCTGGGTCCTGACCGGCGCCCTGGGACGGATCTTCGGCACGCTGGTGGCCGAGCCGGAGCGCCTGGGCCTGGATTTCGTGGCCGTCGCAGTCTTCGTCGCGCTGCTGATCCCGATGTGGGAGGGCAAGGGGCGGAGCCTCCTGCCCTGGCTGGCCGCGGCCGCCGTGGCCTGGAGCCTGCACGACCTTCTCCCGGGGACCTGGTACCTGGTAGCCGGCGGCATGGCCGGCAGCCTGGTGGGTGCCCTTCACCTGCGGCTGCAGCAGGCATCGTGAGCACGGGCGTCACCTTCACCCTGAACGGCTTTCGCCGGGGCTTCCTGGCTTCGGTGCCGCTCGGTATGGGAGCCGCCACCTTCGGCGCGCTCTTCGGTTTCCTGGCGGACCAGCATGGGCTGAGCGGCCTGGAAGCTCTGCTGATGAGCGGGCTCGTCTTTGCCGGCGCCTCCCAGCTGGTAGCGCTGGAGCTCTGGAGCACCGAATCTTCCGTCCTGCTGATCTCCCTGGCCGCCGCCTTCGTCAACCTGCGCTTCATGATGATGGCCGCGGCGATGCGACCCTGGCTGGCTCCCCTCGGTCCCGCCAGGGCCTACGGCAGCCTTCTCCTCTTGGTGGACATGAACTTCGCCATGAGCCTCGCTGACATGCACAAGGGCGGGAAGGACGCGGCCTACTTCCTCGGCTCCGGCGTGCTGCTCTGGCTGGTCTGGGTCGCTTCCACCGGCTTCGGCCACGCCTTCGGACACCTCTTGCGCGATCCGAACGCCTTGGGTCTCGACTTTCTCGTGCCGGCCTGCTTCCTCGCCATGGCTGTACCGCTCTACCAGCACAAGCGCAGCCTCCTCCCCTGGGCAGTGGCCGCCGGCGCCTCCTGCCTTGCCTGGCTGCTGCTGCCGGGTGCCTCCTATCTCATCGTCGGTGCCCTGGCCGGCGCCCTTACCGGAGCCTTGCGTGATGAGCGTCGATAGCCTGGCCTTGATGGCGATCCTGGGGATGGGGTTGGCGACCTACGTGGTACGCGCCTCCGGCTTCTTCCTCGTACAGCGCCTCCCCCGCAGCCGTTTTCTCGACGCCTTCCTGCATCATCTGCCTGGAGCCATGTTCGTGGCGCTGGTTACCCCGCCGGTACTGAACGGCGGTCCACCCACCTGGGCAGGCGCCCTCGCCGTTGTCTGCTGCGCCACGCTGCGCGCACCCCTGCTCGTCAGCCTGCTCGCGGGCGCTGCCACGGTGGCGCTCCTTCGGCAACTTCTTGTAGGTTACTGACCAAGCTCTTCCTCGCTCACCGCTTCCGCCCAAGGGTGCAGGGGGTCCACCGCGCCCTGGTTGCAGCCGCCTTCCCGCAGCACCGCCAGCACGGTTGCATAATTGTTTGGCGCGAAACCGGCGCGTGCCTCGCTCGTCGGCTGCACTTCCGCAAGCGCCGCGCGGATCGAGGGATCAAGCCGCGGATCCATCACAACCATGTCGGGACTACTTACATCGATCCGAGGCTGATGCATCGCTTCCTCGAGCGTCATCCCCTGGCCCAGCAGCAGCCCCAATTGCGTCATCGCTGGGATGATCTTGCGGCCCCCGGAAGCGCCAATGCCAAAGACTCGCTCGGGCGTCTCACCCAAAAGCGGAACATAGTTTGCAAGGGGCCGCTTGCCTGGCCCCAGGGAGTTCGGCCGTCCCGGACGTGGATCGAACCAATTGATGCCGTTGTTCATCAGGATGCCACTGCCGGGCAGTGTCACCTTCGAACCGAAGACCGAGAGGAGAGTCTGGGTGAGCGTCACCACGTTGCCCTGACGATCAACCACCGAAAGGTGCGTGGTGCAGGAGGGGCCGCGCCGGCCGTCTTCATCCCCCAGATGCTCCAGACGATGGGCAAAGGCATCGCGCAAGGCCTCGGCCACTGCCAGATAGAAGGCACCATCTGGCGGCCCGCCGGACCAGGTCTCCCGCAACTGCTGCACCGCACGTGCCAGGGTCGGCCCGCCGTTCAGCTCCGGCAGCACATGAAACTTCGCTTCGCCATGGCGCACAAGCAGCGGTGCGACCTCGCACGCCCGGTAGTTCCGCAGGTCATCCAGGGAGAGGCAGCCGCCCGCAGCCTGGACGTCCTCGACGATGCTGCGGGCCAGCGCCCCATCGTAAAAGTCGCGCGGCCCGGCACTCGCAAGCTGCATCAGAGTTTCTTGAAGCCTGGGGTTCGGCAGACAGCGATGCGATCCCAGGTCAGCTGGCGGCAGACCCTGGTCGAGGTAGATTTCCGCACTGACGGGAAATATCGCAAGTTCCCTCGCATGCTGCGTGATCTGCAGGAGGGAGAACCAGTCGAGCGGTAGCCCCTTCTCGGCCAGGTGGATTGCCGGCTCCAAGGCCTCTTGCCAGGAGAGACTTCCCAGCTCTTCCAGCACTGCTGCCAGTCCAGCGACCTGCCCGGGCACCGCAATGGCCGTGGCGCCACGCAGATTCCGGCCTTCCTTTACCGCCGGCCAGCCGAAGAGATCCCTGTCTGTCGCATCCTCCTCAAGAGGATAGTCTGCCGGATCGAGGCCCGAAGGCGAGCGCATGCCAAATTCCCAGGCTCGCACTTGGCCGCTGGCGGCATCCCGATAAAGCAGCAATCCCCCGCCACCGATGCCGCTCATCCAGGGCTCGACCACCCCCACTGCGAGCGACGTCACCACGGCCGCATCCACCGCGTTACCCCCTGCCGCCAGGACCGCCGCGCCGGCTTGAGCCGCCAGGCGACTCTGGGAGACGACAATGCCGCCCTCGGAGACCACCGCGGGCTTGCGGATGAGCTGGCGGCAGGAAAGGCTGTCAAGCATGGGGTTGCCTCTAAGAATACTGGCGGGCCTCACATAAGCAGCAGGCTAGTCCAGATCCTCGCCCTCGGGAAAGGCTTCTAGTTCAGGAAGCTGGGAGGCTGTCTCTCAGCGTTTCGCTGCTCGGGTTAAGCTACATGCCCTTGCCAGCGCGCCGCTTCCTCCGTACCTATGCTTGCGGACGGCACGCTAGCCTCGCCGTACCACCCCCCTTCAGGCACGGCTATAAAACCTGGACGTCTTGATGATCGCCCTCAGCCCGCTCACGCGTAGAATTGTCTATGTTATGACCTTCGAGCTCTTTGGAATTATTTTCGCGACGATTTTGCTGTCGGCGATGAGCGGGGGAATGGCCCACGACTCCCTGCCGGTAGCGGTCTTCACTTCACTTGCAGCGGTAACCTGGAACTTCATTTACAATACGCTTTTCGAGGCTTGGGAAGACCGGAACTGCATCCGGAAAAGAACCCTTCCCTTGCGTGCTGCACATGCGCTGGGCTTTGAGGGAGGGCTCGCTCTAGCCCTTATTCCCTTCTTCATGTGGTGGTATTCCGTCGACGTGTTGACCGCACTCAAGATGGAAATCGCCATCCTGGTGTTTTTCCTGCTCTATGCCTTTGTATTTACATTGATTTTTGACCAGATTGTTCCGCGCAGACTGCAGTGATGCGAGGCGCACTGCGCTAGCGGAGGCCCTTCGGAGGCAAGGAATCCTTTTTCTCCCACAAGGGTCGTTATATTCTGCAAAATATAACGAGGACCAGGAGAAGAAGTGCGCCTGCTATCCGCCGTCCTTGCCGGACTCCTTTGCCTGCTGCCCCTCAGGTCCGCCACCGCCCAGGCCTTGGTAGCCGCGGCCTCGGATCTGCAGTTCGCCCTGACCGAACTGGCCGAGGCCTTCCGCGAAGCGGGAGGAAGCGAGCTGCGGCTGGTCTTCGGCTCCTCCGGCAACCTCAGCCGCCAGATCGAGAAGGGCGCGCCCTTCGAACTCTTCCTCTCCGCCGACGAGAGCTATGTGGCGCGGCTGGTGGAAGCGGGGCTGACCCGCGACGAGGGGGAGATCTATGCCCATGGTCATCTCGCCCTGCTGCTGCCGCCCAACTCGCCCCTGGCGCTCGATGCGAGCCTGAAGAAGCTCGCGCAAGCGGCGGCGTCGGGCGAAATCACCCGCTTTGCCATCGCCAACCCGGAGCACGCCCCCTACGGCCGTGCGGCCAAGCAAGCACTGGAAGCCGCCTCCGCCTGGGAGGCGCTGCAGCCCGCCCTGGTGCTGGGAGAGAACGTGTCCCAAGCGGCACAGTTTGCGGTCAGTGGTTCGGCTCAGGGCGGGCTGGTCGCCTTTTCCCTGGTCGCCACCCCCAGTTTCGAGGGCCGCGGCAAGCACATGATGATCCGGCCCGAGACCTACGTCCCGCTGCGCCAGCGCATGGTGCTGACCCGACGGGCGGGTCCCGACGCGGAGGCCTTCTACGACTATCTTCGCTCTCCCGAGGCGCGCGAGATCTTCGCCGCCTACGGCTTTGAACTGCCCGAGGAGGCCCGCTAGGCCGTGGAGTGGCAGGCCTTCCGCCTTTCGCTCGAGCTCGCGGCCTGGACCACGGTGATCCTTCTGCCCCTGGCACTCGTCATCGCGCGTTTCCTCGCCTGGCACAGTTTTCGCGGCCAATCCCTGGTGCAGGCTTTGGTCGCCCTGCCGCTGCTGCTGCCCCCGACCGTGCTTGGGTTCTACCTGCTGACCGCCTTCGCCTCCGACGGCTGGCTCGGACGGCTTTACGAGGCGCTCCTGGGGCAGCCCCTGGCCTTCACCTTCGAAGGCCTGCTGCTGGCCTCCATCCTCTTCAACGTCCCCTTCGCCGTGCAGCCGATGCAGCGCGGCTTCGAGGCCGTGTCGCGAGATGTGCGGGAAGCGGCCTGGTGCAGCGGGATGAGCCGCTGGTCCACCTTCCTGCGGATCGAGCTGCCGCTGGCCTGGCCGGGCCTGCTCTCCGCCTTCGTTTTGACCTTCGCCCACACGCTTGGC
>Ga0079224_100016315_pt1 | contig 10431 bp, 10 predicted proteins | sample Stecom2015_FD_80414 | JGI IMG/M metagenome (GOLD analysis project Ga0079224, IMG submission 80414) | Agricultural soil microbial communities from Utah to study Nitrogen management - Steer compost 2015 | ecosystem: Environmental > Terrestrial > Soil > Agricultural land | place: USA: Utah...
ACGATCCCACCCGGGTTGAGGCGGGGCGTTTTCTGAGGACACTCGGGCTCAAGCATTACGAGCTGTGTTACGCGCCGGAAAAGTTCGTACGCACGCTTCAACAGATCGCGTTTCCGAAGCGCAACGAGTATCTCGAACGCATCCGGAAGGAGCCGATGGCGGTCGATCTCGGCGCGTCGTTCGAGGAATCGAAGCGGGAGATCGACGAAGCGGCGCTCGAAGCCGAAATATCTCGTTCGGCTCTCATCAACCTGTTTGAGGCCGCCCTCGTGGAGGCTGTAAGGCAGGGCGCATCGGACATCCACATCGTCCCGACACCGCAACGGTGCATCGAGATCACGTTTCGAATAGACGGGCGTTTGACGAACTGGCATCTGGAGGATCGCGTCCATCCGGAGGCTTTTCTGGCCGTCGTCAAAGACAACTCGAGCGGTATCGACCGCTTCGAGCGCGACCGTGGACAGGACGGCTTCATCCAGCGCTGGATTGACGGTGCGCTCATCCGATTCCGCGTGTCGGTGATCCCACTGGCCGGGGTCAACCACGATTTGCGTCTGGAGAGCGTCGTCATCCGTGTGCTGGACGACCGAAATGTCATCACCGACCTGGACCACCTGGGCTTTCACGAGGAGGCCCAGCGGCGGTTCAAATGGGCCATCCAGCAGCCCTACGGTATGGTGATCCTCACCGGTCCGACGGGATCGGGGAAAAGCACGACGCTATACGCCGCGCTGAGCCACGTCGTGAGTCCCGAGGTGAACGTGCTGACAGTGGAGGACCCGGTAGAATACATTATTCCCGGAGTACGGCAGGTAAAGCTGAGCCACAAGTACGGTATGGAGGACGCTCTGCGGTCGATTCTTCGCCACGACCCCGACATCGTGATGGTTGGTGAGATCCGTGACCGGTCGACTGCGGAGCTGGCCATCAAGCTGTCGAATACCGGCCACCTGACGTTTTCGACGCTGCACACGAACGATGCCGCGAGCGCTATCAACCGGCTCTACAAGATGGGTATCGAGCCGTTCCTGATCGCCTACACGTTGAACCTCGTCGTCGCACAGCGGCTCGTTCGGCGGCTCTGTCCGGCGTGTAAGGAAGTCGACGAGCAACCGTCTCCCTGGATGCTCGAGCGGGCCGGGTTTACGAGTGAAACGGCATCCGAGACGACGTTTTACAGGGCCGGCGCCCGCGCGGACTGCGAGACGTGCCGGGGCACCGGTTATCGTGGAAGAAGGGCCATCGTCGAGGCCATGCCCATTTCCGACGAGATCAGGCAAATCATCCTGGGGACCCACGACGTCATCGATGAAGGCAAGGTCCGCAACGAGGCCATCAAACAGGGGATGTGGACATTGCAAGACTCGGCCAGGCACCTCGTAACGATGGGCGAGACCTCGGTCGACGAGATGCTGCGTGTCGTTTCGACGGAGTATTGATACAGCCCCACAGAACATGATGAAGCCCGGTGCGCGTCACGCGCACCGGGCTTCTGTAATTTCAGAGGAAGGTCTAAGCCGGAAAAGGGAAATCGATCAGTCGAAGGTATCGATGTCCGCTTCGTCTTCTTCCTCCTCGTCGTCCGCGATGTCGTCCAGGAGGTTTTCTACGTCTTCGAGTACCTCTTCGTCTTCGGGTTCGGGTACGCGAGGCGTCGTTTTTACTACCTGGACGTCGTCTTTCAGTTTGTATACAATGCCGAGGTGATGCGTTCCGGCTTCAACGACCGCGCCATCCTTAATCAGCTGCTTTGCCACGTTGTAGGGGCACGCTTCAAATCCTTTGCTTTTCAGGTAGAAGTTGGCGGTTTTCTTATTCGTACCAACGATGAGCGTATAGCCCTTTGCCAGCTTAGATTTTGCGTGATTGAGCCACTTGTCTTTGGAGACAGTCGGACCTACACGCCGATCTTGATAATCGCGTTCGCTTGTTGTTTCCATGACAATACCTCGTGGGGTGCTCCTCAAGTGCCCGCGTCTACCTTCGGGTTTAGAGTCTGTTCCGCAGAAACGCGGTTAAGGAAAAATTTTTTCCGTCCTGAATCAACCTGCTGAATGACGGGGCTTACGATATGTGATTCCGGGTTTTTTAGCCACGCTGAGGCTTGTATCTTAACGGCTGGCAATTCGGAACGGAAATTCCTCCGACGCCACCTCCCTTTGTTCAGTTGGTGTAATCAAAGACGTGTGAAATGGGCTTACGAGAGATTTTCGACGCTAATTTTTTTCAGCAGGACGTAATGGGAGCGACCACCTTCGACTGGCTGCTGCTGGCCGTTCTCTGGGTGATTTTCGCCGCTTTGTTAATCGGTGTGCGCAGGCTGGCCGTATGGCGTATCGGTAATTTTGCAGGCCGAACCGCCAATCAGGTTGACGACGTGATTGCCGGCCTCGTCCGAAAGACGCGGGTGTACTTCCTCGTCGCGCTGGCGCTTTATCTGGCGATCCAGTTCCCCGAGATGCCAGGGCGCCTGGTTTTCTGGGTGGGCAGGATCACGTTCGTCCTTGCGATGATTCAGGTAATTCTATGGGGGAATAGCCTGATAACACACTTCATCGATCGATACAAAGCGCAGAAGCTGGAAACCGACGCCGGCGCCGTGACGACCATTCAGGCCACTGGCGTTCTGATAAAGGTTTTGCTTTGGGTCGTCGTTGTGTTGCTCGTTCTGGCCAACTTCGGTGTTGAGATCGCGCCCCTGATTGCAGGCCTCGGGGTGGGGGGTATCGCCGTCGCCCTTGCGGTTCAAAACATTCTGGGTGACCTGTTCGCTTCACTATCGATCGTCCTGGATAAGCCTTTTGTGGTCGGGGACTTTCTCGTAATCGACCAGTTTTCGGGCACCGTCGAGTATACCGGCTTAAAAACGACCCGAATGCGGAGCCTTTCCGGCGAGCAGATCATTTTTTCGAACGGCGACCTACTGCAGAGCAGAATCCGGAACTACAAGCGCATGTACGAGCGCCGAATCGTGTTTACGATCCGAGTTCCGTACAACGCGACGCACGAGCAGCTCTCGGAGATCCCCGGTCTGCTTCGAAGAATCGTCGAGAGCAAGAATCCCGTCCGGTTCGATCGGGCTCACTTCAAAGAGTTTGGGGAATCGGGGTTTGTATTCGAAGTCGTCTACTTCGTGCTGGTGCCCGATTACAACAAGTACATGGACATTCAGCAGGCGATCAACCTGGAGATCTACCAGGAGCTTCAGAAAATCGGGGTTGGCTTTGCCCTGCCCACACAGAAATTGCACATCGAATCGCTCCCGGAGGGTGTGGAACGAAAGCAAACCAACGATGGGGAGAACGCGTGACATGCTGAAAACAAAAGTGGGAAGTGGCGCCTTTCGGCAACACTTCCCACTCCGTGGTTTGCTTCATTTATAGAAGCAGACCACTTTCTCCCTGACACCTATTGAAGCAATTACAGAAGCCAGATCAATAGAATGACGAGTAGCACGACTAAGATGATCGTGGTGAGGCTATATCCTCTCATGTCAATTATCCTCCCGATATAAAGCAGTCAATTTCCAAACAACAATAGAGTAAACGTCATACCGGGAGGGTGGTTGTAGGCAGGCTGTGAAGTTCCTGACATGGGCTTGTTACCCTTTTGTATGGTGTGCCTGTAGAGGGGGTATCTTATCGAAGAAGCGCTCGTTCTCGATCGAGTTCCCACTGGATGAAACGCTCGAGGTCGTGATGGATGGCGGAGACGACGGCGGAAACCACCGCGACGTCGTCGACGAAACCGATCGCGATCATCGGGTCGGGGATGAGGTCGATGGGGCTTATGAAATAGAGCAGGGCAGCTGAGGCGTACAGCATGCTCTTCCACGGGATCTCCCGGTATTCGCGCCTTGCCCAGGCAGCGGCGAGGCGCAGCAGCACGTAGAGGTCGTCCCGGATGCGTCTGAGCGCCGTTTCGTTGCCGGCGAGTTTCTTGAGACCCGTCTTGACGAGCCGGAGCAGCCGGAGGCGACGTTCAATGACTCTCCGGGCCGCCATCACGGCGATTTGGAATGCTCTTTTCTGGCTATGACTCAGCCGGGCAGCGATCCTGTCTTCGATGGTGCTCATTAAACCTACGGTTTCGGAACTCATCGCAAAAAAAGGCCGGGAATGGAGAAACCATCCCCGGCAATCTACATGCTCGAATCGAATTTGTCACCGTGACGAGGGTTAAAGGGTCGTTCTCGTCGTGGAAAGCCCCTGGAGTGCAAACTGAGGAAGCAGCGGGTTTTCGTGTAGCTTGGCAATGAGCGAGTCGCGTGTTTGGAAGAACGCCAGGCGATGCTGGGCGAGCACCGGTTCAGACGGGGGGAAGTTTTCTTTTCGGGAGTCGATCTGGACGCCATTTTTCCAGAGGCGGTAGCAGACGTGCGGGCCGGTTGCGAGCCCGGTGCTGCCCACGTAACCGATCACCTGATTCTGTTTCACGTGCACGCCGGGCTTGATGCCATTCGCGATCCTCGACATGTGGAGGTAGGCCGTGGTGTACGTGCTGTTGTGTCGGATCTTGACGTAAATGCCGTTGCCTTTCGTTCTGGAGGCTTCCAGCACGACGCCATCGCCAGTGGCGTGGATCGGCGTGCCAGTCGGCGCGGCATAGTCGGTGCCGAGGTGCGCCTTGTACCGCTTCTGGACCGGGTGGAATCGATTGAGCGAGTAACCGGAGGTCAGGCGACCAAACTCGAGAGGCGACTTGAGCATGGCCTTGCGGAGGCCGTTCCCGTTTTCGTCGAAGTAGTCCACGCGGCCGTCCTGTTCAAATCGGAAGGCGTAGAAGTCTTCACCGGCGTGCGTAAAGCGTGAGGCGAGAATCGCCCGGATGCCAACTGACTCGCCATCGACGAACTCCTCTTCGTACGTTACCTTGAAGGCGTCGCCATGCTGGAGCCTGAAAAAGTCGATCTGCCAGGCGTAGATCTCGGCAAGCTTGACCGCCAAGGCCGGCTGAATGCCGTTTTCTTCGAGTGCGCCGTAGAGCGAGCTGCGAATGCGTCCGCCTACCGTCTGCCGTTTGACCTCCACGGGGCGTTTGCCTTCCCGTACGTTTTGCTTCTCGAGGTCAAAGACAATGTAGCGAACGGGGGTGTCCTGGTAGACGAGCTGGGAGACGCCGGACGCAGTGCGATAGACTCTATAGGGTTTGCCGGCCTGGAGCAGCCGGACGTCGAAGACGGGCTTTGCCTTTTCCGCCATCGTGGTGATGGTCTCGGCGGGCGTCCCGTACTCCGAAAGGATCTGCGAGAAGGTCTGGTTGCGCTTTATAGTATGTTCCTCGACCTCAAAAAGACTGGCGGCGATACCAAACTCGTCGAGCGCAAGCACCGGCTTGCTTGCCTCGATGACGGTTGCGGTCTGGACGGTTTTCTGGAGATTTGATCGATCGATGAGGAAATAGGCGCCGACGATGAGGGCAAACAGAACGAAAACGGTTTTAGCGCGGTGCTTGATTCTCATGAGGCAAGGCTTCACTAAACGAGTGCAACACATGACTGTAGAAGGCGCATGGTAAGCAGCGCGTAACATGAGTGTTGCATGTGAGGAAGCCTATTAATCAAATCTTCAAAAAACAAACGTTACCGGCGCGGGTCTGGCCGCGCCTCGACTCATTTCGTTGGAGCGATCCAGGGTATGTCCGCCGTGCCAGAGAGGTGGTTGTGGAGGCGCGCCAACACGAAAAGGAGATCAGAGAGACGGTTCAGATAGGTGAGGACATGCGGATTGATCTCTCCGCACGCCATCAGCTCGATGACCTGGCGTTCGGCTCTCCGGCAGACGGTTCGAGCGACGTGTAGCTGGGCGGCCACGACAGTACCACCGGGAAGGACGAACTGCTTCAGAGGTGGGATGAGGGGGTCGAAGCGGTCGATCGTATCCTCGATGGCCTTGACCGATGCGGCGTCCATACGAGGTACGGTCGGCTTTGCGCCAAGGGGTGTGGCTAGGTCGGCGCCGACGACAAACAGGTCCGACTGAACGTCCTTGAGCACCGGATCGATCTCTTCTGCTCCGGGCGTGCCGGAGAGGAATGCCCTGGCGAGCCCGATGAAAGAGTTGGTTTCGTCGACGGTGCCGTAAGCGACGATCCTCGGGTTATCTTTTGATACCCTTTCGCCCCCAAAGAGGCCGGTCGTTCCTTTGTCTCCTGTTCGCGTATAGATCTTCATCACGTTGTCGTCATTGGTGGCTCACTCGAATACCGCCGGGCGGTACAAGGGTGAAAGATAGTGAATGTGCAGGGCGCCGTCGGCATCCGCGTGAATCTCGACCTCCATCCGGAAGACGGAGGCAATGAGGGAGGGCGTTAATATACGTGCAGGCGAACCGGTCGCCACTACCCGGCCGGAGGAGAGGATGATGAGGAAGTCCGCGTACCGTGCAGCAAGCTCGAGATCGTGATAGACCGTGATGACGGTCCGACCCGCTTTTACGAGCTCGCGGATCCGTTCCATGAACTCGAACTGGTAAAACACGTCGAGGTTTGAGGTAGGCTCGTCCAGAAGCAAGATGCCGGCTTCCTGGACGAGCGCCTGCGCCAGGAATACGCGCTGTAGCTCGCCGCCGCTCAACGATAGCACCGAGCGGTTCTGCATGTGTTTCAGGTCGACGAGGCGGAGGGCATCGTCGACCATCTGTAAGTCGTCGGGGTTGTAGCCCTGCAACCACGTTTTATGTGGCGACCGGCCAAGCCGCACGAACTCGTCGACCGTAAAATCGAACCCGATGGCAGGCGTCTGGCGGACGAATGCCATTTCTCTCGCCAGGGCACGTGGTTTCCACTCCTTGACAGGAATACCGTTGAGCAGGAGAGACCCTTTGTAGGGGAGGTTTCCGCTGATGGTCCGGAGCAGGGTCGTCTTACCACTGCCGTTTGGACCGAGTAAGCCGACGCTTTTCCCCTGATCGATCGCAAACGAGAGCCCGTTCAGGATTTCCTTTCCGGAGAGGGAAACGTGCAGGTTATCGGCTTCGATAAGCGGCATAGTGAGTCGTTGTCCTGACTGGAACAATAAAAGACGGACGGTTCGTTCAAATATGGTAGTTTCGAGAGGAAGATACGCGTGTCGGGGGCGAATCGTTTAGCGATCCTCTGGTTGGGTTTAACCCATGAGAAAGATCAGTACAATTTTCGTCGTCTTCTGTACGGCGTTTACATTAAGTGCGTGCGACACGCAGGCCGAGCAGGATGAGTTTGCCGATCGGGCAAGTCTTCCACCCTCCGGGTATACCCAGACGACGATCGACGGGGAGATCGTATCGGTGGATGAAGACGACTGGAGGACCGCGCCGATATACGGAGCGGCCGTGGTGGTCGATCCGGCATATCCCAATCCGTTCAGCGAGGGATTCGTATACGTTCCGGTTTACGTTCGGTTTTCCGATTCCGTCCGGGGCGGGCTCGTACTGCGCGCCTACAACAACTCGGGCAGATTGATCACGCTGGGGTCACTCCCGGAAGCGTATCAACAGGGGTCGTACGCGTTCAACTTTAGTCCCGGACTGATCGGGCGGAAGGGTCTCGTTAGGCTCTTCATTTTTGATGCTTCGAGTGAGCTGGTCTCGTATGGAGACCTGTTCATCGAATGAGCCGATCACGGAGCGTTTAGCGCAGGAGCGTTACCTGTCGCGCCGCTGAAAAGAGATTGGACTGGACGCGGTAGAGGTAGATGCCGGTTGGCAGGTCCCCGGCGTCGAAGGTGAAGGTGCGCGTTTCGCCCGGCTCCATCGTACCCTTGAATAGCAGCCTCACCGGCTGGCCGAGCATGTTGTAGATCTCGACCTTGACAGTCTGCCGTTCGCGTACCGTAAGGCTAAAGGTCGTAGTCGGGTTGAAGGGGTTGGGGTAGGCGGCAGAAAGAACAAACGGCTGCGGTACGACCTGCTCCTTTCCGGGAGGGTCGTCAACGGGCTGTCCGTTGGCTGCCGGCAGAACCGGGCCAATGGAGAGCAATAAGAAAAGGGTTACCAGCAGTACCGATTGTTTCATATACCGTCAATACATTATTGCCTCAAGATACAAATGGGCGCCGTACAATTCTATAGCAGGTTTATCGAAAAAAGTCTCGTAAAGTTTCGTTTAAGTGGGTTTGAGGGTGAATGGTCACGGACTATTCATAGTTACGATTTTTCGTCCGTGTCATCGGTCACCAATCTCCCGGCGCCTACGAATTCGACGTAGATTTTTTTCCCGTAATTGCCGGTCTGTACTTGTCCGTCACCTCCGGCATAGGGCGCGTGTGTAGTCAATAGGTGGGATACGAATACGTGTCCCTTGATGCGCCGTTCGCTCTTGCCGTCGGTCAGCACACCGTGGTATTCGAGCGGCCGGTTGTAGAGCTGTTCGTAGGAAAACGAACCCCGTTCAAGCACTGCCTTGCCGTGCCAGGTACGAACACCATTCACGGTGCGCGTTTCGCCTTTGCTGTCCCGCACGTCGACTTTAGTCGTTTCGACCCAGGCCAGACCCTTGCACGGAAGGCCATCGAGGCGAGCCTCGGCGAGCATGTCTTCCGAAATGGTTTTCCCTATGCTCATGATTTCACTGTTCCACGCAATGATTGCACATGCTCCGGAGGAATACGCACCGTCCGGGGTGATGGACAGGAGTGCACCGTGCAAGGTGAGTTTGCACCGTGAAATAAACCCCTTTGCTTAACGAAACGTAATCTTTACACGTTTTCGCAAAGCCCTTTCGGATATTTGCAGAGCCATAACTTTTTTAAGTTTATTGGTACGCAATAACAATACCATTACATAAAGATGTGCCGAATTTTCAACGAAGAGTGCTCACCCCGGAAATGATGGACGATTTTTCCGTCGTGGACGGAAGATTGACCGGTGCGCTCGATCAGCTCCGTTCGGCCAATCGCTTCCTGGGAGGTTTCCGGCCGATTCTGCACGGTATCCACGCATATGTCCAGCAATATCCCGGGGAGGAGCTGCAGCTGCTCGACGTGGGGACGGGGATAGCGGACATTCCAGAACGTCTCGTCCGGTGGTTCTCGGCACGTCACATTCCGGCGACGATAACGTGTATCGACGCCAATTCCGAGACGGTCCGATATGCCGGTGAGGCGCTCGATCGGCGTCTGCCGCCTGAATTGCGGCGTCGGGTACACGTGATGCAGGCTGACGTCTTTGCATTGCCTTTTGAGGAGAAATCGTTCGACGTGTGTATGGCGTCTCTTTTCCTCCATCATTTCGATCGGGAGGATGCGGTGAAAGTACTGAGAACGCTGGGACGTCTTGCACGCCGTTTGGTGATCGTCAACGATCTGCATCGACACCCGCTGGCTTATTACGGCATCCTGTCGATCGTGAAGGTGCTACCGGTTTCTGAAATGTTCGAGCACGACGGCCCCCTGTCGGTTCTTCGTGGCTTTAAGAGAGGAGAACTTGTCGATGTGGTAGAGGAAGCCGGACTTCACCTGGCGGACATTAGCTGGCACTGGGCTTTTCGGTGGTCGGTCGTCGCTGAGCCGCTGTATACACCCGTTCACGAAGGCAATCCGGTCGGGTGATCATGTACGACGTCGTGGTGATCGGCGGTGGTCCGGCAGGGTGCAGCACTGCGATACACCTCGCGCGAGAGGGGTGGTCTGTTTTGCTGGTCGAGGAGTCGACGGTTCCGCGCCATAAGCTCTGCGGTGAGTTCCTTTCGGTCGAAGTACAACGGATGTTGAGCCGGCTGGATCTGCTCGACACCGTGATTGACGCCGGAGCCCATCCGATACGCAATGCCCTCGTAACAACCTTATCCGAGCGTAGTTACGAGTCCCCACTACCCGGAACGGCATTCGGCCTCAGCCGATACGCATTCGATCAGATCCTGCTGAAGAAGGCTGAAGCCTCCAGGGTGGAGGTGCGGACCGGGACAAAAGTCCGCAACGTAAGGGGTAACCTTTCGGACGGATTTGTCATGGAGACGGGAGTCGGTTCCGTCGAAGCGCGGGCCGTGGTGGGCGCCTTCGGGAAGCGGAGTGTGTTGGATCGTGCCCTCTCGCGCCCATTTATCCAACAGAACTCTCCCTACGTGGCTTTCAAGGCGCATTTCGAAGGAGATGGGGTGGAGGACCGCATAGAGCTGCACGCATTCGACGGAGGTTACTGCGGGCTGTCGAGGATCGAACGGGGCATGACCAACGTCTGCTGGATAGCCCACGTCGATCGGCTGAAACGTGACGGCGGCAGCACGGACGCCATGCTAGAGAATAGTCTTTCGAGCAATACGAAGCTCCGTAGGCGACTGGCCGGATTACTGAGGGTGTCCGATAGCTTTGAAGCAATCGCTCAAATCAGCTTTGAAAAGAAGGGAGCCACGGACGGCGATCTGTTTATGGTAGGCGACTCGGCCGGGATGATCGCGCCGCTCTGTGGGGACGGGATGGCGATGGCCTTGCATAGCGCCGAGCTGGCGACGCCGGTG
>Ga0079224_100016316_pt1 | contig 10431 bp, 6 predicted proteins | sample Stecom2015_FD_80414 | JGI IMG/M metagenome (GOLD analysis project Ga0079224, IMG submission 80414) | Agricultural soil microbial communities from Utah to study Nitrogen management - Steer compost 2015 | ecosystem: Environmental > Terrestrial > Soil > Agricultural land | place: USA: Utah...
CAGGGTGCTGCTCGAACAATTCGACCGGCAGCTTGATCAAGTCATCGAAGTCAACTGCCTGATAGGCTTTCAGCGTTTGTTGGTAAAGCTGATAGACGCGAGCGGCTGCGACGGTATGTTCCTCGTCTGCTCGAACTTTGGCCTGATCCGGATTGACGAACGCGTTCTTCCATGCGGATATCTGCCATTGTGTCTTGCGAAGCAGCTGCTTGTCCGTGGTGGCGAGGATATCTGCCAGGATCTTATAGCTATCTGAGGAGTCCAGTATAGAGAACTGAGGCTTGTAACCCAGCAGCTCTGCCTCCTGTCTTAGCATCTGTAGTCCGAGCGAGTGGAATGTGGCGATGGTAAGTCCTTTACTGGATTTACCTTCAAGCAGGTGACCCACTCGTTCTTGCATCTCGCGTGCCGCTTTATTCGTAAAGGTGATGGCGGCGATCTCTTTCGGCATATAGCCGCATTTTTGTATCAGGTAGGCGATCTTTTGGGTGATGACACGGGTTTTCCCGCTACCTGCACCTGCAAGTACCAGTAATGGACCATCTAGATATTTGACCGCTTCGCGTTGTGGATGATTAAGTGTGGAAAGCATGACGTACCAAATCTGAGCAGCGTGCAAGTGTAGCCGCTCAGCGAAAACCTGTCACGTTGCAATTCGGCAGTGTTTTGTCTACTGTGGTAACTGAGTGCGGTTATCTTTAAGATGATGCGAAAGGTAAGCAATGGCGGCATGGAACAAGGGGGTCGTTGTCGAGCACCGGCACTGGAATTCGAAACTCCATAGCCTGTATATCGAATCCGACATCGAGCCATTCAAGGCGGGTCAGTTCGTCAAAATCGGATTGGAAATCGATGGCAAAGTCGTAGGCAGGCCATATTCCTTATGTAACTCACCACTGACCAGACCGCTTGAGATCTACTATATCGAAGTGCCTGATGGTGAGTTGACGCCTCTACTCACTAAGTTGGAGCCTGGCGACGAGTTGTTGGTCGCTCCGCGGGCGAACGGATTTATGGTATTGGACGAGGTGCCTCAAGCCCGGCATCTTTGGATGATGGCGACCGGAACCGGCGTCGGTCCGTTTCTCTCCATACTGGATACTGAGACACCATGGCAGCGTTTCGAACGTGTGGTACTGGTCTATGCAGTACGTAATGAGTCAGAGCTTTGTTACCGGTCCAGGATCGCAGGGGTTCAGCGTCGAAATAACGAGCGATTCTCCTTCATTCCGTTCGTAAGTCGGGAAAAGGTAGATGGGGCACTAGATGGCCGTATCCCGCAGGCCATCATCGATGGACGGTTGGAAGCGCGAGCCGGATTCTTGATAAGTCCTGAGGACAGCCAGATCATGATGTGTGGCAACCCACAGATGATCGAGGACACAATGCAGGTCCTAGCATCACGTGGTCTGCGTAAGCATCGCCGCAAGGAGCCTGGGCACATCACAGTGGAGCACTATTGGTGATCTGATCCATTACGTTACAAAACCCGAGACGATTCAAAAGTTTAAGAAGAAGCATGATGCCATTACTTGCGTAGCTTTGCTGGTTGAGGGTAATCTGCACAGGCAGCTGGACTACAAACGCATAATAAGGGTGTCAGGGGGAGACCAGTGAGTGCAGCAAAGGGGCAGAAGCGTATGATTCGGGAGAGAGTGCGTATAGCGCTACTACGCACTGGCAACCTTAGGCTCGTCCTTGTGTATGCTCTGCTCGCGTTATTGTGGATCTTCGTTTCTTCCCATTATCTTAGCGTCACTGTAAAAGACCCTGAGACACTTTCGCGCATCGAACTATTCAAGGGTCTCATGTTCGTTTTTGCCACTAGCGGCTTACTCTATCTGCTGTTGCGGTTGGGTCGGCCAGTTGGGGATCTTGATCAAGAGGCCGTAAGTGTCGACAGTCTATGGCAGAAGACGAGCGTCATGGGACTGTTCGCGCTCCTCGTGATGATCGTGCCATTGATTGGCTATAGCATATTACATTTGCGAACGCCGGTTGAGGAGTCGGAGACGATGAACAGTCTTGCCATCGTCGCAAAAGCGAAGGCGACCCAGATAGAACGCTGGATGGACGAGCGCAAGGCCGATAGCAGAGTGCTGACACAAGCAGGTTCTGCTTTCGCCGAAGGCGTAGAGCACTTGATACGCCAGCGGGAGGCCGAAGATGGGTGGCGGGACTATATCAAGATGCGGCTGGATACCGTGCGTAGTCATTACCACTACGAATCCGTGTTGCTCATCGACAGGGGTTTTCGGGTACTCGTTGCTACAGGTGGTGAGGATGAACTGGCCAGGGAAGTTCAGGATGCCGCCGCGATGGCGTTCGCGACTGGCGAAGTGACACGCACTGAGCTTTATCGGACGGAAGATGGCCGTGTTTACATAGACTGGTTAGCGCCCATACGTAGTCCAAAATTTCCAGATGATGTTATTGCGTTGGCATTACTCAGGATGTCGCCGGAAGAGTTTCTTTATCCGTTGATCCGCACTTGGCCCAGCGTCAGTGAAACCGCGGAAAGCATGCTGGTTCGTCGTGATGGCGATAGTGTCCTGTATCTAAGCGAGTTAAAGAATGTTCAGGGCACAGCCTTGACCTTGCGTCTTCCGATGCAGCAAAGCGACCTTCCTGCCGCGGTGGCATTGTCAAACCACACTGCCGACAGGGTGCGGGGCAGGGATTATCTGGGGCATGACGTACTCTCTGCCTATCACCCCGTTTCTGGTACGGACTGGCGTATCGTTTCCAAGATAGAGCGAGACGAAGTGTTGACACCGTTATGGCAAATGACTCTGCTCGTAACTGGTGTGGCTTTCGTTTTTGTCATCATCATCAGCCTTGCGCTACTTATGCTCTGGCGTCAGCAGTCCCGACTCCAGGGATTGTTGACGCTGACACACAAAGCACGTTCAGAGCGTCTTCTGCAACAATTCTTCGATATGCCATTCGTCGGCATGGCAATCATTTCTCCGGACAAGACATTACTCCGATTCAATGACCATCTGAGCACCATAACCGGTTATAGCCGGGAGGAACTGGAAGGGCGAAAGTGTACGGACTTCGCGATGCCAGAAGAGTTAGAGGCCTATGAATATGAGCTGGGACGTGTTTTGTCGGGTGAGAGTTCAGGTTATGTGATGGAACGCCGATTCATCCGCAAGGATGGAAGTGTGATCGCCACGGTGGTCGATACACAATGCGTCCGCAAAGCGGACGGCACAGTCGATTACCTGTTTGCAACCGTGCAGGACATCAGTAAACAGAAAGAGGATGAGGCCAAGATCCACCGTCTGACACAACTTTATGCAGCGCTTTCTGAATGTAATAAGGCTATCGTTCGTTGCAGGCGTGAGCAGGAACTGTTCCGTAGGATTTGTGAAGTGACCGTAACCTTCGGCGGCATGAGGATGGCATGGATCGGGATGATCGACGATAGAACCGGAATGGTAAATCCTGCGGCGAGTTATGGGGATGACTTTGGGTACCTCGATGGTATCCGTATCTCAGCCAAACCGGACAGCCCATATGGGCAGGGTCCGACCGGCAAAGCGATTCGGAGCCGGGATCCATACTGGTGTCAAGATTACACCAATGCGGAAGAGACAGCGGTCTGGCATGAACGCAGCCGGGGGTTATGGAAAGCTTCGGCGGCGATTCCCATCCTTCGAGGAGGTAACGTGGCCGGTACGCTTAATCTGTATGCCGGTGAACCTTACGCGTTCACAGAGGAAGTGAAGCGATTGTTGATGGAGATGACCTTCGATATCAGCTTCGCGCTTAATAACTTTGACCGGGAAGCTCGCCGTCAGCAAGCTGAGCGCAATCTGACAGAAAGTGAATCCAAGTTCCATCTACTGTTCGATCAGAGCCCGGATGGGCTTCTGATATTGGAAGGTGATGAGATCATCGAATGTAATCCGGCTGCATATGATCTGTTATCGAGCTTGCCGGAAAATCTGCTGAGACATCCATTTTGGAATTTCGCGCCCCCCGAGCAGGCTGACGGCACCCCTAGCCGCGAACGCATAGAGGAGATGCTAGAAGTTGCGCGACGAGATGGCAGCGTTCATTTTGAATGGCTGGGTCGTCGTTTCAATGGGGAGGACTTTCCTGCCGAGATCAGCATGGTCGCGATTGTGTTGGCTGGACGGTCCTACATCTATACCACGATGCGTGATTTAACCAAGCAGAAAGAGGCCGAGGCGCGCATCTTGCAACTGGCTCAGTACGATGTGTTGACAGGTTTACCTAACCGCACACTACTGACTGACCGGGTCAATCAGGCGATCAATTCAGCGCAGCGCAATGAGCAGTCACTTGCTCTGATGTTCTTTGATTTGGATCGTTTCAAGAATGTGAACGATTCACTAGGCCATAGTATTGGAGATGAGCTCCTGGTGCAGGTTTCCCAAAGATTGCTGAGGTTGGTGCGCGATCAGGATACAGTGTCGCGGCTCGGAGGCGACGAGTTCGTATTGCTGCTGATCGACACCGGGGCTGAGGGCGCTGTGCATGTGGCAGAAAAGGTCATGAATGCGATCAGGGCTCCGTATCGAATACAGCACCATGAGATCAACGTTACTCTGTCGGTTGGCATCGCGCTATATCCGGTCGACGGAGAGGATTTCGATGGGCTGCTGAAATCAGCAGACATTGCCATGTATCGTGCCAAACAAAATGGCCGGAACAATTATCAGTTCTTTACGCTCAAGATGCAGCAGGATTCGATACGCGCACTGCAGCTGACGAATGCGTTGCATAATGCCATCGGTCTTGATCAATTATCGATCTGCTATCAGCCACAGATATCGCTAAATACACACGAGGTCGTAGGTGTTGAGGCGCTGTTGCGCTGGTGCCATCCTGAATTCGGAGATGTGTCACCCATCGAGTTCATTCCGATAGCTGAGGATACCGGAGAGATATACAGGATCGGTACATGGGTGCTGGAGAAGGCGATTGGCGAGTTCAAGCTTTGGCGGGATAGCGGTTTGCTTCTGGACAGGGTAGCTGTCAATCTGTCTGCCGTTCAGTTTCGCCATCCGCAGTTGCCGGAACAGATCGCCGACATATTGCAGCGCACAGGATTGGATCCGAGTCTGCTGGAACTCGAGTTGACGGAAAGCGTGTCTATGGATGAACCTTTGGCCGTCATTGAGATGATGGATCGATTGGCAGATCTAGGTGTACAGATCTCCATTGACGATTTTGGTACCGGGTATTCTTCGCTCAGTTATTTAAAGCGCTTCCGAGCATCTCGACTCAAGATAGATCAAACATTTGTCCGGGATATCATGGATGATGCCGATGACCGCGCGATCGTCAGTGCGATCATCAACTTAGCAAGTAGCCTCGGGCTCAAGACCATAGCGGAAGGCGTTGAGACCGCTGAGCAACTCGAGTTCCTGAAAAATGCCGGATGCTATGAGGTTCAGGGATATTACTTCAGCGCTCCTGTGGCGAGTGAGGAGTTCGTTAGCTTCTGCCAAACGTTCGTCTCGTTATCAAGCAGATGATGGGCGGTCAAACCGCGTAATTTTAGTTATCATCACCGCTCGTTGTGAATATGCGGATTCTAAAATGAAAACTGAAACTATTCTGCGAGCTGTCGACGCTGTATGTGCTGCGTTGGCGGAGCATGAATCTGAAATCGAGTCACTTGACCGTGCGCTTGGCGATGGGGATCACTATATCAACGTAAGACGTGGCGCCACAACGATCGCGGCTATGCGCGACGAATTGGCGCCATTGGCTGCTGACGTTGCGTTGCAGCGGATCGGTATGAAACTCCTTTCTACGATCGGAGGTGCTTCAGGCCCATTGTTCGCTAGTTTCTTTCTGGCCATGTCCAAGCATCTGAAGGAGAATCCTTCAGATGATATCGTTAATATCGCTATGGCGTTCGCCGACGGGATCGATGCGATCAAACATCGTGGGAAATCCGATATCGGTGAAAAGACCATGCTGGATGTGCTGATCCCTGTTGCGAATACATTTAAACAGCAGGCTGAAGCTGGCTTGCCGTTGCCAGAGTTGGTGAACGCCATCAAGGAGAGCGCCGAGAAAGGGATGCTATCGACCCGGGATATGATGGCGACCAAGGGGCGGGCAGCCTTTCTGGGAGAGAGAGCTATCGGTCACATCGATGCTGGTGCAAAAAGCTCACAGGTCATGATCGCCGCCGTGTGTGACCTTGTAGCTAGCGCTTCTTAAGTTATGGCCTGAATAAGAGGGGACAAAGATGAAGATTTTTGTAAACAAGGTAGACAACCTGCTGACCGAGAGTCTGTCTGGATTCGCAGCAGCACATCATGATCTGGTCAGTCTGAGTTTAGAACCGCATTTTGTCACGAGGGCGAACAAGGCCACAAACAAAGTTGCTTTGATATCGGGTGGTGGTTCAGGTCATGAGCCGCTCCATACCGGGTTCGTCGGTTACGGTATGCTGGACGCAGCCTGTCCTGGGCATGTGTTCACATCACCGACGCCGGATCAGATGATGGCAGCTGCTGAAGCTGTGGAATGTGGCCAAGGCGTGCTGTTTATCGTTAAGAATTACGCGGGCGACGTCATGAATTTCGAAATGGCCGCTGAAATGATCACCTGTGAACATGCGACGGTGTTGACGAGCGACGATGTCGCAGTGGAAAACTCAACTTACACCACAGGTCGCCGGGGCGTGGCGGGCACCGTTATCGTCGAGAAGGTTGTTGGCAGTCTCGCAGAGAGCGGTGCTGACCTCGCACATTGCAAGGCGTTGGGAGAGAGGGTGAATCAGCGTACGGCGTCAATGGGCGTCGCTCTGACAAGCTGTACCGTGCCTGCTGCAGGCCGCCCGACATTCGATATCGGCGAGAATGAGCTCGAGATGGGCGTCGGGATACATGGTGAGCCAGGGCGACGCCGTGAATCTATGCGACCTGCCGATGAGATAGTAAAAGACCTGGTCACGGCGATATTGCATGATCTGCGACCCGTCGAAGGTAGCGAGGTATTGCTTATGATCAACGGCTTTGGAGCAACGCCGCTCATGCAATTGTACATGCTATACCATAGCGCAGCCAAACATTTGGCCAAGCACGGCTTCAATGTTGTTCGTTCATTGGTCGGTAACTATACGACAGCACTCGATATGGCCGGTGCCTCGGTCACGGTATGCGTGCTGGATGACGAGATCAAGCGACATTGGGATAGTCCTGTACATACGGCAGCTCTGCGCTGGGGGATGTAAGGACGGGTGCTAGTCGAGATAATCCGTGGCGGCGGGCTCTTCCGTCGCTGCCTTCTTCTGTGCCTCTCGTTCAAGGATACGTTGACGTGTTTGCGGAGTCTCAAGGCTGATACGGCCCAATGCGCCGCTTCGATAATCCACGAGAAATGCCAGTGCGGTTTTCTCGATGTCGAGCACTCCGCCTTTGAGAAGGTAGCCGCGCCGCTTGGCGATCGCCTGCAATAAGTCGACCTTATCCATGCCTGTGACATCGATCTTGTAACGGGAATTCAGTAGTTCCGGATAGCGTTCAAGCAGGATTTCACCCAGAAACAAAGCGACATCTTCGTCGATAACGGCGTTTCGACCGATGGCGTGACTCGCTGCAAGCATGTAGCCGTCGGATTCAATCTCGATCTTTGGCCACATCATGCCAGGTGTGTCGGTTATGGTCATGACCTCATTCAGTTCGAAACGCTGTTGCGACTTCGTCACAGCAGGTTCGTCGCCCACCTTCGCTATCCGGCGATTAAGTAGGGCATTCATCAAAGTCGATTTACCGACATTGGGTATCCCCATGATCATCATACGTAAAGGCTTGAGTAATGTACCCCGATGTGGGGCGAGTTGTAGGCAGAGTGATGGGATCTTCTTCGCATCGCCTGCCTTTTTGCAGGATAACGCCACAGCGCGGACATTCTGCTGTTGATTATAAAGTTGCAACCATTCCTGCGTGACTTTGGGGTCGGCGAGGTCTGCCTTGTTCAGGATCTTGAGGCTGGGGCGCTGACGATAGAGACGCATTTCTTCTATCATCGGGTTGTGACTAGCTTCCGGTATGCGGGCATCCAGAACCTCGATGACGACATCAATGAACTCCATGGTCTCTGACGCATTTTTTCTTGCCTGGGTCATGTGTCCCGGATACCACTGAATCGCCATTTGTTACTCTTGAAATCTCGTGTTGCTAAATTAAATTAATATATCAGCCGTTAACGTTGTATCGCTATCACTTTAGTGTATACAAGCATACCGAGTACAAGGATATAGATAATTCACGGTGATGCTTTGATTTTTGCTGGCTCTAATACGTCGCGCAGCTATAGTTTGAGAAATTCACATTGCCAATGCAAACGCCAGTCGCACTGCTGACGTGACTTTGATCCCTGCTGTCGATCCACTGCAAGATAGCTTCAGAAACAGTCTGCACCAAACCATGGCATCCATAAACCAGGATTAAACCCAGGATCGTATCGCGCAGGATTCCGACAAGCAAAGCCGAAGATACCTAGTTACAAGAGGCATCGGCCACTGGCAAAGGCGATTTGAAACTGAATACGCCATGGCAGTATACGCTATTCATTCTGCGTTCTAACAATGTGCGAGACCGCTATGCCTCGGTTAAACTAGCGCCCATGACACTTATTCCAGAAATCAGGCCGGAGCAGTCGGTCGAATTATTAAAGGAACTGCATATCCTGACTCGTGATGGTAAGCTCAATCAGGATACGCGACGTAAGTTGAAACAGGTCTACCACCTCTATCACTTCATCGAGCCTTTGCTAGAAGAGTTGCTAGAGAAGCAGGAGCGCTTCACACTGGTCGACCATGGCGCAGGCAAGTCTTACCTTGGATTCATACTCTATGATTTGTTTATGAAGCAGCATGGTAATGGCGAAGTGATCGGTATCGAGAGCAGACCCGAATTGGTGACGCGGTCGCGTGACCTAGCAGAACGTCTTGGCTTCGAGCGAATGCGTTTTCTACAGCAGACAGTAGAAGAGTCGATCCATTCCGATGCGTTACCGGAGAACGTGGATATCGTGACTGCGCTGCATGCCTGTAATACTGCGACTGATGACGCTATACGATTCGGCTTGGAGAAAAACACACGATTCATGGTTCTTGTGCCTTGCTGCCAGGCGGAAGTCGCCGAGGTCTTACGTCGTCACAAGAATGTTTCTTTCAGTAAAACGCCGCTTTCCGAGATCTGGCGCCATCCGATACATACGCGTGAATTCGGAAGCCATCTTACGAACGTGTTGCGTTGCCTGCAATTGGAAGCACAGGGCTATCAGGTTACGGTGACGGAGTTGGTTGGCTGGGAACACTCGATGAAGAATGAGCTGATCATTGCACGCTACAAGGGGAGCCCAAAGAGAAGTGCGCTTATCAGGATGGAACAGATATTGGAAGAACTCAATCTAGAGGATCTGCGAAGCAGATTCATATATTGAACTGGCGACATGTGGGGCGATAGCGTCACTTGAAGCGTATCTATCAGTATTGCATTATTGTTTGAGAGTAGCGATTGGAAAGGAGGAGGCGGGGAGCTGGCGGGCGTCTTGTGCGTCACGCTATCTAAAACCGGCAAATGCCGGATTCCCTGCGTAATTGGATGAAATGTTATCGGCCACTCTACACGAGAGACGAGATTCGTTCGATTGAATCACTTCATGCGGATGAGCCCTTAATGCAAAAGGCCGCGATGGCAATCAGCCGTTTCGTTCAGGATATTCTGCCAGACGTGCAGTCTGAGATCCTCATCTTGGCTGGCCCGGGCAACAATGGTGGAGATGCCCTGGTCGCAGCGCGGCTTTTGCATAAAATCTATCCAGTGAGCGTCGTCTTTTGCGGCGAAGTAGAGAGTCTGCCACCTGATGCCGCTAACGCATGTCGGGAGTGGCTCGATGCAGGAGGCGAATTACTCAATGAGATCCCAGCTGGCCGCTGGGGATTGGTCATAGATGGGCTGTTCGGTATCGGGCTGCGTAAACCGCTTACTGGCAGACTCGCAGCCTTAGTGAATATCGTGAATCAACTAAGCGTACCCATATTAGCGATCGATGTGCCAAGTGGGCTATGTGCTGACAGCGGCCAAGTGCTAGGTTGCGCTATCAAGGCCGACTGGACGCTGACATTTATCGGACTTAAACCGGGACTCTTCACCAATGATGGGCCGGATCATGCAGGCGAGGTCGTGCTGGATGCATTGGAGATCTCACATGGCGTGCAAGAGAAAGGCCGCCTGCTGGAACAAGAGAGTGTCAGTAAGTTACTGCCGAAGCGGCGCTCGAATTCAAACAAAGGTGACTTTGGCAATCTCGGAATCATCGGTGGCGCAAAGCATATGACAGGCGCTGCGATCCTGGCTGCCCGAGCAGGCTTGCTCAGTGGAGCGGGTCGCGTCTATCTCGGGTTGCTCGATGAAGAGGCGCCTA
>Ga0079224_100016317_pt1 | contig 10430 bp, 9 predicted proteins | sample Stecom2015_FD_80414 | JGI IMG/M metagenome (GOLD analysis project Ga0079224, IMG submission 80414) | Agricultural soil microbial communities from Utah to study Nitrogen management - Steer compost 2015 | ecosystem: Environmental > Terrestrial > Soil > Agricultural land | place: USA: Utah...
CAACGATGCCGAGAGCTACCTCGTATGTGCGCAGCGGGGATGCGGCCTCGTCCAGTTGCCGCGCTACCGTGTCGAGGACGACCTGCGCGAGGGTCGCCTGGTCGAGGTGCTCGATGCATGGCCGAGCCCGGCGATGCCGCTCTCCGCGCTCTATCCCTACCACCGGCAGCTGTCGCTGCGGGTGCGGGTGTTCATCGACTGGCTGGCCCGGCTCTACGAGGAGAAGTTCGGACCGGTCGCCGCGCAGGGGCGTAGCCAATAAAAAACGCGGCCGGCTTGTGGCCGACCGCGCTCCCTGCTGCCAGCGGCTTCGCGAGGAGTTGCCTGCGCGAAACCGATCTCCTTCCTCCGAATTCAGCTGGATCGGGAGCGAGCCCGCACCTGCCGCGGATCGCTCCCGCTCGCGCCGCGCGCGCTCAGAACTGGCCTTCCTCGGTCGAGCCCTTGAGCGCCGCCGTCGAGGCTTCGGATTCGACGGTCGTGGTCACGGCATCGAAGTAGCCCGTGCCGACCTCGCGCTGGTGCTTGACGGCCGTAAAGCCGATTTCGGCGGCCGCGAACTCGGCCTCCTGCAGCTCGACGAAGGCGGGCATCTGCCGGCGGGCATAGCCGTGCGCCAGCTTGAACATCGAGTAGTTCAGCGCATGGAAGCCAGCGAGCGTGATGAACTGGAACTTGTAGCCCATGGCGCCCAGTTCGCGCTGGAACTTCGCGATCGTGTCCTCGTCGATGTTGCGCTTCCAGTTGAACGAGGGCGAGCAGTTGTACGCCAGCATCTTGCCGGGGAACTGCTTGTGGATCGCCTCGGCGAACTGCTTCGCGAACCCGAGATCCGGCGTGCCGGTCTCGCACCAGATCAGGTCGGCGTACGGGGCGTAGGCAAGACCGCGCGAGATCGCCTGCTCGATGCCGTTCCGAGTGCGGAAGAAGCCCTCGACGGTGCGTTCGCCGGTCAGGAAGGGCTTGTCGTTGTCGTCGATGTCCGAGGTCACCAGGTCGGCCGCCTCGGCGTCGGTGCGCGCCAGCAGCAGCGTGGGCACGCCCATCACGTCCGCGGCAAGCCGCGCGGCGACCAGCTTGGCCACCGCCTCGCGGGTCGGCACGAGCACCTTGCCGCCCATGTGGCCGCACTTCTTCACGGAAGCGAGCTGGTCCTCGAAATGCACGCCGGCGGCGCCGGCGTCGATCATGGCCTTCATCAGCTCGAAGGCGTTCAGCACGCCGCCGAAGCCGGCCTCGGCGTCCGCGACGATCGGGGCGAAGTAATCGATGTAGCCGTCGTCACCGGGGTTCTTGCCCTCGACCCACTGGATCTGGTCGCAGCGGGTCAGTGCGGCGTTGATCCGGCGTACGACCTGGGGAACCGAGTTGGCGGGGTACAGCGACTGGTCGGGATACATCTCGCCGGCGATGTTGGCGTCGCCCGCCACCTGCCAGCCCGAGAGGTAGATGGCCTTGAGGCCGGCCTTGACCTGCTGCATCGCCTGGTTGCCGGTCAGGGCGCCCAGCGCGTTGACGAAAGGCTCCTCGTGGAGCAGCTTCCAGAGCTTCTCCGCGCCGCGGCGGGCGAGCGTGTGCTCGACCTGCAGCGAGCCGCGCAGCCGGACCACGTCCTCGGCGGTGTAGCCGCGCTTGATGCCGCGCCAGCGGGCGCTTTCCGACCATTCCTTCTGCAGCTTCTGGGCTTCCTGTTCGCGTGTCGACATGGATGAATCTCCAAGGAGGTTGGGGATGAGGGGATGAGAAAAGCGGGAAATCGGGATTGCGCAGCCAGGCGCGGAATGAGCTAGATCTTACGCCCGCGTGTTGCGCAGCAGCAGGAATTTGTCACGACTCCAACAAGGCTCTTTCTTTCGCATTTTCAATTAGTTACGAAGCCGATTGCGCATGACGGGATGCCGTGCTTCACGATGAAAAATGCGGATGGTGCGCCGCCCGATCGAAATTCCGCATGGCGGGAAATTATTCTCGATCATGGAATATGGATCCCTCGGCGCTTCAGGCAGCGATGCCGGCGCCTCGGCGATGGCGCAAGGCGGCTCAAGGGCGGAGGATGGAGGCGCCTTCACCCCCTCAGAGGAGACAAAGCATGGCCCAGGAATCCCGCGAGCTCGTGGTGCTCGTCACCCGTGGCGCCGACCACGAGCTCTCCTCCGTCGCCTTCACCATCGCCTGCGGCGGAATCACCGCCGGGCTGGACGTCTGCGTGTTCCTGACGAGCGCCGCGGTGGACCTCGTCCGCAAGCGCTCCATCGACCTCACGCATGTGCCGCCCCTGGACCCGCTCAAGACGCTGGTGGACGACTTCATGAAGCGCGGGGGCGAGGTGATCGCCTGTCCGCCCTGCGTGAAGTCGCGCGGATACACGCAGGAGGACTTCATCGACGGGGTGACGATCGCAGGGGCGAGCGTCATCCACGAAAGGTTCAAGCGGGGAGCCGCCTCGCTGAGCTTCTGAGTCCGGCGGAAAGCGCTCAGCGGTCCCCGGGGGCGTCGTCCCCTCCCAGCAGGCGGCGGGAGTCGGCCTCGGGGAGCGACTCGACTTCCCGCAGCCGCCGTTCGATCGCCCGGCTGCGGGTCTCGGCGGTGCCGATGGTGCTGGCCGCGCGCTCGATCTGCTCGCGCGTCCGTGCCAGCACGTCGCCAAAGCGGCCGAACTCCGTCTTGACCGCCCCGAGAAGCTGCCACACCTCGCTGGAGCGCTGCTCGATCGCGAGCGTCCGGAAGCCCATCTGCAGGCTGGACAGGATGGCCGCGAGGGTGCTCGGGCCGGCCACCACGACCCGATGATTGCGCTGGAGGTCGTCGAGCAGGCCCGGGCGCCGGACCGCCTCGGCGTAGAGGCCCTCGGTCGGCAGGAACAGCAGCGCGAAGTCCGTCGTCGCAGGCGGTGCGATGTACTTGCCGCGGATGGTCTTCGCTTCCTGCCTCAGGCGGGCATCGAGCTGTCGCTCGGCGGCGGCCGCCGCGGCGGCGTCGCCGGCATCGCGCGCGGCCCCGAGTCGCTCGTAATCCTCGCGCGGGAACTTGGCATCGATGGGCAGCCAGACCGGGCTGGAGGGATCGCGCCCCGGCAGGCGGATCGCGAACTCGACCCGCTCGCCGCTGCCGGCCACCACCTCGACATTGCGGGCGAACTGGTCCGGCACGAGGATCTGCTCGAGCAGCGCGCCAAGCTGCATCTCGCCCCAGGTGCCCCTCGTGCGCACGTTCGCGAGCAGGCGCCTCAGGTCACCCACGTCGGCCGCGAGCGCATTCATTTCCCCCATGCCCTTGTGCACCTGTTCCAGGCGCGCCGCGATCATCTCGAAGGTTTCCCCCAGCCGGCGCTGCAGGGTCGAGTGCAGCTTCTCGTCCACCGTCTCGCGCATCTGCTCCAGGCGGGCGGCGTTCTCCCGGCCGAGCGTGGCGAGCTGCCGCTCGAGCGTTTCGCGGATCTCGGCGAGCCGCCTGTCGTTCGAGTCCCCGAGCTGCGCGAGGTGAGCGGCGAAGCGGTCGATCTGCCCACGCTGGGCGTCGGCGAAACTCGCCATCTGCTGCGCCAGCAGCTGGGACATCCGGCTGGTCGCCTCCAGCAGCTCCGCCCGGTCGGCCCGGGCCGCGGCGGCCGCCTCCTCCCGCGCCTCGCGGTCCTGTGCGTTGCGCGCCGCGACGAGGCGGGCAAGCTCCTCGATGGCGGCACGGGCGTCGGCCGGCCGGCGCCGCAGCAGCGCCACCAGCAGGACGATGGTCACCAGGCCGAGCAGCGGCGAGAGCCACCAGGCCTGGGAAAGCAGGGCGATCCAGTCGTTCAAGTGGGCGAGCGTCGCGAGGAGTCCCGGGGAAACGCCCATTGTAGGTGCGCTGCCGCCAACATCCCGCGACGGGCCGGACTGAGGAACAATGTCACGAATCCGCGCGATCGGCCGCCGGCTGCCGGTCGCGCGCGCTTGCCTTCGCGAGCCCCCGGGGTCAGGATCGGGCGAGAAGCCAGAAGGAGAATCACGATGATCCGCCAAACCCGTTCGATCGCGCTGGCCCTCGGGCTGGGCACGGTACTGGCCGCGATGTCGCTGCCGGCGAGCGCCGCCGACAAGGGGACCTGGCGCTGCGTCGGCGCCGACGGCAAGGTCCTGTTCACCAACGGGAACTGTCCTGCCGGCACGGCAAAGGCGAGCCCCTGGGTACCGGCGCCGGTCAACACCGGCATCGAGCGCACCGGGCCCGGCGAGCGCCCCGCGCTCGCGGCGGGCGACCCGCCCCTCGAGCCGCTCCTGCCCAGCGGCCGGGTCGATCCCTTCGTCGACTGCAAGGCGCGCGGCGGGACCTTCGACCTTGCCTCGCGAGTCTGCCGGCTGCCACCAGGGGGTACCGCGCCCTGGGTGCGCGTCGAGGACTGAGCAGCGCGGTCAGCCCGGCTGGTTCCGCATCCAGTCGGCTGTCCGGTAGAGGGAGCCGAGCAGGCGATCGAACAGCTCGCCCTCGATGCCCCGTCCCGCCATCGCCTCGGCCATGCACAGGAGCCACTGGTCGCGCTCCACGGTCCCGATGGCGAATGGCAGGTGCCGCGCCCGCAGGCGGGGATGGCCGAGTCGCTCGACGTAGAGGTCGGGCCCGCCCAGCCAGCCGCACAGGAACCAGAAGAGCTTGTCGCGCGACCCGTCCAGGCGCGGCGGGTGGAGTTCGCGCAGGCGCGCGAACCGCGGGTCGCGGTCCATGAGGTCGTAGAAGTCGTCCACCAGCGCCCGCACGCCCTCCTGGCCGCCCAGGCGAGCGAACGGCGTATCGGTCTCGGCAACGCCGTCCCGCCCGTCATGCATCGCGAAGCACCCTCATGGGAGACGAGTCCGCCACCTGGCGCAGGCCGATCCAACCCGCCAGCAACGACAGCGCCGCCCCGCCCGCCGCTCCCAGCGGCAGCAACGACAGCCTGGGACTCAGTTCGAAATCGAAGACCCGATCGGCGAGGACCGCGCCCACGACCAGTGCGCCGATCGCCGCGAGCAGCCCGGCAATCGCCCCCGATATCCCGACCTCGACCAGCTGCGCGACGGAAAGCTGCCGCCGCGAGGCGCCGAGCGCCCGCATCAGGGCGGCCTCGCGCAAGCGCTCGTCGCGCGATACCGCGAGTGCCGCATACAGCACCGCGATGCCCGCGACCAGGGTGAGGACGAACAGGACCTGGACCGCGCGGATCACCTGTTCGAGCATCTCCTGCACCTGGCGCAGGATGTTCCCGATGTCGAACACCGTCAGGTTGGGCATCTCCCGCACGAGTTCCCGGTCGATGCGTTCGCCGGCGTCGGGCTGGTGGTAGGCCGTGATCCATGTCTGCGGCATCCGCTCGAGCAGCCCGGGTGACAGGATCGCGAAGAAGTTCACCTGCATCGAGTCCCACGCGACCTCCCGCACGCTCGTGAGCTCGGCCTCCACCTGCTGTCCGGCGATGTCGAAGCCGATCCTGTCGCCCAGTCGCAGGCCGAGCGTCTTCATGATCCCTTCCTCGAACGAGACCTCCGCCGCCTCGGGATCGAACCAGCGTCCCGCCACGATCCGGTTGTGCGACGGGGGCTCGGCCATGTACGAGAGGTTGAACTCGCGCTGGACGAGGCGTTGCGCCCGGTCGTCGTCGAAGTCGGCAGCATCCACCGCCCTGCCGTCAATGTGTACCAGGCGCCCGCGGACCATCGGGAACAGGGTCGGTTCCGCGATGCCCGCCGCCGCGAGCCGTTCCTCGACCCGCGCCCGCTGGTCGGGCTGGATATTGATCACGAAGCGATTCGGCGCATCCGGCGGCGTCGCACGCTTCCAGCCCTCGACGAGATCGGTTCGCGTGACGGTAAGCAGCATGAGTGCCATCAACCCGATCGCGAGCGCGACGACCTGCGCGACGGAGGCGTTCCGGCGGCGCGTCCAGGATGCGAGCGCGAGTCGCCACGACGGCGAGCGCGCGACGCCAGCGAGGCCCCTCGACATTGCCACGGCCCGCACGATACCCATCCCCGCGAGCACGAACACGATGCCGCCGGCCGCAAAGCCGCCCAGTGCCGTCAGGGCGAGGCGCCGGTCCCCGGCGAACCAGAGCAACAGGCCCGCGAAGCAGCCGAGCGCGAGGACGCCGCCCACCCAGGCCAATCCGCCCACCGGCCCGAGTTCGCGGCGCAGGACGCGCATGGGAGGCACCCCGGCCATGCGCACGAATGGCCAGGCGCCGAATCCGACGAGCAGCACTACCGAGGCGGCCATCGCCCGCAGCGCCGGCCAGGCCGGCGCCGGCGGCAACGGCACCGTCACCATGGGCGCCACCGCCGACACGAGGAGGAAATGCAGCCCCCAGCCGATCGCGGCGCCCGCGACGCCGCCGACCACCGCGATCCAGAGCAGCTCGGCCCCCAGAACGCGTACCAGCCGCGGCTGCGACAGGCCGATGGCCTTCACCACCGCGCAGCCGTCGATGTGGCGCTGCGCGAACCGCCTCGCCCCGAGCGCGACCGCGACCGCGGCGATGAGCGCGGTGAGCAGCGCCACCAGCGCCAGGAACTGCTCCGCCCGACGCAGGGTGGACGTGAGCTCCGGCCGCTCGTCGGTGACCGTCTGCAGGCGCTGGCCGCGCTCGAGCCTGCCCTCGAGCCAGGCCCTGAGCGCCTCGATGCGCGCGGGCTCGCCGGCCGCCAGCAGGCTCCAGCTCGCGCGGCTCGCCGGTCCCAGCAGGCCGGTGGATTCGAGGTCGGCCTCCGGGATCATGAGCCGGGGCGCGAAATTCACGAAACCCGTCCCGCGGTCCGGTTCGAGGCTGATGATGCGGCCGATGCGGAAGTTCCGGTCCCCGAGCTCGATCTCGTCACCCACTTCGAGCCCGAGCGCGATCGCGAGCTGCGGGTCCACCCAGGCCTCGCCCGATGCGGGGATGCCCTGCGCCTCGGCATCTTCCTGCGCATCGAGGCCGTCACGCACCCGCAGCCGCCCGCGCAGCGGATAACCCTCGCCGACTGCCTTCACCGAGGCGAGCTGGACCCCGTCCGGCCCGCCCGCCATGCTCGGGAATACGACCGTGCGCGTCGTCGCGATGCCGGCGAGCGCCTGTGGATCGATGGCGGCGGCATCGACGGGGCGATCGGAGGCCAGCACGAGGTCCGCGCCCAGCAGGTGCGAAGCCTGGCGCGAGAGTGCGAGCTCCATGCGATCCACGAAGAAGCCGACCGAAGCGATCGCGGCCACGGCAATGACGAGCGAGGCCAGCAGCAGGCCGAGCTCGCCGGCGCGCCAGTCGCGCCAGGCGAATCGAAGCGACAGGAGGAGGAAGTTCAAGTCCGTCGGGCGTGCGTCACGCAGCGTCGCGGAAAGGGGCCACCAGCATAAACCATCGTCTTGATAACATGGCGGGCCTCGTCGGGATCGGTGCCGGCGAGCCGAACCAGGAGACCCGTCGATGCCCCGAATCCCCTACCAGCCCGAGGACCTCGCCGAACCGGCGGAGGTGGTCGACGCGATCCGCCGTCGTCGCGGCGGCAAGCTGCTCGAACTCGACCGGATGCTGCTGCACAGTGAACCGCTGGCGGCCGGCTGGAACGAGCTGCTGGGCCGCGTGCGCAACGACTTCGTCGTGGAAAAGCGCCTGCGCGAGCTGGCGATGTGCACCGTCGCCGTGCTGAACGGCGCGGACTACGAGCTCGCGGCGCATGCGCCGATCTTCCTCGAGGAAGGCGGCACGCAGGAACAGCTCGACGCGATCGCCGCCGACCCCCTGGCCGCGGCCGCCAATGCCGAGCTCTTCGGGCCGCTCGATGCCGCCGCGCTCGCCCTCACGATCGAGATGACGCGCAACGTGAGGGTCGAGGACGCCACCTTCGCGCGCATCGAGGCCCAGCTCGGGCGGCGCGAACTCGTCGAGCTGATCGCCACGATCGCCGCCTACAACATGGTTTCCCGTTTCCTCGTCGCCACCGGCATTACCCACTGAGCCCGGCCGGCGGCGTTACCATGGGAAGCCAGTGACCGCAGCGAGGTAGCCAGCCGTGAGCAAGGACACCGGAAGCAAGGACAGGGACCTGGGCGAATTGCTCCCGCCCGGGGTGACGCTTCCCGACCCGGACGAGCGCGTCGAGCGCAGCCCCCGTGAATGGGCCGAGGTGCTGCCGCCCGACGTGTACCAGGTGCTTCGCGAGGAAGCCACCGAAAGGCCCGGCAGCAGCGAGCTCAACCACGAGAAGCGACGGGGGGTTTACGTCTGCGCGGGATGCGGCGCACCGCTGTTCACATCTGCGACGAAGTACGAGAGCGGCTCGGGCTGGCCCAGCTTCTACGCCCCGATCGAAGGCGCCCTGGACACGCGGGTCGACCACAAGCTGGCCGTCCCGCGGACCGAGTACCATTGCCGGCGCTGCGGCGGCCACCAGGGCCATGTCTTCAACGACGGCCCGCCGCCCACCGGCCTGCGTTTCTGCAACAACGGGCTCGCGCTGCGTTTCATCCCCGCGGATCCCGAATAGCCCAAGCCATCGAACCGGAGACGAATTCCCATGAGCATCCAGTCCAGAGCCGTCGTCTGTCGCGAACTCAATGCACCGGTGGTGGTCGAGACGATCACGGTGCAGAAGCCCCAGGCCGGCGAGGTGCTGGTCGAGATGAAGGCTTGCGGGGTCTGCCACAGCGACCTGTCCGCCACCAATGGCACCATCGCCTTCCCGCTGCCCCTCATCCTGGGCCACGAGGGTGCGGGCATCGTCGCGGAGGTCGGCGAGGGCGTGACGGGCCTCGCGCCCGGAGACCACGTGCTCACCTCCTTCGTGAGCATGTGCGGCCGCTGCCGCTACTGCCAGACCGGCCGACCGCAGCTCTGCGACCAGGGCGCGAAGACGCTGGTGACCCTGCCCGGCGGCGAACTGCGCACCCAGGACGCCGAGGGCAAGCCGCTCAACATCTTCTCGGGCTGCGGCTCGATGTCGCAGTACCAGACGCTGCACCAGGACAACCTCGTCAAGATCGATCCGGATGTCCCGCTCGATCGCGCCGCCCTCATCGGCTGCGGCGTGATGACCGGCTTCGGTGCCGCCGCCAACACGGCGCGGGTCGAAGCGGGCTCGCGGGCGGTGGTGTTCGGTGCTGGCGGGGTCGGGCTGTCGGCGATCCAGGGTTGCGTGGTGTGCGGTGCGAGCCAGGTGGTGGCCGTCGACACCAGCGAGGCGAAACTCGAGTTCGCCCGGCAGATGGGGGCCACCCACACGATCGACGCCTCGAAGGAGGAAAACGTCGTCAAGGCCTTGCGCAAGATCACCGAAGGCGGTGTCGACTACGCCTTCGAGTGCGTGGGCCACGGCGAGATCGCCGAGCAGGCCTACGGCAGCCTGGCCAAGGGCGGCACGGCCGTGATCGTCGGCGTCGCGCCGCTCGCGCACAAGACGTCGGTCCGCACCGCGTCGCTCACCTTCGAGGAGAAGACCCTCACCGGGAGCTACTTCGGCTCGGCCCGCCCGCGCCAGGACTTCCCGCGGCTGATCTCCCTCTACAAGGGCGGTCGCCTGAAGCTCGACGAACTGGTCACGCGCACCTACACGATCGACGAGGCCCCGCAGGCCTTCGAGGACCTGGCACAGGGGCGGAACGCGCGCGGCGTCATCGTCTTCTGATCGGCCGTGCCCACGGACGCATGGATGGATCGGGGCACCCCGTGACGCGAGACAGCGCCCGGGGCGCCCCGCCCTGCCCGCGCGAGGCGCGGCCGGTTCGCGCTACTGCCGTGCCAGCGGCTTGAAGCGCAGCCTGCGCGGCTGCGCGGCCTCCTCGCCGAGACGGCGGCGCTTGTCCTCCTCGTACTCGCGGTAGTTGCCCGTGAAGAAACTCCACTGCGAGTCGCCCTCGGCGGCGAGGATGTGCGTCGCGATCCGGTCGAGGAACCAGCGATCGTGCGAGATCACGAGCGCGCAGCCCGGGAACTCGAGCAGCGCATCCTCCAGCGCACGGAGGGTTTCCACGTCGAGGTCGTTCGACGGCTCGTCGAGCAGCAGCACGTTGCCGCCGGACAGCAGCGTCTTGGCGAGGTGCAGCCGGCCGCGCTCGCCGCCCGACAGGCTGCCCACCCGCTTCTGCTGGTCGGGTCCCTTGAAGTTGAAGCGGCCGATGTAGGCCCGTGACTGCATCTCGAAGCGCCCGACGGTGATGATGTCGTTGCCGCCCGAGACCTCCTCCCAGACGGTGTGGTCACCGTTCAGGGACTCGCGGCTCTGGTCCACGTAGGCGATCTGCACCGTGTTGCCGATGCGGATCTCGCCGGAATCCGGCTTCTCCGTCCCGGTGATCATGCGGAAGATCGTGGACTTGCCGGCGCCGTTCGGCCCGATGATGCCGACGATCGCCCCCGGGGGAATGGTGAAGCTCAGGTTGTCGATGAGCAGCCGGTCGCCGTAGCCCTTGCTCACCCCGTCGAACTCGATCACCGAGTTGCCCAGCCGTTC
>Ga0079224_100016318_pt1 | contig 10430 bp, 8 predicted proteins | sample Stecom2015_FD_80414 | JGI IMG/M metagenome (GOLD analysis project Ga0079224, IMG submission 80414) | Agricultural soil microbial communities from Utah to study Nitrogen management - Steer compost 2015 | ecosystem: Environmental > Terrestrial > Soil > Agricultural land | place: USA: Utah...
AACCAAGAAATCCTCCCCGGGATCACCATCGAGGACAATGGCTATAAACTGGGTCTGAACGGCGTGGACAATGGTAAAATTTGGTTCCATAAGGTCCGGGTGCCCCGGGAGAACCTTTTGGAGCGGTTTGGGCAAATACAGCGTGACGGTTCCTACCATTCCCCCATAAAAAGCCCCAACAAACGCTTTTTTACCATGTTGGGAACCTTGGTGGGAGGACGTATCTGTGTGGCCCGGGGAGCCCTGGGCGGTTCCAAGATGGCTCTGGCCATTGCCGTAAAATACGCCCTGGAACGCCGACAGTTCAACAACAGCGATAGGATCCAGGAAGATCTGATCATGGACTATCCCAGCCACCAGCTGCGCCTGACCCCAAAAATTGCGGCGGCCTATGTTTACCATGTGGCCCTGGAGACCATGATGCGGCGCTATAATGATGACAGCCAACCCGACAAACGGGAAGTGGAGACCCAAGTGGCCGGCCTGAAGGCCGTGATCACCCATTTTGCCAACGATACGATCCAGGAGTGCCGGGAGGCCTGTGGGGGGAAAGGCTACCTGACCGAGAACAGGATCGCCGATCTGAAAGCGGATGTGGACATTTTCACCACCTTTGAAGGGGACAACACCGTCCTTTTGCAACTCGCGGCCAAAGGCGTGCTCTCCGACTTTCAGGCGGAGTTCAATTCCGCCGGCTTCACCTCGGTGCTCAAACTCCTGCAGAGCCAACTGTCCGATACCCTGACGGCCATCAATCCTTTATATTCCAACAAGGTGGATGCCGATCATCTGTACAATCCGAAATTCCACAAACATGCCTTCGATCACCGCACCCGGCGCCTGACCTATTCCCTTGCCATGCGCATTAGGAACTACATCAAAAAGGGAATCCCCGCTTACCAGGCCTTTTTGAAGGTACAGACCCATCTGTTGGCCCTTGGCAGGGCCTATAGCGTCGGCCTTGCCTACGACATGTACCGGGATTTCTGTGAAGGGATGGAGGATGGAAAATACAAGGAACTATTGGGCAAACTGGGCTGCCTGTACGCTCTGGACCAGATCCATGGGGATGCCAGTTGGTATTTGGAACAGGGTTATATCGGGGGGAACAAGTCCAAGGCGATCAGACAACGGGTGGAGCGGCTCTCCACGGAGCTCAGGCCACATATCGAGGTCCTGGTCGACGGATTTGGCATCCCCCACCACTGCCTTGACGCCCCGATCGCCCAATGATCATTGCTGTTGTTTTATGAGTTGGGAAGTATCCAGGAATTCATGCAGAGTAATGGCAGGGGTTCCCAAGAGATAGACCCTGGAGTTTCCTTTAAGACGGAGTTCCAAGTGTCCGTAGGCCTGTATATGGGCCGAGGGATCTTGTTCCATCTCCAGGACCATATCGCCCACTTCCATGGTCTCCCCTTTGTATTTGGAATTGCCGGCCATCCGTAGCTCGGCTCTGTTCAAGCTTCCCTCCAGGGTCAGCCCGCTCTGGCCCACCAGATCCAAAAGGGCGGTCTGACCCACAGTGTACACATAGGCCTGGGCCCTGTCCCCCATGGAAATTTTCAGGGAATCCATGTCCACATTGAAGTTGCCATCGCTGACACCCTCCAAGTTGATGTCCATCACACCTCCCTGGGCCCTGAGGTCCAAACGGGCATTGTTGAAACCGTCCACAAAGAGTTCATCGCTCTCGATCACATCCATGGAAGTGATGCTGCCGGCCTTTAGGGAAAGGGCCCTGAGCTGGGTATATTCCACCTGTATGTCCAACTGTTTCTTGGAACCGATGGTATAATAGGAACTGATCACCAAGGTACTGTCCACCACCTCGAATTTCAGGATGTCCACCAGGTTGTCATCGGCCACAAGACTGTAACCGGGACCAAAGGATCTTTTTAGGGTGATCTCCAGATCGTCCACCAGGCTGATGGCATTGAAGGGGGGCAGTTCCTCCTTGACCTGGGTGACTACCCTGCTGCCCTTTATCTTGGGCTTTCGTTGGGCGTGGGACAATAGGGGAGATAACAGGAGAAGTAGGACGATCAGGTTTTTCATGCTTCCGCATTTTGATGTTCGCTTAAAGATACTACGATCCAAGGGAACCTTTGGTCCATAAAAGGAAGGGAAGCCGTGAAATTCTAGCTTTTGGGGGAGCCCACCAAATCCAAGATCGTGTTCACGGTAGCCTTGGAACTGACCCCAAGTCCTTCCTGTTGGTGCACCAGTTCGCCCTGTTGGTCGAAGACACTGATGATGTTGCTATGGGAGAAATCCAAGGGGGATATCCTTTTATAGTTCACCGCCAGTACGGCCGCAAATTCCCGGGTATCCGCCTGGGAGCCCCGAAGGAGCAGCCATTGGTCCGATTCCATTCCATTTTCTTTGGCAAAGGCCGTGAGTCGCTCCGGGGTGTCGGTCTCGGGATCGATGCTCACCAGCACCATGGTGACCCCTTCTTTTTTGTTCTGGGGGATCTGTTTTTCAATTTCCCGCATATCGGCCGCCAATCGGGGACAAGCCGCCTTGCAGGATGTATAGATCATCACCATGACCAGTACGTCCCCATGAAGTTCTTTAAGTTCGATCTGCCGATTGTCCTGGGTGGTCCAGACCGAGGGAAGGTTATAGATGGAAAGCTCGGAAATCTCCCCCTGATGGCCTTCCTTTTTTTGCGTTTGTGTTTCCCCCACGGCCACCAGGTCCATCTTGCAGATTGGACAGCTTCCCGGCCTGTCATAGGTCTTTTCCCCTTCACAGTGCATGGGGCATTCATAGACCATTGCGGTGGATTGCTCCTTTTTCTTTGAATTACAGGCTCCTAGGGAGGCGAGCAAAAAAACGACCAGACTGTATCTTAGGATCTTTCCCATCATTTGCTAAGTTTTGTATCAGGGCCCTCAAGGGGTATAACGCAGCGAAAGCCCAGGTTCCTCCCAGAATAATTGGCCGTCAGGCTTCCCCGAAGGGCATAGCGCATAAAGGCGGCATAGTTCATCAGATCCGAGGCCCCGATGGCCGCACCCCCACAGAACAGGGTATTGTCCAGGTTCTGGTCCTTACGGGATTCCCCTGAGATCAACACCGAGTTGAAATCCATGTTCCATTCCCATACCAGCCCGTGCAAATCGTAGATGCCCCAGTAATTCTTAAAAGTGGACCCTATCCTCTTCTCATAGGTCCTGGGGGCCTCGTACCATTCCAGGATCTGTTGGTTGTAGCTTTCCTTTTTACGGGCGTCAGCGACCTTTTCGTCGGCCATCGCGGCAAATTCCCATTGATCTACCGTGGGCAGGGTCTTTCCCTGGCACTCACAATAGCTCTTGGCCGCGAACCAGGAGACATTGGTTACCGGGGTTTGTGGGTCCAACTTGGGGCCCAGGGACAGGTCTGATTCCCAATTGGCCAGGTAGTTGCCATCGACGAACAGTTTTTTGGCCTGGCTGCGCTGCCATTTTGGATATTTTCTGACAAAGTCCAGGAACTGTCCATGGGTCACCGGATGGATGTCCATTTCAAAGGAGGGCACCCTGACCAACAGGGAGTCCACCCCATAGAGGGGCAAAAAGCTCCCCCCCTTGACCGTGGCCATCCCCGGGGTCTGGGCCTGTAGAACCCCCAGACCCAGAGCCAGGACAAAAAGCATTTTCAAAAAAGGACCCATAGAAAGGTTCATTTGGAAATATTATCTGTTCTTTCTGGCCCTCACCATGGCAGGGGTCACATCCGCCTTGGAATTGCCCCAGCTGTTGTACACATAGGTGAGCACGTTGGCGATCTCGTCCTCGGACAGGGCCTGGGAGGTCATCACACTGTTGTACTTTTGGCCGTTCACGGTGATCTCACCCGAGAGCCCATAGAGAACAATGTCTATGGCCCGGTTGACATCGGCGTTCAGGAAGTCCGAGTTTGCCAAGGGGGGAAAGGCATTGGGAATTCCCTGTCCCTCCCCTTGGTGACAGGCAAAACAGGTCCCCATATAGATGTTCTTCCCAAATTCCATTTTTTCAGCCAAAGATCGGGCTGGGATCTCGGATTCAGGAATCCCTCCCGTGGTCGGCATGGTCTGAATCCCGGGTCCTTCGGGCAGGTAGATTCCCTCCCTGATCTCCCCTGCAAATACGTCCTTGTTCTCCTCACCCTCCACATTGAGGTTGGCCAGGGCCCCTTTGTTGAAGGCCCTGAAGACGGAATGGTCCACGATGACCAGGGAACTGGGTACATCGACCTTGAACTCCACGATAGCGGCCCCTCCGGCCGGGATGACCGTCCCCTGTAAGTTGGTGTTGATCATGTCCCCGCCCTCTACATAGACCCTGTCGAGGATTTCCCCGATCACGTGGAAAGAGGAGATCAGGTTGGGCCCTGCATTGCCCACATAGAGCCTAACGGTCTCCCCTACCTTGGCGGTCAGGGCGTTTTCCCCGGTCAGGGCGCCCACCTTGCCGTTGAAGACCACATAATCGGCATGTTCGTCCACGGCCTTCTGCATGTCAAAGGGCTGTAGGCCACGTTCCCCGTTCTTGCCCTTGGTATAGAATTCCCCCTGCATCATATAATATTCCCGATCCACGGGGGGAAGTCCCCCTTCGGGTTCCACTAAAATAAGCCCGTACATGCCGTTGGCGATATGCATCCCAATGGGGGCCGTCGCACAGTGGTATACGTATAGACCGGGGTTCAGGGTCTTGAAGGAAAAGGTCTTTTCCCTTCCAGGGGCCACAAAGGAGGATTCCGCTCCGCCTCCGGGGCCGGTGACCGCATGCAAGTCAATGTTGTGCGGTAGTTTGTTGTCCGGGTGGTTCTTTAGGGTGAACTCCACTTCATCCCCTACCCGGGTCCTTATGAAATCCCCGGGAACGGTGCCCCCAAAGGTCCAGTACATATAGCGGACCCCGTTGGAGAGCTCCCCTTCCAATTCGAGGATTTCCATGTCCACCTTCACCTTTTTGGCCTTTCGCTTGCCCACTGGGGTGGGCACATTGGGCGGGGAGGTAAGTTCGGCCACCATTTCACGGTGTACCGGAATATCGGCCGCATTTTCATAAACTGTCTTTTCCTTTTTTCCACAGGAAATAAGCAAGAGGACCGAACTTGTCAAACAGAAAGTCCTCAGTAGGCTACTTTTCAAAAAATGCTGGCTCATAGAAAATTTCTTTAATGATTGGTCTATTTTCGAGAAATTTAAAAATAAGGAATTATAATCCTTAAATCAAATATAATCTTGACCGATATACATTAAAAAGCCCACTCGTCGGAATGGGCCTGAATGTTTTTGAACGATTACGATCAATGATCGAATTCCTCTTCCCCTTCCTGCAAAGGTACGGTCTGGGGCACATAATCCTGTCCCGCTAGGATATATTCCCCATTCTCATAGGTCTTGCTGTAATCATAGGGCCAACGCTGCACCTCGGGGATGGCCCCGGGCCAGTTGCCGTGGATGTGTTCCGTGGGGGTGGTCCATTCCAAGGTGTTGGACTTCCAGGGGTTCAAGGGCCCGCGTATGCCATAGAAAATACTGCGCACAAAATTATAGGCGAATACCAATTGGGCGCCGGCGGTGATCAGGGCGAACACGGTCATAAGGACCTGGATGTCCGTCAATTCATCGAAGAGTGGAAAGGCGGTGTTCTCATAATACCTTCTGGGGACCCCGGCCATGCCCACAAAGTGCATGGGGAAGAAAATCCCATAGGAACCGACGGCCGTGATCCAAAAATGGATATAGCCCAGATTCTTGTTCATAAGCCGACCCTGGAACATTTTGGGATACCAGTGGTAGATGCCCGCGAACATTCCGTACAGCGCCGAGATGCCCATGACCAAGTGGAAGTGGGCCACCACAAAATAGGTATCATGGACGTTGATATCCAGGGTACTGTCCCCTAGGATGATTCCCGTAAGTCCGCCAGTGATGAAGGTTGAGACCATACCGATAGCAAAGAGCATGCCCGGGTTGAGCTGCAGATTGCCCTTCCAAAGGGTGGTGATCCAGTTAAAGGCCTTCACCGCGGAGGGGATGGCAATAAGCAGGGTGGTGAAGGTGAACACCGATCCAAGGAAAGGGTTCATCCCCGAGACAAACATATGGTGGCCCCAAACGATGGTGGACAAAAAGGCGATGGCCAAAATCGAGGCGATCATGGCGCGGTAACCGAAGATGGGCTTACGGGCGTTCACCGCCAATATCTCCGATACGATTCCCATGGCCGGTAAAATAACGATATAGACCTCGGGGTGGCCCAAGAACCAGAAAAGGTGTTCAAAAAGTACGGGGGAGCCCCCTTGGTAATGCAGTACCTCCCCTTGGATAAATATATCGGAAAGAAAGAAGGAGGTCCCAAAGCTACGGTCCATGATCAACATCAGGGCCGCTGACAACAGCACCGGGAAGGAGACCACCCCTATCATGGCCGTCACAAAAAGGGCCCAAATGGTCAAGGGCAAACGCGTCATCGACATCCCCTTGGTCCTTAGGTTGATCACCGTCACAATATAGTTCAAAGATCCCATCAGCGAAGAGGCGATGAAGATGGCCATGGAAATGAGCCAAAGGGTCATTCCCAGCCCCGATCCGGGCTGTGCCATCGGCAGGGCGCTCAAGGGGGGATAGATGGTCCAACCCGCGGCGGCCGGTCCGGCCTCCACAAAAAGGGAGCCGACCATGATGATGGCCGATAGGAAGAACAGCCAATAGGAAAGCATGTTCAAGAATCCAGAGGCCATGTCCCGGGCCCCGATCTGCAAGGGTATCAATAGGTTACTGAAAGTTCCGCTCAATCCCTGGGTCAATACGAAGAAGACCATGATGGTCCCGTGAATGGTCACTATGGCCAGATAGGCATCGGCATCCATGACCCCTTCCGGGGCCCATTTGCCCATCAACAGTTCATAGACCTTGAAGGGCTCCCCGGGCCAGGCAAGTTGCATCCTGAACAACAGGGACATCGCAATACCGATGACCCCCATGGCCAAGCCGGTGATGAGGTACTGTTTGGATATCATCTTGTGGTCCTGGCTGAAGATGTATTGGGTGATAAAGGACTGTTTATGATGATGCCCGTGATCTTCGTGTCCGTGTTCGTGTCCGGTGGCTGACATAATCTCTCTTTATTTTGTTATGGTTCTTATCTGGGCCTTGATCTATTGGGGGGGCATGTTTTCCTTGAAGGTCTTCTGCTCCGCCAACCAGGCGTTGTATTCTTCCTCGGTCTCCACTATGATCTTCATCTGCATATTATAGTGGGATTTGCCGCAAATCTTGTTGCAGAGCAAAATAAAGTCAAACTCCCAAGGATCTGTGTTCGATCTTCCCTCTGCGGCCCATTCGGCCCTAAGGGCATTGGTCCTTCTCACTTTGTCGATGATATCGGGTTTCTGCCTAAATTCCTCCGTGGTGATCGTCGGGGTAAAGGCAAACTGGGTGATCATCCCGGGGACACAGTTCATCTGTGCCCTGAAGTGGGGAAAATAGGCGGAGTGCAATACGTCCTGGGAACGCATTTTAAAGACCACCTTTTGGTTCACCGGCAAATGGATTTCCTTGACAATGATATCATCATGTCCGTTGGGATCGGCCTCGTCAATACCCAGTATATTGGCCCGATCGATATCGATCAACCTCACATTGGCATCCCCCAGTACATTGTCCGCACCCCCGTAGCGCGCGGTCCAGTTGAACTGTTGGGCATAGAGCTCCACGACCAAGGGGTCTTCGTCCTGATCCACATCCATGATGTTGGTCCAGGTATAGAGCCCCCATAGGATCAAGGCGGCCAAAACAATCACCGGGATGATGGTCCAAATAAATTCCAGACGGTCGTTGTCCGCGTAGAATAGGGCCTTTCTTCCCTCTTGGCCACGGTATTTGTAACCAAAATAGTGCAAGAGTGCCTGGGTGATGGTCTGCACAAAAAAGATGATGACCATGGAGATGTACATCAATTGGTCGTAATCCTGTCCGTGTTCGGAGGCCGCATCCGGCAGCAACATCTTCCCGTACTTTGCAAAACTGAAGATCGTGATCCCGTAGATAAAGATCAAAAAGGCGAACAACAGGTAACCGTTGTACTTGTTATCGGTATCATTGGCGATCTCGGTGCGTTCGGTCTTGATTTGTGACAGTTCAAAAATCTTGGTCATTTGCCAAATCGCAATTGCCACAAGAACCAAAACGGCAAAAATTAAAAATCCAGTCATCGTTTAGCTATCTAAGACTTAGTATCGAATTAATAATGAAAATTCCTGCTCTCCTCCACAAAAGGATCTCGCTTGACGCTCAAGGGCACCTTGGCCAGGGCGGTGAACACCCAGAACACGAACAGTCCCCCAAAGAAAAGCAATCCTCCCAACTCAGGCAATCCCAAACTCCATTGATCTCCCACCGTGGCGGGCATTATCATGACAAAAACATCCAAATAGTGTCCCAAAAGCACCACGATCCCCGCCATGATCACGAACCAGTTGATCCGTTTGTATTCGGAGTTCATCAGCATCAACAAGGGGAACACAAAGTTCATTACGACCATGGTGAAAAAGGGCATCTTGTAGTCGCTGATCCTGGTCACGAAATAGGTGACCTCCTCGGGGATGTTCGCATACCAGATCAACATGAACTGGGCGAACCACAGATAGGCCCAAAAAATGCTGAACCCGAACATGAACTTGGCCAGATCATGGATATGGCTGTCGTTCACATGCTCCAAATGACCCCTGGACTTCAAATAGATAGTCACCATGGCTAGGACGGTGATCCCGGAAACGAACATCCCGGCGAACACATACCATCCAAAGAGGGTGCTGTACCAGTGGGGGTCCAGGCTCATGATCCAATCCCAGGACATCATGGACTCGGAGACCAGATAGAAGGCCAAAAAGCCGGCTGACCATCGGAAGTTCTTGACAAAGTTACTATTGTCTTTTGCATCGTCCTGGGCCAGGGAAAGTTTTCTTGAATACTGTTGGTAAAAAATCCAGCCCCCCAGATAGATCAGGGCCCGCAGCAGAAAGAAGGTCGGGTTCAAATAGCCGGATTTGGCCTGGATCAACTTGTCATTGGCCACCACTTCGGGGTCCATCCAAACAAACATATGGTTCACGTTCATCACAGAAAGCACCAAGATCACAAAGACCACAATCCCCCCGGGGACCAAATAGGCCGTTATGCCTTCCATGACCCGGAACAACACGGGGGACCATCCGGCCTGTGAGGCCCGTTGGATGGCATAGAATGCCAATACGCCCAAGGCAAGCATGAACACAAAGAGGGCGGCCACATAGAGGGCCGACCAAGGCCTGTTCTGCAATTGGTGCAATAAATGGGTGTCATGTGAGGAATCATGGACCGCCTCGGCCCCCTCGCCATGCCCTTGGGTCTGGCCGTGGCCATCGTCATGGGCCGTGGCCACCATGGCCTTGGCCTCTTCCACAGTGGAGGGCGCCGACACAAAACCAATTCCCAAAAATATCAGCCCCACTGCCATGGCAATGAAAGATCCCAATCTAAGTCTGTTTGAAAAGGTATACATAGTTAGCTCTTATCCAATTATTTTGTTAGGTCTTCCTTTAATTGCATCACGTACTCGGAGACTTGCCACATCTCCTTTTCGTTGGCAAACTGGGAAGCATAGGAACCCATGGCGTTCAGACCATAATAAACGGTATGGTAGGTGGTCCCCACGGATATGTTCCGTCCGGGATCCGCAAAAGTCGGGATTCCCAAAATCTTTTCACGTTTGGCCAGGTTCCCCTGTCCGTCGCCCTTGTCCCCATGGCAGATGGCACAATAGATGGTATAGAGCGCCCGGCCCTGGGCCAGGTTCTCCTCCCTGTCCAGGGAATCCAGGGGGCTTGGGTTTGACCGCGCCCGGTCCTTGCCGCTGAAGTCATTTGAAAACTCATAGACCACATAACCCCTGGGCACGGTCCCTTCCACAGGCAGCATGGCCACGTTCCCATCGGGGAACAGTCCATTGTCGGCCTTGTCATAGGTCTCGTAACCTACCGGCTCGTACATATTGGGCATATATTGGTAGTTCGGCCTGTCCTTGTCCGCACAGGCGGCCAGGAACAGGACAAAAACCAAGACAACACTTATTCTTACTGAATATTTCATATCCTTACGCATCCTTTTCTGTAACTTTTACTTCCACTGCCCCGGTCTCCCATAGAAAATCGGCCAGTTCATTTTCATTGCCGTGCACGGAGACCTCCATCAAAAAATGGTCGTCCGTGGTGCGTTTATCTGGGTTTTCGGCTTCTTTGAAGGGCCACATCCTACTTCTGAGATAAAAGGTGATCACCATAAGGTGGGCGGCAAAGAAAACAGTCATCTCGAACATGATCGGCACAAAGGCAGGGGAATTCGCAATAAAGCTGAAGCTGGGTTTTCCCCCGATGTCCTGGGGCCAGTCCGTGATCATCATATA
>Ga0079224_100016319_pt1 | contig 10430 bp, 21 predicted proteins | sample Stecom2015_FD_80414 | JGI IMG/M metagenome (GOLD analysis project Ga0079224, IMG submission 80414) | Agricultural soil microbial communities from Utah to study Nitrogen management - Steer compost 2015 | ecosystem: Environmental > Terrestrial > Soil > Agricultural land | place: USA: Utah...
CACCGCGGCGGTCGCAGGCCTCGACGCGGGGGAGCTCCCGCTGACGGACGTGGTCCACAACGTGTCGAAGCACTTCCAGAGCGTGTCCACCGTCGGCACCTTGCTGGGGGCCACCGTGGTCTCGGAGGAGACCCTGCTTCAGGAGCCGCAGGAGCCCGCTGAGCAGCCTAGCGCGGCCTCGCCGGCCCAGGACCCCACCCTCGAGGATCTGATCGCTCAGGCAGGCTCTGCCGCAGAGCTGAGCGACCTCTTCCTCAAGAACAAGGCTGCTTTCACCGGTAGCCCCGCCCTCATGAGCAAGCTCCAGGAGCGCTCCAAGCAGGTCTGACAAGACCCGCGCAACAGTTTTCCATATCCCCGTCAGTGGGGAAGAACCACAGGAAGGTATTACCACATGACCATCGAGATCTCGAACGGCGCATCCGTCGGCGGCGAGTACGGCGAGTTCTTCCGGCCGAAGGAGCACGCCGGATCTCACGCCATCATCTTCGAGCCGAAGAACCTGCGCCCCGGCGTCGAGACCCAGTGGGGCCCGAAGGACTTCACCGACGTGGACATCACGATCTTCCTCTCGGAGGCGGAGGTGGAGCAGGGCAAGCCGTCCACGATCATGATCAACGCGACCACCGAGGGCAACATCGGCCGCTCCCTCGCCGGCCTGATCGGCAAGGTGTCCGTCGGCAAGCTGGGCCAGGTGCCCACCAAGAAGGGCAACCCGGCCTGGACCATCGAGGCGCTGCCGCAGGCGACGGTCGCCAGCCTGGTCAAGTACCTCGAGGCCCGCGAGGCGGCCAAGCAGGAGGAGCTCCCCGACTTCTTGAAGGGGATCTGAGCGGAAGGGGGGAGTAGCCAGTGCTAGGAGCCTCTCAGGCCCTGGTGCAGAGCTCCACCTCCGCGCCCTCGATGCCCTACGTCGAGGGGCTGCGCCCGCTGTACGACCTCGGGTGCAGCCCCCGACGGGGCGAGGTCATCATGATCGCCGGGCGAAGCGGAAGCGGTAAGTCCAGCTTCGCCCTCTGGCTGGCGGAGATGTGGGGTCTTGACACCCTGTACTTCTCTGCCGACATGTCTGCCCGCCAGGCCTCCGCCAAGCTCGCCGCGCTGCTGACACAGCAGACGGTGGACGAGGTTGAGGCTGGGATGCTGACGGAGGACCGCAACCACTACCTCGAGGCTCTCGAGGAGTCGCGGATCAAGTTCTCCTTCCGCTCCCCGATTCGCTGGGACACCGTCATCCAGGAGCTCAACACCTGGGTCACGCTGCACAACCGATTCCCCGAGGTCATCGTCTTCGACAACCTCATGGACTTCGAGAACGCAGAGTCCGAGTACACCGAGCAGATGTTCGTCATGCAGGCCGTCTCCGACATCAGTCGGGACACGGGCGCGACGGTGCTGATCCTGCACCACGCATCAGACAAGAGCTGGGAGGCAGACTCCCGGCCCTACAGGCCCCCCTCTCGCAAGGAGGTCAAGGGCGGACTCTCCGAGAAGCCGGAGATGTCACTCGGCGTGGCCGTGAACAACACGGTCAACGACTTCCATGTCGCGCCGATCAAGAACCGCATGGGGTTCCAGGACCCGACGGGCAACACCTTCGCCACACTGCGAAGCGACCCGTCCAAGAACATGTTCTGGTCCCCGAAGTCGGATCACTACACCATCACTAATGGAGGATGAGATGGACGAGCGCAAGCTGACCGACCTGTACGAGGACATGGTCGACGAGATGGCCGAGGATGTCGAGGCGATGCCGGCCGACTATCGCGAGGGCTTCTATGACGGCGCCTACGCCTTCTTCGCCAAGCTCCTCGGGGAGCCGAAGTGATCAGAGACAACCCCTGGTTCCTCCTGACTGTAGCGCTCATCTTCGCGCTGCTCTGGGCGGCTGCGGTAGGGGGTGGTGACTGGTGAGTACGGGAGCGGCCAACAGGCGCCGCGGCACACAGTTCGAGACGGATCTCGTGAAGCACTTCCGCAGCAAGGGCATGGACACCGAGCGCCTCCGCCTGTCGGGCAAGGAGGACGAGGGCGACATCGTCGTTCGGATCGGCAGGGACCAGAGGGTCGTCGTCGAGGCAAAGAGCGGCAAGAACATCCGCCCCCGCTTCTGGTGGAACGAGGAGGCCGTGCCGGAGGCGAGGAACTACACGAAGCGGAGATCGCTGCTGAACGAGGAGGTGACCCCGGCATTGGTGATGAAGGAGCACAACAAGGCCATCGGCAAGAGCCTGGTCACCATCGACCTGGACACGTTCACCGATCTCCTGGAAAGGGCATACGCAAATGACTGAGGAAGAGCAGAAGCACGCGCTCGAGCTCGCACGAACGGGCGCAGACCGCGTCATCTTCGGGCTCGCAATGGGGGCCGGCATCAAGCCGGAGCACACCATTAACGACATCCACGAGGAGTTCTTCGAGACGATCTCGGAGGAGGGCGTCTACGGCATGGAGGCGTGGACCGTCTTCGAGGCCACGGATCTCGGGGGGCAGACGTACTACGCCCACCTGCTCGGCGACCTCGACAGCCTGATCGTGGAGGCGGTGCGCGAGCACTCGGCGATCCTCGAGGGCGAATGACCATGCGCATCCGGAATGGTGCCGAGATCCCGGCAGGGGGCGAGGTCGAGAAGCCGGACCTCCAGGAGGTCCTGGCTCACTACGGATGCCACGCGCCCCACGACGGAAAATATCTCTGTCTCGTGCATGACGAGGACAACCCGTCGATGAACGTGCAGCTGGACAGGGGGCTGTGGTTCTGCCACAGCTGTGGGAAGGGCGGAGATGCCTACACACTGATCATGATTAAGGAGGGTACCGACTTCGATGGCGCAAGAAATCTTGCAACCTCTGCCGGCTTCGCGAGTGCAGCACATGACCGAGGCGGCGACGCTCTTCCAGGAGTCCTTGGGAGACGCCGGCCGGGAGTATCTCGAGGGGCGGGGGCTCGCGGAGGTGGCGGGCGCAGCAGGCCTTGGTCTCGTCCCTGGTGACGTGGGGCCCGAGTGGCAGAAGTACGCGGGGATGCTGAGCATTCCGTACCTCACGGTTGATCGCGAGGTGATCAGCATCCGGTTCCGCACCATCGACCCCGACGACCAGCGCCCGAAGTACCTCCAGCCCCCGGGGTCGGAAATCAGCATCTACAACATGCCGGCCCTGGCCCGTAACCATAAGACCATCATCATCACCGAGGGCGAGCTCGACTGCCTCACCCTCGAGGCGTATGGCTACACGGCCATCGGAATGCCGGGGGCCAACTCCTGGAAGCCGCACTACGCCCGAGCCCTTGACGGCTTCCAGCGGGTGATCGTCGCCGGAGACCCGGACGATGCGGGCCAGAAGTTCAACGAAACGATCATGTCCTCCATTCGGAGGGCGACGGCAATGCACCTGAAGGCGGACATTAACGACACCGCCAGCCAGCCGGGTGGATTCCTGGAGATCGCCGAGGCGTTCGCCCGGGCGGGAGGAGAGAAGGAAGTATGAGCAGGGACGAGCTGCCGGAGTACATCCGCAATCTGAGGGACGAGCTCGAGGTGCGCATCGAGGTGGAGACCGAGATCGCCGCCGCAATCGACGACACTATCCGCGATGCCATCGGCACCATCGGCTCCCTCCGCACCGAGAAGGTGCTCGTGGAGTACGCCGAGGTCGAGGCGAACAATCGCCTCCGCCGGATCGAGCTGGAGCGCAAGCGTGCAGGCCTCGCCTGACTCCCTGACGGGGAAGCTGAGGCAGGTCTACGACGAGCTGGCAGAGGGGGAGCGCGAGGTCTATCTCGAGGCCCTGCACTCCTCCTCTGTCACCGCCGAGCAGCTCTGCTGGAGCGTGGCCCAGATGGGTGTCACTGTTTCCATATCCCCGTCACTGATCCGCACCCATCGGAGGCGGCTTCGCCGTGAAGCCCGCGACCTGTAAGGACTGCGAGCTCCCCGCACGGAAGGGGGCTCAGTGCCTGCACCACTACTACAAGGACTGGAAGGCCAGCCGCCGCCCAGTTAAGCAAGGAGAACCACATGGGCGATGAGAGCAAGCTTCGCCAGTTCCTCGCCGTCGGCACAGCGCCCGGCGTGCCGAAGGCCCCTGCGGGGGAGCGCGTCCGTCGCGCAGAGTTCGACCTCAAGAGCGGCACCATCGAGGTGCCCGAGGACGCCCCCGAGGGGGATGCCCTGGAGTTCCTCGAGAAGGCCGGCCAGGATCCCTCCGAGTGGGAGGTGGCGGGCTTCAAGCGCTCCGAGTGGGGCAACCCCGAGGACCCCTTCGTCTCCACCCGCTTCACCTACAAGCGCCGCCAGGGCGGCGGGGAGCGCGTGGACATCGACGACCTGCTCGCCACCATCGACGCGCACGAGCCGAACGAGGCTGACGAGACCACGGCGCCGTACTCCATGGACGCCCTCGCGGTGCTGATCGGGGACATGCAGTTCGGCCAGGGCGTCGAGGACCCCTTCGAGGCCATCGCGAACACGCTCGAGGCTATCGACCGTACGGCGACCATGGTCCGGGACTTCGGTGGTGCGGATCAGGTCCTCGTCGCCTGGCTCGGTGACCATGTCGAGGGCTTCGTCTCCCAGGGTGGGGCCAATGTGTGGCGCACGAAGCTGACGCTGAGCGAGCAGATCCGCGCCACGCGCCGGGTCATGTACTACGCCGTGGAGCAGCTGGCTCCGTGGACCAATGAGCTCGTCATGGCTGCGGTGCCCGGCAATCACGGCGAGGCGCAGCGCATCGGCGGCAAGGGCGTGACGCGCTACGACGACAACCATGACGTGGAGGCGCTGAACGCTGTCGCAGAGGCCATCTCGATGTCGGGCAACCGGGACTTCGATCACGTCCACTTCCTGGTCCCCGAGCGGGACGAGATCTCTCTCGCGGTGGAGGTCGGCGGCATCACCTGGGGCCTGGTCCACGGGGACAAGTACCGCCCGGGCAAGCACTTCGAGTGGTGGGAGCAGCAGGCCTTCCATGGCGGACCCGTGGCGGGAGCGGACATCCTCTGCGCCGGCCACTACCACTACCTGCTGGTGCAGGAGCAGGGGCGCAAGCTCTTCCTTCAGGTGCCGACGCTGGGCACCGATGGCATGTGGTGGTCGCACCAGCATGGGGCTCGCCCCCACCCCGGCATCGTGGTGGTGCCGGTAGCGGATGGCGAGATCAGTGCCATCCTCCCGATCCGTACGGAGGTGACCCGATGAGCAAGCCGACGGAGTGCATCATGCCCGACTGCCCGAACAAGCCCGACTCTCGCAGCCTTTGCAGCACCCACAAGAGACACCTGTACGACCATGGCAATCCGGAGGTGCAGCGCCTCGTCGAGGAGCGTGAGCGAGAGGAGCTGCTCGCCGCCGAGTTCGACTGGGACTACCTCTCCGAGGACCAGCGCACGGCCATCGAGCAGGGCGTGCGGGATGCCTACTGGGACACCTACGGACTCCAGGAGCGCGACCTGGAGGACATGCTCCAGGAGGCGTGGATCAGGGCCGCGAGTCACAAGGCCGAGGTGCAGAAGATCAAGACGTTCGTGATGCTCCGCCAGCAGTCCAAGCGCTGGGCCATCGAGGCCAACAAGACGGCATGGAACAACGAGCGCCAGATGGACTACTTCGAGGACCTCCTGCCTCGGGGCGAGGAGGGCTGATGGCCTACAACAAGGACTACGTCGAGGAGGCCCTGAGCCTGCTGTTCTTCGACGGCCTCACCGTGCAGCACGCGAAGGAGGAGGGGATGCCCGGCTCGGGGGCCGACCCTCGCAAGGCGCAGGACCCGCACGTGATGATGATCGACGTGAGGCGGGCGTGGGAAGAGTGCGAGTGGCTGGGTGACGAGCATCGCCAGGCTCTGCTGGCCTTCGCCCTCGTGGGCACACGCGAGCTCGCCAGCTTCGTCACCGGCGTCCCGGGCAAGACCCTCGAGGATCGCCGCGAGCGCGGCCTGGAGCTGATGGTCATCTGGCTCAACTCCAGCTACCTCGACCGCACGGAGTGGGCCGAGGAGATGGAGGAGCTCGAGCGCCAGCAGAAGGCCGACCTCCATGGCTACTACTGAATGACTAAGACCCCCATCCTGGAACGATCCGGGATGGGGGTCTTTTTGCTTGCGCTATGATGGCGATATGGGTAGAAGAGCGCTTGAGCCGGGCGAGTTCGGCAAGATGACCATGCGGGGGAAGCATCCGAAGCTGGGGCTGTGGCGCAGCGAGGCGTCGCTGAAGCAGGAGAGGGTGCGTCCCAAGCTGTGGCGGGCGGAGGTGCGCTACCACGACCCCGAGCAGCACAGGGTTCGCGTCCTCACCGCCGAGGGCGACACCAAGGGCGCTGCGCAGGAGGCCCTTGAGGCTGCCATGCGTCAGACGAAGGAGGCTGAGGGGATCGACCACGACCTCGGGGGCACCACGGTGCGCAGGGCGGCGAAGGTCTATCTCCAGTCGCTCGAAGACGGCGATCTCGAGCTCGCACCGTCGACGGCCTACGTCTACGCCTCGGTCATCCGTGCGCACATGCTGAGCAAGAAGTCCCTCATCGGACACGTGCCCCTGCGGCGCCTCACCGCGCTCCAGATCGAGGAGGAGATGTCCCGCATCGCGAGCATCGGCGCCCACTCGCAGCTGCGCAACTGGCGGGCGGTCCTCGGCGGCATCCTGAAGCGCGCCGTGAAGGCGAAGGCGATCTCGGAGAACCCCATGCTCTACGTGAGCCCCATCCAGGCGCCGCGCAAGAAGGTGACGCGGGGCTACGCCAACGGGGCGGAGCGGAGGAAGAACCAGGCCCTCACCGAGGAGGAGGATGCCCGGTTCCTGGCTCAGCTGAAGAAGGAGCGGGACGACATTGCGGACCTTGCGCTCGTCATCCGATACCAGGGGCTCCGAGTCGGCGAAGCGTCGTCGCTGCGACTGGAGGACGTGGATCTCGAGGCTGGCACCGTGACGGTGGCCGGCAAGCTGGTCCGCAAGCGAGGTGGGGAGCGCGTCTGGGATCCGGTCGGCAAGAGCGACCTCTCCCTCCGCACGCTGCCCATCCGCCGTGGTGCCAGAGAGGCGCTGGAGCGCCGTGTGCGGGCCACGGAGGAGCGGGATGGGGTCAAGTACATCTTCGCCCCTCCGGGCTCTCCTGAGCCCAATAGGGACTACCACGTCCAGCTGATGCGTCGAGTCTTCGACCGCGCAGGACTGCCCGATGTCACCAGCCACACGCTGCGGCGCACCGTGGAGCGGGAGCTCGAGCTCGCCGGGGCCACCGTGAGCGAGCGGGAGACGTTCATGGGCCACACCGAGATGGTGGCCCGCAAGCACTACGCCGACCACGGCACGGTGCGGCCAGCGATCATCTCCGCGATGGACTCGGGTCTGGCAAAAAGTGGATCTAAGATGGAGTTGCTCCGCTGAGATTGCGTCGTTGCAGGTCAGCGCCTCGAGTCGTGCAGATCCATCATCTGATGCAGCATGCCCATATCATAGCAGGTCAGGGGTGTGCAAGCGTGCAGGTCGTAGCAATGGGCTTGACGGGGATATGCATTGACGCAGGTCAGGACGTGGATTCGGGTGGAGCAAAGGGTGGAGTAGAAACGCAGCACTGCGAAGGGCTTCTGGACAGCAAAAAGCCCCCGGCCCCAGCACCTCGTGAGAGATGCCGGAGCCGGGGGCTCGGGGGTGTCAGTGGCCGCGCCACCAGTCGATGACGAGCGCGAGGCCGAGGCCGGTGGAGATGCCGACGCCGTACATCAGGGCCAGGTCGATCCACTCCATCAGTACGCCTTCCCATGTCGCGCCGGGCGAGAGGCGTTAAAAGACATCTTGATTCGCATGAGCTCGTCCACATCCACGTCGCGGGAGCCGAGCAGATCCAGCAGGCGGATGAGAGCGTCGATCAGCTCGATGTCCACACCCTCGGGCTTGAGCGGACGGCTCCCGGGGTCGAACGCGGGGTGGGCGAGACCGTCGTCATCCATCTTGACCACGTCCGCATCGAAGCGCATGTCGTAGACAGGCTCTCTGAACCACAGGTCTTCGCGGCCGGCGCGGTCCTCCTCCACCGCCTCGGCGAGCTCGGTGACGATCAGCATGGTCGTCTCGGTCAGGTCGCGCTCGCGATCCCAAAACCCCTTGGCCTTGTTGGCCTCGAAGATGTCGCTGGCGAGCTTGGTCAGGTTGGTCATGCGTTCTCGTTTCGCTTGTAGGGGTTGCTGTGGGGGCCCTGGAGGCGTCGGCCTACGTCCCAACCCTCGTCCCAGGCGGAAGCTTTCACGTCCGCCAGGAGGGTGTCGAAAAGCGCCAGCGCTTCGCTTTTCGGGCCGATCCGTCCAACGACGAATGCCGTGCGCAACAGGTCTTCGGGCGTGGCGATGTCGCTCATGCGGTCTCCGATGCTCGGTAGGGGTTGAGGTCGATTTCGCGTGTCTCGTGGAGGGCCGCGTCGATGTTGTCTGCGCCTACGCCTCGCGTAAATCCTTCGTCCCAAGTGTCTGCGGCGACGGCTTCGAGGACTGTCTGAACTATCTCTATCGCCTCAGCGGTACTGGAGCCGCAGGGGTCTGTTCGCGGGCAATCGCAGGGGTAGTTCCTGTCGAGGAAGTCCACGATGAGGGGGAGCGCCTTGTGGCGTTGCGTCCGGTATGCGCTCACGCTTCCTCCGATGCTCGGTACGGATTGGGTGGTGGCACGTTGCCGGTGTCGGCGGCCCAGAATCCGGCTTCGGACCCCTCGTCCCACGCCTCCGCCTTCACTCCTCGCAGCCATTCATCGAACTCGCGTAGTACGGCGGCGCGAGCGGCTGCGGCGGGGGCACCGTCGGGTTGCCCGAAGTTGGCCTGGTGGTCGGCGTAGAAGTTGCGGATGTATTCGGTCCGCAGGCTCATGCGTTCTCCTTCTCGATGATCTGCTCGATGGTGCTCCAGGGCACCGGCTTGCGGTGCGCGTCCCAGCCCACGTGCAGTGAGCGGGGACCGGAGCGGAACTCCGGCTGGTGGGTGTGGCCATGAATCAGCCACTGACCCAGGTCGGACAGGCGGTACTGCTCGTAGCGCCCACCCTCTCGATGGGGCCCGTCCTTCGCGCTCCAGTATGGGTAGTGCGACAGGAAGACGGGCTCTCGGTTCGGCCCTCGCCTGCGGGCGAAGTCCTGGACGCTGTCGAACGTGAGCATGAACCGGCGCTGGCGCTTGTAGCCGTTACGATGCACGCCCGAGACGCTGTCATGGTTCCCGTTCACGAGGTGCAGCCGGGCGTCCATGTCCTCTCGCAGGCGCCACAGCAGCTCGAGCGCACGCTCCTCTGCCGCCTTGCCGCCGGCAGTCAGGTCGCCCAGGATCCAGAGATCGTCGCCCTTCCGCAGCGCCGCTCGGTAGCTATCGAGGACCGCCTCGTCGTGCTCGTCGGTAGTGGCGAAGCCTCGAATGAGGGCGACCTTGAGGTGACCGAGGTGGGGGTCGCTCGTGAGGTGCGTAGTCATGCCCTCTCCCCCTCCAGAGCGCGGCGGACTACTGCTGTGCGGACGACGGACGATCCCTTCCAGCCGCTCGCGGCCTTGTCGGCGTCGGCCTTGTCGAGCACGTCTTCCACGGCCTTGATCCGCGCCTCGGCGCGGTCGAGGCTGACCTCCAGGAGGTCCACCTCTTCGTTCTGGTACTCGGCCCACGCCTCTGCCTTCCGTGCTCTGTCGCGGTAGATGACGACGGCGCGGCCACGGATGTCAGCTCGGGCCTCGGCACGGGTGAGAGCGTCCAGGAGTGCGAGGACGGCTTCGCTGGACCACGCCTGATCCGGCCACCGCTCGGCAATGTCTCGCCAGTCCTTGCGGTGCCGGTGCGCGTCAAGCTCGGGCGGGGTGGGCTGTGCGGTCACGGGGACTCCTCTACGACGATGATGTGGGTCAGGGCGATTCCCCCGGCGTACGCCTCAACGGACACGACGGCGTGCTTGCCGATGGTCCATGCGGGCGTGCGGGTCCGGGTGAGCGCCCCGCGCCCCTCCCGCGTTCCGGGGAATGCGACCACGGGCGTGCCAATGGGGTGGGCGGCGTTGAACTCGTCGGCGGTCACGGGGTCTCCTCGGGGTAGTGCTTTCGGATGTAGTAGTCGAGCCCTTCGGGGCCGATGAGGTCGTAGCCTCGGGCGCGGGCGAGGTGGTCGCGGAGCTGGGCGACTGCCTCTCTGGCGGCGTCACGCTTGACGCGGGCGAGGAAGCGGTCGAACTCAGCGCCCCGCCTGAGCTGATCGGTGAGGTAGCGCGAGACGTAGGCGCTACGGACCTCCCCCCAGCCCGGCATGTACTGTTCATCGTTGGCCGTCATGCCCGGTCTCCTGTCTCTCGGTAGGGGTTGGGGGCTGGCGTGATGGTCAGGTCCATGTCGCGGCCTAGCCGGTAGGTGTCGAGCACGCCCGCCTCGTACCCCTCGTCCCACGCTTCGGCTTTCGCGGCCTGCACCTCGGCGGCG
>Ga0079224_100016320_pt1 | contig 10429 bp, 8 predicted proteins | sample Stecom2015_FD_80414 | JGI IMG/M metagenome (GOLD analysis project Ga0079224, IMG submission 80414) | Agricultural soil microbial communities from Utah to study Nitrogen management - Steer compost 2015 | ecosystem: Environmental > Terrestrial > Soil > Agricultural land | place: USA: Utah...
GCCGTCCTCGTATTCCACGCGCAGACCGTCGATGGTGATGACCTGCGTCGCATCGGGGAAATTCGCGCCGGCCTGCAGTTGCGTAATCATCCGGTGCGGCTCGCCTTCGCGCAGCTTGATGTTTAGTTCCGGCGTCGTGACGGAATCGGGCAGCGCCTTGAGCGGCGCGCTGGCGTCGGATTCGCGCGAAAGGATTTCGAGCAGACGCGCGCCCGCGTAAAGGCCGTCGTCGAAACCGTACCACCGCTCTTTGAAGAAGGTGTGCCCGCTCATCTCGCCGGCCAGCGGCGCACCGGTTTCGCGCAGCTTCGCCTTGATGAAGGAATGCCCCGTGCGCCATAGCACCGGCTCGCCGCCGTGCTGTTTGATCCAGGGTGCGAGATTGGTGGTGCACTTGACGTCGTAAATGATCTTGCCGCCCGGCACGCGGGTGAGCACATCCTTGGCGAACAGCATCAGTTGCCGGTCGGCGTAGATCACTTCGCCATCCTTGGTCACCACGCCCAGACGGTCGCCGTCGCCGTCGAAGGCAAGACCGAGCTCGGCATCGGACTCCCGCAGCAGCTTGATGACGTCCTTGAGGTTGTCGGGCTGCGAGGGATCGGGGTGGTGATTGGGGAAGGTGCCGTCCACTTCGCAATAGAGTTCATGCACCTTGCAGCCCATGCGCCGATACAGTTCCGGCGCAAGACTGCCCGCCACGCCGTTCCCGCAATCGACAATGACCGACATCGGTCGCGCCACTTTGACGTCGCCGACGATTTCGTCCAGATAGTCCGCGCTCACGTCCTGCTCGATATGACGCCCTTCGCCCTGGGCGAAATCGCCGCGCTCGATGCGCTCGCGCAAGGCCTGGATCTCCTCGCCCGACAGCGTCACGCCGGCGACGACCATTTTCAGGCCGTTGTACTCCGGCGGGTTGTGACTCCCCGTCACTGCGACGGCGCTGCCGGTGTCGAGCTTGTGCGCCGCGTAGTACACGACCGGCGTGGGCACCATGCCCACGTCGTATACGTCCACACCCGCCGCACGCAGCCCCTTGCTCAACGCCTGCACCAGTTCCGGGCCGGAAAGCCGGCCGTCGCGCCCGACGGCGAACGCGCTGCCGCCGCGCTCGCGGCAAAGCGTGCCGAGCGCACGGCCGACGAGTTCGACGACTTCGGGGGTCAGCGTCTTGCCGACGATGCCGCGTATGTCGTAAGCCTTGAAGATTTCCTGCGGTACCTGGTTCATGATCGATCCGCCTGATTGAAGAATTCGAAAACCCGCTGCGGCAACCAGCGCAAATGCCCCGGGAAAGGGCCGCTGAGAAAGCCCACATGTCCGCCGCTTACAGGCAGTTCCAAGGTCACGGCCGCCGAAACCTCATCGTGTGCCGGCAGATGCTTCGCCGGCAGAAAGGGGTCGTTGCGCGCGTTCATCACCAGCGTGCGCACGCGAATGTCGCGCAGCAGCGGTTTGGCGCTGGCGCGCGTCCAATAATCGGTCACATCGGCAAAGCCGTGCAACGGCGCGGTCACCGCGTCGTCGAACTCGCGCAGCGTGCGCGCACGCGCCGCGCGCTCGCCGTCGAAGGCACCGGGAAAACGCGCAATGATGTCCATGCTCTTGGCCACCAGCGTAGCAAGGAACATGCGGGTGTAAATCCTGTTGAAGCCGCGCTCGAGCGCATGACCCGCCGCCATGAGATCGAGCGGCGCCGACACGGCGGCCGCGGCCCGCACCAGTTCGTTCGCGGCGGCACCCTGCTCGCCCAGCCACTTCAGCAGCACGTTGCCGCCCAGCGAGACGCCCATCGCATACATCGGACCGTCGCCCGCAATCGCCTGTGCACGGCGCAGCATCCAGTCGAGTTCGACCGTATCGCCCGAGTGATAGGCGCGCGGCAGACGATTCGCTTCGCCGCTGCAGCCGCGAAAATGGGGCAGCAGCACACGCCAGCCGCGCGCGCGCGCAACCTGCATCAGTGCGCGGGCGTAATGGCTGTGCGAGCCGCCTTCCAGCCCATGAAACAGCACGAGCAGAGGCGCGCTCGCCGACGCCTCGAGCAGATCGACATCGACAAAGTCGCCGTCGGGGGTGTCCCAGCGTTCCCGCAGCGTCGGGGTCCGCGGCGGGCGGCGAAAGAGAAAAGGATAGATAGTCTGCAGATGTCCGCCGGGCAGCCACCACGGCGCGCGATAGGCGGACGAGGCATGAGGCGCGCGCTCGTCGGCAAGTACGACGCCGTTGGCCGTCTGTGCGCCGAGGTCGCCCTGCTTCATTGCGAATGCTTCCCCACCGGCTTCAATGCAGCCTCTTCAGCGCCTCGACCGGCAGCTCGGAAGGCACGGGCGCCGCCGACGCATGGTGCATCAGCATGCGCCAGCCGTCGCTGGTGCGCATATAGACGTTCGTTGCCATGAACGGCGGCCGCGCCTTGGGCTCGCCCGCCACCAGCACATGCTCGTGCACGCTGTGCACCGCGACGAGCATGCCCTGCATATAAATCTGATTCGACAGATGCACGCGCAGCCGCTCGCGTCCGTCGAACATTTCCGCATAGCTCTTGCGCACCTGTTCGAACCCCGTCAGGCGCGGTCCGCCCGGATGGATGCAGACGACCTCCTCGTCATCGGCCCACACGTTCATCATCGCGGCGAGATCGCCGCGCTCGAACGCTTCGTAGAACGCAGCCTCCGCATCCTGTGCGGTGGCGAAGCCGCTGCGTTTGGTCGCGCGCTGCATGATCACTCCCTCAACGACTCGGCCGCCGCCCAATCCGCGATGGCATCGAGCAGCGTTTCGCTTTCGCCGATGGGCGGCAGCACGCGGATGCGCAGTTGCGGATGACGCGCCAGCGCCGCATCCACCAGTTGCGGCAGATCGTTGCGCAGATGACCGCCCGCTGCGAGGAACAGGGGCACGACGCTGATGCGCTCGACCGACTGCGCAACCAGTTCATCGACCGCGGCCTGGAAGTCGGGCTGCATCAATTCCAGATAAGCGAGCGTCACGCGCGCATTTTTGCCCCGCGCCGCCACGCGCTCGCGAATGCGCGTAAACGGTGCTGCCCACTCGGCCGAACGGCTGCCGTGCGCAAACAGCACGATGCCGAGGCTCATGTGCGCTCCTTCGCCCGACCGGCCAACTGCGTCTCGCACCACTGTGCGACACCGAGCAGTGCCGCGTCCGCACCGCTCGTCGCGCCGATCTGCAGGCCGAAAGGCAGCCCCGCCGCCGACCGGCCGCTGGGGATGGAGATGACCGGAATACCGAGCAACGACCACAGCGTGGCAAAACCCGGATCGCCCGTCGAATGGATGCCATGCGGTGCGGCGCCATGCGCAGACGGACTCAACAGAGCGTCGCAATCCTCGAACAGATCGCGCGCGGCTTCGATCATTGCGGCGCGACGTGCGAGCGCTTCGCGATACTGCGTCGGGCTGATCGCCGCACCTTCGTCCAGCGCGGTGAGCAGGATGGCGCTCAGTTCACCGCGGCGCTGTGCGTGCATCGCGGCATGTTCGCGCGCCGCCTCGTAGCACATGATGGTGCGGTGCACCGACCGCCCTTCGGCGAGCGGCGCCGGCAAGTCGATCCGCTCGATCGTCGCACCGGCCCATCGCAGATGGTCGAGCGTTGCATCGAAATGCGCGGCCGCCTCCGGCTCCGTCTCGCACCAGGGCAAACGCGACAGCGCGACAAAGCGTGGCGCACGCTGCGGCGCCGCTGTATCCGCCAGCGACGCATCGTCGCTCAGCACTGACGCGAACGATGCGGCATCCGCAACGTCCGCCGAAAACACGCCGATCTGGTCGAGCGTGGCGCTGAACACGAAACAGCCGTTGCCGGGCACCGTGCCCGCCGTCGGCTTGAAACCCACCACGCCACAATATGCGGCAGGGCGAATGATCGAACCGTTGGTCTGCGTGCCGATCGCCAGCGGCACGAACCCCGCCGCCACCGCTGCCGCCGATCCCGACGAGGAACCGCCGGGCGTATGCGCAGGGTTCCAGGGGTTGCGCGTCGGACCCGGATGCAGGTAGGCGAACTCCGCCGTCACGGTCTTCCCCATAACGTAGGCTCCCGCGCGCTGCAACCGGCGCACGACTTCCGCATCGCTCTGGGTGCGATGACCCGCATAAATCGGTGAGCCCATTTGCGTGGGCAGGTCGGCGGTGGCGAGCAGATCCTTGACACCGATGGGCAAGCCGTAAAGCGGTCGATCCTCATCGGCCGCACGTGCGGCGTCGCAGTCCTCGGCCAGGCGCAAAGCGCGCGCCGGATCGAATCCGACCCACGCCTGCAGGCTGTCTTCCCGCGCAGCGATGCGCGCGAGGCAGACTTCGGCGTAAGCGCGTGCGCTCAATCGGCCGGCGCGCATCCGGGCGCTCGCCTCGCGCGCCGTCATCGGCGACGCCGTCGCACCCGCAGCTTTCATTGACGACGCCGATCCCACACTTCCGGATTGACGAGATTGGGCGGCCGCTTGCCGGTCAGCGCCGCGACCAGATTGTTCGCCGCCGTCATGCTCATGCGGATACGCGTGGCACGCGTGGCACTGGCGATATGCGGGGTCAGGACGACGTTTTCCAATTCGTAGAAGCCGCGATGCAACGCCGGCTCGCCTTCATAGACGTCGAGGCCCGCAGCGAAAATGGTGCCTGCGCGCAGCGCGTCCACCAGCGCGGCGTCGTCCACCACGCCGCCGCGACCGAGGTTCACCAGCACCGCCGTCGGCTTCATGGCGGCCAGTTGCGGCGCACCGATCAAATGATGCGTGGCCGCGCTGTAAGGTGCAGTCAGCATGAGGAAATCCACTTCGCGCAGCATGTCGTCGAGCGACACATAGCGCGCCTGCAATGCGTCCTCGGTCTCCTCCGGCACGCGATTGCGGTTGTGATAGAGCACCTGCATGTCGAAGCCGCGCGCGCGACGCGCAATGGCCTGGCCGATGCGCCCCATGCCGACGATGCCGAGCGTCGCGCCGTGGATGTCCTGGCCGAGAAACTGTTCGATCGCCCAGCCGTCCCACTGCCCCGCGCGCACATGCCGTTCCGCTTCGCCCATGCGGCGCGCGGCCGCCATCATCAGCGCGAAGCCCAGATCGGCCGTGGTTTCGGTCAGCACGTCGGGCGTGTTGGTGACCAGGATTCCTGCGGTCGTGCAGGCGGCGACGTCGATATTGTTGTAGCCCACCGCCACGTTGCAGGCGGCCTTGAGACGCGGGCTGCCTTGCAGAATGTGGGCGTCGACGCGGTCGATGGGCAGGAACAGCGCCCCGTCCTTGTCGCTCAACCGCTTGCGCAGGGCTTCGGTATCCAAGGCCTCATCGGCCTGGTTGTCTTCCACTTCGAAGTGCGCGCGCAGCAAATCCAACACTTCCGGAAAGTTGGCGCGCGTGACGAGTACACGAGGTTTCATTGCTGGACCGTAGGCTGCCGGAGGGACAATAACCATATCACGCTCGCCCGGCCGTGCCATCGCGCGTCGCGCGACTGCGTCTCAGGGTCCGGCGGGATAGCCGTCGAAACCGCCCCAGTCGTAGACCGGCGCGTCGATGTCGATCACCGCATCGCCGGGCGTGATGATTTCCACGTGGTCCAGCATGCCGGTCACCAGTTCCGGCCAGGCGATGAGGATCGCCACCAGGATCAGTTGCAGCCCCACCCAGGGCAGCGCGCCCCAGTAGATGTCGCTGGTCTTGATTTCCGGCGGCGCAATGCCGCGCAGATAGAACAGCGCGAAGCCGAAAGGCGGATGCATGAAGGATGTCTGCATGTTCGCGCCCAGTAGCACGCCGAACCACACCAGATCGATGCCGAGCTTCGCCGCCACCGGCGCAAGCAGCGGAATGATGATGAACGCGATCTCGAAGAAATCGAGAAAGAAGGCCAGCACGAACACCAGCGCATTGACGGCCACCAGAAAACCCACCACGCCGCCGGGCAGCCCGGTCAGCAGTCTTTCGACCCACAGATCGCCGTCGAGCCCGCGAAACACCAGGGCGAACACGGTCGAACCGATGAGGATGAAAATCACCATCGCGGTGAGCCGCATGGTGGCTTCGCCTGCCTGCCACACCATCGGCCAGTTGAGGCGTCGATGCGCCGCCGCAACCAGCAACGCGCCCACCGCGCCCATGGCACCGCCTTCGGTCGGTGTGGCCAGCCCCAACAGAATCGTCCCGAGCACGAGGAACATGAGACCGAGCGAAGGCACGACGCCCGCCACGATCTTGAGCGCCAGCGCGCGGCCCTTGAGCGTGCGCGCCTCCGGCGGCAATGCGGGCACCGCCTGCGGCCGGATGAAGGTGAGCAGCGCGATGAAAGCGCAGAACAGCAGCACCTGCATCAGGCTCGCGCCGATCGCGCCGGCATACATGTCGCCGACCGAACGGCCGAGCTGATCGGCCAGCACGATGAGCACCAGCGAGGGCGGAATGATCTGGGTGATGGTGCCCGATGCAGCCACGACGCCGGTCGCCACGCGCGTCGAATAGCCGTAGCGCATCATGATCGGCAGCGCGATGACGCCCATGGCGATGACCGACGCCGCCACCGTGCCGGTGATCGCACCGAAAATCGCGCCGACGATGATGACGGCGAAGGCCAGCCCGCCGCGTACCGGACCGAAGAGTTGGCCGATGCCCTCGAGCAGATCCTCCGCAAGCCCCGTGCGTTGCAGCACCGCGCCCATGAAGGTGAAGAAGGGAATGGCAAGCAGCAGTTCGTTGGACAGAATCCCGAACACCCGCTCGGGCATGGCCTGCAGCAGCGCGAAATCGAAATAACCGGCTTGCACGGCGTACAGCCCGAACGCGAGTCCGACGGCCGCAAGCGCGAACGCGACCGGGTAGCCGGCGAGCAGAAACAGCACCAGGCCGCCGAACATCAGCGGCGCCATCCAGCCGCTCATTGCTCCGGTCTTTCGTACTGATCGAGCGCGATGTCCACACCGCGCAACTGCGCCACGCGCTTGATGAGTTCGCTTACGCCCTGCAGGAACAGCAGGGAGAAACCGAGCGGCAGCAGCAGCTTCACCGGCCAGCGCAACAGTCCGCCGGCGTTGCTCGAGACTTCGCCGCTCAAGAAGGAATTGAGGAACATCGGCCAGGCGAACCACGCCATGAGGCCGATCGCGGGAAAGAGAAAGAATACGGTGCCCAGCACGTCGATCCACGCGCGCACGCGCGGCGAGGCAAAACCGTAGAGCAGATCCACGCGCACATGCTCGTTGCGTCGCAGCGTGTGCGCCGCACCGAGCATCACCACACCGGCGAACAGATACCACTGCGCCTCGAGCCAGGCATTGGAACTCAGGTCGAAGGCATAGCGGAAGACGGCATTCCCCGCACTGATCGCGCAGGCGAGCAGGATGCAAGCAGTGGCGACAACGCCGACGCGTGCGCTCAGTCCGTCGATGCGGCGGCTGAGCGCCAACAAGAACTGCACTGGATTCCTCCCCGGCCCGCTGATGGACTATTCGATATGGGCCGAGGGCGATTTTACGAGAGGCACGAGCAACAAAGCACCCGAAACTCCAAAAAGCTGAAACACGGGGATCGCGGAGAGCAGAGAAACCTTAAAACCTGGAAAGCCTGGGGCTTCCCATCGTCATGCCTGCACAGGCGGGCATCCGGGTCTTACTCTGTGTCCTCTGTGGTGCAAGATTTCAAGAGGCGCCCGCACCGCACAGACGTTAGTGCGGTGCGGCTCCACTCGCCGCTCCCGACTCTCCACTCTCGACTCTCGACCGCCTCCTAGCTATACAGCACTTCCGGCAGCCACAGGCCGATGCCCGGGAACATATAGAGCAGGAACATGGCGAAAATCTGGATCGCCATATAAGGCAGCATGCCGTAGAAGATCTGATTCAAGGTCACATGCGGCGGCGCCACGCCCTTGAGATAGAACGCCGACATCGCCACCGGCGGCGACAGGAAGGCGGTCTGCAGGTTGAGCGCCACCAGCAGGCCGAAGAACAGCGGGTCGATGCCGAAGTGCGGCAGCAGCGGAATGAAGATCGGCATGAAGATGACGATGATCTCCGTCCACTCCAGCGGCCAGCCCAGCAGGAAGATGATCACCTGGGCCATCAGCATGAACTGGATGGGCGTGAGATCCATGCCGAGCACCCAGCGTTCCACCAGTTCCTGACCGCCCAGCAATGCGAACGCCGCGGAGAAGATCGACGAACCGACGAACAGCCAGCACACCATGGCGCTGGTCTTCGCCGTGAGGTAGACGGATTCCTTCAGAATGCCGGTGAGCCGTACCTGCACAGTGGCCAATATCAGCCAGAGGCCGAGCGCACAGGCCGCCGTAATGCCCAGCCACTCGGGCGGCAGATCGTCAGCGAAGGCGAACCAGAGAATGGGCACGAAGAAAATCGCCCACAACGGCAACCACAAGCGCATGATTTTTTTGCGTCGTGCCTGCTCTTCATTGACGAGCAGGTAGAAAGCGGCCAGGGCGAAGCCGCCGAACCCCCCCACCGCCGCCGCTTCCGAAGGCGTTGCGAAGCCGAACACGATGGAGCCGAGCACGGCGAGGATCAACACCGCGAGCGGAAAGAAAGATGTCAGCAACATCTTGAAGATTTCCAGCCGCGCGAAGTCGAAAATCACATAGAAGGCGAACAACCCGAACAAGCCGCAGGCCAGCGTGATCCAGAACCACTTGGGCGCCTCGAGTGCGCCGTCGCCTTCATCCGTTTCGGCTTCATCGCTTGGCGTCACTTCATCGGTTGGCGTCTCGCCTCCCAGCTCGGTCGCTTCGACGCCGGGCGGCGGCGCGAGGTCGAGCGAGGACTCGATGTCGTCCTCGAAACCCCAGCCGCCGCCCATTTCCACCAGGCCCTCGGTGGAATAGGTTTCGGCCGGCGTGGTGAGCGAGTCGTACATGAGGCCCATGGCACCCAGGAAAACCGCTGCGGGCAACAGCGCCACGATGAGGTGATTGGCAACCGTACGGGTGGGCGCGCCCGGCACTTTGGTTGTCAGCGCCTGTACCAGCGAGGGCACAGCGCGTTGCCCGGTGGTGTCGCGGACTTTGGCGATCTCCGGCGACAGCGGAACGATGCGCTCCTCGTCGGACAGCGGCGGCGCAAGCCGCGGCCGCCACTTCGCCAGAAAGATGATGTAGAACACGTACAGTCCGGCCAGCATGATGCCCGGGAAGAATGCGCCGGCGTAGAGCTGCACCACCGACACACCGGCCGTCGCGCCGTACACGATCAGCAGCACCGAAGGCGGGATGAGAATGCCCAGACAGCCGCCGGCGGTGATCGCGCCTGCCGACAGCGAAACGTTGTAGCCCGCCCGCAACATCGCCGGAAAGGCGAGCAGGCCCATCAGCGTCACGACGGCACCGACGATGCCGGTCGCCGTGGCAAAAATTGCGCAGGTGACGACCGTCGCAACGGCAAGCGAACCCGGCAGCCGCGACAGCGCCAGATGCAGGCTCTTGAACAGCTTTTCGATCAGGTTGGCCCGCTCGACCAGGTAGCCCATGAACACGAACAGCGGCACCGCAATGAGTACCTCGTTCGTCATGACGGCGTAGGTCCGCTGCACCATCAGATCGAGGGTCAGTCGCAAGGCGTTGTCGGGCGTGCCTGCGCGGTAGGCGAACCAGGCGAAGATCACACCCATGCCCATCAGCGTGAAGGCGGTCGGGAAGCCCAGCATGATCGCCACGACGATCAGCGCGAGCATCAGCAGTCCGTAGTGGCCCAGCGTCCAGTCGGCGGGGGAGGGCATGGCGATCGCCAGACCAAGCAACAGCAGGCCCATGAGGGTGAAGCCGAACCAGAGCTCTTTTCTCATTGTTTTGCTCCGGCTTGTTCCTGTGCCTGCAGTGCACGGTCGGCAGCGGCAAGGTCGCGATCATCCACATGCACCATGGCCTTGAGGTGCTCGACGTCCACTTCCTCCACATCCTCTTCACGCGCGGGCCACGTGCCGCGCTTGAGGCACACGATGCAACGGACGATTTCGGCGAAGCCCTGCAACAGCAGCACGGCGCCCGCGATGGGAATGAAGGCCTTGAACGGATAGATCGGCGGTCCGTCGGCGGCGAGCGAGGAATGTTCGTTCTGGGCGTAGGACTCGTTGAAGAAATCGATGCCCGCCCACACCAGCGCGATCACGCCGGGAATGAAGAACACGATGTACAGGACGAGGTCGATGGACGCCTGCACGCGCGGGGTGAAGAAGCCGTACAGGATATCGCCGCGCACATGGCCGCTTTTGGCCAGCGTATAGGCGCCGGCCATCATGAAGCCGATGCCGTACATCATGTTGCTCGCGTCGTACACCCAGGAGTGCGGCGTGCCGAGCACGTAACGGGCGAACACCTCGTAGCAGATCATCAGCGTGAGCGAAACGATCGTCCACGCGAACAACTGCCCGGCGAAGGTGCTCAGCCGGTCGACCGCAAACAGA
>Ga0079224_100016325_pt1 | contig 10428 bp, 6 predicted proteins | sample Stecom2015_FD_80414 | JGI IMG/M metagenome (GOLD analysis project Ga0079224, IMG submission 80414) | Agricultural soil microbial communities from Utah to study Nitrogen management - Steer compost 2015 | ecosystem: Environmental > Terrestrial > Soil > Agricultural land | place: USA: Utah...
GACAGGACTCGAACCTGTGACCCGGTGGTTAACAGCCACCTGCTCTACCAACTGAGCTACCGCGGACCAAAATCAACCTGCGATCCGTTCGCGGCCGCCTTATAGCAAAGGCCACCGCGCTCTGCAAAGACTTTTGCCATCTTCCACATCAGCCTCAACCTGAAGGAGAGGATGACTGGAGGCCCGGGCCGGAATCGAACCGACGTACGAGGATTTGCAGTCCTCTGCATGACCACTCTGCCACCGGGCCGTGGCTTGATCCTTGCGGGTGTCTTAGTCGCACCTGTTCCAGGAAGGGTCAAGAGGCCAAGCCATACTCCGGGTCGCTTCTGGCCATCGAAGACTTTGCCGCCGGCCCGGCAAGTGTTTCGGCAAGGCGCCCAGAGGCCCTGGGCGCACCTATCTGCACCTATCTCATGTCCGCTGCGGCTCACCATTCATGGCTGCCGCAAGCGGGGCGGCGCATCGCGCAGTCGTTGTCTCCGGCTTGGAGGGACACTATAACCTTCTTCCGAATGAGGGTGCGGTGGCGGAGGGGACCGCACCACAAGAGATTTGGGGATTCGAGCTTTGGATTACGCCAGCGCGCGCCGCAACATGGTGGATGGTCAACTGCGCACCAACCGTGTCAATGACACGAGGGTTGTTGCTGCTTTCGAAACGCTGCCACGCGAGCGCTTCGTGCCCGAAAACGCCCGGGGATTTGCCTACATCGACGAGGATATTCCTCTTGCTCCCGGCCGTTGGTTGATGGAGCCGATGGTGCTTGGACGCTTGATACAGGCGGCTGAAATCGAGGAGGACGACAAGGTCCTGATCATCGCGGCTGGCACCGGCTATTCTGCCGCGGTTGTCGCCAGCCTGGCGCGCAGGGTGGTAGCTCTTGAGGAAGACGAAGGCTTGGCCGAAAGGGCGCAAGAGATCCTGCGCGACTTGGCGATAGACAACGTCTCCTTCGTGAAGGGGCAGCTGCGAGCGGGCTATCCGGCCGAAGCGCCCTATAATGTCATTCTGGTAGATGGGGCCGTCGAGGAAGTACCAGACGCCTTTGGACAGCAGCTTGTCGAGGGGGGCAGGCTGCTGGCGGTACTACGCGAACCGGGTCAGGTCGGCCGCGCACGACTCTATCGCAAGAATGGAGTCCTCTCGAGCCGAGTACTTTTCGACGCGGCTACGCCGGTCCTGGAAGCGCTCCGTAAGGAGCGGAGCTTTGTCTTTTAGGCTGAGAGCATCGTGAAGCTGACCCGGCCCGACTTGCTGTGGCAGACTGAGCGGCGCAGAGCATGAGGGGGGCAGTAACGGCATGTCAGAGGAACGAGCGAAACCTGGCCGCCTGCGATTCACTTTGTTGCTGGCGGGTAGTCTCGTCGCCCTGGTACCGGGGGGAGCCTCAGGCCAGACGCTGGAGGATGCACTCTCCGCCGCCTACCTGAACAACCCGCGGCTGCTTGGCAGCCGGGCGGAATTGCGGGCGACCAATGAGGCGGTCCCCCAGGCGCGATCCGGGTGGCGCCCCAGGGTCGAGCTGACCGCTACGACGGGGCTGAACCGCCACAGCAACGATATGGATCTCGGTTTAGGTTGGGAAACCGAGACTCGCCGCCCGACCGCAGTAGAATTGGGAGTGCGCCAGCCGCTCTATCGCGGCGGGCGCACCGAGGCTGGGGTAGCGCGGGCCCAGAACCAGGTGATGGCGCAACGCGCCTTGCTGATCGACAGCGAGCAGAGCGTACTTCTCGATGCGGTGACAGCCTACATGGACGTCTGGCGCGACGAGGCGGAAGTTCGGCTCAATATCAATAACGAAGAGGTGATCCGACGGCACTTGGCTGCCGCCAGAGATCGCTTCGAGGTTGGCGAAACAACTCGCACTGACGTCGCTCAGGCAGAATCTCGCCTCGCCCGGGCAACGGCGCAAAGAATTGCGGCCGAAGCGCAGCTTCGCACCAGCCGGGCGATCTTTCGGGAGGTAACCGGCATCCCCGCGGGCAGTCTCCCGGCGGCCGAGGCGGCTTCCGATATCCCTGAGTCGGAAGAACGGGTCACCGAACTGGCTCAGCGTTTTCACCCCCGAGTGGTTTCCAGTAACTTTCGCGAAAGAGCCTCGGAGCGGGAGGTGCGAGAGCGCTATGGCGAACTACTTCCCGAAGTAGGGCTCCGCGCGGCGGTTACCGAGGGCCGCGACAACCAGGGCCGCGGAACCAAGAATCGCGCGGCAGGCATTTTCGCGGAAGTATCCATCCCGATCTATCAGCAGGGATTGGTTTCCAGTCGGGTCCGCGAAGCACGTCAGCTTCATAGTCAGCGCCGGCTAGAGATGGAGCAGGAACGTCGTGCGGCGGAACAGGAAGGTATCTCGGCCTGGGAAGCCCTGCAGGCAGCCAGGGCTCAGATTAGTTCGCTGAACGCAGAGATCCGCGCAGCGGAGGTCGCGCTCGAAGGCGTTCGCGATGAAGTTTCGGTAGGATCCCGCACCGTCCTCGACCTGCTGGATCAAGAGCAGGAATTGCTCGATGCACAGGTCAATCTGGTGCGCGCTCGGCGCGATGAGGTGGTTCAAAGTTATCGGCTCCTCGCGGCGATTGGGCGCCTGACTGCTGCTGATCTTGGGCTGGATGTGCCTATCTATGATCCAGAGTGGGATTACGAGGCAGTCGAAGATGCCTGGTACGGCTTGAGCCTGCCGAACGAATAGGTTAAGCCGCGAACTGCGGCACGCGGGAGCTCCCGCTCGTGCGGGCAGAGTGGAGTTTGCTATGGCCCAGGGTGGGCAAGAACAGCCCTCCATGGAGGAAATTCTGGCTTCGATCCGCCGGATCATCGCGGAGGATGAGAGCGATAAGGTCGAAAGACCCGAGGTTCCAGCCGCGCAGCCGGCGGAGGAGGAGGTCCTGGAACTAACCGATCGGGTGCAAGACCCTGATCGGGTTGAACGTTTCGGCCAGGCCAAGAAGCCTGGTACAGCTTTGGCGAAGCTGCGGCAAGTTGGTCCGGCGCCCTCCGGTGAAAAGGCTTCTGAAGATCCGGGACGCGAAATCGCTGAAGCCGGCGGACTTCTCTCGGATCAAGCAGCAGCGGCGGCAGTCGCCGCCTTGTCACAGGCCGTCCAGGCAGATGGCAGCACCTCTCCTTCGGCGGGCGCCGGCGATGGGCAGACCCTTGATGAGTTGGTGCGACAAGCCTTGACGCCGCTATTGAAGGCTTGGCTGGATGAAAACCTGCCGCCGCTCGTGGAGCGGATCGTGCGCGAAGAGGTCCGCCGCCTGGCGCAGCAGGTCCGCCGCTAGCGTCTCCAAGTTTTTCCCATTGCCCGCCGCTTCGGCGGGAAGAGAGTTTCTTTCGTTCCTATGGCCTTTGAAGACTAGAGGAAGCCGCCCGACATGGCAGAGCTGGAGAAGACCTATCGACCTGCCGAGGTCGAAGCAAAGCAATATCAGCGTTGGGAGGAAAGCGGGCTCTTCAGCTGTGATCCTCACAGCAAGGCGGATCCCTATGTCATCATGATGCCGCCGCCGAACGTGACTGGCAGCCTTCATATGGGCCATGCGCTGACCTTCACCATTCAGGATGTGCTCATTCGCTGGTATCGCATGGGCGGCCGGGACGTGCTGTGGCAACCAGGCACCGATCATGCCGGTATCGCCACGCAGATGGTGGTCGAGCGACAGCTTGCGGAAAGGGGAGAGCCCGGCCGCGCCGAACTCGGCCGCGAAGCCTTCTTGAAGAAGGTGTGGGAATGGAAGGAGGAGTCGGGAGGTACCATCACCCGGCAGCTCCGCCGGCTGGGAGCCTCGCCCGACTGGACCCGCGAGCGCTTTACCATGGACGCGGGACTATCTGCGGCCGTCCGGAAGGTTTTCGTCGAGCTCTACAAGCAAGGCCTGATCTATCGGGACAAGCGTCTGGTCAACTGGGATCCGAAGCTGCACACGGCAATCTCCGATCTGGAGGTTCAGCAGATCGAGGTCGCGGGAAAGCTCTGGCACCTTCGCTATCCGATCGAGGGCGAGGAAGGGCAATATATCGTCGTGGCTACGACGCGCCCGGAGACGATGCTGGGTGACAGCGGCGTGGCCGTGCATCCAGAAGATGAGCGCTATGCGCATTTGGTTGGCAAGTACGCGGTCCTTCCACTCGTCGGTCGACGCCTGCCGATTGTTGCGGATGACTATGCGGACCCGGAAGCGGGCAGCGGCGCCGTGAAGATGACACCGGCGCACGACTTCAATGACTTCGAAGTCGGCCGTCGACACAATCTGGAATTCATCAACATCTTCGACCGCGACGCGCGGTTGAACGAGAATGTTCCAGAGGTCTTCCGCGGCCTGGACCGCTATGAAGCACGAGAGAAGGTAATCGCCGCGCTGGAAGCCCTCGACCTCGTCGAAAAGGTTGAGGAGCATCAGCATGTGGTTCCCCACGGCGATCGCTCCGGGGTCGCGATCGAGCCCTGGCTGACCGACCAGTGGTACGTCGATGCTGCCACCCTCGCCAAGCCCTGTATCGAGGCCGTGGAAGAGGGGCGCACGCGCTTTGTGCCCAAGCAGTGGGAGAACACCTACTTCGAGTGGATGCGCAACATCGAACCCTGGTGCATCTCTCGCCAAATCTGGTGGGGACACCAGATCCCGGCCTGGTATGGCCCGGATGGCACGATTTTCGTCGAGGAGACCGAGGAGGAAGCGCAGGCTGCTGCGCGCGCGCATTACGGCGAGGAGGTGGAACTGGAAAGGGACAGCGATGTCCTGGATACCTGGTTCTCCTCGGCCCTCTGGCCCTTTTCCACGCTCGGCTGGCCTTCGCAAGAGCCTGCGGTGGTGCATGACCTGGCCCGCTACTATCCCGGAGACGTTCTGGTCACGGGCTTCGACATCATCTTCTTCTGGGTTGCCCGAATGATGATGATGGGCATGCACTTCATGAAGGACGTCCCCTTCAGGGATGTCTACATCCATGCTCTGGTGCGCGACCAGCACGGCCAGAAGATGTCCAAGTCCAGGGGCAATGTGCTGGATCCGCTGGAGCTGATCGACCAGTATGGCTGCGACGCGCTCCGCTTCACCTTGACGGCGATGGCGGTACCCGGGCGTGACGTCAAGCTGGATCCGGCCCGGATCGAGGGCTACCGCAACTTTGCGACCAAACTCTGGAACGCCGCACGCTTCTGCCAGATGAACGGTGCGGCTCTGCCTGCGGACTTCGATCCTGCCGCTTGCCGCAACCCGGTGAACCGCTGGTTGATTGGCGAGGTGGTTGAGGTGGAGCGCGGGCTGGAAAACGCGCTCGCCAACTATCGCCTCGATGAGGCGTCCAGCTTGCTCTACCGCTTTATCTGGAATGGCTTTTGCGACTGGTATATTGAGTTTGCCAAGCCGCTGTTGGAGCAGGAGGAGCACGCTGGGGAAACCCGGGCGACCATGGCCTGGGCAGTGAACATGATCCTCCGCCTGCTGCATCCCTTCATGCCTTTCATTACGGAGGAGCTGTGGGAGCAATTCGGAGACGGCGAACTTCTCATGGGTACGCAAAGACCCCAGCTTCCAGAATCCTTGCGTGATCCGGAAGCCGCGGCGGAGATCGGCTGGCTGGTCCGCCTGATTTCGGAAGTGCGGGCTCTGCGAGGGGAGGTAAATCTGGCGCCGGCGGCCAAGCCAATACTGATCGTAAAGGATGCTGGCGGAACCACTGTCGAACGTCTGCAGCGCTATTCTCCGCTCGCAATGCGGCTCGGCCGCCTGGAGCGGGTTGATCTCACCATGGGCGATCTGCCCCGGGATGCGGTGAGCTTCGCAATCGACGAGGCCAGCTTCGGCCTGCCGCTGAAGGAAGTGCTGGATATCGAGGCGGAGCGAAAGCGCCTGCGCAAGGAGATCGAAAAGCTGGCGGCCGAGATGGAAAAGCTCGATCGCAAACTCGAAAATCCGCAGTTCCTGGAGAAGGCTCCTCCGGCTGTCATCGAGGAGCAGCGCGAGCGCCGGAAAGTTGCCTTGCAGGCGCGTGAAAAGCTGGAGGCGAGCCTGGAGCGACTTCAGGATCTCTAGATAGTAGCAGGTTCTGATAAGAGCCTTGCGCCCCGACGCCTTCGGCAGTCGCGGGCAAGCAGGAGACCCAAAGCAGAGGGCGCCTCGTGTGGGCGCCCTTTCTATCTTGCCGCTTTGCTGGAACAAAAAGCGGTTTGTTAGGCGGGCTGCGCTTGGCTAGGCTCTGCCCGCAGAAGATTGCAGTTCAGGACGAGAGGAACAGTCCATGACGCTCGATGCCAGAGATGTCGGATTTGACAAGTCGCGCCTGCCCAGCCGCCATGTTTCGGTCGGCCCCGACAAGGCACCTCACCGCTCTTACTACTATGCCATGGGCATGACGGAAAAGGAGATCGCACAGCCCTTTGTTGGCGTGGCGACCTGCTGGAACGAGGCGGCGCCTTGCAATATTGCTCTGGCTCGTCAGGCTCAGGTGGTGAAGCGCGGGGTCAAGGCAGCGAATGGGACTCCCCGTGAGTTCACCACTATCACGGTGACTGATGGCATTGCCATGGGCCATCAGGGCATGAAGGCCTCCCTGGTCAGCCGCGATCTGATCGCCGACTCGGTCGAACTGACCATGCGGGGCCACTGCTACGATGCTCTCGTCGGGCTGGCGGGTTGTGACAAGTCCCTACCGGGTATGATGATGGCCATGGTGCGCCTTAACGTACCCAGCGTCTTCATCTATGGGGGCTCGATCCTGCCCGGCAAGTTTAAGGGCAAGGACGTGACCGTCCAGGATGTCTTTGAGGCCGTTGGCGCGCATCAGGCAGGTAATCTCGAAGACGAGGAGTTGCACCAGCTCGAGTGCGTAGCCTGTCCGTCTGCCGGCTCTTGTGGCGGGCAATTCACCGCCAACACCATGGCATGCGTCTCCGAGGCGATCGGCTTGGCCTTGCCGGGATCGGCTGGTGCACCGGCCCCCTATGACAGCCGCGATGCCTATGCCGAAGCCTCCGGCCAGGCAGTGATGCGACTGCTCCATCTGGGCTTGCGTCCTCGGGACATCGTCACGCGGAAGTCTCTTGAGAATGCCGCGATGGTGGTAGCGGCTTCTGGCGGCTCCACCAATGCCGCCCTGCATCTCCCGGCGATCGCCCATGAGGCGGGGATCGACTTTGATCTCCATGCGGTGGCCGAGATCTTCAAGAAGACCCCTTACATCGCGGATCTCAAGCCCGGTGGCCGCTATGTTGCCAAGGACCTTTATGAGATTGGTGGTGTACAGGTGATCATGAAGGCGCTGCTGGAAGGCGGCTACCTGCACGGAGACTGCCTGACGGTTACGGGCAAGACCATCGAGGAGGACCTGAAGGACGTCGAGTTTCCGCGCGATCAGAAGATCGTGCGTCCCACCAGCAATCCTCTCTCACCCACCGGTGGCGTCGTCGGCCTGCGCGGCAGTCTCGCGCCAGAAGGGGCTATCGTGAAGGTCGCGGGCATGACCAACCTGCAATTCCGCGGCCCGGCGCTGGTCTTCGACAGCGAGGAGGAGGCCTTCGAGGCCGTCCAGGCGCGTCGGTACAAGGAGGGTGACGTTTTCGTCATTCGCTACGAGGGTCCCAAGGGTGGTCCCGGCATGCGAGAAATGCTGGCGACGACGGCCGCCATCTATGGCCAGGGAATGGGCGACAAGGTGGCGCTGATCACCGACGGACGCTTCTCTGGCGCCACGCGCGGCTTCTGCATTGGCCACGTGGGTCCCGAAGCAGCGGTTGGCGGGCCGATCGGTCTGCTCCGCAACGGCGATATCATTGTGATCGATGCAGAGAAGGGAATCCTCGACGTCGAGCTGTCGGAGGAGGAACTGGAGGCTCGCCGCAAGGAGTGGAAGCCTCGCCAGCACGACTTCCAGTCAGGTGCTCTCTGGCGCTATGCGCAGACGGTGGGTTCAGCGGAAAAGGGGGCCGTGACCCATCCCGGCGCTGCCGCGGAGACTCATTGTTACGCGGACATCTGATCTGGACGAAACGGCAGCGGCGGGAAGCGTACTACTCTGGGCGCGTTCCCGCTGTTTGCTTCTTGGGGGAGGAAAATCGTGAGGATTGCGGTCGGGGGCTTTCAGCATGAAACCAACACCTTCGCTCCAACAAAGGCGGACTATGCGGCCTTTGTAGCCGGGGGCGGCTGGCCGCCGATCGCGCGCGGGGAGGAGGTCTTCGGCGCCACGGCCGGGATCAATCTCGCCCTCGCAGGCTTTATCGACGCGGCCCGGGGCGGGGGCCATCAGCTTCTGCCCTTGACCTGGGCAGCCGCATCCCCTTCCGCGGAGGTGACCGAAGAGGCCTTCGAGCGTATTTGCGGCCAGATCATCGAGGATCTTCGCGCCGCGCGAGGGATCGACGCGGTCTATCTCGATCTTCATGGTGCCATGGTGACCGAGCATCACCAGGATGGAGAAGGGGAGATCTTGCGTCGTGTGCGGGCGGTCGTGGGGCCCGATACGCCGGTTGTCGCCAGCCTGGATCTTCATGCCAACGTGACTCCGGAAATGGTCGCGCTCTCGGATGGACTGGTGATCTATCGGACCTATCCGCATGTGGACATGGCAGAGACGGGCGAGCGCGCCTTCAAGCTGCTCTCTCGCCTTGTCGGAGGGAGGCCTCTGGCCAAGGCCTTCAGGCAAATCCCCTTTCTCATGCCATTGACCACGGGGTGCACCCTCATCGAACCCGCCCGCTCCCTCTATGGGGCGCTTCCGCGCCTGGAGGAGGACTACGGACTTGTCAGCATCTCCTTTGCCGGCGGCTTTGCGCCCGCTGACATCTATCACTGTGGTCCTTCGCTGGTGGCCTATGCGCAGGATCAGGAGGCTGCAGAAAAGGCCGTCGATAGCCTGCAGGCCATGGTGCTTGAGCAAGAAGGGGCTTTCGCGGGTGAGATCCTGCCGGCGCGGGAGGCCGTGCGGGTGGCGCTTTCCATTGCCGAGCGGGGCGCACGTCGCCCGGTCGTGTTGGCCGATACCCAGGATAACCCGGGCGCCGGGGGCGACGGAGATACCGTGGGGCTGCTGGAGGCGCTGATCGAGGAAGGTGCCAAGGGGGCTGTCCTCGGACTCCTGATCGACGCGGAGAGCGCAGCCCGAGCCCATGCTGCAGGGGAGGGGGCGATCCTCCAGCTCGAGCTGGGCGCCAAGAGCGGTCAGGCGGGGCACAGGCCATTGGTCGCCGACTACAGGGTGGTGCGACTGGGAGATGGCGTCTTCACCTGTAGCGGGCCCTTCTATTCAGGTGCGCGTATGCGCCTGGGCTCGATGGCCCTACTGGAAGTGAAGGGCGTGGAGGTGGCGGTGGCGTCGCAGAAGGTCCAGGCCGCCGACATGGAGATGTTCCGTCATCTGAAGGTGGAGCCAACCGAGCGTCCGATCGTCGCAGTGAAGTCCTCTGTTCATTTCAGGGCTCACTTTCAGCCGATCGCCGAGCGAGTGATCGTTGCCGCGGCACCGGGCCCAAACCCCATCGATTACAGCCAGCTCACCTATCGCAGGCTTCGCCCCGGCGTGCGTCGGACACCAAAGAAGGCTGGTTGAAAGAGCCGATTCGAGCGTTCGAATCCGCTGACCGCATCGCGTTTAATCTGAACCACAATGGGGTTCAGTCAAAGGCGTGAATCCGGTGATCTAGACCGGACTATCCCCAGGGCCCTTTCCCGCGCCGCGAAGCGCCCGGGCGCCGGCGCCACTTTGAAGGATCGCGCAAGCGAATGCCCTTGGGCGGCTGACCCGAGCCAAAGAGAGGAACGGTTCGGCGGCGAAAAATGGGGATCAGGATTGCCCCTGTTATGAAGCCTCCGACATGGGCCCACCAGGCTATGCCTTCAGCCCCATCTCCGCTGCTGATACCGATCAGCTGGAAGACAAACCAGAAGATCAGGAGGAGCCAGGCGGGCACGAAGAAGGGGAAGATGAAGATCGGCACGAGAATTGGTGCCCGCGGGTGCAGAATGAGATAGGCGCCGAGCACGCCTGAGATCGCGCCACTGGCCCCGACTACTGGGACCGATGAAGTGGGGAAGGCCCAGACGTGGATGAGGGCGGCGGCAATTCCACAGATCAGATAGAAGGCGAGGAACCGCAGATGTCCCATGGCGTCTTCGACATTATCGCCGAAGACGAAGAGGTAGAGCATATTACCGAAGAGATGCATCCAGCTCCCGTGCAGGAACTGGTAGGTAATGAGGGTCAGAACGGCGGGAGGCCCGCCCCAATCAGGCGGCAATACAGCCTCGCCGGTGAAAACCAGAGGCACGATCCCATAGCCGTAGACCGCAGCCAGATATTGGCGAGGGCTGCTGCCCGCTTGCTGGATGAAGACAAAACTGCAAAGAAAGATTATGCCCCAGGTAACCCACGGGTAGGCGAGGAAGACCCGGGGATTGCGGTCGAAGAGGGGAAAGAAGGCCATAA
>Ga0079224_100016326_pt1 | contig 10427 bp, 7 predicted proteins | sample Stecom2015_FD_80414 | JGI IMG/M metagenome (GOLD analysis project Ga0079224, IMG submission 80414) | Agricultural soil microbial communities from Utah to study Nitrogen management - Steer compost 2015 | ecosystem: Environmental > Terrestrial > Soil > Agricultural land | place: USA: Utah...
GAGCTGCGGTGGCCGACTTCGCCCGGAACCGGCTCGGGCCGAAGGTCGAGCAGTGGAACGCCGAGCACCGGCTGCCGCTGGAGGCGGTCCGGACGATGGCGGAGTTCGGTCTGTTCGGCCTCGGCGCGCCCGAGGAGTACGGCGGCGCCGGCGACTTCACCAGCCTGTGCCTGGCGATCGAGGAGATCGGCTACGTCGACCAGTCGCTCGGGATCACCCTGTCCGCGGCGGTCGGGCTGGGGCTGAACCCGATCGCGCGGTTCGGCAACGAGGAGCAGAAGCAGCGCTATCTGCCGGACCTGGTCGACGGCCGCGCACTGGCCGCCTTCGGGCTGACCGAGCCGGAGGCGGGCACCGACGCCGGAGCGACCCGGACCCGGGCGGAGCGGTCCGGGGACGGTTGGGTGATCAACGGGTCCAAACAGTTCATCACCAACTCGGGCACCGAGATCACCTCGGTGATCACGGTCACGGCGCGGACCGGCACGACGGCGGAGGGGCGGCCCGAGATCACCGCTTTCCTGGTGCCGGCGGGAACGCCGGGGCTGACCGTCGAGCCGGCCTACGACAAGCTGGGCTGGTACGCCTCGGACACCCATCCGATCACCCTGGACGGGGTCGAGCTGGGCGATGATCAGGTGCTCGGTGAGGTCGGTCAGGGGTACGCGCAGCTGCTGGCGACACTGGACGACGGGCGGGTGGCGATCGCCGCTCTGGCGCTGGGCTGCATCCGCGCCTGTCGTGATCTTGCGGTCGAGCACGCGGGCACCCGGACCACGTTCGGCAAGCCGATCGGTGCCCGGCAGGGGGTCGCCTTCCCGATCGCGGACCTGGAGGTGATGGCCCGGGCGGCCGAGTTGCTGGTCTACTCCGCCGCGACGCTGAAGGACCGGCCGGACCATGATCGTGCCGAGTTCAAACGGGCGGCCTCGGTCGCGAAGCTGTACGCCTGCGAGAGCGCGGTGACCGCCACCCGGATCGCGGCCCAGGTGTTCGGTGGCTACGGGTTCATGACCGAGTACCCGGTCGCCCGCTTCTACCGGGACGCCAAGATCCTGGAGATCGGCGAGGGGACCTCGGAGGTGCAGCGGATGCTGATCGCCCGCGGACTCGGGCTGCCGGTGGAGTGATGGGCGACCAGACACCGATCGACGCGGCGCGCGAGGCGACGCTCCGGCCGACGGCGAAGGCCGCGGACAAGCTGGCCGGCCAGGGCAAGCTGTTCGTCCGGGACCGGATCGCGCTGCTGTTCGACGAGGGCACCTTCGTCGAGGACGGCCAGTTCGCCAACGCGCTCGCTCCCGGGCTGCCGGCGGACGGGGTGGTCACCGGCCGCGGTCTGGTGGACGGCCGGCCGGCGCTGGTGGTGGCCAACGACCCGAGCGTGAAGGCCGGCTCGTGGGGTGCCCGTACCGTGGAGAAGATCATCCGGGTGACCGAGGAGGCCCTGCGCACGGAGTTGCCGGTCTTCTGGTTCATCGACTCGGCCGGCGCACGGATCACCGACCAGGTCGACCTGTTCCCGGGCCGACGGGGCGCCGGCCGGATCTTCCACAATCAGGTGGCGCTGTCGGGGAAGGTGCCACAGATCTGCTGCCTGTTCGGGCCGAGCGCGGCCGGCGGCGCCTACATCCCGGCCTTCTGCGACGTCGTGATCATGGTGGAGAAGAACGCCTCGATGTACCTCGGCTCGCCACGGATGGCGGAGATGGTGGTCGGCGAGAAGGTCAGCCTGGCCGAGATGGGCGGGGCCCGGATGCACGCCGAGGTGTCCGGCTGCGGCGACCAGCTCGCGGAGGACGACGCCGACGCGATCGAGCAGGCGAAGGCGTACTTCTCCTACTTGCCGTCGAACTGGCGCTCCGATCCGCCGGGCTACGACGCGGCCGACCCGGCGCATCCGTTCACCGACGATCTGGTGCCGGCCGACGAGCACACCGGGTACGACATCAGGGACGTGATCGATGCGATCGTCGACGCGGACTCGTTCTTCGAGGTCAAGCCGTTGTTCGCGGCCGAGCTGGTGACCGGGTTCGCGCTGCTGGAGGGCCGGCCGATCGGCATCGTGGCGAACCAGCCGGCGGTGAAGGGCGGTGTGCTGTTCGTCGACTCGGCGGACAAGGCGGCCCGGTTCATCTGGCTCTGCGACGCGTTCAACCTGCCGCTGCTCTACCTGGCGGACGTGCCCGGGTTCATGATCGGCAGCGCGGTGGAGCGGCAGGGGATCATCCGGCACGGCGCGAAAATGATCACGGCGGTCGCCGAGGCCACCGTGCCGACGGTGTCGCTGATCGTCCGCAAGGCCTACGGGGCCGGCCTCTACGCGATGGCCGGGCCGGGCTTCGGCCCGGACGCCTGTCTCGCCCTGCCGACGGCGAAGGTCGCGGTGATGGGCCCGGAGGCCGCGGTCAACGCGGTCTACGCGAACAAGATCGCCGCGATCGAGGACGAGGCCGAGCGGGAGGCGTACGTGGCCGGGCTCCGTGCCGAGTACGAGGTGGACATCGACATCCTGCGACTGGCCGGTGAGCTGGTGATCGACCAGATCGTCCGGCCCGCGGAGGTGCGCCGCGAGGTGATCGCACGGTTCGCGGCGGCGGCGACCAGGGACCGGCACTTCTCCACCCGTCGGCACGGCATCCCCCCGGTCTGACCCGGTGGGGCGGGCTCGGGCGCGGGGTGCTACTCGCGGCGGAAGATCAGCACCAGGGCGCGCAGGGCCAGTACGAAACCGACGAAGAGCAGGCAGGCGCCGATCAGCGGGAAGACCTGGATGTTCGAGGCCGGCAGGTTCGGCCCGCCCGTCGCCGTGATCATGATGATCGCGGCCAGGGTGGCCGCCGAGGCCAGGACGGCGACGATCACCTGGTGGGCCAGGCCGAGCAGGAAGGCGCGGTCGCCGGGGTCGCTGAGCAGCCGCAGGTTGACGCTGAGCCGGCCCTGCTCCAGGTCCTCGGTGATCTTGTTCACCCGTCGGGGCAGCCGGCGCAGCAGCGGCATCAGATGCAGCAGCTCGGAGTCGAACTGGCGGCGCAGCGCGTCCGGATCGGCCGCAGCCGCGAAGATCTCGCCGCCGTGGTTGCGGGCGACCTGGACCAGGTCCAGGTTCGGATCGATCAGTCGGCAGGTGCCCTCCAGGGCGGCGAGGGCGCGAAAGGCGGCCGCGACCTGGCCCGGAACGGCGAAGCCGTGCCGGCGGACCAGGCCGAAGATGTGGCCGAACATGCCGCCGGTGGTGGTCGTCCCGGACCGGTAGCGGACGATCAGCTGGCCGACCTCGCGCTCCATCGCCTTCTCGTTCAGCGGGGCCTCGGGCCGTTCCAGGATCTCCATCAGCGCGTCGGTGGCCGCGACGCTGTTGTTCCGGTCCACGGCGAGCAGCAGCAGTCCGATCGCGTCCCGGGAGTGATCGTCCAGCCGTCCCACCGATCCGAAGTCGAGCAGGCCGAGCCGGCCCTGCTCGTCGATCACCACGTTGCCCGGATGCAGGTCGGCGTGGAACACCCCGCTGAGCATGATCTGGTCCAGCACGGCGCCGAGCAGCCGCTGCGCGGCCTCGGCCCGGGCCTCGGGGTCGAGGGCGGCGACGGTCGCGGTGGAGCTGCCGATCGGCGTCCCGTCGAGTCGCTCCTGGACCAGGATCGTCTCGCCCGAGTACTCGGGATGGACCCGCGGGATGACGATCTGGGACTCGGGCCGGGTGGCGGCGGCGACGGCGATCATGTTGTCGGCCTCGACCCGGTAGTCCAGCTCCTCCTGCAGCGAGGCGGCGAAACCCTCCGCCAGCCGCCGGACGCCGAGTTCGCGGGCCCAGACGGTGGACCGTTCGAGACGGTCGGCGAGCCGGCGGACGATGTCGAGGTCGGCGGTGACCTGGGCCCGGGCACCCGGTCGCTGCACCTTGACCACGACGGACTCGCCGCTGCGCAGGACGGCGGTGTGCACCTGGGCCACCGAGGCGGCGGCCAGTGGCTCGGGGTCGAACTCGCGGAACACCTCCGCGATCGGCCGCCCCAGCCCGGACTCGATCACGGGCTTGATCGACTGCCAGGGCAGGGGAGTGGTCGAGCTCTGCAGCTGGGACAGTTCGCGGACGAACACGTCGGGCACCAGGTCCGGCCGGGCGGACAGCATCTGACCGATCTTGATGAACGTCACCCCGGCGTCGTTCAGCGCCCGCCGCAGCGACCGGGCGACGGAGGCGGTCCGGGTCTCGGCGGCCAGGCCGGTCTCCCGGTCCCGGGCCCGCGGCCGGAGGAAGCCGCCCAGCCCGTGCCGGACGGCGATCGCCACCACCTGGACGTAGCGACGGAACCGGCGGAACCGCTCCCGGGTGCTGCGCAGCACCCGCCACGGGGTCGGGATGGTGCCGGTCGGGATGATCAGCTCGGCGACGACCAGGACGGCGATCGCCAGGAAGAACCCCCAGGCCAGGATCAGCACGAAGATCAGCAACAGCCCGATCGGGATCCGGGTGTCGTCGGTCGGCTGGATCAGGCCGGACTGGAACGCGATCCAGGGCAGCGTGGTGCCGAGCGAAGCGATCATGATCAGTCCGACCAGGATCGACCGCGGCCAGCCGATCGGTACGCCGAGCACCCGGCGCGCGATGTAGGCGACCAGGGCGGCCATCACGATCAGCGACGCGATGCCGAGGATTTGGACCAGCATGCCGGCGATTGTCCCATCCGGGCGGCGTTCCGCGGCGGAGTCGGGCCGTCGCGTCGACTCCGCGATCCGCACCGCCGTCGCTGCGGCCGGGGTCGGAGCCGGGGCGAGCGGCGCGGGACCGGATGGAAGACTGGTCCCATGACGAGTTCCGATTGGGCCGCGGTCGATCGCCATCTGGGCGACACACTGGTCGGCGATCAGGACGACGACGTGCTGCGGGCGAACCGGGCGGCCGGGCTGCCGGCGATCGACGTGTCGCCGGCCCAGGGCAAGTTCCTGCACCTGATCGCGCGCTCGGTGCGGGCCCGCCGGGTGCTGGAGATCGGCACCCTGGGTGGCTACAGCACGCTCTGGCTGGCCCGCGCGGTCGGACCCGAGGGCCGGGTGATCACGCTCGAGTACGAGCCGAAGCACGCCGAGGTGGCCCGGGCGAACCTCGACCGCAAGGGCGTCGGCGACCGGGTCGAGATCCGGGTCGGCGCCGCGCTGGACACGCTCCCGGCGCTGGCCGAGGAGCAGCCGGAGCCGTTCGACCTGGTGTTCATCGACGCCGACAAGCCGAACAACCCGCACTACCTGACCTGGGCGCTGCGGCTGACCCGGCCGGGATCGGTGATCATCGTCGACAACGTGGTCCGCCGCGGCGGCGTCGCCGACGCCGGGTCCGCGGACCCGGGGATCCGCGGCAGCCGGGAGGTGCTGGAGCTGATCGCGGCCGAGCCGCGGCTGGACGGTACGGCGCTGCAACTGGTCGGCAGCAAGGGATGGGACGGTTTCGCCTACGCGGTGGTCACCGGCTGAGCCGACGCTCCGACGGTACGGCGGCGCGGCGCACCGCCCGACGCCAGGCCTCCCGCCGGTCCGCCCGCTGCTCGGCAGTGATCGCCGGCCGGTGCTCCCGCGCGTTCGGGTCGGCGGCCGGCCAGTGATCCCCGGCGCCGAGCGCAGCCCAGGCCATCCGGGCCGCGCCGAGGGCGGACAGCTCGGCCAGGCCGGCGACCCGGATCCCGATCCCGAGCAGGTCGGCCTGGGTCTGCATCACCAGGTCGGAGGCGGTGACACCGCCGTCCACCCGCAGCTGCCGGATCGCGGTCCCCTCCCGAGTGATCGCCTCGACCACGTCGCAGACCTGGTGTGCGACGGCGTCGACCGCGGCTCGGGCGAGCTGCTGCCGGGTGGTCCCGGCGGACAACCCGGCGAACGTCGGTTCGGCGTCCCGCCGCCAGTGCGGCGCGCCCAGACCGCCGAAGGCCGGGACGAACGTCACCCCGCCGCTGTCCGGCGCGCCCGCGGCGAGCTCGAGCAGTTCCGCCACCTCGGCCAGCCCGAGCAGCCGGGTCAGCCAGGCCAGCGTGGCGCCGGAGTAGACGATGTTGCCCTCGCGCGCGTACGTCGGCAGGTCGGTCAGCCAGGCCAGCGTGGTCGGCACCGGCGACGGCTCCGGGTCGAAGCCCGGCACCGGCATCATGATCGAACTTCCGGTGCCGTAGGTCGCCTTCGCCGACCCGGCCGTGCCGGGCTCGGCCGCGGCACAGCCCTGCCCGAACAGGGCGGCATGGGAGTCGGCGAGGACGGCCTGGAGCGGCGGCCGGCCGTCGACGCCGGGCAGGTCGGCGGTGGTCGCGATCCGGGTGTCGGATCTGATCACGGTCGGCAGGGCCGACTCCGGGATGCCGAACAGTGCGAGCAGCTCGGCCGACCAGGACAGTTCGGCCACGTCGTAGAGCAGGGTCCGGGAGGCGTTGCCGGCCTCGCCGAAATGTTCTCGTCCGCCGGTGAGCTGCCAGACCAGCCAGGAGTCGACCGTGCCGACGGCGATCCGGCCGGTCGGCACGGCGGCGTCGCGCAGCAGCGCGGCGAGCTTCGGCGCGGAGAACATCGGGTCGATCCGCAGCCCGGTCCGCCGCCGGACCAGCGGGTCGGCCGCCGGATCGCCCAGCAGCCGGGCACAGTCGCCGGCGGTGCGGGTGTCCTGCCACCCGATCACCGGTCCGAGCGGCCGGCCGGTGTCCCGGTCCCAGGCCAGCACCGACTCCCGCTGGTTGGCGAGGGCCAGCGCGGTGACCGGCCCGCGGTGTTCGTCCCGGCAGGCGGCGACCGCGGCCAGCACCGACCGCCACACCTCGTCGGCGTCCTGCTCGAACCGGCCGGGCGCGGGGTTGGTGATCGAGACGGCGGCCGAGCCGCGGCCGAGCACGGCGCCGGTGCGGCTGACGGCGATCGCCTTGGTGTTGGTGGTGCCCTGGTCGATCGCGATGATCACGGGTTCGGTCACCGGCGGCGGCTCCTTCCCTGCATGCGGCACACGGTAGGGCAGTGGTCGCACACCTTGACGACCACAACCCGGGTGGGGATAATGTACCACTACTGAATGAATATTCACTAGCGAGCAAAGGGGCACAGATGCCGGATCGTCGTCGGGTGATCATCAACACCGATGCCAAGAACGAGGCCGATGATCAGTTCGCGATCGTGCACGGACTGCTGTCGCCGACACTGGATGTCCGAGGCCTGATCCCGGCGCACTTCGGCACCAGGCGGTCCGAGCGCAGCATGGCGGAGTCCCGCGAGGAGATCGATCTGCTGCTCGACCTGATGGGGCTGACCGGCAAGATCACTGTCGCCGACGGTGCCGCGACCGCGATCCCGGACGAGTCCACGCCGGTCGACTCGCCGGGTGCGCGACTGATCATCTCCGAGTCCGAGGCGGCCAGCGAGGACGATCCGCTGTTCGTGGCCTTCCTCGGGCCGCTGACCGACATGGCCTCGGCGATCCTGCTCGACCCCGAGATCGTGCACCGGCCGGTGACCGTGATCTGGATCGGTGGCATCGACTACTCCGGTCTGGACTCCGGCGGGCGGATCGAGTTCAACCTGTCCAACGACATCGCCGCGGCGAACGTGGTCTTCGACTCCGGCATCACGGTCTGGCAGGTGCCGAACAACGTCTACCGGATGGTCTCGGTCTCCTACGCCGAGCTGGACGCGAAGGTGGCCGGCGCCGGGCCGCTGGGCGAGTACCTGGTCCGCCAGCTGAAGGAGTTCAACGCCGCGCACCATCCGGTGCCGATCGAGTCCCGGTCGCTCGGTGACTCGCCGGCGATCTCGCTCATGCTCTACCCGCACAGCGGGAACTTCCGGGTCCGCCCGGCGCCGCGGTTCGGCGCGGAGGGGCACCACATCCCCGGCAGCGGACATCCGATCATGGTGTGTGAGTCGATCGACACCCGGTTCCTGCTCGAGGACATGTTCGCCAAGATCAACAAGTTCGCGGCCGAGACGTCGCGCAACTGAGACATCACGACAAGGGAGACGTGTGATGAGTGCACTTCATCGCCGAGGCTTTCTCGGCCTGTCCGGGGCGGCCGCGCTGTTCGCAGCCGGCTGCACCGGCTCGGTGGGAGGCGGTGCCGGTCAGCCGCAGGCTCCCTCGAACACCCTCCGGCTGTTCACCTACGAGGGGGACGAGACGATCGACCGGTTCAAGGGTCGGATCGCCGAGTTCGACGCGGAGGCCGGCCTGACCACCACGGTGGACAGCCTGCCCGGCTCAGGCGCCGCGGTCTATCCGGACAAGCTGCGCACCGAGCTGCTCGGCGGCAAGGGCCCGGACGTCTGGCGGATCTGGGGCGGTGAGATCGGTCGGCCGTTCGTCACGGCGAAGCAGGCCGCGGATCTGGCTCCGTACTACGACCGGCTCGGCTGGAACGACCGGATCGACGGCAACGCGGTGGCCGGGATGACCTTCGACGGGGTCAAGGCCGGGGTGCCGCTGAACGCGGCGGCGCTGGGCGCCTTCTACAACCGTGAGCTGCTGCAGAAGGCCAAGATCGACTCCGACCCCCAGTCCTATGCCGAGCTGGAGGAGTTCAACGAGAAGCTCGTCGCGGCCGGAATCACCCCGGCCGGACTGGGCGGCAAGTACGGCTGGCACATCATGCGGCTGTTCGAGTACCTGCTGGAGCACACCGCCGGGCCCGAGCTGCACGACCAACTGCTGACCGGGGCCGCGTCCTGGGACACGCCGGAAGTGGTCGAGGCCTTCACCCTGTTCAAGAAGTGGCAGGACTCCGGTTGGGTTCCCGAGGGCGCCCTGGGCCTGGACCCGTCCGACATCGAGCCGGCCTTCATCCAGGGCAAGACCGCCTACACGATCACCGGCCCCTGGATCGAGTCCGGGCAGATCGCCGCCTCCGGCAAGTCGCCCGACGAGTTCGGCACCTTCGTGCTGCCGACCGACCAGGATCAGCTGAGGTTCTCCGGGTTCGTCGAGGGCTACATGCTGAATGCTCGGTCCGGGAACCTGGAGAACGCGGCCAAACTGCTCGACTTCCTGGCCCGGCCGGAGACCCAGAAGGCGCTGCAGAACCCCGGGGCGACCGTGGCCGGGGCGGAGCCCGACCCGAAGACGCATCCGATGGCGGCGCAGTGGGCGGAGTACCGCAAGGAGCACGCGTTCTACACCATCCAGGACCAGGCCTTCCCCAAGAAGGAGGCCGATCAGTACTTCACCGTGCAGAGCGACATCCTCCAGGGCTCGATCAGCCCGGCGCAGGCCGCGAAGCGGATGCAGGAGATCGTGTCGGCCTGGGCCAAGGGATGAGTGTTGCGCTGCAGGCCCGGGTGCGAGCACCGGGCCGCCGGCGCCGTCCGGGCGGTGGACTGACCCCGTGGCTGTTCGCCCTGCCGGCGCTGCTGGTCTACGTGATCTTCCTGGTCTACCCGGCGCTGTCCTCGCTGTGGTTCAGCTTCACCGACTGGGACGGGCTGAGCCCCGACTACACCGTCGTCGGGCTGGAGAACTACCGGGCGCTGGCCGCCGACCCGGTGGTCGCCACGGCGCTGCGCAACAACGTGCTGTGGACCGTGGTCACCCTGTGCGTCCCGGTGCTGCTCGGGCTCGGCCTGGCGCTGGCGTTGAACGGCAAGGCCCGGGCGAAGCCGATCCTGCGGCTGATCTTCTACACCCCCGCGGTGCTGCCGCTGGTCTCGATCGCCTCGATCTGGGGCTGGCTCTACAACCCGCAGTACGGGGCGATCAACGAGGCGCTCCGGCTGGTCGGGCTCGACTTCCTGGCCCAGCCCTGGCTCGGCCAGGACTCCACCGCGCTGGGTGCGGTGATGGTGCCCGCGGTCTGGCTCCGCGCCGGGTTCCCGATGCTGCTCTATCTGGCCGCGCTGCAGGGGATCCCGGAGGAGCTGTACGAGGCCGCGACGGTCGACGGGGCGAGCCGGGTGCAGCAGTTCTGGCACGTCACCATGCCCGGGCTGCGGTCCGCGCACGCGATCGTGATCGCGCTCTCGCTGATCGACTCGTTCAAGGTGTTCGACATGGTCTACGCCATGACCTACGGCGGTCCGGGGACCGCCACGCAGGTGATGGGCACCTGGATGTACGCCAACGTCTTCCAGTACTACCAGGCCGGGTACGGCACCGCGATCGCCGTCGTCGTCACGGTCGCCGCGGTGGCGGTCGGCATCCCGTACGTACTGTCCCAGACCCGGGAGGCTCGATGACCACCGTCGCGCCGGTCGGCGCCGCCCCGGCCGAGGACCTGCGTCCCGCCGGGCCGGCCCGGCGGTCCCGCCACGGCGGCTCCGGGATCGTGATCACGATCCTGCTCGCGATCGCCGCCCTGCTGTGGATCTCACCGCTGGTGCTACTGGTGGCCACGGCGATCCGTCCGCTCCCGGACTCCATCTCCTCGGGTCCGCTGTCCTGGCCGGGCCAGGGCACCGCGGAGAACTCCCTCGAC
>Ga0079224_100016327_pt1 | contig 10427 bp, 7 predicted proteins | sample Stecom2015_FD_80414 | JGI IMG/M metagenome (GOLD analysis project Ga0079224, IMG submission 80414) | Agricultural soil microbial communities from Utah to study Nitrogen management - Steer compost 2015 | ecosystem: Environmental > Terrestrial > Soil > Agricultural land | place: USA: Utah...
ATCACCGGCACGGCGGTCACGGCTGCTCCTCCCGAACGTGGATCTCCAGTCCCGCTCGCCGGGCGAGCGCGGCAAAGCCGGGGAACGAGGTGGCGACGTTGGCGCAGTCCTCGATGACGATCTCGCCCTCGGCGCGCAGCGCCGCCATCGCGAAGGACATGGCGATGCGGTGATCGGTATGGCTGTGGACGCGGCCGCCGCGGATCGCGCCGCCGCGAATGCGCATGCCGTCCGGCAGCGGTTCGGCATCGACGCCCAGTGCCCGCAGACCGTCGGCCATGACGGCGATCCGGTCGCTCTCCTTGACCCGCAGCTCGGCAGCGCCGGTGAGCAGCGTCTCGCCCTCGGCGCAGGCAGCGGCGACGAACAGGGCCGGGAACTCGTCGATGGCGAGCGGCACCAGCTCCTCCGGGATCCGCACACCGCGCAGGCGGGCGGCACGGACGCGGATGTCGGCCACCGGCTCGCCGCCGGCCTCGCGCTCGTTCAGCAGGGTGATGTCGGCGCCCATCAGCCGCAGGATGTCGAGAATGCCGGTGCGGGTCGGATTGATGCCGACGTGCTCCAGCACCAAGTCCGAACCCTCGGCGATGCTGGCTCCGACCAGGAAAAACGCCGCCGATGAGATATCGGCCGGTATATCGATGCGCGCTGCCTGCAGCCGGCCGCCGCCTGCGACGCAGACCGTGTTGTCCCCAGGCCGCTCGACCGGATAGCCCATGGCCGTCAGCATGCGCTCGGTGTGATCGCGGCTGATGCCGGGCTCGGTGACGCAGGTCCGCCCCCTCGCATAGAGCCCGGCCAGCAGCAGGCAGGACTTGACCTGTGCGCTCGCCACCGGCGAGCGGTAGGCGATGCCCTGCAAGGGCCGGCCGCCGCGAATGGTCAACGGCGGCGTGTCGGCGTCGGTCAGCTCCACCAGCGCGCCCATTTCGGTCAGCGGCCCTGCCACCCGCCGCATCGGCCGGCGCGACAGCGAGGAATCGCCGGTCAGGGTGCTGTCGAAAGGCTGGCCGGCGAGCAGCCCGGCGAGCAGGCGCATCGAGGTGCCGGAGTTGCCGCAGTCGATCGGGCCATCGGGAGCCTTGAGGCCGTGCAGGCCGACACCGTGCACTGTCACCCGGCCCTGGACCGGGCCGTCGATCCGCACCCCCATGGCGCGGAAGGCGGCGATGGTCGCCAGCGCATCCTCGCCTTCCAGGAACCCGCTGACCTCGCTGACGCCCTCCGCCAGCGCGCCGAGCATGATCGCCCGATGAGAGATCGACTTGTCGCCGGGCACCCGGATCCGCCCGGCCAGGGAACCGCCGGGCTGGGCGCGGTAGGTCACCATCGGTCGCTGCATGTGTACTCCTACTGTTCAAGCATGGCGACGTAGCGGTCGCGGGTCTCCTTGGCGCGGCGGAACACCGCTTCCAGGGCGGCGCCGTCGCCGGCGCGCACCAGCGCCGCGAGCGCGGTCAGGTCCTCGAGATACCGGTCGAGCGCCGCGCTCACCGCTTCCCGGTTGGCCACGCAGATATCGCGCCACATGATGGGGTCGCTGGACGCGATGCGAGTGAAATCGCGAAAGCCGCCGGCAGCGTACTGGAAGATCTCGCTGCTGTCGTCCCAGCGCGAGAGGGTATCCACCAGTCCATAGGCCAGCAAATGCGGCAGATGCGAGGTCGCGGCCAGCACCGCGTCGTGGTGGGCCACCGACATCTCCAGCACCTCGGCGCCGGCGGCCTCCCAAAGCGAGCGCACCGCCGCGGTGGCGGCCGGATCGGTCTCCGGCAGCGGGGTGAGGATCACCTTGCGGCGCTGGAACAGCTCGGCGAAGGAGGCTTCCACGCCGCTTTTTTCGGTGCCGGCGATCGGGTGGCCGGGCACGAAGGTCGGCCGCGCGCCAAACGCGGCCCGAGCGTCGGCGACCACCGAGGCCTTGGCGCTGCCGACGTCGGTAACGATGGCGCTCGGCTTGAGGGCGGGCGCGATGGCAGTGAACACCGACCGCATCGCCCCCAGCGGCACGCCCACCACCACCACGTCGGCCTCGGCCACCGCCCGCGCCGGATCCAGCTCGTAGCGGTCGATCACGCCCAGCTCGACGGCACGCCGGAGATTGGCCTCGCCGCGGCCGGAGCCGACCACGGCGCGCACCAGCCCTGCTTGACGCAAGGCCCGGGCGAACGAGCCGCCGATCAGGCCGACGCCGATGACGGTGAGCTGCCCGACGGCCATCGTCTCAGCCGTCATGTCAGGCGACCTGCAGCAGACCCTGCTCGCGCAGTTCGCCGAGCGCCTGCAGCAGCCGGCCGTTCTCGCGCTGCAGGCCGATGCTCATGCGCAGGAACGTCGGCAGGCCGTAGCCGCCGCCTACCGGCCGCACGATCACGCCGCGGCGCAGCAGCCCCTCGTAGACGTCGGCCGCTCGCGGCCCGACCTCCACGCACAGGAAGTTGCCCGCCGACGGCAGCCAGCGCAGCCCCAGGCCTTCCAGCTGCGCCTGCAGCCGCTGCATTTCCTCACGGTTGAGGCGGACCGAAGCCTGCACGTGCTCGGCATCGGCGAGCGCGGCCACGGCTGCTGCCTGCGCCGGGATGCTGACGTTGAAGGGCATGCGCACGCGGTTGAGCAGATCCGCGACCTGCGGATGCGACAGCCCGTAGCCGACCCGCAGCCCGGCCAGGCCCTGGGCCTTGGAGAAGGTGCGGGTGACGACCAGGTTCGGATAGCGCGCCACCCAGGCGCTGCCCTCACGATAGCCGGGCGCGGCCTCGGCATATTCGACGTAGGCCTCGTCGAGCACGATGATCACGTCGCGCGGCACGCTGTCGAAGAAGCGCTCCAGCTCCTCGGCGGCAAGCCAGGTGCCGGTCGGATTGTTGGGATTGGCGATGAACACCACCCGCGTATCCGCCGTGATCGCCGCCCGCATGGCATCGAGGTCGTGGCCGAAGGGCTGGGCGTGTTCGCGCGGGTTGGCCGGCGCGGCCACCGGCGTCGCGCCGACCGCCTGGCTGGCGATGGCGTAGATGGCGAAGGCGTGCTTCGAGAACACCGCCTCGCGGCCGGGGCCCAGGAAAGCCCGCGCCACCATCTCCAGCAGGTCATTGGAGCCGCTGCCCAGGGTGATGCTGAGCGGGTCGACGTCATGGTGCGCCGCCAGCGCCTGGCGCAGGGCGAAGCCGTTGCCGTCCGGATAGCGGTGCAGCTCGGCGAATGTCTCGCGCGCGGCGGCCAGCGCCTTCGGGCTTGGCCCCAGCGGATTCTCGTTGGATGCGAGCTTGACGATGTCGGTGACGCCGTATTCGCGCTGCAGCTCTTCGATCGGCTTGCCAGGCTGGTAGGGCTGCAGGGCCTGCACGCCGGCCACGGCAAGGTCGCAGAAGAAAGTCGTCGGCAAGGGCATGGTGATGATTTCCGGAAGCTAGTGGGGCGTGCCGGCCTTCTCAGCCGGCGGCGCGGGGGTATGAGCCGAGGATCTTCAGCAGGCTGGCCTGCGTCTGCATCTCCTCCAACGCCTGCTTGACCGGCGCATCCTGCGCATGGCCCAGCAGGTCCACGAAGAACACGTATTCCCAGATGCCCTGGCGCGACGGCCGCGATTCGATGCGGCTCATGTTGACGCCGTGACGGGCCAGCGGCTCCAGCAGGCGGTAGAGCCCGCCGGGCTGGTTGGTCCGGGACACGACCAGCGACGTCTTGTCCTCGCCGGTCGGCGGCGGCGACTGCCGGCCGATGATCAGGAAGCGGGTGGTATTGGCCGAGCCGTCCTGGATCTGCGCGGCCAGGATGCGCACTCCGTAGCGCTCGGCCGCCGCCTCGCTGGCAACGGCGGCGGTAGCGGTGTCCGCCGCCGCCAGCCGGGCCGCCTCGGCGGTGCTGCTGACCGGGATGCGCTCGGCCTGCGGCAGGTGGGTGTCGAGCCACACCCGGCACTGGCCGAGCGCCTGCGGGTGCGAGTAGACGCGGCGGATCTCGCCGAGGCTCGCCGCCAGGCCGGCCAGATTGTGTACCACCGGCAGCTCCACTTCGCCGACGATCTGCAGCGGCGAGGTCATGAAACAGTCCAGGGTATGGCTGACCACTCCCTCGGTGGAATTTTCCACCGGCACCACGCCGTAATTGGCAGCACCGGTCTCCACTTCGCGGAACACCAGGTCGATGCTGCCCAGCGGCGACAGCTGGGCGCCATGGCCGAAGTGCTTCATGGCCGCGGCATGGGTGAACGTGCCTTCCGGGCCGAAATAGGCGACCTTCAGCGGCTGCTGCAGTGCCAGGCAGGCCGACATGATTTCCCGGAACAGCCGCTGCACCGGCTCCGGCCCCAGCGGCCCGGGGTTGAGCTCGCGCACCCGCCGCAGCACCTCCGCCTCGCGCTCAGGACGGTAGAAGTCGCTGGTTTCGCCGGCCGCGCGCTTGGCGCGGGCCACCTCCAGTGCCAGCCTGGCCCGCTGACTCACCAGCGCCAGGATCTGTTCGTCGAGGGCGTCGATCTGGGTGCGGATGTCCGCAAGCTTGTCGTTGTCGGCCATATATCGTGGACTCAGGGGATGACCCGCACGTTCAGCACACCGTCGATGGCGCGGATCCGCTCTACCGCGGCTTCCGGCGCCTGCCCCTGGATGTCGACCAGGGTATAGGCCACCTCGCCGCGGGATTTGTTGTACATGTCGTCGATGTTGACGCCGGCCTCACCCAGCGCCGCCGAGATCTGGCCGAGCATGTTCGGCACGTTGGCATTGGCGATGGCGAGCCGGTTGCCCCGGTTGCTGCGCGGCATGGCCAGCTCGGGGAAATTCACCGAGTTGCGGATGTTGCCGTTCTCGAGGAAATCCCGCAGCTGGTCGGCGACCATCACTGCGCAGTTCTCCTCGGCCTCCTCGGTGGAGGCCCCCAGATGCGGGAGGGCGATCACGCGCGGGTGGTTCTTGGTGAGATTCCTCGGAAAGTCGCAGACATAGGCCCACAGCCGCTTTTCGTCCAGGGCGGCGGTGACCGCCTCGTCGTCGACGATGCCGGCGCGGGAAAAGTTCAGGATCACGCCGTTGGCAGGCATGGTCTTGAGGCGCTCGGCATTGATGAGGTTGCGGGTGGCGTCCATCAGCGGCACGTGCACCGTCACGAACTGCGAGCGGGCCATGACCTCGTCGACCGAATGCGCCTGCTGGACGTCCGACGACAGCTGCCAGGCACGACTGACCGTGATCTGCGGGTCGTAGCCGATGACGTTCATGCCCAGCGCGCGGGCCGCGTTCGCCACCAGCACGCCGATCGCACCCAGGCCGATCACGCCCAGCGTCCGCCCGGGCAGCTCGAAGCCGACGAAATTCTTCTTGCCGGCTTCCACCGCCTTGTCGATGGCCGCGTCGTCGCCCTCCTGGCGCCGAGCGAAGTCCCAGGCCTGGGGGATGTTACGGGCGGCGAGCAGCATGCCCGCCAGCACCAGCTCCTTGACGGCGTTGGCGTTGGCGCCCGGGGCGTTGAACACCACCACCCCGCGGCGGGTCATGGCCTCCACGGGGATGTTGTTTACCCCCGCGCCGGCGCGGCCGATCGCCTTCACCGTGTCGGGAATCGGCATATCGTGCATCTTCGCCGAGCGCACCAGGATCGCGTCGGGATGGCCGATCTCGGAAGCGATCTCGTAGCGATCGCGCGGCAGCCGCTCCAGGCCCTTCACTGAAATATTGTTAAGCGTCTGGATCTTGAACATCGATCCTCCAAATCTGTTAGCGCCCGCCCATGCCTGCCGGGGCCCGCCGGGCGGCCCCTGGCCGCGGCTGCCCGAGGGCAGGGGCCAGGAGCATGCACGCCGCTGCCTCAGCCGTTGCGGCGGGCGAAGTCCTGCATGAACTCCACCAGCCGGTCCACGCCTTCCTCCGGCATGGCGTTGTAAATGCTGGCACGCAGGCCGCCGACGCTGCGGTGACCGGCGAGCGTCACCAGCCCGGCCTGCTTGGCCTGCTCCAGGAACGGCTTCTCCAGTTCCCCGGACGGCAGCAGGAAGGGCACGTTCATCCAGGAGCGGGCCGAGGGCTCCACCGGGCTGCGGTAGAAGCCGCCGGAGTTGTCGATGGCGGCATACAGCTTGTCGGCCTTGCGCTTGTTGATCTCGGCCATGGCCTCCAGGCCGCCCTTGGCTTTCAGCCACTTGAACACCAGGCCGGCCAGGTACCAGGTGTAGGTCGGCGGCGTGTTGGACATGGAATCGGCATCGGCCTGGATCTTGTAGTCCCAGATGCTGGGGGTGATCGGCAGGGCCTGGCCGATCAGGTCCTCGCGGACGATGACGATAACGAGCCCGGCCGGGCCGATGTTCTTCTGCGCGCCGGCATAGATCAGCCCGAACTTGGAGACGTCGATCGGCCGCGACAGGATGGTGGACGACATGTCCGCCACCAGCGGCACGTCGCCGGTCTCCGGCACCCAATGGAATTCGACGCCGGAGATGGTTTCGTTGGGCGTGTAGTGCACGTAAGCGGCGTCGGGGTCGAGCGTCCACTCGCTCTGCGGCGGGATCGCCAGGAAATTGCTGGCCTCGCCGCTCGCAACGATATTGACCTTGGCGTACTTCTTGGCTTCGGAGATGGCCTTCTTCGACCAGGCGCCGGTATTGACGTAGTCGGCGCTCTGCTTGCCGCGCAGCAGGTTCATCGGGATGGCGCCGAACTGGCCGGTGGCGCCGCCCTGCAGGAACAGCACCTTGTAGTTGGCCGGCACCTTGAGCAGATCGCGCAGATCCTGCTCGGCCTCGGCGGCGATGGCGACGAACTCCTTGCCGCGGTGGCTCATCTCCATCACCGACATGCCGGACCCGCGCCAGTCCAGCATTTCCTCGCGCGCCTGCTGAAGAACCTCTTCCGGCATCATGGCCGGCCCGGCACTGAAGTTGAACACTCGCGACATGCACTCGCTCCTAAAGATGACAAAGAATTCCTGACGGCAGGCCCCGCGCCGCTGCACGCCCGAGCCTCCCGGCGACTCAGTCCTCGGCGGCGTCGCCCTCGTCGTCGGCCATCGGCTCTATCCGTTCCACCCCGACCAGCTGATCGCCCTCTTCCAGCGAGATCAGCTTCACCCCCTGGGTATTGCGGCTGAGCACGGAAATCTCACTGGCGCGGGTCCGCACCAGGGTGCCGTTCTTGGTGATCAGCATCACCTCGTCCTCGTCGGTGACCTGCGAGGCGGACACCACCTTGCCGTTGCGCTCCGAGGTCTGGATCGAGATCACGCCCATGCCGCCGCGGCCCTTGGCCGGGTACTCGTCGACCGCCGTGCGCTTGCCGTAGCCGTTCTCGGTGGCGGTCAGGATAGTACCCTCGCCGAGGATCAGCAGCTCGATCACCTGCTGGCCTTCCTGCAGCTGGATGCCGCGCACGCCGGCCGCGGTCCGCCCCATCGGCCGCACCGCCGACTCATGGAAGCGCATCGCCTTGCCGGCGTCGGTGAGCAGCATCACGTCGCGGCTGCCGTCGGTGATGCCGACGTTTACCAGCGCGTCATCCTCGCGCAGGTCGATCGCGATGATGCCGCTCGAGCGCGGCCGCGAGAAGTCCACCAGCGGAGTCTTCTTGACCGTGCCGCGGCTGGTGGCCATGAACACGTAGTGCTGATCGCCGAACTCCTTGATGGGCAGCACGGCGTTGATGCGCTCGCCCTCCTCCAGCGGCAGCAGGTTGACGATCGGCTTGCCGCGCGAGCCGCGGCTGCCGGAAGGCAGCTCATAGACCTTCAGCCAGTAGCACTTGCCGCGGCTGGAGAAGCACAGCAGGGTGTCGTGCGTGTTGGCGATGAACAGGCGGTCGATGAAGTCCTCTTCCTTCATCTTGGTGGCGCTCTTGCCCTTGCCGCCGCGCCGCTGCGCCTCGTAGGCCGACAGCGGCTGCGACTTGGCGTAGCCGCCGTGCGATAGGGTCACCACCACGTCTTCCGGTGCGATCAGGTCCTCCAGCGTGAGGTCCAGGCTGTTGGCGATGATCTCGGTGCGGCGCGGATCGCCGTAGCGCTCCTTGATGTCGAGCAGCTCGCCGCGGATCACCTCCATCAGCCTTTCGCTGGAACCGAGGATCTCCAGCAGACCATCGATCTCGGCAAGCAGCTGCTTGTACTCGTCGATGATCTTGTCCTGCTCCAGCCCGGTCAGCCGGTGCAGCCGCAGATCGAGGATCGCCTGTGCCTGCGCCGGCGACAGCCGGTAGCCGTCCGGCCCCAGCCCCAGCCCGGGCGGCAGGTCCTCCGGCTGGTAGGCATGCCCTTCGGCACGCTCCAGCATGGCGTTGACGATGCCCGGTTGCCAGGGCCGCGAGAGCAGCGCTTCCCGCGCCTCGGCCGGGCCTGGCGAGGCCTTGATCAGGGCGATGATCTCGTCGATGTTGGCGAGCGCCACCGCCAGGCCTTCCAGAATATGCGCCCGCTCGCGCGCCTTGCGCAGGTCGAACACCGTGCGGCGGGTCACCACCTCCCGGCGGTGGCGCAGGAAGGCTTCGAGGATCTGCTTGAGATCCAGCAGGCGCGGCTGGCCGTCGACCAGCGCCACCATGTTGATGCCGAACACCGTCTGCAGCTGGGTCTGCTGGTAGAGGTTGTTGAGCACCACCTCCGGCACCTCGCCGCGACGCAGTTCGATGACGATGCGGATGCCGTCCTTGTCCGACTCGTCGCGCAGCTCTGTGATGCCCTCGATGCGCTTTTCCTTGGCAAGCTCGGCGATCTTCTCGATCAGCTTGGCCTTGTTCACCTGGTACGGCAGCTCGGTGACGACGATGCTCTGCTTGCCGTTCTTGTCGTCGTCCTCGATGTGGCTGCGCGCCCGCATCACCATCCGGCCGCGGCCGGTGCGGTAGGCCTCGCGGATGCCGGCGAGACCGTTGATGATGCCCGCGGTCGGCAGGTCCGGCGCCGGCAGATAGTCCATCAGCGCATCGACGTCCAGCGACTCGTCGTCGATCAGCGCGATGCAGGCGTCGATCACCTCGCCCAGATTGTGCGGCGGGATGTTGGTCGCCATGCCCACGGCGATACCGGCACTGCCGTTGATCAGCAGGTTCGGCACCTTGGTCGGCAGCACCAGCGGCTCGCGCTCGGAGCCGTCGTAGTTCTCGCCGAAATCGACGGTTTCCTTCTCGAGATCCGCCAGCAGCTCGTGGGCGATGCGTGCCATGCGCACTTCGGTGTAACGCATGGCAGCGGCGGAATCCCCGTCGATGGAGCCGAAGTTGCCCTGGCCGTCCACCAGCATGTAGCGCATGGCGAACGGCTGGGCCATGCGGACGATGGTGTCGTACACGGCAGAGTCGCCGTGCGGGTGGTACTTACCGATGACGTCGCCGACCACGCGAGCCGACTTCTTGTACGGCTTGTTCCAGTCGTTGCCGAGCTCGCGCATGGCGTACAGCACGCGTCGATGCACCGGCTTGAGGCCGTCCCGAACGTCAGGCAACGCCCGCCCCACGATCACGCTCATGGCGTAATCGAGGTAGGACTGCCGCATTTCGTCTTCGAGATTTACGGAGAGGATTTCTTGGGCGACGGTGGACATCGAAAATCTGCACCTGGTCGTTCACGGGCACGGGCCCGAATCGATGACTGCAGGCTCCGCGGAAAACGGTGAATTATAACACAAGCCGCACTGGCGGCGTCCCGGCAGACAAGCACTTACGGATCCGGCGAGCGCCCTGTCAGACCTCCGTCGCCGGCTCGCGCAGCGCCTCCGCCAGCGTGCCGCCGCCGGCAAGGCCGCGCAGGTCGGCACCGCTCGGATTCTGGAATACCCGCAACCCGAACTCCGGCAGGATGGCGAGCAGGTGGTCGAAGATGTCGGACTGGATGCCTTCGTACTCCACCCATTGCACGGTGTTGGTGAAGCAGTAGATTTCCAGCGGCAGCCCCTCGGCAGTGGGCGCCAGCTGACGCACGATCAGCGTCATGTTCTGGTTGACGCCCGGGTGGTTGCGCAGGTAGCGCTCGACATAGGCGCGGAAGGTCCCGATGTTGGTCACCCGCCGGGTGTTGACCGGCTCCCGGCCGTATTCGGCCAGCCGGGCGTTCCATTCCGCCAGTTCCCGCTCCTTGGCCCGCAGGTAGTCGTCAAGCAGGAAGAAGCGCCGCAGGCGGGTGCGCTCCTCGGCCGTCAGGAAGTGCACGCTGGTCTGATCGAGGTAGAGCGCCCGCTTGATGCGGCGGCCGCCGGACTCCCGCATGCCGCGCCAGTTCTTGAACGACTCGGTGATCAGCCGCTTGGTCGGGATGGTGGTGATGGTCTTGTCCCAGTTCTGGACCTTGACCGTATGCAGGGCGATGTCGATCACGTCGCCGTCGGCATTGAGCTGCGGCATCTCGATCCAGTCGCCGACCCGCAGCATGTCGCTGGAGGAGATCTGCACGCTGGCCACCAGCGACAGCAGCGTGTCCTGGAAGATCAGCATCAGCACCGCCGCCAG
>Ga0079224_100016329_pt1 | contig 10427 bp, 7 predicted proteins | sample Stecom2015_FD_80414 | JGI IMG/M metagenome (GOLD analysis project Ga0079224, IMG submission 80414) | Agricultural soil microbial communities from Utah to study Nitrogen management - Steer compost 2015 | ecosystem: Environmental > Terrestrial > Soil > Agricultural land | place: USA: Utah...
CAGCTCCACCAAGAATGCTACAAGCACGCGGGACCCCGAGATGCATCAGACCAAGAAGGGCAATCAGTATCACTTCGGGATGAAGGCTCACATTGGCGTGGACATGACCGGGCTGGTGCACACGGTCGTGGGCACAGCGGCCAACGTGCACGATGTCACGCACCCGGGGCGGGGTGCGCTGTCAATATCCTTACCTCCGCTCAGCCCTGGCTTGACAGGCGCGCGAGGACGTTCGCAAGTACGCGCGCCCCGGCCGTGAGGTCATCCGGGCGGCTGAACTCGGCTTCGTTATGGGTCACGCCGCCGACACTCGGGATGAAAATCATACCCGTTGGACAGATGCGGTGCATCAGGCATGCGTCATGCCCGGCTGCGGATAACATGCGCTTGCCCGGTAGACCGAGGGCTGCGGCGGCCTGCTCGATAAGGTCTTGAATTGCCTCGGGAAACACAATTGGGTCGGCGGTGTACAAGCGCTCTACCTGCACAGTGCAGGGCGCCGCATGGGCAGCGCAGATCGAAGGCACTAGCGCGCTCAGGCGATTCAGCTGATCAAGGTTGGGGTGGCGCAGGTCAATGCTGAAGACGACTTCGCGCGCCACCACCGAAGGCGCATTGGGCGCGACGTTGAAACGCCCCACGGTGAAGCGTGTGATGTCGTCGTCGTCGTGAAACGCTTGCGACATGCTCTGCACCATGGCTGTGGCCGACAACAGCGCGTCCTTGCGTTCCCGGTGTGCAGCGGTGCCCGCATGAGCGGCTTCGCCCTGCACCGTAATCCGGTAAGTGTGCTTGCCCTGCACGCCGGTGACCACGCCTATGGTTAGGTTCTCCCGCTCGAGAACCGGGCCCTGCTCGATGTGCGCCTCGACGTAGCAGTGGGCGGGCGCACCGGACGGGCGTTTGGGTATATGCGCGAGCAGCGGCTCGATCTGTTCCAGCGCCTGTTGCACGGAAACGCCATCTGCATCGCGCAGGTTGAGCACCTCGTCCACGGCGCGCGCGCCGACGTGCGCGCCGGAGCCCATCAGGCTGGGGGCGAAACGCGAGCCTTCCTCGTTCGCCCAGGCCACCAGCTCTAAGGGTCGCAGCGGGGTTATGCCGCCGGCCACGATGGCTTCAATGGCTTCCAGTCCGGCCATCACACCGTAGATGCCGTCGTATCGGCCGCCTGTTGGCTGAGTGTCCATATGAGACCCCGTGACGGCAGGTGGCAACGTGTTGTCCAGGCCATTGAGTCGCAGGAACAGATTGCCCACGTCGTCGCGGGTTGCCTCCATGCCCAGTGCGGTGGCCCACTTCACCAGAAGAAGTTGGGCGCGGGCGTCTTCTTCCGAGAGCGCTTGGCGATTGACCCCGCCGCCTGGGATGGCACCGATCATCGCCATCGCGTCCATGCGCTGGTTGAGCCGGTCTCCGGAAACATGTTTTGAAGCTTGCATTGCAGTATCCAATCGTTGGCCCGGGCTGGCTCCAGGCCAGCAGTGTCAGGGTTGACGACGAATCGATTCGGGAAGGCGCGTCCACCGGTAGTCGGCGGGATCCACGGCCTTGGGGCCAGGGCATTTCGCGATGAGCATGTCGGTATCGACGTTGGCTACGAGGCTGCTGAAATCGGCGCGGAAATGGTTGGCGCTCTTGATCACGATGATTTTCAGCGATTCCGGCACCAACCCCATCATGCGCAGTTGCACCCGGTCGAGCAGTTGCATCTTGCCGCTGGCAACGATGACGTAGACGCCATCGACCTCCAGGCAGGCGCATTGGCCCAGTTGGGTGACCAGGCCGGTCATCATTGGACCTTCGAGCGCTACGGCGCCATCGCTGAGCGACACCACGCGGCACCGCGCCTGAACTGGAGGTTCGCTGAGCTCGCCGGTGAATGTGGGCGCCGCCGTGCCTATCCGGGCATCTATCGTGGCGCCGACGCCGGCCTCGGCGGCTTGGCGGGCCGTGTCCGGGTCATAGATGAGCCCTACTGCCACTTGCCCCGGGAACTCGCGGCCGGCGTGATTGCGCAGCAACGCATGCAGCATGCCGCAGGTGTTGCCGTCCGCGCCGCCGCTGGGATTGTCCTGCGTGTCCGCAATCACGATGGGCTTCTGCGAAGCGCGTGCGAGTTCGATAGCGCGGTTGACAGACGCGTCGGGCAGGTAGACTGATTTCAACCGCCATTGTGAGGGTTCGGAAACCGCCTGGTACAGTTGCTCGAGCGTCGCCGCGGCGTTGTCGCCGTAGGTCCATACCATCGGGGCGCACTCTGGAAAGTCCGCGGCGGGGAACCCCATGCAGAAGCTGGAGATCGTGCCGTTGCGGGCGTCGAGCTCCCTCAGGCGTTCGTAGTGTTCCCTGGCCGGCGACATCCACGTGCTTTGCGAATTCGTGGGGATCAGGAAGGGAAGGCGGCGGTAGGCCAGGGTTTCACGGCGCCCGGCGGCGACGCGGCGGGCCAGCAGTTCCGCCGCGAGGGCGCCCGTATCGGCCATGTCGACGTGCGGATACGTGCGGAAGCCGACCATGGCGTCGGCATGGGTCAGCATCTGGAACGTCACATTCGCATGCAGGTCGAGGCTCGTGACGATGGGCACGTCGTAGCCCAGCAGACGGCGCAGCCGCACGAGCAGCTCTCCCTCGGTATCGTCTACATGCTCGGCGACGCCCGCGCCGTGGAAGTCCACGTACACGGCATCGAAGGCCTGCCGGTCGGATGCCGCAGACAGGAACGCGGCGCTGATGCGCTCGAACGCGTCCTGGGTGACATGCGCCGAGGGCGTGGCGCCGCACCAGCTTCCGGGCACCAATTGCCAGCCGCGCGCACGCGCGGCCTGGATGAAACCGCCGGCCGGCAGGTTCACCCCGTCCATGCTGTCGAGCATGGGTTGGCCGGCGATGAATGCCGGGAAGCTGTCGCCTCGATTGAAGGCCGCCCAGTCGGCCTTGCTGGCGGCGAACGTGTTGGTCTCGTGTTGATAACCCAGTATCAGGACGCGCATAGGGATTCCGCAAGCGTGTGTGTAGGGGAAGGCGACGGCGCCGCCGGGGGGATGCCGCCGGGAGCCGCCGCAAGCAGCTTCTTCGTGTAGTCGTTTCGAGGCTGCGCATAAACCTGCGCGGTAAGACCCTCTTCCACGATCTCGCCTTTGTGCATCACGACCACGCGGTCGCACAACTGCGCCGCGACACGCAGGTCGTGGGTAATGAAGAGCATGCCCAGCCCCAGTTCTTCCTGGATCTCGCGCAGCAGCGCCATGATCTGCGCCTGCACGCTGACATCCAGCGCGCTGACGGCTTCGTCGGCCACCAGGACCTTGGGCTTGCACGCCAGCGCCCGGGCGATGGCGATACGCTGGCGCTGGCCGCCGGAAAACTGGCTGGGATAGCGATCCAGCGCCTCAATGGGCAGGCGAACTTTCTGGATCATGTCGCGCATCAGCCGCTCGGCCTCGGCACCGCTGGCTCCGAAATTCACGGCACCCTCGATAATGGAGGCGCCCACCTTCTGGCGGGGATTCAAGGAGCGGTTGGGATCCTGGAAAATGATCTGGACGCGGTTACGCACGGCACGCAGCTGGCGCTGCCGGCTCGACGACACCTCTACGCGGTCCTGCATGTCGCCCCAGAATATCTCTCCGGCGGTAGGGTCGATCAGGCGCACCAGGCAACGCGCGAAGGTGGACTTGCCCGACCCCGATTCCCCCACGATGCCCACGGTTTCGCCGCGGCCAACGGCAACGCTGGCATTCTGCAGCGCGATGACTTTTTTTCCGCCGCCGAGCCAGCTGCGGCTTTCATAGTGTTTGCAGACCTGGATGCCTTCCAGCAAGGGCATGCCCTGGGGACGCGGCCGCTGGGCTGGAGGCGTCATCGACGGCACGGCGGCGAGCAGCATGCGGGTATACGACGCCTGGGGAGACTGCAGCACCTGGTCCCGCGTGCCGTATTCGACCTGCTTGCCGTGATGCATGACCAGGATGGTGTCGGCGATCTCTGCCACCACGCCCATGTCGTGCGTGATGAACAGAATCGCAACGCCGTGCTCGCGCTTGAGTTCGGCGATAAGCTCCAGAATCTCTTTCTGCGTAGTGACGTCCAGGGCGGTCGTGGGCTCGTCGCATATCAAGAGACTGGGCTTCAGGATCATCGCCATGGCAATGACGATGCGCTGCCTTTGCCCGCCCGACAGTTGATGCGGGTAGCTGCGCATGATGCGGTCGGGGTCCGGAAGCCGCACGCGGTGCATGATCTGCAGAATGCTCTCGCGCCGTTGGATTTTGGACCAGGCCGTGTGCTTGCGCAGCAGCTCGTCGAGCTGGCTGCCGCAGGTCATGACCGGATTCAGGGCCGTCATGGGCTCCTGGAAAACCATGCTCATGACCTGACCTTGCAGGGCCCGCAGGCGGCGCTTGCTCGCCAGGAGCACCGATTCCCCATGCAGCTCGATCGATCCGGCGGCGACAGTGAGTTCCTTGGGCAACAGACCCATGACAGCGGTCGCGGTCACTGACTTGCCCGAGCCCGATTCACCCACGACGCAAAGCGTCTGTCCTTTTTCGATGGTGAGACTCAGGTTGTCGATGGCGTAGGGGCGGTCGCCGCCTTTGGGCAACGCGACCGTCAGCCCCGTTATCTTCAACGTAGGAGCATCGGCGTGGGTCATGCGGTTCTCTTGGAAAACTTCGGATCGAGCACATCGCGCATGCCGTCACCCAGCAAATTGATGGCGAGAATGGTGGGTACGAGGAACAGCGCGGGGAAGAGCACATTGCCCGGGTACTGCGAGAACTGCACGCGGCCCTCGGCCATGATGTTCCCCCAGGTGGGAATGTCGGCCGGCAGCCCCAGGCCCAGGAAGCTGAGCGCGGCCTCGGTCAGCACCGCGGAAGCCGCAATAAAGGTTCCCTGGACGATGAGCGGCGCCATGGCATTGGGCATGACGTGCTTGCGCAGGATGGTGCTGGTGGGGGTGGCAAGAGCGATGGCGGCTTCGACGAAAGGTTCTTCGCGCAATGAGAGGACCATCGACCGGACCAGGCGCACCACGCGCGGAATCTCCGGGACCGCAACGGCCACGATGACGGTCCAGAGGGTCGCGCCCAGCGCGGCGACCAGCGCAATGGCCAGCAAGATGGACGGGAATGCCATCAGGGCGTCCATGGTGCGCATGATGAGCGAGTCCAGGCCCCGGAAAAAACCGGCCAGCACACCCAGTATCACGCCGACGATCACGGCCACGCTGGCCACGAAGAACGCCACCAGCAGCGAGATGCGCGCTCCGTAGATCACGCGGCTGTAGATGTCTCGCCCGTAGGCATCGCTGCCCATCCAGAGCGTGTGCGGGACGGTGACGCCGCCGGGCAGGGCGAAGTCCACTCTTTCCCCGGCCGGGCGGTTGATCAGCGAATAGTCGAGCACGGCGGGGTCCACTGTGCCCAGGAAGGGCGCGGCCAGGGCCACGCAGGTCAGCATGACCAGGAAAATCATGCCGAAGCGGAAGGTCAGGTTGCGCCACAGGCGGCGAAAGGTCGACATCAGTAACGAATCCTAGGATCGAAGAACAGATAGCTGAGGTCCACGATCAGGTTGATCGCCACATAGCTGACCCCGAAAAACAGTACAAGCCCCTGGATAACCGGAAAGTCGCGGTTGAGCACGGCGTCGACGGTCAGCGAGCCCAGGCCGGGAATCGCGAACACGGTCTCGGTGACCACGACTCCGCTGATGAGGGACGCGACGCCGATGCCCACTATCGTGACGATGGGCACGGCGGCGTTGGCGAGCGCGTGGCGTATGAGCACGACAGACTCGCCCAGTCCTTTGGCGCGCGCCGTACGGACATAATCTTCGGTGAGCGCTTCCGATACGCTGGCGCGTGTGATGCGGGCGATCAGCGCGACATACACCATGCCGAGCGCGAGCCAGGGCAGTATCAGCCGCGACGCCCACGGCCAGAGATCGGCCCAGCCATTGAGACGGTGGTAGCCCTGGATGGGCAGCAGTTCGAACCGCACCGAAAAGAAGTAGATGAGTATGTAGCCGACCACAAACACCGGAATGGCAAAACCGGCCACCGAAAAACACGTCAGCGCCCGGTCGAGCCAGCCCCCCATGCGCCAGGCCGCAATGGTGCCCAGGGGCAGCGCCACGATCAGGGCCAAGGCCAGGGTGCCCAGCGCCAGGCTCAGCGTGGGTTCGATGCGCTGGAAAATGAGTTCGGTAACGGATTTGCGCTGGAAGAACGAATAGCCCAGATCGCCCTGCAAGACGTTGCCTGCCCAGATGCCGAATTGCGCCACCAGCGACCTGTCCAGGCCCAGTGACTGGCGGATTTGCGCGAGGTCTTTATCGGTGGCGTTGTCGCCGGCGATGATGGCGGCCGGATCGCCGGGGCTCAGCTGCAGGATCAGGAACACCAGCACGGCGACCATCAGCAGGACGGGCACCGCCGCGACGAGTCGTTGGACAAGATACTTCAACATGGGGAGGTCTCTGGCGGATCAAAGCGGATTGCCGCGTACGGCCGCTGCGTGCGGCCGTACGCGGTATTGAGGCGATTGCTAATCCTTGCGGATATTCCAGTAGACCTGGGCGCCAGCGGGCAATATGCCCGATATGTTGGTGCGTACGGCAGCCGGATTGAAGAACTGCCCCAGCGGGATGTAGCTGACCGTGTCGATCGCCCGGATCTGGATCTGCTCGGCGATCTTCTTGCGTTCTTCCAGGCTGGGGGCTTCGACGAACCGCGCCTTCAGCGCTTCAAGTTCCGGATCGTCCTGCCAGCCGAACCAGCCATTCTGGCCTGCGGCATTCAGGGCAGGGCGCGCCAGCGGGTTGGGGTCGCTGTCGCCGGCGGTTTCGAAGATGCTCCAGCCACCCTGCTCAGGCTTTTCTTTCTTGGCCCGGCGGGTCACCACGGTAGCCCAGTCGGACTGCTGCATATCGACCTTGAAGCCCGCGGCCTCGAGCTGTTGCTTGGTGACCAGCGGCAGCTTCGCAACCATCGCCAGGTCGGTCGAGCGCAGCAGCACCACCGGTTCATTGTTGTATCCGGCATCCGCCAGCATCTGCCTGGCCCGCTTGGGATCGGCCTTGCCCGTGTAGTAAGAAGTGGCATCGCTGCTGTAGGGGGTGCCGCAAGGGAACAGGCTCTTGCAGAACCGGTACATGTCGGAGTCGCCAACCTGGGTCTTCAAGTGTTCTTCCTGGCCCAGCGCAACCATTGCAGCCTGGCGGATCTCGGGTTTGTCGAACGGAGGATGCAGATGGTTCAGCCGCGCATAGAACTGCCGGCCGTTGGGCACCATGTTCTCGAGCTTGATGTCCTTCGCCTTGCGCAGCGCCGCATACTGCTCGAAGGTGGGCTGTTCGATGATGTCGACTTCGCCGCCCAGCAGGGCATTGAACTGCGTCTGCGGATCGCGCAGGATGACCCATTCGACACGGTCCACATACACGTTCTTGGCGCCCGCCGTGCCGCTGGGGGGCTCGCTGCGGGGTACGTAGTCCGTATTCTTCTCGTAGACCACCTTTTCGCCGGGGCGGTAGGCGTCGGCAACGAAGCGATACGGGCCGGAACCGACGACTTCCTTGATTTGCTCATTGGGCGGGGTCGCGGCGATGCGGGCGGGCATGATGAACGGCACCAGGTTGGTCGGCTTGCCCAGGGCGTCCAGCATGATGCCGAATGGCTTCTTGAGCTGCAGGACAAACGTGCGCGCATCCGGGGTGTCGAAGCGGTCGATGCTCGCCAGCAGCAGACGGCCCACCGTATCCCGGGCGCCCCAGCGCTTCAGTGACGCGACCACGTCCTCGCTGGTGACCGGGGCGCCATCATGAAACTTGAGACCTTCGCGCAAGCTGAAAGTCCAGCGCAGGTGGTCATCCGACTCGGTCCACGATTCGACCATTTGCGGGCGGATGTTGCCTTCGGCGTCAGTGCCGAACAGGGTGTCGAACACCATGAACCCATGGTTGCGGGTCACGAATGCGGTCGTCCATACGGGGTCCAGGACAATGAGGTTGGCTTGGGGAACGACCTTCAGTGTCTTCTCTGCGGCGTGGGCGGGCTGCAGGAAGGGCAGGACGCCTGCTAGAACAGCAAGGGGAACGATGCGTTTCAAACCTCTCATTACCATTTTCTCCGGAATACTCTACGGTGAGATAAATTGAACTAGTGTATTTACGACTTGAACATAGTGCCTGCGTGTTCACCTGGCCCTGTACCGGGAAATCGGGCCGCCTCGTGGCGCGCCGTCTATGCAAACGGCAGCTTGAATGCCCGAGGCGGGCTGAAATGTTTATATAAACTAGTACGAAAATATTAAACCACAGTGCAATACGGGAGCAATATTCACGGAAACCCTGAGTGCCACCGTTCAAGCACAAAAAAACCCGCACGATGCGGGCTTTGGGCTAAGACAAGTTCAGCGTGGGGGTAGCGCAATCAGTGCAAGCAATTCGTCCAGCGACGGGTTGTCCAGCAGGCTGTCGACCTGGCCAGCCAGCCTCTCTGCCTGCGCGTCGAAGCCGCACTGCCGAAGCAGCCGGCAGGCCTTGTCTTCGGCCTCGCGCGCCAGCAGTGCGGGATCCGCGCGATACGCAGCGGCCTCGGGGTCGCCCGACGGGCACGTGCTGTGAAACCGGTGACGCTCGCCGGCGGTGGTGGTGACGATCATCTCCACGTTGTAGACGTCGGGGTAGGCGGCGGAATATTCCTCGCTGGGCGCCGCATTGATGCGCGCGCACATAGCCAGTGTGTCGGCGTTTTGCACTTGCTCTGGCGTGTAGTCGTCCAGCCCCAGCTCGCCGCGCATCAGCGCGCACGCAACTCCGTAAGGCACGTTGAACTGCGCGTCGACATTGTTGAGCGGAACCTGGTGGTAACTGAGCACACCCGTCTCGTAGATCCGGATGTCGACCCGCTCGATGTCGCCCGCGCGCAGGCCGCCGCGGTAAGCCTCGATGGCCAGATCGATGGCGCCATGCATGAAGCGGCAGCAGGGATACGGTTTGATCGCGGTATCGAGAGCGTGAAACTTGCCACCCAGTTCGTGGACCAGTACATCGGCATCGATGGGCATGCCGTGCGAGAAAGCGCGGAAGAAACCGCCCGGGCCCTCGAAGATGGTGGCCGGGCCCGTGAATCCCTCGGCGGCAAGCGTCGCTGCAAGTACGCCGGACTGGGCGGCGCGGCCTGGGTGCAGCCGCTTTATCCATGAGCCGTCGGCGCGCCATTCCGTCAGGCCGCTGGCTTGCGTACCCGCGATTCCCAGACTTCGGGTAATGGCCGCAGCGTCAAGCCCCTGTGCAATGCCCGCCGCCGTTGCCGCCCCGAAAACGCCGAACAGGGCAGTGGGGTGCAAGCCGTTCTGGAAGGGGCTGCCTCGGAAGGCCAGGCCCAGGCGGCACATGACTTCATAGCCCCCCAGGACCGCCGCAAGAAAACGTCGCCCCGACACCGCATGCCCCTCGCTGGCTGCCAGGGCAGCGGGCACGACCACCGCGCCGGGATGGAGCACGGCGACCCGGTGGTCGTCGTCGAGTTCGAGTGCATGCGAGAACGCGCCGTTCAGCAGGGCAGCATCGTGTGTGGAAGCGACTTTGCCTGCGCCGGCCACCGTGGCCTCGCGCGCGGAGCCGCTGCGCACCAGGCTGCGCAGCATTATCGAGCTGGATTCGCTGGTCGATCCTGAGATCATCACCGCCAGCGTATCGAGGACGTAAGGGCGCATGCCTTGCAGGACGGCGTCGGGGGCGGTCGCCTCGAGGCGGCTGGCGAACTCGGCGAAGTTCTGGGCAAGCGTCGGGCTGCCCACCTGTGCGGAGGTGGAGATCGAGTCCACGGGTAAGGTTCCTTTATGGAAAAGGTAGTTAAGGCAATACGAGCCTGGCTCAGATCAGCGTCGACACCGTGGACTGGTGCTGGGTGTCGATGCCCGCCAGGATATGCAGGGCACGCTCGAGTTCGGCGCGATCGGCGCAGGCGCCCAGGCTGATCCGGTACGACGTGGGCGAGATGGCCGCACCGCCTGAAACGGCGAAGTGCGTGGCCGGAGACACTTTGACGCCCTGGCGCAAGGCCTGCATGACGAAGTTCTCGCTTTGCTGGCCCGCTGGCGCGTCTACCCAGGCGTGATAGCCAGGCGTGCGCGTCGGGCGGACGCCTTTCAGTATCTGGCTGGCAAGTGTGTAGCGCGCGCGCGCCTCATCGCGATGCGACTGGGTGCAGCGTTCGACCATGCCATCGCCCAGCATGTGTTGCGCGAGGTCGGCATATAAGGACGGTCCGATCCACTGTGTGCTGACCAGCGCCTCGTAGAACGCGCCCTGGATGCTGGGCGGCGTAACGGCGTAGCCGAGCCGGAAACCGGATGCCACGCACTTCGAGAAGCCGGTGAGAAACAGCGAGCGCTCGGGCGCAAACGACGATA
>Ga0079224_100016330_pt1 | contig 10427 bp, 8 predicted proteins | sample Stecom2015_FD_80414 | JGI IMG/M metagenome (GOLD analysis project Ga0079224, IMG submission 80414) | Agricultural soil microbial communities from Utah to study Nitrogen management - Steer compost 2015 | ecosystem: Environmental > Terrestrial > Soil > Agricultural land | place: USA: Utah...
CAGGCCGAGAACCGGTTCGGCGGCGGCCTATACCGCGTAACCTATCAGGGACATTGCTGAGCGCCGGTAGACCGGCCGCACCCCACCGCTGCTCCCCGAGGAGGAACCTCGAAGAGCGACGTAGGGGCCCGACCGTCCGTCAGCGGTTCATGCGTTGCTCGACCAGGTCACTGACCACACCGGGCTCTGCCAGGGTCGAGATGTCGCCCAGATTGGAATAATCGTTCTCGGCGATCTTCCGCAGAATGCGGCGCATGATCTTGCCCGAGCGCGTCTTCGGCAGGCTCGGCGCCCATTGAATCAGATCGGGCGAAGCGATCGGGCCGATCTCGTGCCGCACCCACTGGACGAGCTCCTTGCGTAGCTCCTCGCTCGGCTCCTCGCCGGCGACGAGCGTCACATACGCATAGATCCCCTGGCCCTTGATGTCGTGGGGGTAACCGACCACGGCGGCTTCCGCCACCTTCGGATGCGCGACGAGCGCGCTCTCGACCTCGGCGGTGCCCAGCCGGTGGCCGGAGACGTTGATGACGTCATCGACGCGGCCGGTGATCCACCAGTAGCCGTCCTCGTCGCGGCGTGCGCCGTCGCCGGTGAAATACCGGCCCGGGAACATCGTGAAATAGGTATCGATGAATCGCTGATGGTCGCCGTAGACCGTCCGCATCTGACCGGGCCACGAATCCTGGAGGCATAGATTGCCCGCGGCCGCCCCCTCGAGTTCGTTTCCGCTGTCGTCGACAATCGCCGGCCGTACGCCGAAGAACGGCAGGGTCGCGGAGCCCGGCTTGAGGTCGATCGCACCCGGCAGAGGTGTGATGAGTATTCCGCCCGTTTCCGTCTGCCACCAGGTATCGACGATCGGGCAACGCCGCTCGCCAACCACATTGTAGTACCAGAGCCATGCTTCCGGGTTGATCGGCTCACCGACGCTGCCGAGCAGCCGCAGGCTCTTTCGGCTGGCCTTCTTCACGGGCCCCTCGCCCTCTCGCATCAATGCGCGGATCGCGGTAGGAGCGGTATAGAAGATCGAGACACCATGTTTGTCGCAGACCTGCCAGAAGCGGCTGGCGTCGGGGTAGTTCGGCACGCCCTCGAACATCAGCGAGGTGGCGCCATTGGCGAGCGGTCCGTAAAGGATATAGCTGTGACCGGTGACCCAGCCGACGTCGGCCGTGCACCAGTAAACCTCGCCGTCCCGATAGTCGAACACGTATTGGTGCGTCATCGAGACGAACACCATGTACCCGCCGGTCGTGTGCAGCACGCCCTTCGGCTTTCCGGTCGAACCGGACGTGTAGAGGATGAACAGCGGGTCCTCCGCGTTCATCTCCTCCGGCGGGCAGTCTTCCGAGGCCGATTCCATCAGTTCGTGATACCAGCGGTCGCGGCCTTCCCGGAAAGGGATCTCTCCGCCCGTATGGCGCACAACGACGCATGTCGTGCAGGAGGGAGCCTCTTCCAGCGCTTCGTCCGTATTCGCCTTGAGCGGAATCTTGCGCCCGCCGCGCACACCCTCGTCGGCGGTGATGACGATGCTGCTGTCGCAATCCTGGATCCGACCCGCAAGCGCTTCGGGCGAGAACCCGCCGAACACGACGGAATGGATGGCGCCGATGCGCGCGCAGGCGAGCACGGCGACGGCAATCTCGGGGATCATCGGCAGGTAGATCGTCACCCGATCGCCCTTCCGGACACCCAGCGACTTCAGGACGTTCGCGAACTTGCAGACTTGGCGGTGCAGCTCGCGATAGGTGATCTTCTTGTCGACCGAGGGGTCGTCCCCCTCCCAGATGATCGCGGTCTGATCGCCCCGTTTCTCCAGATGCCGGTCGAGGCAATTGTAGGAGGCGTTCAGCGTGCCGTCATAGAACCAGCGGATGTGCAGATCGGATTTGTCGTAGGACACGTCCTTGATCTTCGAGTAGGGCTTGAACCAGTCGATCCGCTTGCCGTGCTCTGCCCAGAAGCCCTCGGGATCCTCGATCGACTGCCGGTACATCCGATCGTAACCGGCCTTGTCGACAATGGCAGACTTCGCGAAGGCTTCCGGAACCGGGATTCGCTCGTCGGACATGGCTCAGACGCTCCTCTCACCGCATTTTCCGGGCGAGTATGGGAGAGATGCCGCGGCCAGACAAGGCGGCGGCCGGATGCCCTCCGGCGCGGCGCCCTTGCCGACAGACCAGAGGGCGCCTGACAGAATGATGCAGCTCAGCCCGTCGCGCGTTTCACGGTCGTGGCGGCCCTCTTTGCGGCCGCCATAGCGCGCGCGAGCTCGTCGCGGGCGAACGGCTTGCGGACCACGGGGACATGGTCCCGCCTCCCGAGTTGTCCGGCTTCCGGATCACCGAACCCGGTGCAGAAGACCACCGGGACACCGAAGCTTTCGAGAAGGTCCGCCACCGGGAAGACAGCTTGCCCCTGCAGGTCGACATCGAGGAGCGCGAGGTCGACAGGCTCGGCCAGCGCCAGACGCGCCGCTGCGTCGAGCTGTGCCGCCGGGCCGATGACATCGCAACCGAACTCTTTCAGCAGGTCGACCAGCTCGAGAGCCACGGCGGCATTGTCCTCGGCGAGAAGCACCCGCATCCCCTGAAACTGCCGTGTCCGTGTGAGCGGCTCCGGCGTGGTGGAAGGGACGACCAAGTTCGAACCACGGGTGACGTGACGAGGCGGAATGCGGATCACGGCTTCCAAGCCTTTTTCTTGCCACCTCGTCTCGAGCTCCCCGCCGAGCTGGCCTTCTATCGTCGACCGGATCAAGGACGAGCCGAAGCCGCTTCTCGACGGTGCCTCGATCTTGCGGCCGGCGGTCTCGCTCCACAGGAGCTCCAGTGATCCGTCGCCTTGCCGGATCTTCCACGTGACCGTCAGTTCTCCCTGAGGGTTCGCCAATCCGCCGTACTTGGCCGCATTGGTGGCAAGCTCGTGTATGACCATGCCGATCGCCTGCGTGGCATCGGTCTGGAGAACGAGATCGGGACCTTCGACATGCAAGGTCGCACCGTTCACCGGTCGGTATGGCGCGAGCTCCTCCTCGATCAGGCTCCTCAGGTCCGCACCTTCCCACCGGCTCTTCGCCAGGAGCGTATGCGCGCGCGCCATCGCCGCCACACGCCCTTCGACTGCCTGGATGAACTCCCGGATGGTTTCGGCCCGGGTGAGCCGAAGGATCGCCTGCACCACCGCGAGCGCGTTCTTGGCACGATGGTCGACCTCGCGAATCAGCAGGTCCTGGGCCTGCTGCGTGCGAAGCTGCTCCGTCACGTCGCTGAACACGCTGAACACTCCGACGAGTTCGCCTTCTCCCGAGCGTTGCGGGATCGCGGTGACCTTCAACCACCGGCGCTCGCCGCGCGTGGGGTTGTAGACGCCGAGCAACCGGTCACGAACGATGCTTCCGGTGCGTAACGCAACGAAGGTCGGCTGCTGATCGGGCAGGCATTCCCTCCCGTCCGCTTCTACCACCAGCCAACGGGGGTCACCGTGAGGTCGGTGCCTCATCTCGTTAGCGGTGAGCCCCAGTATCCCCTCGGACGCGGCATTCCCCGAGACGATCCGGCCTCGGGCATCGAAGTACAAGACGCCCTCGGTCAACGTCTCGAAGAGGGCGCGGAACCTTTCCTCGCTCTCCCGAAGCTCCGCCTCGGCCCGCTCGAGAGCGGCGACGTGCTCTTCCTTCGCGATCAGATTGTTCTCGGCCGCCCGGCGGCGCGTGATTTCCTGGTGCAGCAGGTTCTGACGTCGCATCGCGGCTCGGGCCGCCGCCGTCAGCATCAGGGTGATCACGGCCGCCAGGGCGGCAATGACCGCGATCTCGCGCCACCACGCCTTCAGGACCGATGCCCGATCGAACCCGATCACGAGATAAGCCGGGAAAGTTCCGAGCCTCGCGTAGGAGTAGATTCGCTCCCGCCCGTCCGCTGCGGACCGCGCGACGTAAGTCCCGCTTCCGTGACTTCCTATGCCCGAGAAAAAAGGGGACGCCGCAGGTATCTGTTGGGGGACCGTGCCGAGCCCCGGAAACCGGGCCAGGATCTTGCCGTCCTGGCGGAGAATCGACGCGACGTGAAGGTCGTCACCGAGGATGTCGCGCCAGAATGCCTCGAAGTAAGACAGAGAGATCGTCACCAGGATCAGACCGTCGAAGTCGCCATCAACGCTGGAGCGTCGCCTGCTGAGGTTAAAGTTCAGATTCCCCTTCAGGTAGCCGCGGATCATCTCCCCGAGGTGCGTGATGTCTCGTTCCTTCAAGATCCGGAAATACTCGCGGTCGGTCGGTTCGGTGTGCGGCACCGGGAAAAAATCCGCACTGTTCGCCGCCCTACCCTCCGGCCGCACCAACCACAGGCCGTCGATGTGGGGAGAGCTGTCACGCATCGACCTGAGGAGTTCGTGAATCTCCGCCGATCGCTCTATGTCGTCCCAGCTCATGCCCGCGATACGGCCGTCGATCGAAGCGATCGCGCTCTCCTGCGCTTCGAAGACCCGGAGCGCGTGCTCGCGAAGAATGAACGCCGTTTGGCGAGAACGGACCTCGGCGTCGTCCAACACCTGATTGTAGGACCAGTAGCCCACCGCCCCCGCGACCGCTGTGGGGAGGACCAGCGAGGCGGCGAGAAGAAGCTTAAGCGGTCGCACTGTTACCGCGGGCGCATGGTGGCGGCATCAGCTTTTGACGGTGCGGAAATTGAGAAGATCGGCAGTCGACTCATCTTCTGTGGTTCACGATCCTGTTGTGGATAAAGAACGATACGGAGGAAGTCCGCCTGCAACAACAGAATCAGCCGCCTCGCGGTGGTGCTGTAGCATTTTATTCCAAGCAAACGTTCGGAATTGTGCTGCCGATAGAGTTCTGCTGATCCCTTGGGCAGCGTAGATCGTCAGAAAAATTGCGGTTTGATGCCGTGCGACCCTCATATCGCAATCCGCGGGAACAGAATCGCCCCCGAAGCCGTCTTGTGCGGTCGTGGGGGAGCTTTATCGTTGCATTGCCCCTGGGCAATCATGCCACCCGCTTGCGACCCGTCACGACCCTTGGAGAGGTTTCCAGGATGAGTTTCCGCGTCGGCAGACGAACCGTTCTCGCGTCGGCAGCGAGCGCTGCAGCGAGTGCGTTCCTGCCCCTCCGGGTAATGGCCGCAGAGCCACCCGGCACCTCGCGTCTCGAGTTCGGACCGGCGAATCGGTTCGACTTCGACCAACTGGCCGAGCGCGCCCGGCTTCTGGCCAGCGAACCTTATCGGACTCCGCGGCGCCCCCTCCCGGAGATCGTCGCGCAGATCGACTATGCCGTGCACGGCCAGATCGATTTCCGACGGCAGAATGCGCTCTACGCCGAACGCGGCGCTTACCCGGTCACCTTCTTCCACCTCGGTAACTACTTCCCGACCCAGGTGCGCATGTTCGCGGTCTCGGGAGGAAGTGCGCGCGAGATCCTCTATTCACCCGACTATTTCTCGATCCCCGAAGACAGCATCGCCCGGCAATTGCCGGCGGACGCGGGTTTCGCCGGCTTTCGACTGCACGAGTCCAACTCCCGACCCGACTGGCGCACCCAGGACTGGGTCGCGTTCCTCGGTGCCTCCTATTTCCGGGCGATCGGCGAGCTCGGGCAGTACGGCCTCTCCGCACGCGGCATCGCCGTCGACACGGCGGTGCCCGGGCCTGAGGAGTTCCCGGAGTTCCTCGAGTTCTACATCTCGCCGGCCGAGAGCGACGAGGATCCGGTGGTTGTGCATGCGCTGCTCGACGGACCGCGCATCAGTGGAGCGTACCGGTTCGAGATCCGGCGCACGGAAGGCGTCGTGATGGACATCGAGAAGAGGCTGTTTCTGCGGGGAGACATCGCTCGGCTCGGCATAGCGCCCCTCACCTCCATGTTCTGGTTCGCCGAGTACGGACGCGAGCGTCTCAAGGACTGGCGGCCGGAAGTTCACGATTCCGACGGGTTGGCGATGGATACCGGCGCCGGCGAGCGGATCTGGCGACCGCTTAACAATCCGGCAGTCACCCGCGCGTCCGCCTTTTCGGACGAGAACCCGCGGGGATTCGGTCTCCTTCAGCGCGATCGCGATTCGGAGAACTATCTCGACGGCGTTCGATATGAGCGGCGGCCGAGCCTCTGGGTGGAGCCACTGGGCGACTGGGGCCGCGGTTCGATCCAGTGCATCGAGATCCCGACCGACGACGAGATCCACGACAATATCGGGGTGTTCTGGGTCCCGGAGGCGCCGGCGGTGGCGGGCGCCTCGTTCGCTTATCGTTACCGGTTGCACTGGCTCGCGGACGAGCCCTATCCGGCAAGCGGCATCGCCAGAGCCGTGGCCACCCGAATGGGTCGCGGCGGTGAGCCCGGCAAGCCCCGTCCGCCCGGTCTCCGCAAGTTCGTGGTCGAATTCGAGGGGGGGCCGCTCACGGACCTCGGTCCGAACGTCAGGCCGGAAGCGGTGGTGGATAGCTCGCATGGCGAGGTTTCGTACGTCTTCACCGAACCCGTTCCGGGAACCAAGCGCTGGCGCGCGCAGTTCGACGTGGCCCCTGCTCGGGACGAGGTGGTCGAGCTGCGGCTCTACCTCAGCGGCGGCGGCCACGCGCTCAGCGAGACCTGGCTCTATCAGCTCGATCCGACGTCGGCCTAGATCGCTTCAGCCGTTCAGAGGATTCGGACCTGAACCTGCTCGAAGAGCACGTTAGCGACCACGCCGATGCCGATCACGCGCTCGCTCTCCCGTAGCAACCGCGCTCGGGCTATGTCGAAGTCGATCGGCCCCCCGCCCGGCCAGTCGACGGCGAGGAGCGAGGCGAGCTCCGTCACGAACGCATCCTCGAAGCGCGGCATCCACTGCTTCACTTCGAGGGGGCTTCGTCCGTCTGCGAGCTCGAGCACGATTCGGAAGCCAACCAGTCCACGCACGCCGTCGGCGCGGATCGCTGACAGAGTGAGGGGATCCATCGGCACGAAAGCGGGTGCCGGCCGCCGGACGACCTCGGCCGGCTGCGCTTCGTCCGCTGCCTCCGCCAGAAAGAACACGTAGCTTCCTGCTCCGCCGGCGAGGAAGAGCAGCGCGACAATGCCGATCAGGATCTTTCCCATGGCCGGCGGTTTAGCGCCCCAACCTTCAAGCGGGCGTTAACGGCGGCCTCTGTCAGCGGTGACGGTAGCCAGCCACCGCCAGCGGGAGTTCCTGTCCCGCCCCGTCCACGACGGAAACGGCCGCGCCCGGCACGATCTCGCCGATCCGCGTGACCGGCGTGCCGAGGCGCTCGGCAAGTGCCTCGATCCGCTCGGCCGCCGGGGGAGCCAGGGTGAATACCAGCTCGTAATCGTCGCCGCCGGTGACGAGTCGCGCCAGCAAGGACGGGTTGCGCGCCAGGGCGGCCCTGGCGGCGTCGGAGAGCGGCACCGCCTCCGCCCTGATCAGCGCTCCGGCCCGCGACGCGGCGCAGATATGGCCGAGATCAGCCACGAGGCCGTCGGAAACATCGGCGGCCGCGTGCACATCCGTCCCGCCGCCGGACGAAGCGAGCGCGGCGCCCAGTGCCAGCCGGGGATCCGGCAGGCGGTAGCGGCGGTGCAACTCCTCCAGTTGCCGAAGGCTTGGCCCCTCAAGTTTCCGGCTCAACGCGACCTCCAGCCCCAGCGTTCCGTCGCCGATCGTGCCGGAAACATAGACGAGGTCGCCGACCGCCGCCCCCCCGCGCCGCAGGGCTCGCCCCGCTTCGACGCTTCCGAGCGCGGAGAGCGTGAACACCGCCGGTCCGGATGTCGCTACGGTGTCGCCGCCGGCCAATGCAATGCCGAACTCTTGTTGGTCCGCGGCCAGTCCCGCGGCGAATGCCGCGATCCAATCCTCGTCGAGACCAGGCGGCCAGGCGGTATTCAGGAAATAAACCTCAGGCCGAGCGCCCATTGCCGCCAGATCGGAGAGATTCACGCGCAGGAGCTTGCGTGCGACGAAGTCCGCCGCCTCCCCCACGGGGTAGTGCACCCCCTCCACCATCGTATCGGTGGTAACGACGATCTCCCGCCCAGGCGGAAGCGAGAAGACGGCCGCATCGTCCTCGAGACCGAGCCCGGCGGGATGGGTTGCGGCCAGGGGCGCGAAGTAGCGGCGAATCAGCTCGAATTCGCCCGCCCGAGGCGCTTCGCCGCTCACCCCCCGCCGTCCGCCGCCGGCTCGCCGCGCACTGCCTTTGCGATCCTGTCGAGCACACCGTTGGCGAGCCCCGCCTCGTTCTCCGAGAAGAAGTCGCCCGCGATGTCGACATACTCGGTGATGACGACCTTGGTCGGGATCTCCGGCCGGTGGCAGAGCTCGAAGGCGCCCGCTTGCAGGATGGCACGCAGGACGACCTCCATCCGCTCGAGATCACGTCCGCTGGTAAGGGCGGCGGTGATGCGTCGATCGAGGTCCGGCTTGTTCGCGGCGACACCGCGCACGACGCTGGTGAAGAAGTCGATGTCGGCGTTGAGGATCACGCCTTCGTCCTCCTGTCCGACCCGGTGGCGCAGAAACTGGGTCAGGACCCGCTCGATCGACTCACGGTTCAGATCCGCCTGATAGAGCGCCTGTACCGCGGCCAGGCGGGCGAACCGCCGCCGGCTCGCGGCACGGTCAGGTTCCTGAGACGGTCTCACCGAATGATCACCGTGGGTACAGATTGAAATGTCTCTTCAGGCGAAGCGTTTCGAGACATGCTCGCGCCGCTTCGCCACCCTTGTTCTTGCGATCCACGGCGGCGCGCACCCGCGCCTGCTCACCGTTCTCGCATGTCAGCACGCCGAAACCGATCGCGGCTCGGCGCGACACCGCGAGGTCCTGCACGGCCCGCGCGGTTTCCTCGCAGATCAGATCGTAGTGGCTGGTCTCGCCGCGGATGACGCAGCCGAGCGTCACATAGCCGTCGAAGCGGTGGCGGGCGGGATCCCGCTCGCTCGCCTCCATGGCGATCGCGACGGCCACCGGAATCTCGAAGGCGCCGGCGACGTCGAACCGTTCCCACGTGCCGCCTGCGGCCTCGATCTCCGCCGTCGCGCCCTCGACGAGCTGTTCGGTGATCTCGCGGTAGTAGGGCGCCACGACAAGCATGATGTGCGGCGCCGGATCGAGCCTGATCGCCATTACGGCTCCTGCGGTTGAGTGATCGGCCGCTGCTCGATGACGCGGAGGCCATAACCTTCGAGTCCGACGATCGTGCGCCGGGTGTTCGAGAGCAGGATCATGTCACGAACCCCGAGGTCCAGGAGAATCTGCGCGCCGACCCCATAGTCGCGCAACTCGTGAGGTTGGCCGTTCTGGCGATTGCGGAGTTCGGCGGTGATCCGGTCGGAGATGGCCGTCAGACGCGGCTCGCGGATCAGAACGATCACGCCGCGTCCCACCGCGCCGATAGCCTCCATCGCACGGTGCAACTCGTCACCCCGGTTGTGACGGCGATCGCCCAGGATGTCCTCGAGCACGTTGATGGCGTGCATCCGCACCAGTACCGGCTCCGGGCCGGAAATGTCGCCTTTCACAAGGGCGATGTGCTCGGCGTACTGGATCTTGTTGCTGTAGACGATCATCTGGAACTCGCCGCCATAGTCGCTGACGAGCTCGGTCTCTATGAGTCGCTCGATGGTGCGATCGTACCTGCGCCGGTATGCGATCAGGTCGGCGATGGAGCCGATCTTCAGCCCGTGATACTGGGCGAAGCGGACCAGATCCGGCAGACGCGCCATATGACCGTCGTCGTTCATGATCTCGCAGATGACGCCGGCCGGATTGAGGCCCGCGAGGCGAGCGATGTCGACGGCAGCCTCGGTGTGGCCGGCGCGGACGAGCACGCCTCCGTCACGTGCCTCCAGCGGGAAGATGTGGCCCGGGGTCACGATGTCCTCCGGCCCTTTGCTGGCATCGATAGCGACCGCGATCGTCCGGGCACGATCGGGCGCCGAGATGCCGGTGGTGACACCTTCCCGCGCCTCGATCGAAACGGTGAAGGCGGTCGACTGCCGCTGCCGGTTATCGCGCGGCATCATCGGCAGTCCGAGCTTGCGTATGCGCTCGCTCGTCATCGCGAGGCAGATCAGGCCGCGGCCGTATCGTGCCATGAAATTGATCGCCTGAGGCGTCGCCATCTGCGCCGGGATGACGAGATCGCCCTCGTTCTCGCGATCCTCGTCGTCGACGAGGATGAACATCCGGCCGTTACGCGCCTCCTCGATGATCTCGTCGGCAGGTGACAGGAAGGCGAGGTCTTCGGCAGACCGCGTCAGGCTCTTCTTGTTGACCCGTTTGAGGTCGTCCAGTTCGTTCGTCACGCTCAACCCTTTTCGACAAGCCGCGCAACGTAGCGCGCCAGCATATCGATTTCCATATTCACCGCATCGCCCACCGCGGCGGCACCGAAGGTCGTCGCTTGCTGGGTGTGCGGGATGA